>Ga0193728_1001414_pt1 | contig 12196 bp, 12 predicted proteins | sample U1c1metaG_FD_143037 | JGI IMG/M metagenome (GOLD analysis project Ga0193728, IMG submission 143037) | Soil microbial communities from a riparian zone of the East river system, Colorado, United States - U1c1 | ecosystem: Environmental > Terrestrial > Soil > Riparian zone | place: USA: East River...
GCTGGACGCCCTCGGGGCCGGGCATACCCGGATCATCCTGACCGGCGACCTGGAGGAGCACTCCATCGCCGCACTGGCCGCGGCCCCGGTCGACGGCTACGGGGTCGGGACGTCCCTGGTCACCGGGTCGGGCGCGCCGACCGCTGCCCTGGTCTACAAGCTCGTCGCCCGGGACGGGGCCGACGGCCGGTCGCTGGTGCCGGTCGCGAAGCGCTCGGTCGGCAAGCCGTCGCGGGGCGGCCGGAAGTGGGCCGCGCGCGAGGTCAGCGCGGAGGGGACGGCGGCCGAAGAGCTCATCACCGACACCCCGGCCGGCGAGCCGCGGGCCGGCGAGACGCCCGGCCGGGCCGGGCCGGGCGGCACCCGCCGCCCGCTGCTTCAGCTGCTGGTGCGCGACGGCGAGATCGTCGGCGACGAGCCGGTGGAGGCCGCCCGCACCCGCCACCGGGCCGCGGTGGCGGAGCTGCCCGCGCACGCGCGGCAGCTGTCGCGCGGCTACCCGGCCATCCCGACCACGTTCTCGCCCAGCCGGGACGAGCCCGGCTGGGACTGACCAGCCCGGGGCCAGCCGGATGGGACCGGCCTAGTCGCCCTCAGGCAGCGACTCGTAGATCTCCTTGCACTCCGGGCAGAGCGGAAACTTCTTCGGGTCGCGGCTCGGCACCCAGACCTTGCCGCAGATAGCGACGACCGCCGTGCCGAGGACCGCGCTGTCGACGATCTTGTCCTTGTCGACATAGTGCGCGAAGCGCTCGTGGTCGCCGTCTCCGAACGAGAGATCAGGCCGTACGTCTTCGTCCAGGCGGGTGCTGCTGCCCGGCAGGACCTCTGTGCTCATAACGGAGGAGTTTACCGCGCCGGTCAGCCGGGCCGGTCAGTTGAGCACCGGATCGTCGGGATACGTGGCGACCAGGGCCAGCTCGCCGCCCTGCCGGCGCAGCACGTCCGGCCAGAGCCGCTCGGGATCGGCGATGAAGGCGTCGGCGGGGTCGCCGGGCAGCACGTACCAGGCGCCCTCGTCGATCTCGGCCCGCAGCTGGCCGGCGCCCCAGCCGGCATACCCGGCAAACACCCGGAACGAGGTAATCCCGCCGGCCAGCAGCTCAGGGGGCGCCTCCAGGTCGACCAGGCCGACCCGGGCCATCAGCGGGGAGCCGGCCAGCGACCGCCAGCCGAGCGGCTCGTCGCCGGACCGGGCCAGCGCCAGCGCGAGCGCGCTGTTGGGCGAGACCGGCCCGCCCCGGAACACCACCGGCGGCCCGGTGACCAGCTCGGTCCAGGCCTCCAGGACCTGGCCGAGCGGAACCTCGGTGGGCCGGTTCAGCACCACCCCGAGCGTCCCCTCGTCCGGGTCATCCTCGACGATCAGGATCACGGTGCGCCGGAAGTTAGGGTCGCCGAGCAGCGGCGTGGCCACCACGAGGCGCCCGCCCAGGGATTCATCCGCCATACGCTCATCATGCTCCGGCTGGGCGGTTCGAAGCGGTCCGGCCCGCTGCCGAAACGAGAACGTCATGATTGGCCCTCAGCTGACGCCGTCGCGGCCGCGCTCGGGGGTGGCAGCAGCGATCGTGATGACCGCTCAGCGCGCTACCGCGCACGTGCGCCACGTAACCTGCAAGGGTGTCCACGCGAACGAGCGCCGCGCCACCGGCCGCGGACCCGCAGAGCGCACCGCCCCGGCCGCGGCCGGCCGAGCCCGCGGCGGGCGAGCCGGCCCTGCCGGAAGTCATCGACGTCGCGCGGCTGCGGACGGCGCTGCTGCGGCTGTCCCGGCGGCTGCGCCGGCACGAGGTGGCGGACCTGACGCCGACTCAGCTGTCGGCCCTGGCCACGGTCTCGCGCGACGGGCCGCTGCGGCTCGGTGACCTGGCGGCCGCGGAGCGGATCGCGCCCTCCACGCTGACCCGGCTGGTCAGCGCCCTGGAGGACCGGGGCCTCGTGGCCCGCAGCGCCGTCCCGGGCGACGCCCGGGCCTGGCTGATCTCAGTCACCGCGCTCGGCACCGTCATGCTGGACCGGGTCCGCCAGGAGACCACCAGCGTGCTGGCCGAGAACCTGCTGAAGCTGCCCGCCGACCAGCTCGCCGCGCTGGCCGCGGCGCTGCCCGCCCTGGAGCACCTGGCCGACGCCGACCGCGGCTAGCCGCCGCGGCCCGCCGCGGCAGGCCCGCCGCGGCCGTCAGAACAGCAGGCTGGACAGCGTGACCCGCGCCTTGGTGACCCGCGGGTCGCGCGGCGGGAAGATCTCGAACAGGCCGAGCAGGTGCTTGCGGGCCTTGTCCCGGTCCTCGCCCGCGGTCGCGCGGACCACGTCCAGCATCCGGTTGAAGCTGGTCTCGATCCGGCCCATGGCCAGGTCGATGTCGGCCACCCTGGCCTGCGCGTCGACGTCCTGCGGGTTGTCGTCCGCGTCCCGCCGGGCGCTGGCCTGGTCGTAGGAGCTGACCCGCTTCAGCAGCTCGATCTGCCGCAGGCCCTGCGTCGCGTACGGGTCACCGGGGTCGGCCGCCAGCACCTTCTCGAAGGCCGCCGCGGCGGCGCTCAGGTCGCCGCGCTCCATGGCCTCCTGGGCGCGGGCGTAGGCCGGGTCATACAGCGGGTCGCCCGGCCCGCCCCCGCCGGGGTCGCCGCCGCCCGGCGCGCCGGGGCCGCCCGGCCCCTCGGCGCCGGCCTGCTGGCCGTCGGCCTCGCCGCCGGCGCCGTCCCCGGCCGCCGACGGCTGCAGGCCCATCTGCGCGGCGATGTCCATGACCTGGCCCAGCCACTCCCGGACCTGCGGCTCGGGCATGGCGCCGAGGAAGCCGTGGGCCACCTGCCCGCCCACCACGGCCACCACCATGGGGATGGACTGCACCTGCAGCGCCGCGCTGAGCTGCGGGTTGGCGTCGACATCCACCTTGGCCAGGATCCAGGCACCGTCCGCCTCGGCGGCCAGCTTCTCCAGGATCGGGCCGAGCTGCTTGCACGGGCCGCACCACTCGGCCCACAGGTCCATGATCACCGGGACCGTCTGCGACCGGGTGACTACGGCAGCGTTGAACGTCTCGTCGGTGACCTCGATGACCGCGCCCGGCGCGGCGTCGGCGGCCGGCGCCTGCGCGGCCCGCTGCCGGCGCTGCGCCGCGGCCTGCCGGGCCCCGAGATCCACGGCGCCCTGGATGGAGAAACCCTGAGGCTGCTGCATAACTCCATCCTGCCGCATCACGGGCCAAGCTCGCACCGCAGGCCGCGTCGCGGCGGGCACGGCGGGCGGTGCGCAATCCGTTTCGGCCCATATGTCAGAACGCTGGTGCCTCGGCGTATCCGCCCCACTCGGCGCGCAGCGCCCCGCAGATCTCGCCCAGGGTCACCTCGGCGCTGGCCGCCGCGATCATGGGCGGGATCATGTTCTCGCTGCTGCGCGCCGCGCTGATCAGCGCGGCCATCGCGGCGTCGGCCGCGGCGGCGTCCCGCGCGGCGCGGCGCCGGCCCAGCTCGCGGACCTGGCTGACCTCGACCTCGTGGCTGACCCGCATGATCTCGACCGGCTTCTCCACGGTGTCGGTGTGGCAGTTCTACCCGACCACCCGCTTGTCGCCCTTCTCCACCTTGCGCTGGTAGTCGAAGGACGCCTCGGCGATCTCGGCCATGAACCAGCCGTCCTCGATGCCGCGCAGGATGCCGCCGGTCATCGTCTCGTCCGGGCTCATCGCCTTGATCTGCGCGAAGATCTGCTCGGCCTGCGCCTCCAGGCGGTCGGTCAGCGCCTCCAGGTACCAGGACCCGCCGAGCGGGTCGGCGACGCTGGCGACGCCGGTCTCCTCCATGATCACCTGCTGGGTGCGCACCGCGATCTCGGCCGCCTTCTCGCTGGGCAGCGCCAGCACCTCGTCCAGGGCGTTGGTGTGCAGCGAGTTGGTGCCGCCGAGCACCGCGGCCAGCGCCTCGACGGCGGTGCGCACGATGTTGTTGTCGGGCTGCTGGGCGGTCAGCGAGACGCCCGCCGTCTGGGTGTGGAACCGCAGCCACTGGGCCCGCTCGGTGCGGGCCCCGTAGACGTCGCGCAGCCACCGGGCCCAGATCCGGCGGGCGGCGCGGAACTTGGCGATCTCCTCGAAGAAGTCGATGTGGGCGTCGAAGAAGAACGACAGGCCCGGCGCGAACTGCTCGATGTCCAGGCCGCGCGACAGCCCCAGCTCCACGTACCCGAACCCGTCGGCCAGGGTGTAGGCGAGCTCCTGGGCGGCGGTCGAGCCGGCCTCGCGGATGTGGTAGCCCGAGACCGAGAGCGGCTTGTAGTCGGGGATCTCGCGCGCGCAGTACTCCATCAGGTCGCCGATCAGCCGCAGGTGCGGCTGCGGCGGGAAGAGCCACTCCTTCTGGGCGATGTACTCCTTGAAGATGTCGGTCTGCAGCGTGCCGTTGAGCTTGGCGAGGTCGGCGCCCTGGCGCTGGGCGGCGGCCAGGTACATGCAGAAGACCGGCACGGCCGGGCCGCTGATGGTCATCGACGTGGTGACGTCGGCCAGCGGGATGCCCGCGAACAGGACGTCCAGGTCGGCCGCCGAGTCGATGGCGACGCCGCAGTGCCCGACCTCGCCGAGGGACTTCGGGTCGTCGGAGTCCCGGCCCATCAGGGTGGGCATGTCGAAGGCGACCGACAGGCCGCCGCCGCCCGCGGCGAGCAGCATCTTGTACCGCTCGTTGGTCTGCGTCGCGTTGCCGAACCCGGAAAACTGCCGGATGGTCCAGGCCCGGCCCCGGTAGCCACCGGGATACAGGCCGCGGGTGAACGGGAACTCGCCGGGCCATCCGATGCGCTCGAAGCCGGGCACCACGGCGCCCGCGGGCGGGCCGTAGACGGGCTCGACCTCCAGGCCGGACAGCGTGGTGAAGTCCGCGTCGCGCTTGCGCGACTGGTCATACCGGCGCTGCCAGCGCTCCCGGCCGTCCATGCGGCACCTCCAGCTTGCTCCGGCGGCTCCGGCGGCTCCGGGATGCTCCGGAAAAATTTAGTAGGACGTCCTACTATCCTCCCGGCCAGCTTACGTCTAACCCGGACGGCTTGCGCCCGCCGGGCCGCCGCGTCGCGAAATTAGATCCAACCGGACGGGGCGGACCGCCGTCCTAAGTAGTGCCCGGGCCGCCGGGACCCCAGCGCAAACGTGGCCGGACTAGACACGCGACAGGAATGTGGTACAAACCGATGGGATATCGCGGCGAGGCGGGATCCACTGCGGCGCTTCCCGCCACGGTGCCGACGGCCGCCGTGCGCGAGTCCCGGCCGACGGCACGGGTGCGGGAGAACGAGTCCCGAGCGGCACGGGTAGTAGGAATTAGGCAAGGGAGCGCGGTGGCGGCCAGGCTCCGGGCGGCTGACCGGCAGGCGGCGGAGGACCTCTTCAACGCCTGCTATCCGCGGCTGGCCGGGTGGGTCCGCCGGCTGGTCGACGACGACGAGACGGCGCACGAGATCGCCTCCGAGGCCTTCACCCGGCTGCTGGCCCGGTGGACCGGCCTGGACAACCCGCAGAGCTACCTCTACATGATCGCGACCAACCTGGTCCGGGATCACTGGCGCAAGGGCGGCCGGGAGCGCAAGGCGATCCGGACCCTGACGGCGGGGGCGCCGCCTGACCCGGCCTATCACCCGGCCCAGGACGTGGACGTGCGCGCGCTGATCGAGGGCCTGCCCGACCGGCAGCGCAGCGCGTTCCTGCTGCATTACTACGGCGGCTTCGGCGTCCGCGAGGTCGCGGGCATGCTGGGCCGTCCCGAGGGCACCGTCAAGGCGGACCTGTACCATGCGCGAGCGCGCCTGAAGGCCGCGCTGGGAGATGCCCGTGACTGAGCCCCCCGACGACCTCGGCACCTGGCTGGCCCGCGACGTGGAGCCGCTGTCCCCGCCGCCGGGGACATTCGAGCGCATCCACCGCCACGCCCGCCGGCGCAAGCTCAACCAGGCGCTGGCCGCCGCGGCGGGCGCGGTCGTGGTCATCGCGGGCGCGGTCCTGATCCCGGCCGCGGCCACCGGGCTGCTGACCGGCGGCGGGGGCGGCCCGGCCGGCCCGGCCGCGGCGGGCCGGACCAGTTCCGCGCCGGCCGCGTCGTCGAGCCCGCCGCCCAGCGTCTCGGCCCCGGTGGCCCCCCCGCCGGGCGCGGCCGGGACCGGGACCGGGCTGTCGGCCACGACGTCGGGGGCACCCGCGCCGGCCAACTTCCAGCCGACGTCCATCACCATGATCAGCGGCTCGATCGGGGCCGTCATCGGCCAGGCCGGCACGCCGGGCCACTGCGGGCCGCCGGTCGCCGGCGACTGCACCTCGCTGGCGGGCACCTCGGACTACGGGACGAGCTGGTACGGCGTGAGCGCGCCGGTCACCGCGGCGCCGGACGGCGGCACCGGGGTCAGCCAGCTGCGCTTCCTCAACCTGTCTGACGGCTGGGCCTACGGCCCGGCGCTGTACGCGACCGCCGACGGCGGGCGGCAGTGGACGCCGGTGCCCACCTTCGGGCTGCGGGTGACCGCCCTGGAGGCGGCCGGGAACCGCGCCTTCGTGGTGCTGGCCCGCTGCCAGGGCGCCGGCCCGGACTACGCGGCGGGCTGCTCCACGTTCTCGCTGTACTCGATGGCGGCCGGGACCACGGCCCTGCAGCCGGTCACGCTGAGCCTGCCGGCCTCCGGCGGCCCGGGCGTCATGGGCGTCGCCGGGGTCGCCGGCTCGGCCAGCCTGGTGATCAAGGGCGACGCGGCCAATCCGGAGGCCGGCACGGGCTACCTGTTCGCCCCGTCGGGCGACATCCTGACCGGGCCCGTGGGCGGCGGCCCGTGGACGGTCGCCACGCGGGCGCCGTGCGCGCCGGGCACCGCCGCCGCGAGCGGGGCGCCGCTGGGCGGGCAGCTGGCGCTGAGCGGCAGCGTCCTGCTACTCAACTGCACGGGCCGGGGCAGCCCGCCGGGGCAGCTGTGGGAGTGGGCCGCCGGGGAGCCCTGGACCACGGTCGCCGTGACCGGCGGCTCCGGGACGGCGCAGTCGCTGGCCGCCACGAGCGCGGGCCGGATGGTGCTGGCCACCACCACGGGCCTGTTCGTCACCGCGCTGCCCGATCCCGGCGCGTGGCGCAGCGCGTCGATCGCCGGCGGGCCGCCGGCGGGCGGGTTCAGCTACGTCGGGATGACCTCCCCCGCCCAGGGCGTCGCCCTGCCCGCCAATGCCGCGCTGGGGGAGGTGTTCATCACCCGGGACGGCGGCCAGACCTGGACGCCGCACCGGGTCTGAGGCGGCGCTAGGGGCGGGTGACCCGGATCTCGGACATCATGCCCAGGTCCTCGTGCGACACGATGTGGCAGTGCTCGACGAACTTGCCCGGGTAGTCCACGAAGTTGGACTCGAACGTGAGCGAGTCCCCGGCCCGCTTGGTGAGCACGTAGGTATCCCGCCACAGGGGCTTGGCCAGCAGCGCCCCGTTCCGTTTCGTGATCTTGAACGGATTTGTGTGGATGTGGTAGACGTGCGCGTGCACGCCCATCGCCGGGTCGAAGTCATTGCGCAGCGTCCACTCCTCCGCCGTGCCGAGCAGCGGCCGGGTCGGCGGGCGGGCCGGGTCGTAGGCGTGGTGGTCGATGCCGAAGTTCATGAACATGCCGTCGGGCTCGTTGATGGTGAACGCGAAGTCCCGGCGGCGGGCGATCGGCAGGATGGGCGGGTCGAAGGCGGGCAGCGCGGTGGGCAGGCCCATCTCGCGGCCGTGGCCCTTCACCTCCACGGTGAGGATGGTCCGGCGGTTCAGTTCGCCCTGCACCAGCGGGAAGCCGGGCATGGGCGCCTCGTGCCCCGGCGGGGCGTCTCCCGGCCCGGGCGGGGCGTCTCCCGGCCCGGGCGGGCCGGCCGTCGGCATGCCCGGGATGTCGGGCATGCCGCTGCTGCCGGGGGTCAGGACCAGGTTGTAGCGGCCCGGCCGGCCCGCCTTGACCAGCAGCTCCACGCGGTTGCCGGACGACAGCATGACCACGTCGGTCTGCTCCGCGGCGTCGAGGGTCAGGCCGTCCCAGGCCAGCACGTGGAAGTCGTGCCGCTTCAGGTGCAGGGACATGAACGCGTTCGCCGCCCCGTTGAGGATCCGCCAGCGCTGTACCTCGCCGGGGTACATGGTGACCTTCGGCTTCAGCACGCCGTTCACCGTGTAGAGGACGCGCGTGCGCGGGAAGAACGACTCCTCCGGGGTCTTCGGGTTCGGGTTGGGGTCTAGGAGCTCGTAGTGATCGCCGAGCTCGATCGCCTGCAGCACCATGACCTTCTCCGCGGCGGCCCGGACCTCCGGCACCCGGTCGATCTCGCCCCGGACGATCAGGGCGCCGGCCTGCCCGGCCCGCAGCGCCTGGGTGACCCCGCCGTGGTGATGCGGGTGGTACCAGAACAGGCCGCCGGTGTGGTCGCCGGGCAGCGGGATGACCAGGTGATCGTCCTTGCCGGGCTTGATGACGAGGAACACGTTGTCGGCTTTTTCGGACGGGGACACGTGCAGCCCGTGCGTGTGCAGGTTGGTCGTCGTCCACTCGTGCGGCCGGTCCATCCGCATGACCGGCGGGTGATGCAGCTCGGGCAGCCGGTTGCGCAGGTGCACCCGGATGGTGTCGCCGGGCCGCACGTCCCAGGTGTAGCCGGGCACGGCGCCGTTGTAGGTCCAGGTCCGGACCAGCCGGGGCGCGCCCATGTCGACGAGGCCCGGCCGGGTGGTCAGCTGGACCGCCAGCTCACCGTGGGCGCTGCGCAGCACGCGCGGCTGGCGGAGCTCCTGGCCGATCCGGCCCGCAGCGGCCAGGGCCTCCTGCGTGCCGCGCGCCAGCACGGGGCCGCCCAGGGCGCCGGCCGCCGCGGCGCCCACCCCGAACCCGATGGCCTGCCGCCGGGAAACCCGCCCTGCCGTCATGTTCCGCCCCCCGCTTTGGTTACACAGCGTTAGCGGACGCTACACCTTCCGGTCAGCCAGGGCGGCGCGGCGCGCGGAGGCCGGCGGCCGGCTCGGATGTGCTCGTTACGCTGGGGATTCATCCCCGCCGGGCGCGCCCGGGCCGGCCGGGTCGGCCGGCTCGTCGTCGGCGAAATCGCCGGCCGCGACCCGCAGGCCGCGCAGGATGGCCGAGATGCTCTCCAGCTCCCCCGGGTCGTAGCCGCTCATCCCGAAGTCGGCGGCCATCAGGTCCGCGGTCGCCCCCGCCACCGCCGCCCGCCCGGCCCCGGTGATCTCGGCCAGCGTGCCGCGGCCGTCCCGGGGGTTGGGCCGGCGGACCACGAGCCCCTGCTGCTCCAGCCGGTCGATCGTGTTGGTCACGCTGGTCGGGTGGACCATCAGCCGCTGGCCGATCAGCCGCATCGGCAGGGCGCCCGCCCGGCTGAAGCTGAGCAGCACCAGGGCCTCGTACCGGGCGAAGGTCAGGTCGTAGGGCCGCAGCACGCCGTCCAGTTCGGCCAGCAGGATCTGCTGCACCCGCATGATGGCCGTCACCGCGGCCATCGCCCTCGCGTCCCCGAATCGCTTCTCCCAGATCTGCGCGGCGCGCGCGATCGGGTCAAAGGGCAGATCAAGCGGTTTGGGCACAGGCACAAGGTACCGGGCGCGCCCGCCGGCGGCCGGCCCGTGCGCACCGGCCCGCCGGGCCGTGCGGCGCGCCTGTCGGACGACTTAGTTACACAGCGTTACATTGCCTGCTTGAGAAGCATGTGACCACCCATAGTCGGGGGATTTCGTGGGTCGGTATCCTTCGCCGCTGCGGTCGCTGCCGGGCTGGACCGGAGCCGGGCCGCGAGCGCGGTCCGCGGGCTCACCGTGACGGCCCTGTCGGTGGCGACGCGGCCGGCGCCGCCGTGGCCGACGACGGCCGTGCTGGCCGCGGGCGTGGGCGTGCAGCGCAGCTGGGGCTGGTCGCTGCGGATGGCCAGCTTCAAGCTGGAGTCGCCGCTGACCGGCCAGCCCGCGCTGGGCATCCTCATCTCCAGCCGCGCCGCGGCCTCCGCCATCGTCGACCTGCTGGCCGGCCTGATCGCGCCGAGCTACGGCGAGCTGCGCGTGCTCGGCGAGGACATGCGGACCGAGCGGGGCCGGGTGGCGGTCCGGGCGCGCGTCGGCATCGTGCGCCGCACCGGCCCGCTGATAGGCAGCACGGTCCGGATCCGCGGGCTGGTCGACCACGCCGCCCGCCGGACCCGGCTGCCGCGCCGGGACCGGAACCTGCTCACCGCCGACATCCTCGACCGGCTCGCGCTCCTGCCCTGGGCCGACGTCCCGGTACGCGCGGCACCCGATCCCGTGGCCCGGCGCGCCCGCCTGGCCGCCGCCGCGGTCCACCAGCCCGAACTGCTCCTGATCGACGGGCTCCTGGACGGCCTGGATCCGCTGGACGCGGCGGAGCTCGCTGCCAGCATCCGCGACATCGGCCTGGACACCGGCATCGTGGCGTCGGGACGGGACGCCGACTCCCTGACCCAGGCCTGCGGCGACGTCCTCACCCTGGCCAACGGCATCCTGGTGCCGGGCTAAGGCGTGTCCCGTAGATCTTTGTGTTTCTGGCTGGTGCTGATCACTGATCACGCCGGGTGCATGTGCGGCTGCCTGACTGGCCAGCTCCCTGGTGATCAGCGAGGAAGGGGTCGACCGCGAGCGGCCGGGCGGCGTGAGCGCAAAGGGCCTGCCGGGGCGCCCGGGCCCGCCGGGGCAGGCGGTACCGCCCCCAGCCCCGGCCCGGCGCCCGCCCGCCGGGTCATCTCCATGATCGTGACCGATCCGGGGCGGAATCCCGCCCTGTATCGGTCACCATCACGAGAAACGGGCCGGGCGGGCCGCGGCCGGGAGATCTGCGGGACTGGAGAGGCGGCTGGTGCAGGCGGGAACGCGGCCGTGGCAGGCGGGACGTGTGCAGGCGGGCCGTCCCTGCTCAGGATCTACGAGACACGCTCCAGTTAGGCTCGGTCGGCTGCTCGGTCGGCTGAGGATCGGCCGAGTGTTGGCGGCATGACGGGCGGCGTCCTGTCATAGGCTGCACCGATGGACTGGAGCCTGCTCGGATGCGGCCGCTCTGGGCATGTCACGTTCGCGCCCGACGAGCCTGAGCTGCGGGAGCAGCTCCGCGCCGACACCGCGGCCGGAACGGCCTGGCGCTGCCTGCGCTGCGCGGACTTCATCCCCGGCGCTCCCGACGGGCACGGCCCGGCGAGCAGCGCGCCGAGCGTCCGCCGCGGGAAAGAGGTCCGCAGCGCGCTCATCCTCCGGATCTTCGCGATCGAGCGGTTCGTGCGGGCGCTGGCCTTCCTCGGGCTGGCCTACGGCCTGTGGCGGTTCCGGTCGGCGCGGCAGTCCATAAGCGCGAGCTTCAACCGCGAGCTGCCCATCCTGCGGGAGCTGTTCTCCCAGTTCGGCTACCGGATCGATCACTCCAAGCTGGTCGGCCTGGTGCAGCACGCGCTGACCCTGAGCAGCCGTTCCATCACCCTGCTGGCGGCCGGGCTCGCGGCCTACGCCCTGGTCGAGGTCGTCGAGGGAACCGGCCTGTGGCTGGCCCGGCGCTGGGGCGAGTACTTCGCCATGGTGGCCACCTCGGTCGGCCTGCCGCTGGAGATCTACGACCTGGCCAGGAAGGTCACGGTCACGACGCTGATCTTCTTCGCGATCAACCTGGCCCTCGTGCTGTACCTGGTCCTCACCAAGCGGCTGTTCGGCGTCCGCGGCGGCAAGCATGCCTACGAGGCCCGCCTCCGCAGCGAGTCAGTCCTGGAAGCCGCCGCCGAGGCCGCCGCCGCCGAGGCCGCCGCCGCGGAGGCCGCCGCCGCCGGCGCCTCCGAAACCACCGCGGCCGCAGACGGACCTGCGACCGCCGCGTCAGGCGCGGCGCGCTCTGGACGGACCGAGGAACCCACGCTCCCGGTGCCCGCCCCGGCCGGACGGATGCCGCCGCCCGACGGCGAGCCCGGCCGATCCGGCCCAGGCAGCTAGCGGTTCCGCCGACTGTCGTCGGGCCTGCCCGACCCGCCGACGGCCGCCCAGCCTGCCCGCCCACATACGCAGCCAAGCTTCGCCGCGCCGGTTCCCCCCGCCCCCAGGCCCCGCGCCCTTCTGCTCCCGGTCCCCGGCGCCCACCTGCACGCGTGTCGCCCCCTGGGAGTCGCGGTAGGGACCGCCCTTACGGGCGGCCCCCCGCACAGATCCCAGCGTGCGGGATT
>Ga0193728_1001415_pt1 | contig 12195 bp, 9 predicted proteins | sample U1c1metaG_FD_143037 | JGI IMG/M metagenome (GOLD analysis project Ga0193728, IMG submission 143037) | Soil microbial communities from a riparian zone of the East river system, Colorado, United States - U1c1 | ecosystem: Environmental > Terrestrial > Soil > Riparian zone | place: USA: East River...
CGAAGGTCGCGCCGAACACCGTGATGTAGCGTTCGTCCCAGCCCGGGGGCATCAGCACCTGGGCGGTGTAGCGCGTCACGTCGCGCAGGATCTTCGCGACCGCCTTCGGCACGCGCACCGGGTCTTCGCGCGCGAGATCAGACAGCAGCTTCACACCGAAGCCGATGTGGCGCTGCTCGTCGGCGGCGATGTTCTGCATCCCCTCCCGGAACGCCGGCAGCTGATCGCGCTGTTCGAGGTAGCTGCAGATGAAGTGCTGTCCCGGCTGCGCGAGCGCCGCCTCGATCACGATGTGATACAGCGTCACCGCCGCCGCCAGCTGCGCGGGGGAGCGGTCGGCGCGCAGCTCGTCGGCCATCCGATCAAGGCGATCGAAGATCTTCCTGAACCCGGGCGTCAGCTGCGGCTTGATCGCGCGCAGCCCGCTGTCCATCGAGCCGTCGCCGATGCCGCACACCTCCTGCATGAAGCGCTTGAAGAACACCGCGTGCCGGGCCTCGTCCACCTGCTGGGTGGTCAGGAAGTACTTCTGCTCCTCTTTCGGAGCTGCGTCGATGTACGGGGACAGGTTGTCCGCGACCGCGTCCTCGCCCCAAAAGAACAGCGAGTAGTTCCACAGCGCCGCCGTGCGCTCGAACTCGGTGAAGTCCTCGCGCCACTGGCGCGCGTCCTCGGTGAAGTCGAGCTCGGTCGCCCGCCAGTTGCCGCGCTCCCAGCGCGCGTACAGGTCCTCGTAGGAGATCGCGTCCGTCGGCAGGCTCGCCGGGTTGGAGGCGTCGGTCGGTGTCGTGGTTGGTGTCGCGATCGCCATGCGGCTGCTCCCGTCGTCGGTTGATAACGAACATTATCGCAATAGCGTTCGCTCTGTCAAGTAGGATGCAGTCGATGGAGACGACCAGGCTGACACGCGAGCAGAGCAAGGCCCACACGCGCGAACGGCTGCTGAGCGCTGCGAGGACGGTGTTCGCGCGCAGCGGCTATCACGGCGCCTCGGTCGAGCTCATCGCCTCCGAGGCGGGGTTCTCCACCGGCGCGCTGTACTCGAACTTCGACGGCAAGGAGGATCTGTTCCTGGCGTTGATGGAGCGCGAGATCGACGCCCACGCGCGCGAGATCTCGGCGGCGGTGGCCAACCGCCAGTCGGTCGCCGAGCGCGCCACCGGCGGCGCGCGCCAGTGGATGACGATGATCGAGCGCGAGCCCGAGCTGCTGCTGCTGTTCATGGAGTTCTGGGCCTACGGCGTGCGCGACCCGAGCGTGCGCCCGAAGGTCGCCGCCCGCTTCGCGCAGATGCGCGAGCTGCTGACGCGACTGATCGCCGACGGGGTGCGCGAGTTCGAGCTCGAGCTGGCCCTTCCCGCCGAGCAGCTGGCGCTCACGATCGACGCGCTCGCCGACGGCATCGCCCGGCAGAAGCTCACCGACCCCGACGCCGTGCCCGACGATCTGATGGGACGCGTACTCTCGCTGCTGTTCGCCGCGGTCACTCGGCCGGCAGGCACAGACACGCGTAGTGCACCGTGAACAACCGCCGGGCGAGCCCCGGCACGAGACGGTGCAGGCCGGCGCGCAGCGCCCACTTTGCAGTGGCGCGTGCCCGTGCGGACGGAGTCGTGGCGAAGAACATGTGCACGGTGAGCGGCAGCGGATCCTCCAGCTCGCCCGCCACCCGCAGACCCGCGCGCGCCACCATCGCCCGTGCATCGGCGCGATCCAGCCGCTGCAGATGGCCGACCTCGGACGCGTGCTCGCGCTTACAGGCGCGCCGCGCCGACAGGTTTGCCTCCAGCGGCACCTCCATCACCACCGCGTCGCACGCTCGCGCCGCCTCGGCCAGCAGCGCGGTCGGATCGGGCACGTGCTCCAGCACGTGGGATACGATCCCGAGCTCGTAGTCGCCGTCCTCCGCGGGCAGGTGCGCGCCGTCATAGAGCTCGACCGCGTCGATCTCTACGCGCCCCCGCGTGATCTCCACGGCGGCCGGCGCGATCTCCACGCCCTCCAGGCGCCCGCCGAACTCGCGTGCACGCAGCTCGCACAGCAGCGCCCCATCGCCGCAGCCGATCTCCAGCGTGCTCGCCGGGCGCAGACCCGCGCCGGCGCACAGCGCGAGCACATGATCGGCCTTGCCGATCGCCCCGAGTGCCCGCCAGCGCGCGTACCTCATTGCATCCGCCGGGTCTTGCTGTGCGTATGCATCGTCGTAGAACCGAACCAGCTGGGCTTGAGCGTCCATCGCGCGAGCGATTATGGCCTACCCTCAGGTGTCAGACGGGCGTCACCGGGCCGTAAGACGAACCCGGGGTTGGCGGCGACCGACGCTGTGGCGGAGGCATCCCCGTCCAACCGGATGCCGCAGCAGCTCGTCGAGAAACTGAAGATTTGAACGCCTCCAACTTACGCACAGGCCGGCGCCCGAACGCGGCGCCCCATCGTGCGCATGACTACCTGGACCGCCGGGTAGCAAATTGCTAGCGTGTATGGACAACTTGGTGAAGTCGCTATGCAGACACGCCACGGCGCGTGTCGACCCCGGGGGGTCGTTAGGTCAACGGCTCACGACGGGGCTGTACGGCACGGAGGGTGAGCCGAGCGGCGCGCTCACAGCCACGAGCAAGGCCAAGGTATGGAAACCATAGGACGCCATCAAATAACCACTCCAACCCTTGCCGCAGCCATGGTTCACCGTCGGTATTGCGACGTCGACGCAGGGCGGACCTCCACTTGCCCGTTCGGCGTAGATCCAACGTCGACCGTTGACGTCGTGGCGCCCGCGACACGACCCGTTCATCTGCAGCGGTGGTTGAGCCGATAAAAACAGCGATGACCCCTGCCTCCGACGAATCCAATCAGCCAGGCGTATCCCGCCAGACGACCGCCTCGCTGCCGGTGGCCGGTAGGCTCGTGCGGGACGCGCCACGCCCGCTGTCGGGCCACACGGGTAGATTCGCCAGTCCGCTGCAGCTGTTGCTGGAGGGCTCGGGCTGGAGCGTCCTGCGTCCGACGGTCGACTTCGTGCTGCTGAGCGTGGGAGTGATAGTAGCCCTCGGCGGCGTGAGCGCCACTCTAAGTGTCTCCACCGAGCAGGCGCCGCTGCTGGCGTTACCGCCGCTGGTGCTGCTCCTGTTCTACCTGCGCGGGCTCTACCGCACGCGCCTGCGCGCCCTGATCCTCGACGGCGTGGTGCCCGTCATCAGCGCGGTGTCGGTGGCGGCGATGGCGGTCGCGATGATCGGTCTGTTCGCCAACGGGCAGGTTCCGAGCCAAGCGGAGTGGGTGCGAGCATGGCTGTTCGCGCTGCTCGCGGTCGGTCTCGGACGCATGACCCTGTCGTTCACCCAGCGCTGGGCGCGCTCGAGCCGGCTGATCGGCAAGCCGGTGCTGATCATGGGCGCCGGGCTGGTCGGATCGCAGGTGGCGCGACGGCTGGAGGATCACCCCGAGTATGGGCTGGTGCCGGTCGGCTTTCTGGATGACGATCCACGCACAACGGCCGAGGTCGGCGGTCGCGACGTGCCGGTCCTGGGCACGGTCGAGGATCTCGACGAGGCCGCGCGTCGCACCGGGGTCCGCAACCTGATCGTGGCGTTCTCCTCCGTCGCCGACGCTCGTGTCAGCCGGCTGATCCAGCGCTGCCAGGTGCTCGGCATCGAGGTGTCGGTCGTGCCGCGCATGTTCGACACGATCAACGACCGCGTGGGCTATGACACGGTGGGCGGGCTGCCGCTGCTGTCGTTCAGCCGCGTCAACCCCAAAGGTGTCCAGTTCGCGATCAAGTACGCGATCGACCGGGTGGTGGCCGGCGTGGTGCTGCTCGTGCTCTCGCCGGCGCTTGCCGTCATCGCGGTCGCGGTCAAGCTTACGACCGGGGGGCCGATGCTGTTCCGCCAGCCGCGGGTCGGTCTTGACGGGCACGAATTCGAGATGCTCAAGTTTCGCACGATGCGCGGCACGCCCGACGAGTATGGCGAGAGCGATGCCGACTGGGCCGAGCGGATCGTCGGCGGCTATGACGAGACGGCAGCTGCCGTCCCGGACGAGCAGGACGATCGTCGGACGGGGGTGGGGCGTCTGCTGCGCCGCACCTCCCTGGACGAGCTGCCTCAGTTCTGGAACGTGTTCAACGGCGACATGTCGCTGATCGGCCCCCGCCCTGAGCGGGCCAGCTACGTCAAGCAGTTCGAGCCCGTCGTCTATCGCTATGGCGACCGCCACCGCGTCAAGTCGGGGATCACCGGCTGGGCTCAGGTCAACGGGCTGCGCGGTCAGACGTCACTGGATGAGCGCATCGAATCGGATAACTACTACATCGCCCACTGGTCGCTCGGGCTGGACGTAAAGATCATGCTGCTCACGCTCCTGGCCCTCTTTCACCGCGCCGACTGAGTCAAGGGCCATGTCCCGCACTTCCGCTCCGGCGCCTGTTGGCGTACCCTGCCACGCCAACCATGTCACCAACCTGGATCTGGATGCAAGTCGCGATCGTCGTGTTCGTGCTGATCGGCATGGTCATCGCGATCGTCAAGCTCGTCTGAGGTCGCCGCGGCTCTCGGCGCCCGCAACTCGTTCCCCTGCGGGGCGTTACCCGTATATGGACGCGATCGAGCCGTGTGCGCTTCCTGCCCCGCGGTCGTGGTCGCGACTGGCGATGCGTCTGCTGGCACTCGCGATACTGCCCGCCGTGTGGCTTGCCGCCGTCGCGATCCATCCTGAGCCGGCGGGCGCGTATGGCGTGGCGCTGCGGACGGCCATCGACACCGATCCGCCGGTCAATCATGACGGTGAACTGATGCTCGCGCGCATCCGCGACGCCGGGGCCAGGCTCGTGCGGATCGACCTCAACTGGAGTCTCGTGGCTCCCGCCACCCCTCCGCCGGGCTTCCAGCCGGCCAACCCCAACGACCCGGCGTATGACTGGCGGGAAGCCGATCGCGTGATCGACCAGGTCGTCGCGGCGGGGCTCGAACCGATCGTCGACATCGGCGGGTTGCCGCCGTGGGCGCAGGCTCCGCCGGGCGCCGGTCCCCACAGTCCCGAACCCGTGCAGTACGGGCAGTTCGCCGCCGCCGCAGCCAGTCGCTACAGCGGATTGACCCCCGGGCAGCCACGGGTGCATTACTGGGACGTCTGGAACGAGCCCAACGCGAGCTACTTCCTGAGCCCGCAGACGCAGGCGGGCCGCGTCGTCTCGGTAAGCATCTACCGGGCGATGATCGAATCCTTTGCGGCCGCCGTGCACGGCGCGGCGCCGGGCAACGTCGTCATCGCGGGTGAGCTGTTTCCCAACGGTGTGCAGGGCGGCGAAGTCACGGCGATCGCGCCGCTGGAATTCACGCGCCGGCTGTTCTGCATCTCCGCCGGATCGCACCCGCGCCGCGTCTGCAACGTGCACGTGCCGGTGGACGTCTGGAGCATGCATCCCTACACCTCCGGCAGTCCCACCACGCTGCCGGCGAATCCCAACAACGTGTGGCTGTCGAACCTGAGCGCGCTCACCGCCACGGTACGGTCCGCGCAACGTCTGGGGACGCTCGCCTCGACCGGTCCGGCCCGCGTGTGGATCACCGAGTTCAGCTGGGACAGCAACCCTCCCGATCCCCAGGGAGTGCCCGTCAACATCGAGCAGCGGTGGGTGGCGGAAGCGATCTACCGTGCCTGGGTGGCGGGCATCAGCGTGTTCACCTGGTACTCGCTGCGCGACGAACCGCTCGCGACCTCGCCGTTCCAGTCCGGCTTGTACTACGAATGCTCAACGGGCGTCGTCTGTGACACCCCCAAGCCGACCGAGGCGGCGTTTCGCTTTCCATTCGTCGCCTATGCTCAGCACCGGCACAGGGTGCTCGTGTGGGGGCGCACTCCCGCCGGCGTGCCGGGCACCGTCCAGGTCCAGTGGCTGCAGGGTGGGCGCTGGCGCGGACTTGTCAAGTTGCGCACCGACGGCGATGGGATCTTCACCGCCGTGGTCAAGCTGCCCAGCCGGGCCTCCGCGACCACCGCGCAGCTACGTGCGGTCGGGCTCGGCGGCGGCGCTGCCGACGCCTCGGCTGGCGCCCCGCCCGGCGCCTCACCCCTGTTCTCGCTGCAGGCGCCCCCCAACATCCCCGTTACCCCCTTCGGCTCCGGAGGATGAACCCCGGCGAGTCGGCGCCCGCCGGTCGCCGCTGGAGCCCTGGCCGATGGAACCCCGGCCGGTGGAGCTCTGGTCGGTGGAGCCCAGGCGTCCGCACTCGGCGCTGGCCCGCCCCCGAACCGGCCGGCTCCCGCGGGCGCTGACGTCTGCACGGTCGGGCAGGATTGCTCGGAATGTCCCGCATCGAGACCCTGTCGCGACGGGTTCGCGAGGAGGGACTCCCCCTCATACCCGCCGGTCTGCTCATGGCCGTCATCATCGTCTGGGCGTTCACAGGCGGCGGCTATGAAGCGCGGCCGGTGCTCGACAGCGGCTATGACCCCAATCCCTGGTATCTCGGCGCGCTCGTGCTCGTCGGATTGTGGTGTGCGACCGCGCTCGGGCTCGCGCGGATTCGCATCTCGCGCTGGGCGGCGGTCGCATGCGCGGCGCTGACCGCCTACACGGCCTGGTCCTTCCTGTCGATCCTCTGGGCGCACGATCAGGGCGCCGCCTTCCTCGGCAGCGTCCGTGCGCTCGTGTATCTGGCGGCGTTCGCCACGTTCGCAATCCTGCCCTGGAGCCGCTGGTCGGTGCGGGTCGCGCTGGCGGGGCTTGTCTGTGGGCTCGGCGCGGTGGCGCTCGTCACCGCGATCAGGCTGGCTGCGCTGCCCAACCCCAGTGGGCTGTATCTCGACGCCCGCCTGGTGTATCCGCTGGGCTACTACAACGCCGACGCGGCGATGTTCATGATGACCGCGCTGGTCGCGGTCGCGCTCGCCTGCAGGCGGGGCGGCGCTCCGGTGTTGCGGGTCACGGGCCTCGTGCTCGCAGCCGTGTGCCTGCAGCTGGCTGTGCTCGGACAGAGTCGCGGTTGGCTGTTCACGATCCCCCTGGTGCTGGCGATCGCGCTGCTGATCGTCCCAGACCGTCTGCGCCTGCTTTTGTTCGCGCTCGGACCCGCGGTGGCCGCTGCCGCCGCCGCTCCGGCGCTGTTTCAGGTGTATGGCAAGACCACCGTGGGCGGCCTCACGCCGACCGAACCGCGTCTCGGTCAGATCCTGCACCGCCAGGGTGTCCACGCTGCGCACGCGATGCTGATCGCCGACATCGCGCTTGCGCTCCTCGCCGCCCTCGCGGTCGCCCTCGACCGGCGCGTGCTGCCGAGTCCCATGACCAAGCGCCGCCTCGACCGGGCCCTCGCCACGCTCGCGGTGGCGGTGGCGCTCGCCGGTGTCGCGGTCGGCCTGGTGGCCGTGCACGGTCACGTGGTCGGCCGGGTCGAACACGCCTGGAACTCGTTCGCCAACGCCAACACCGGTCCCAGCGGCTCCTCGCGCTTCACCGCGCTCGGCAGCCAGCGCGTGGACTTCTGGCGCGTGGCTCTGCACGAATGGGATGCCCATCCGCTGGCGGGGATCGGCCAGGACAACTTCGCCGCCTCCTACCTGCAACACCGGCACACCGAGGAGGAACCGCGCTGGGCACACTCGCTGGAGTTGCGCCTGCTCGTCCACACCGGGCTCATCGGAGTGCTGCTGTTCGTGCTGTTCGTGACGGCCGTGGGGATCGCGGCGTTGCGCGGTGGCGGAGCGCGGAGACGTCCTGTCCGTTTCGCCGTCGCCGTCGCACTGCTGCCCTTCGTGGTGTGGCTCGTGCACGGTTCGATCGACTGGTTCTGGGAGTTTCCCGCGCTGAGCGTTCCCGCGCTCGCGTTCGCCGGGGCGGCGACCGCGCTCGGGGGCGAGGCGGCGGCCGCGGCCATGGGCTCGCGCCGGCTGCGCGTGGTGCGCCTGAGTGTCACCGCGGTGCTGGGCGTGGGCGCACTTGCGGCGGTCGCGATCGCATACGCAAGCGCCCACGAGATCCAGCGCGCGGTCACCATCTGGCGCGAACGTCCTGCGCAGGCTTACGCCGAGCTGCGGTCGGCTTCGAACCTGATGCCGTTCGACGCGCAGATCTACCTGCTCGACGGCTCGATCGCGCTCGACTACGGCGAAGCCGGGGCCGCTCGTCACTATTTCGAACAGGCCGAGCGTCACGACGGCGAGGAATGGCTCGCGCCGTTCGTGCTCGGCCTGCTGGCCGGCGAACGGGGCGACAGAGCGCAATCCAAGACGCAGCTGCGGCGCGCATCGCGGTTGAACCCTGGGGAGCAGATCGTCGCGCAGGCGTTCGCTCGCGCCGGGAGCAGACATCCGCTGACCATCGAACAGGCCCAGCGCATGCTCAGCTCGCGAGTGCAGACACGCTTCGGACGCTGATGAGCATTGTCTGCCGTCGCGCACGGTCCCCACACCTCCCCGCATCTGTGTTTGTCATCGCTCGCTCGCCCAGAGCCGCCGAGCCGGCGCGCTAGGCTGTGGTATGGCATCGATTCGGTGGTTTGCCCCAGGTGGATTCCGGCTTGGTTTGATGCTGGTGGGCGGCTATCTCGCTCTGGTCCTGACGGCCGTGCCGGCGGCGGGCGAAATCTCCTCGGTCGACGCTTATGGTGGTCAGGCACAGGTACTCGGCCCGCCCGTTCACCGTCATGGCGCGGCGAGCGGCTCGACCGGCACTCAGGGCTCCCGTCGGGCAGGTGGGCAGAGCACCGGCGCGACCGGCTCGCAAGCGGGCGTCGGATCGGCCGAATCCTCGTCGGGCTCCGGGTCGCATGCGACCCCCGGCTCCAGCTCGGGCGCACCCACCACGCCGAGCGGCTCGAACAGCGCACCCGGCGCCGGCGCGGGCAATGGCGCGAGCGGCGATGTTGGAAGCGGCGCGGGCAGTCGTGACGGCGCCGCCGCGACCGCCGCGGGGACGGGCGGCTCGGGCGCATCAGGTGCAGGGCAGAGCCCGGCGATCGCCGCCGCGAACGTCGCTGACGTTTCGAACGGCTCGCTGTCGCTGAGCGCACTCGACGTGCTCCTGCTCGTCGCCGTCTTCATCGCCCTGGCCGGCGTCGGCGTGCTGATTCGCCGCTCCTCGCGCCAGTCCGAGTAGCGGGATCAATTGAGCACTGTCTCAGGTTCGCCGTCGTGGATATGATCGACCCGACCGATCGGTAGCCCCGCCTTCAGTTCTAAACGTCAGCGGTCAAGGAGAGTCATCGTCGTCATGTTCAAATCGATCGTGGTGGGTACCGACGGCTCCGGCACCGCCGGCGAGGCCGTACGCCAGGCCGTCGATCTGGCGCGCACCGTGGGGGCGAAGCTCGAGCTGGTCAGCGCATACGAGCCCGTGCCCGCCCAGCGCCTGCGCGAGGAACGCCGCGACGCGCCCGAGGATCTGCAGTGGGCGATCACCCCGCGCGAGGACGTCGACGCCACGCTGGAGGCGGCCGCGGCGGTCGCTCGGGACGCGGGAGTGGATGTGACCGTCTATCCGCGCCAGGGCGACCCCGCCGATGCGATTCTCGACGTCGCCGAGGAGCGCGACGCGGACCTGATCGTCGTCGGCAATAAGGGCATGACCGGCGCCAAGCGCTTTCTGCTGGGCTCGGTGCCCAACAAGGTCTCCCACCACGCCCCCTGCTCGGTCCTCATCATCCGCACCACCTGAGGGTCCCTCAGCGCCGTGCGCATCTGAGCCGCGGAGGTCAGCGGCGCACGATCGAGGCGCGCACCAGCTCCGCCGCCGCCTCTGGATCGAGGCTCACGTCGAGACCCTCGATTTCCGGTCGCAGCGTCCGCGGCACCAGCATTCCGGTGAGCCGCGCCAGCCCGCCGACGGTAACGACCGCGTCGATCGTACGCAGCTGCGTCTCGATCTCCAATGCGCGGATGGCGCTCAGCGGCGACAGGTGCGCCACGCGCTGCAGCGGAACGTCCTCGCCGGTCTGTGTGGAGCCGGCCTGCTCGGAGTCAAGCCGCTCGTCCACGCGGTCCTCAGACGTGGTGGTGACGAGCGCAACGTCAATACCCTGCGCCCGCAGTTCCGCCAGCCACCGCGCCGCGAACCCTGCTGCTCCGCCACCGCCGCTTAGCGCCACAACCTTCGGCGGTCCGACGGGACGGCGTCCGAAGTGTCCCCGCCGGGCTTCGCCGTCTCTCGCAGGCGCGCGCTCCCCTTCGGTGCGAAGGATGCTCAGCACCCACACCAGCCCGTCGGTGCTCGCGTCGAGTGAGATCTTCAGCATTCCGCGCCAGCCATCGCGCCAGCCGCCGTCCACGAGCGTCCGGTAGACGAGCTTGGCGACGGGTCGCAGGACGACCCCGATCAGACCGGCGCGCACGGTCGCAGGTCGCGCCACGTGCAGGCTCTCCAGGCGGGCGTACCGCCAGGTGTCGACAAACGCTTCGCTCAGGGTCCCGGCCAGCTCGTGCTCGAGATCGCCGTCGAGCACGATCGGGCGCTCGCGCGGTTCGATGCCCTCGTGCACCGCGCGCGACTCGTCATAGCGATAGCTCTCGCGCCTGAACACCCGCGCGCGATACGCCGGATACTTGGCCGACGGTCCGAGCAGTCCCCCCAAAAAGCGGTTGCGCAGCGCGCACACCGCCATCGCTGCCCCCGGCGAAGGCTGTGACAGGAGCGCCTGGATGCTCGCCCGCAGCGCCGGCGAGACGCGCTCGTCGGCGTCGATCTGAAGGATCCACTCGCCACTCGCGGCGTCGAGCGCGACGTTGCGCTGCGCCGCGAACCCCGGCCACGGATTCTCGATCACCCGCGCGCCGGCGGCCCTGGCGATCTCGACGGTGCGATCGGAGGATCCTCCATCCACGACGATCCTCTCATCGCAGAAGGCGACGCTCTGCAGCGCGGCGGCGATGTGCTCCTGCTCGTCCTGCGCGATCAGGCACGCCGAGATCCGCTCCGGGGGCATCTGACGGATAATATGACGGTCGCGTGAGCGCTAGCCGGATCGTTTCAATTCAGACGACCAACGAGCGCGGCGGCGCGGAGTATGCCAACGTCGATCTGCTCGATGCGCTCGTCGCGCGGGGTCACGAGGCGGTGCTGCTCACGAACTTTCCCGACCTCGTCGCCGGCACGAGCGTGCGCGTCCGCAAGGTCGACCTCGGCCCCAAGCTGGCGCGTCGCACGGTCGCTCGGGTGGTGTTGGGAGCGCCGCTTGTGCTGTGGCGAATCGCGCGGGCGCTGCGCGAAGAGCGCCCCGTCGGGACGCTGCTGCTGCACTTCAAGAAGGAGCAGCTGCTCTGCTCGCTGCTGCCGCGGCGGCTGACGGGGGAGATCGTGTGGGCCGAGTGGGGTCCCGTGCCGCCGCCGATGCGTCGCGGGCCCGCACGGCTTTTATATGCGCTCGCCGCGCGGCGAGCGCATGCGGTGATCGCCATCTCAGCCGGAACAAGGGACACCGTCATCGAGACGGGAGTGCCGGCGGAGAAGGTGCACGTGATACCGAACCTCGTCGACGTCGAGGAGGTCAAGCCCGACCCGGCCAGCCGCGCCGAGCTGCGAGCGCAGTGGGGCGCGGGCGAGCAGACGCTCGTCGTGGGCTGCATCTCGCGCTTTCAACGACGCAAGCGCAACGACGTGGTGATCGACGCAATGGCCGACCTCGCCGGCGACGTGCTGCTCGTCATCGCCGGCGAGGGCGATCAGGAGGCGGTGCTGCGCGAGCGCGCGGCACAGTACGGCGATCGCATCCGCTTCGCACCCAACGTTCGCGGTCACGTCGAGGCGTTCCTGTCCGCCTGTGACGTGCTCGTGTTCGCTCCCAGCCCGACCGAGGGCGAGCCACGGGTGATCGTGATGGCGCAGCTCGTGGGAGTCCCGGTGATCGCCACCGACCCCGAGGGGGCGCTGGGGCTGATCCCGCCCGACGGTGGCACGATCGTCTCGCCCTCCCATGATCCCCACGCGTTGGCGCTCGTGCTCGCGGCCTATCGCGACGATCGCGCGCGCTGCCTGCGCGAGGGTCAGGCGGCGCGCCGCGCGACGCTCGAGAGCCACGCGCCGGAGCGGACGTTGCACGCTGTCGAACGAGCCCTCGGGCTGTCCCGTCAGGCCACCTCTAGCTACTTGCCCCGGATAAACGGCTAGAACCAGAACGGCCGCGTCGTTGTCTGACGCGGCCGGTCCGGGCATTTGGGTTGTTGCTCTGGTCGAGCGGTGGTGATGTTTTCAGCTGGCGCGGATGG
>Ga0193728_1001416_pt1 | contig 12186 bp, 16 predicted proteins | sample U1c1metaG_FD_143037 | JGI IMG/M metagenome (GOLD analysis project Ga0193728, IMG submission 143037) | Soil microbial communities from a riparian zone of the East river system, Colorado, United States - U1c1 | ecosystem: Environmental > Terrestrial > Soil > Riparian zone | place: USA: East River...
AGGGAACACCACGGCGGCGATGGCGCCGCCGTGCCACAGGACGTTCAGGTCGTGGAAGTCGCCGTGCGCCCAGCCCGCCGGCTCCCACCAGGCACCTGCGTCGGGCATGTCGTGCCGGACTGTTTCCAGCAGCGCGCGCCGCTCGGCGAGTTGGCTGGCCGCGTAGCCGTCGAAGTCGTCGCGGGCCGCCTTGTCCGCGATGATCGCGGCGTACTGGTCGATCGCCGCCCTGGCCCTGGCCGGGTCGGCGACCGGCATCCGCATCGCCTTCTCGGCCGGGTCCATCTCCGCGGCCAGGCCCTGGTGGATGCGGGCCAGCGTCGCGCCCAGCTCAGCGGCCTGAGCGCCGGTCATCGCGGTGCCCGGCGCGTGCTCACCGCAGATCCACGGGTACACCGCGTACAGGCCGCCGTCCAGTTCCAGCAGCGTCCCGCCGTCCGGCAACTCCAGCGGCGCGGCCACCGGCAGCCCGCTGGCAGCCAGGGCGCTGGTCGCCTCGTGCTGGCGGGCGGCCTGCGCCCGGTCCACGTCGAGTACCTGCTTGACGAACACCTGCTGTCCGCTGTCGGCGCGCACTGCCCAGTTCCTGTTCATAAGCCCTTCGGCGACCTCACGGGTCCCCAGCACCGTGCCCAGCCCGAACCGCCGGAGCACGTCCCCCAGCCGCTGGTACCCGGCGTCCTGGGCGTCCGCAGAAAGCTGATCCATTCCTGGTTCTCCCTCCTCTGGCGCGCGCAGGCCGCAGACGGTAGCAGCCAGGCACTGACCGCACCGGGAGTTCACCATGATCGCCACCAGTTGTTCCGCCGCGCCGCAGGTCATCGCCGTTGAGGGCCTGTGTTTCGCCGGGAAGACCACCCTGGCCCGCTCGCTGGCCCGCCACCTGGGCGCCTGGCTGGGCGCCGAATACGCCGACATGATCGCCCTGCCGCCGTTCCCCCCGGCGACCGGGGCAGCCGCCCGCGCGAGGCTCAGCGCCCTCCTCGCCGCCGAGGCCGTCCGGGCCAGCCGCGCACGGGGCGCCGGCACCCGGCTGGCCGTCTTCGACCGCAGCCCGCTCAGCGTCGTCGGGCACGAGTACGCCATGCGGGCACGCGGCGTCCCGGCCGACCCGCAGTCAGCCGCCACGTGGTTCGCCCGCGCCGCCGATGCCGGGGCGATCCTCCGACCGGACGCCTACCTGTACCTCACCGTGCCCGACGAGGCATTCTGCCAGCGGCAGCGCAACCGCGGGCAACTTCCCGACCATCTCATCGCCCCCGGCGTCCGCTCCGCGCTCAGCGAGTTCTACGCCGCCTCCTTCCAGGCGGCCGGACCGGGCCGCGTGCTCACCCTGGACGGCACCGCCCCCGCCGGCACCCTCGCAGCACAGGCGGCGGACTTCGCGGCGACAATCACGTCCAGAGCCCAGGGCAGGCCCGTGCCCTGGCTCGTCGGCCCCCGGCCCGCCGCGATCCCCGGGCGGGCCGCATGAGCACCCCTGGCGTGAGCGCCCGGGTCGAGGGGCGGGTACGGTCCCGGCTTCACCAGCTCTGCCCCTTGTTCACCCCGAGCGGCCCGTTCTCCTGCACCGAGACGTCGATCATCGTCCCCGGCCGGGTCGCCGGCGCCGACGTCGTGGCCAAGCACCCCATCGACGCTCGTCCGTTCTGGCAGGCTCGCGCCCGCCTTGAGATCACCGCCTACACCGTGATCGCTAGCGCGGACGCGCCGCCCGTCCCGCTGCCACGCATGCTGCTCGCCGACCAGGAGCTCCCGCTGATCATGCTGACCATGATGCCCGGCTCCCCGCTCGGCCCAGACCGGTACCCAGTTAACCCGCTGCCCCCGGCCCACTTGGACTGGCTCCTGGATGCAACCGGGCTCCTGCACGACTGGCATCACCCGGCCCTCAGCGCCATCCCGGCCGATACTGACCACCCCGACCAGTTCCAGGCCCTTCCTCACGACCTGTTCAGCCCAGGCGAACTCAGCGCGCTCGCATCCGAGGCAACCCGGCTGACCGGCCGGATCGGCACCCAGCTCGAACACGGCGACCCGCACCCCGGCAACGCCCTCGTCCAGCCCGGCACCCCGCTGGCCCTGATCGACCTGGAACTCCTCGCCCACCGCCTGCCCGGCTATGACCTCGGCGTGCTGTGGACCATCACCGGCCCCAGCCCGCACCTCCGCTCCCGGATCACCGCCCGGAACGGGCCAGGCCCGCAACGGCAGGCCGCCTTCTGGCTCAGCGTCATCCTCGTGATCGGCCGCGAGATCCTCTCCCACCGCCGCAACGCGCCGACAGCCCTGCACCGCGACCGGCTCGCCCGGCTCCTGGCCGACCTCGAAGGAGTCCGCGCTCGCGCCCGCCAGGCCCTGATGCCCGGCCCAGACGAAAGACACCTGCCATGACCGCCCACCGCCCCTCCCCGCTTTCCGGATGCTACGGCTACGACCGCGGCACCCCCGGCCGACCGGCCCTACATCGACGCATTCCTCGCCGCCCGCCGGGCCGCCGTCCGAGGCGACGGCGCGGAAGTCAAGGACAGCACCTACCTCGTCCGCTACGGCGCGCACAGACTCACCAGCACCAATGTCATCGACACCGACCCGGCAACGCCGCCGCCACCCTCCGTGTCGACCTCGCCGCGCCCGGCTCGCTGCCCGCCGCCGCTTTCGACGTGATCATCCTGACCCAAGTGCTCCAGCTCCTCGCCGACCCGGCCGCCGCGCTGGACAACTGCGCCCGCGCCCTCCGCCCCGGCGGGACACTCCCGCTCACCGTGCCCTGCCTGGGCCGCATCAGCCCCTCCGGCGCCGGCCGCGACCGGTGGCGCTGGACCGCAGTCGGGCTGGCCGCCCTCATGGCGGCCTAGCCCGTCCTCGCCGAGATCACCGCACACGGGAACGCCGCCACCTGCGTCGCGGCCATCCTCCGCGCCGCCCGCGAAGGCCTTTCTGACGGCACCGACCCCACCGACGACGCGCGATTCCCCCTTATCGCCTGCGCAGCCGCCACCAAGGCCGGACAACGGGCCAGATAACCGGAACGGAGAACCACCGCCATGTACCCCTACGCAACCAGGCACCCCGGGCGGCAGTCCGCTGTCGTCTTCGACTGTGACGGGCTGCTCATCAGCACCCAGGGCGCGTGGGACCGCGCCTACGCCCAGATCGCTATGCGCTACAGCAGGCACCTCACCCCGCGCGACCGGCACACCCTCGTCGGTCTCCAGCTCGAAGCGCTCGGTCATGCCCTCGCTGAACTCCTCGGGCACCCAGCGCCGCCCCGGCAGCTCGCCAATGAGGTCTACGACATGGTCCGCGACGGGGCAGGAAACGGGCACGCCCCCATGCCCGGCGCAACCAGCCTGGTCACCGCCCTCCACGGAACACGCCCGCTAGCCGTCGCGTCCAACACCCCCCGGCAGATCGTCGCCTCCTACCTCCAGGACGCCGGCATCCTGAACGCCTTTGACGCCATCATCTGCAGCGACCAGGTCAGCCGCCCCAAGCCCGCTCCCGACGCCTACCTCGCCGCATGCAACGTCCTCCGCCGTGACCCGGGCGAGTGCCTTGCGCTCGAAGACTCCCCGACAGGCGCCATCGCTGCGCTCACCGCCGGGCTCTACGTCATCGGAGTCCCGTCAGCCGCCGACCTGCTGTTCCCCGCCCACCAGCACGCAACCACACTCAAGGACCGCGCGCTCTGGCAATCCCTTGGTCTCGCGCCCAGCAAGCTCACTGCCTAACCGGCCGCCTTACCAGCAAGTTCGCCGACTGAATGTCAGCCGGGAACGCAGCTAGCGCGTCCCCGGCGATGCATCCCGGGCGCACCCGGACCGTCCTGGCTTCTGCGCCGCCGGGGCGTTCCTGCCATCCATGGCCCTGGATGGTGTTGGTCCGCGCTTTCGTGGCGGAGGCCGCCCGGCATCCCAGTCACTACAATGCTGATCAGGTTCCACCGGCAAGGTCGGCCGCGCGGTCACCGCTCCGTCGTCGCCCGCGCCAGAAGCACCTCCGCATCACCCCGTGTCACACCGCGTGTCGCATCCGCCCCAGATGCCCCGCACCGCAGCTACGCCAGGCGACCTGCGACCCGGCCCGGCACGCCGACTGCGCCAGTCCCCAAAAGTGCGAAAGTCGAGCAGCAGGCCGGCGGCGAGGGCCACTGCCCAGGGAGATGGGGAGACATGCCAGGGACCCCGGAGGATCGATCCTCCGGGTCCCTGGGCTGGTGGCTAGCTGAGCTTGCCGGATCGGATGCCGGCGACGAACGACCGCCACTGCTCAGGCGCGAAGGTCAGGACCGGGCCTTGCCGGTCCTTGGTGTCGCGCACGAGGACGACGCAGGAAAGGTTGTCGGCAACCTCAACGCAGGCACCCCCGTTGTTGGTGTAGCTGCTGGTGCGCCACTGGGGCGCTTCTTGCCTGTGCACGCTGTGCCTCCAAAGCGGCGGGGCTTGTCAACCGTCTCTCTTGGCCGCCTCAGCGATCATGCTACGGGAGTCGGCGGGCCCGAGAGCTGCCGCTGCGAGGCGTGCGAACATCGCTCGGTAGCGGTCAGTCTCTGGTGCTGTCTCCAGGATGGCGCTGCTCGTCTGGCTCTCCAGGTAGACCACGTCATTGTACTGCTGAGCCGAGAAGCCAAGCGTGATGAACCCGCCGTCCATCGCCGGATGGGCGCCTGACCTGAACTGGAGCACCTGGACGGTGATGTTGGGGCGGTCGCTGAGCTTCAGGAGCTGGGCGAACTGGCCTCTCATCACGTCGGGGCCGCCGACCTCGCGCCGCGTGACTGCCTCGTTGAGAACAGCCCACACCTCCGGGCCGCCGTCAGCCATGAGCCGCTCCTGACGCTGGCGGCGGACGGCCAGCTTGCGCTCGATCTCGTCGGCATCAGCCGCCGCCGGGGCGGCGAGCATGTATGCCCGGTAGTAGTCGTCTGTCTGGAGCAAGCCGGGGACCAGCTCCGGGGCGTACTCGTTGACCGAGGACGCAGCGGCTTCCAGCCCGAGGTAGGGCTGGAACCAGTCGGGCAGCACATCGCGGTAGGACTGCCACCAGCCCGGCTTGCGTGACTCGGTGGCCAGCGCGATCATGCGCTGGCCGTCCGCGCCGTCAAGGTCCACCTCGTACACCCGGAGCAAGTGCCGCATGTCCCGTGGCATGACGCCCGTCTGGGCGTGCTCAATCCGGCTGACCTTGGCGGCCGACCACTCAAGCTCCGCGGCTACCTGCCTGGAGATTTCCTCATGAGTGGCGGCATCGACGCTGTTAACGGCTGCCTTGTCCCAGCTGGCCAGCCTGGTCGCGGTCAGGCGGGGAAGCCCGGGGCCGGTACCGCCTTCCGCTGGCGGCGCATGAGCATGCTTGAGTACGGTCCGTATCCCGAGGCCGTGGGCAGCGCGCGAGCGCATGTCCGGGCGGTGCTCGCGGAACTGCGCCTTGCCAGCATCGTCGACGATGCCGTGTTCGCCACGTCTGAGCTGATGTCCAACGCGGTCCGGCTTTCCGCCGAGATGCGCGACCGGCCGCCGGTCAGGCTCAAGCTCCTGATAGACCCCGGCCAGGTAGTGGTGGAAGTGTTCGACCGCGCTCCGGGGCAGCCCGTGGTGACTGAGCCCGCATGGGACGCGACAAGCGGGCGGGGCCTGTTCGCGGTCACGCGGCTGGCTACTCGCCTCACCTGGAATCCGTACGAGGACGGCAAGATCGTCTGGTGCGATTTCTGGCTATAGGCGGTAAGCCGTCATGAGTAAATCCCGTCGCCCAATCATCGTCATCAGGGAGGCCGTGTGATGCACCCGAATACGGGAGGTGGCGGCCCGGCGTGGCGCCCATGGAAGGCGGAGGCGGGCGGCCGGGACGGCTACCGGGCACGGCTGACAACGGACCCGGACCGGCCGCAGTGGGAAGTGTCGGGCCGGGAGGTGGAGCATCTGGCGCGGCTTGTCAGCCATTACGAGGGTGTCCTGTCGCCGTGGCGCCTCGGCCGTGGGGCGCGGTCGGCGGGGCCGGCGGCCGCGGGGCCCTGACTGGCCCGGGATCGCGATCTGCCGCCCCTCGGGCGGCCAAGGCCGGTGAGCTTGCCGTGCGCCGGCGCTGCGCTGGTGTTGTTCCTCGTCAAGCGGGACGCCTTCTGGCTGGGCTGCAAGCTGCACGTCACCGAGACCTGCGATGACCAGCCGCGGTGCGGCTGCCCTGGCGACGGCCGGGCCGGCCGCCGCGGGCATGACAACGACTGCGCGGCGCCGGCGTTCCCGAACCGGATCACGCACGTGGCCACCACCGATGCCACGGTGACTGACACCCAGGTGACCAGCGTCATCCACGATGAGCTGGCGGGAAAGACCCTGGTCCTGGGGACTACCTCGATTCGGGGTAGCTCAGCGCGGCTCTGCTGGTCAGCGAGGCCGCCAGGCACGGCATCTCTGATCGGCCGCTGCTGGGGGACACCTCCGCCCAGGCCCGGGCCTGGGCCGGCTACGCGCGCGCCGACTTCGCTGCCGACTATGACAGCCAGACCGTCACCTGCCCGCAAGGCAGGACATCGGCGTCCTGGACGCCGGGCACGCGGCGGGGCAAGGACGTGATCGTGGCCACCTTCTCTCCAGCTGACTGCGGCCCCTGCCCGGCGCGCAGCCTGTGCACCACCAGCCGCAGGAACCGGCGGCAGCTCACCGTGCCGCCCCGCGACCTGGCCGAAGCCCAGGCCACCGCCCGCGCCGCGGGAAAGACAATGCCGTTCCAGGCCGACTATGCCCGCCGCGCCGGCGTCGAGGGCACCATGCACCAGGCCGCCAGCCACGGCGACCGCCGCGCCCGCTACCGCGGTCTGCCGAAAACCCGCCTCGACCACGCGTACATGGCCTGCGCGCTCAATCTCCTCCGCCTGCACGCCTACTGGACCGGCACCCCCCTGGACCGGCGCCGCGCCAGCCACCTGGCCCGCCTCGAGCTCGGCCTCGCCGCATGACCGGCGAATAAGCCACCAGGATCGCCGCAGTGCGCGCCCCGCAGGGGCGCACAGGCCGCGAACCGGTCTGATTGTCGCTAACAGGTTCCGCGCGCAGGCGCATCCGCGGCGACCAGCCCCTTGTCAGGGACGTGCCCGGCGGCTGTTGAACCGGGCCTCGTCCCCGTGGCGCAGTGGCGGCCCGACAACCCGGAACGGCCGGACTGGGCCAACGACTGCTCGACGGGGTGGGCCGAAAGCTGGCCCGCCCACGATCCCTTGCCGCTAGCGCCGTGACGCTGACAGTGGTACGCAGTGGCCGGTAGCCCGTCTCGAGCTTGGCCTGATTGCCGTCGACATCGACGGAGTTAGTGCAGTAGAAATGGATGCTCTCGTCATGGGTGGGTCAGGAGTGGGCCAGCGCCGCATCGTCGATGGGCCGACTGGCCCGCTGCAGCGCGCTCCCCTGCGGGGACTACTGGGACTACTGGTCAGTAGACCAGCGCCTGCGCGCCGTCGGCCAGGGCCTCGGCCACGAACGTGGCCGCGCCCGCGATGCGGACGCCGGAAAGGACGTCCTGCTCGCCGATCTGGCGCCGGGCCGCGCACTGGCTGCACACCGTGACCGTGCCCGCGGCCAGGATGCCGGTGAGCAGGTCGCCGAGCGGCATCGCGTGCGGCAGCACCACGTCCCCGCCGCGCCCCGGCAGCGCGAACCAGGCGGCCTCGCCGGTCAGCCAGAGGGACACCGGCACCCCGCTGGCCGCCGCCGTCGCCGCGACCGTGAACGCCTGATTGCACCGCTCCGGGTCGTCCTTACCCGCAGTGACCTTGACCACCAGGGAACGCGAGCTCATGCCCGCACCCTATCGCCGGCGGGCCGCCCCGCGTGGTGCCTGCGACGGCACCGGGCGGGCCTCTAGACTCCGGGGTTATGTCAGCAATGGTCAGCGGTGTTGTCCTGATCGCGGGCTTTGCCGCCCTGGCGGGCCTGGCCGCCATCCTGGCCACGGCCGCCTTCCGCCGGGCCGGCGCCCGCGAGGCCAACAGTGAGCGGGCCCAGTCATGAGCAGCGACGGCATGAGCAGCGACGGCATGAGCAGCGAGGCGGAGGCCAGCGGGCCGGAACTCCACCCGCTCCTGGCCCCGCTGCGGTTCCTGATCGGCCGCTGGGAGGGCGCGGGCGTCGTGGGCTACCCGACGATCGAGAGCAGCCAGTTCGGCCAGGAGCTCGAGTTCAGCCACAACGGCAAGCCCTACCTGTACTACGTCAGCCGCTCGTGGGCCCTGGCGGAGGACGGCACGATCGGCCGGCCGCTGGCCATGGAGACCGGCTTCTGGCGGCCCCAGGAGGACGGGGTGCTCGAGGTCATCCTGGCCCACGCCAGCGGGATCACCGAGATCTACCTGGGCCAGGTGACCGGCACGAGGATCGAGATGGCCACCGACGCGGTCGTGCGCACGGCCAGCGCCCAGGACGTCACCGCGGGCAAGCGGCTGTACGGGCTGATCGGCCTGGACCTGGGCTACGCCTACGACATGGCGGCCGTCGGCCAGCCCCTGCAGTCCCACCTGTCAGCCCAGCTCAAGCGGGTAAGCCCAATGAATTGAACACAATTAAAAACCCCGGGCGCCTCCCGTGACCGCATCGAGGATGTGATCGCGGGGACCGGCTGGACAAGGGCCGGTCAGCCCGGGGTTCCGGTGTCTGCCGTGAATTAGCCGGCCTCCGCAGCAGCGGGGGCAAGCCCACACGCAGGCGGCGGCTAGCTGACAGCCACCTCGCTAGTCCAACGTCTATGCATAAGTTGTGGACCACCTCCTCTCCAGCGTTAGCCGAACGCTATGTCACGCCGGCGCGGTGAGGCAAGCAGGTTTCGCTGTCGACCTCATACACTGGGCGGTATGTCGCAGACGTGGGATGACACGCTGCGGGCGAGCGGCTACCGGGTGACCCCGCAGCGCCAGCTCGTCCTGGAGGCGGTCACCCGGCTGGAGCACGCGACGCCGGAGGAGATCTTCACCGACGTGCGGCATACCGCGCGCGGGGTCAACGTCTCCACCGTGTACCGCACCCTCGAGCTGCTGGAGCAGGTCGGCCTGGTCACCCACACCCACCTCGGCCACGGCGCGCCCCGCTACCACCTGGCCGCCCAGGCCCAGCACGTCCACCTGGTGTGCCGCGAGTGCGAGCAGGTCACCGAGGTGGAGCCCGCGGCGGTCGCCGCCCTGGTGGCCGCGCTGGACACCGAGCACGGGTTCGAGACCGACGTCGGCCACCTGACCGTCTTCGGCCGCTGCGCCAACTGCAGGCGGCCGGGCGGAACCGCGTAGCCTGGCAGCCATGGACAGTCCGCTTCTCGCTGAGCCCGGTGCCGTCCCCGGTGAGGGACCTGACGCCGGCGTAGCCGCGCACTACGGCGACCCCTACGCCGAGCAGCGCGGGATCGTCGCGCGCTGGGGCGTCGTGGACGCCTCGCACCACGGCGTCATCAAGATCGCCGGCCCGGACCGGCTGTCCTGGCTGCACAGCCTCACCAGCCAGGACACCGAGCACCTGGCCCCCGGCGACAGCGCGCAGGCGCTCATCCTCGACCCGCAGGGCCACGTCGAGCACGAGCTGAGCCTGACTGATGACGGCGAGGCCGTCTGGGCGTACGTCGAGCCGGGCGCCGCGGGGCCGCTGCTGGACTTCCTCGCCTCGATGCGGTTCATGCTCCGGGTCGAGCCCGCCGACGTGAGCAGCGAGTATGCCGTGCTGACCACCATCGGGCCCGGCCGCCCGGAGGAGGGCGGTCGCGCGGTGCGCAATAGTTTCGAATCGAATGTCATGGTGCCGCGGGCGAGCCTGGCGGCCGAGGCGGCCGCCCGGCGATCCTCCGGTGCCGTCCTCGCCGGAACGTGGGCGCACGAGGCACTGCGCATCGCCGCGGGCCGGGCACGCTTCGGGCTGGACACAGACGATCGCGCCCTCCCGCACGAGCTGGGCTGGATCGAGACGGCCGTGCACCTGAGCAAGGGCTGCTACCGGGGCCAGGAGACCGTCGCGCGGATCCACAACCTGGGCCATCCGCCGCGCCGCCTGGTCCGGCTGCTGCTGGACGGGAGCGAGGACCGGCTGCCGGGCCACGGCGACCCGGTGGCGGCCGACGGGGTGACGGTCGGGTTCACCGGGTCGTCGGCCCGGCACTACGAGCTGGGCCCGGTGGCGCTGGCCCTGGTCAAGCGGACCGTCCCGGTCGATGCCACGCTGCTGGCCGACGGCATCCCGGCCGCCCAGGAGGTCCTCGTGGCGCCCGACGCGGGCGGCGCGGCGCAAGAGACGGTCCGGCGGGTCCGGGCCGGCCTGCTCGGCCGCGGTCGCTAGTGCTGCGCGAGGTGCTGCTGGCCGCGTCCGCCAGCAGCCGGATCCGGGACGTGATCACCACCCTGCCGGTGTCCCGCGACGTGGTGGCCCGGTTCGTCGCGGGGGACACCGCCGACGACGCGCTGGAGGCCGTCGGGCGGCTGGCCGAGGCCGGCCTGCTGGCCACGATCGACTACCTCGGCGAGCACACCGCCGACCGGGAGCAGGCCGCCGCCGTCGCGGATGAGTACATCGCGCTGCTGGGACGGCTGGGCCGCGGCGGCCTGGCCACGGCGGCCGAGGTGTCCGTCAAGCCCACGGCGGTCGGCCTCGGCCTGCCCGAGCACGGCGAGAAGACGGCGCTGGAGAACATCGTCCGGATCGCGGTCGCGGCGCGGAACGCCGGCACCACGGTGACCCTCGACATGGAGGACCACTTCTGGGTCGACGCGACCCTGCGCCTGGTCAGCGAGCTGCGGGCGGACTTCCCCGACCTGGGCTGCGTGCTCCAGGCCTACCTGCGGCGCACGGCCGCTGACTGCCGGGCGCTGGCCGCCGCGGGATCACGGGTCCGGCTATGCAAGGGCGCCTACGAGGGCGCAGGCGACGTGGCCCTGCCCACCCGCCATGACGTGGACCTGTCCTATGCCCGGTGCGTGCGGATCCTGATGCGCGGCGCGGGCTACCCGATGCTGGCCACCCACGACCCGCGGCTGATCGAGCTGGGCGGCGTCGCGGCGGCCACGGCGGGGCGGGACAGCTCCCAGTTCGAGTACCAGATGCTCTACGGCCTGCGCCCGGCCGAGCAGCGGCGACTGGCCGCCGCCGGGGCACGGGTCCGGGTCTATGTCCCGTACGGCAGCGACTGGTATGGCTATCTGGTCCGGCGGCTCGCCGAACGGCCGGCGAACCTGGCGTTCTTCCTGCGGGCGCTATCGTCGCGCCATTAACCGGGCGTGCATTGTGCGTGAGTGCCGATTTGCCCGCGGGTGTTTGTGCATTAGTCCTGTGCGGCTGCAATTGCAGAGAGGGTCTTTCGCGTGATCGGTGTCCTGGGGGCCGGCAAAATGGGTGAGGCGCTGACCTCCGGGCTGCTGCGGGCGGGCACCTCGCCCGGGCAGGTCGTGGCGGCCGTCCGGCGGGCCGACCGCGCGGCGCAGCTACGCGACGGCTACGGCATCAAGGTGCTGACCGCGGCGGAGGCGGCGGCCACGGCGGACACGCTCCTGATCTGCGTCAAGCCGCAGGACATGACGACGCTGCTGGCCGAGATCGGGCCGGCCGTGACGCCCGACAAGCTGGTCATCTCGGTGGCGGCCGGCATCCCGACCGCGTTCATCGAGCGCGCCCTGGACGGCGACGTCCCCGTCGTCCGCGTCATGTCGAACACGCCCGTGCTGGTCGACGAGGCGATGAGCGTGATCTCGGCCGGGAGCCACGCGGGCGAGGCGCACCTGCGGCGGGCGGAGGAACTGCTCCGGCCGGTCGGGAAGGTGCTGCGGATTCCCGAGTCCCAGCAGGACGCCGCGACGGCGCTGTCGGGCAGCGGCCCGGCGTATGTCTACTTCCTGGTCGAGGCCATGGTCGACGCGGGCATCCTGCTGGGCATGCCGCGGGCCACCGCCCTGGACATGGTCAGGCAGGTGGTCTTCGGGGCCGCGACCATGCTGCGCGACTCCGGCGAGCACCCGGTGATCCTCCGGGAGGCCGTGACCTCCCCGGCCGGCACCACGGCCAGCGCGATCCGGGAACTCGAGCGGCACGGCGTCCGGGCGGCGTTCCTGGCCGCCATCGAGGCGGCCCGCGATCGCGGCCGGGAACTGGGCGGCGGCTGAGGCCGGTTTCGGCCCGCGGCCGATGGTTACGTCATTCTGGCCTGGACGCCACATTTGGCTTATCG
>Ga0193728_1001417_pt1 | contig 12185 bp, 11 predicted proteins | sample U1c1metaG_FD_143037 | JGI IMG/M metagenome (GOLD analysis project Ga0193728, IMG submission 143037) | Soil microbial communities from a riparian zone of the East river system, Colorado, United States - U1c1 | ecosystem: Environmental > Terrestrial > Soil > Riparian zone | place: USA: East River...
AACGCGGTGGAGCGCGATCCCTCGATTCGCGCGGCGATTGCGGCGTACGAGAACGTGCGGGTGAGCGAGTCTGCTCACGGAGCGGGCGTGTACGAAGCGGTTGTGAGCACGCTCATGAAGGGATGATGCCAGCGCGCTTCTCCTCCTCGTACAGCCGCTCGACGACGAACTCCTTGAGCAGCGTCTGATAGCCGGTGTTGCGCGAGGCGGCGAGCGACTTCAGCCGCATGAGCGTGAACTGGTCGAAGCGGATCGCGATCGGCGTCGTGCGGCTGGGACGGATGACGTCCTGCATGCGCAGCGCCTTTTCGCGTCGTTCGTTCGCCGCGAAGAACTCGTCGGGGTCCAGCGACAGGCCTTTGGTGGTGTCGACGTCTAGGGGGCGTGGCATCGGTGTCCTCTCGTCGCTTCCGCAGGGGGGAGGTGTGTGGTGTTAACTTTTTGCCGAACGTGAACCATAGTAGTGCAGTATATACGTATATTATACGGCTGAAATCTAAAGATCCTCCGAGGTTTTCTATGGTCTATACGCAATTACCATAGTGAACCAAACAAAAAAAGCTAAGACAACACGCCCCGGCACTGACGACGAGTCCGCGTCGGAGCGCACGGTGGGTTGAGGGGTGGGTCGCATCCGCGCAGGCGAGTGCCCGACAGCGCGGACGGGCGCTGGCCGATCGGAGATCCCTTCGATCTTCGATCTCCGATCGGTGTCCGGCCCCGCATCTGGGCGCGGCGGGACACGCCTCAGCGCGATCGGCACGACCATATGGCGCTGCGTCGGTCGGCGCCGAGGACCGCGACGAGCGGCACGGGCGTATGCCCTCGCCTCAGCGCGACCCGCTCAGACGCCGCCACACCCGCCGCCAGAATCCTGGCTGCGGTCGCCGGCGCCACAGCGCCGGCGGCGGCACCGTCGCGCGCACCAACGCGACCCACTCGTCCAGCGGCAGCTCGCCTGAGATAAGCCGCCCCAGCGCGCTCGTGACGGGCGCCTCCACACCCGCGCGCTCCAACGCCCGGCCGAGCAGTGGGACGGACTCCAGCGCCTCGACGGCCTGGCCGATCTGGGCCGGGATCTCCGCCGCGGGCGCGCCCGCGGCCAGCAGCTCGCCCGCGCGTCGGTTGCGACTCTCGCGCGCCAGCGCCGTGGCCACCAGGTCGCCCGCGCCCGCCAGCCCGATCATCGACTCCGGGCGTGCGCCCAGGCCCTCGGCGTAGCGCCACACCTCCGCGAAGATGTGCCCGGCGGCCGCCCCGGCCGCGTTCAGCCCCTGTGCCTCGGTCGCCCCTGCCGCGAGCGCGGCCGCGTTCTTCGCGGCCCCCGCCAGCTCCACGCCGACGGGGTCGTTGGACTGCTCGCACACGACCCCCGCGCGTGTAAACACCTGCGCGAGCGCACTGGCCAGCTCCTCCTCCACACACGCTGCGACCAGCGCCGCGCCGGCGTGCACCATCTCCTGGGCGTGCGCCGGACCCCAGGCAGGCGACGCGGTGGGCACCGAACCGGGCGCTCAGCACGCTTGTCGGCGGCGTCCCCTCCGGCGGGACCAGCCCCTTCGCGACCGACACCACCGCTGCGCGCCGCCCCAGGCCGCCGGCGCCGAGCGCCTCGATCACCTCGCCCAGCCCGCGCGAGGGCACGGCCAGAAACACGTAGTCCGCGCGCGCGACCCCGGCCGAGGACGGCTCCACGCGCAGTCCCACCGGCAGCTCCACCCCCGGCAGGTAGGCTCGATTCTCACGCTCGTCAGCGAGCAGCGCAGCCTGTTCGGCTGTGCGCGCCTGCAACGTGGTGCGCAACCCGCCGCGCGCCAGCAGCACCGCCAGCGCCGTCCCGAACGAGCCCGCCCCGATCACGCTCGCCCGCCGCGCGCCCGGCGTAGGCAATGCCCGCGCGCGGGCGGCACGCACGGCCCGGGGCGGAGTAGGCTCGGGCTCGGTCATCCGATGAGCGAGCCTAGCGACACCCGCGCGGCGGCGACCCCGCCAACGTCCAAGGGAAGTCAGGGCGTCGGCGCCACGGGTGCTCGCAAGGTTCGGGCCGCGGGCCACCCGGGCTCCGGTGCCCGGGAGTGGCGCAATTGGGCGGGCGATCAGCGCGCTCGCCCCGCGGCCGTCGCCACTCCCGGCTCGATCGAGGAGATCTCCGCCGCGATCGCTCGCGCCGGCGCCGACGATCACCGCGTACGGGTCGTCGGCTCGGGGCACTCCTTCAGCGACATCGCCCTCACCGACGGTCTGCAGTTGCGCCTGGACCGGCTCACGCGCGTGCTCGACCTCGACCGCTCCTCGGGACTCGTGCGCGTCCAGGCCGGCATCACCATCCGCGAGCTGTCCGCGCGCCTGGCCGAACACGGGCTCGCACTGGAGAACCTCGGTGACGTGGACGCCCAGACGATCGCCGGCGCGATCGCCACCGCCACCCACGGAACCGGCGCGCGCCTGCGCAACATCTCCGCCCAGGCGACCGAGCTCACGCTCGTCCTCGCCGACGGCTCAACCCTGCGCTGCGCACCCGACGAGGATGCCGAGGCCTATCGCGCCGCGCGCGTATCGCTCGGGACGCTCGGCGTCATCGCCGAGGTCACGTTGCGCTGCGTGCCCGCGTTCACCCTGCGTGGTCGAGACGCGCCCCAGCCACTCGCTGACACGCTCGATCACTTTCAGGAGCTGGCGCTCGCCAACGACCACTTCGAGTTCTTCGTGTTTCCCCACACCGACACCGCGCTCACGCGCACGAACAACCGCACCGACGAGCCGCCGCGCCCGCGCGGGCGCATCAGCGCCTACGCCAACGACATCCTCCTCACCAACCACGCCTTCGGCCTGTTCTGCCGCGCCGGCCGGCGCCTGGAGGGACGCATCCCCCGGATCAACCGCCTCGTCACCCGCCTCGCGGGCTCCTCCACGCGCGTCGATCGCTCCGACCGCATCTTCGCCAGCCCCCGCCTCGTGCGCTTCACCGAGATGGAGTACTCGCTCCCGCGCGATGCCACGCCCGAGGCGGTGCGCCGCATCATGGCGCTGGTGCCCGAGCGCGGGTTCGCGGTGCCGTTCCCGATCGAGGTCCGCACCGTCGCCGCCGACGACGCCTTCCTCAGCACCGCCTCCGGGCGCGACAGTGGGTTCGTCGCCGTGCACATGTATGAGCACATGGCCTACGAGCCCTACTTCCGCGCCGTGGAGGCGATCATGGACGAGCTCGGCGGCCGCCCCCACTGGGGCAAGCGCCACTACCAGACCGCCGCTACGCTGCGCCCGCGCTACCCAGACTGGGACCGCTACCAGGCAGTCCGCGCGCGCCTGGACCCCCACGGCCGGTTCGCCAACGACTACACCGATCGTGTGCTCGGGCCCGCCGTCTCCGCGGTGGAGCCGCCCTCGCCGATGTCTGGGGCAGGCGCTCCCGACTCCGGGACGGCGGCGTGAGCGCGCCCCCGTCCCAGCCGCACGCTCCGGAGCGGGGCCGGACGCCCCGCGCCCACCCGCCCGATGCCCAACTCGCCCGCGCGGATGCGACCCAAAATGACCCCCGACCGGATCTCCTGCGCCTCGAACAGGCCACGGCCGATCTCGACCCGCCGTTTGCGCTCGTCGATCTCGACGCGCTATGGGCCAACGCCCGCGACCTCGAACACCGCGCCGCCCACCGGCCGATCCGCCTCGCCAGCAAGTCGGTCCGGTGCCGCGCGCTGCAGACGCGCGTGCTCGCCCGTGACGGGTTCGCCGGCACGCTCGCATTCACGCTGGGAGAGGCGCTGTGGCTCGCGCGGTGCGGGTTCGAGGACGTCGTCGTCGCCTACCCCACCGCCGACCGGGCCGCCCTGCGCGAGCTGGCCCGGCTACCCGCCGAGTGCCCGCGCGCCCGCGTCACGGTCATGGTCGACGACGTCGCCCAGCTCGATCTGATCGACGCCGCGTGTGCCGGTGCCGATCGGCCCATCCGCGTGTGCATCGACCTCGACGCCGGCTATCGCGCCCTCGGCGGGCGCATCGCCGTGGGCGCCAAGCGCTCGCCCGTGCACACCCCCGCGCAGGCGCTCGCGCTTGCCCGCGCGATCCTCGCCCGCGACGCGCTTGAGCTCGTCGGGATCATGTCGTATGAGGCGCACATCGCCGGGCTCGGCGACGCCCCGCGCGGGCATCCGCTGCGCGCGCTCGCCATCCGCGCGATCCAGTCGCGGTCTGCGCGCGAGCTCGCGGTCCGCCGCGCCGAGGCCGTGGCCGCCGTGCGCGAGCTGACCCCGCTGGAGTTCGTCAACGCGGGCGGCACCGGCAGCCTGCACCTGACCGCCCGCGAGACCGCCGTCACCGAGCTGACCGCCGGCTCCGGGCTGTACGGGCCGGCGCTGTTCGACTCCTACCGCGCGTTCACGCCCCGCCCCGCCGCGCTGTTCGCGCTGCCCGTCGTGCGTCGTCCCGGGCCGGGCGTGGCGACCGTGCTCGGCGGCGGATACCTCGCCTCCGGTCCCGCCGACGCCGCGCGCCTGCCAGTGCCCCATCTGCCCACCGGGCTGCGTTTGGATTCCCAGGAGGGAGCCGGCGAGGTGCAGACGCCCCTGCTCGGAGACGCCGCCGACGATCTCGCGATCGGCGATCGCGTGTGGCTGCGCCACGCCAAGGCCGGCGAGCTGTGCGAGCGCTTCGCCTCCCTGCACCTGCTCGCGGGCGATCGCATCGTCGATGAGATGCCAACCTATCGCGGTGAGGGACAATGCTTTCTGTGACGATCTCTCCCTCATCCCCGGCTCACCCCCGCAGAGCACACGCGCGACGATGAGCTCGGCCTCGGGACCCACCGCCCCCGATCTCGCCCCCACCCCCGGCGTGGAGGCCACGCTGCGCGAGGTCGTCGAGACGCTCGCCCCGCTGGAGCGCCCGCCATGCTCGCCGGGTGAGCGCGAGGCCGCCGAATGGCTGCACACGCGCCTGGGCTCGATCGCCGGCGTCGAGGTCCAACTCGAGGAGGAGCCCTCCTGGGGCACGTTCCCACCGACCGCCACCGGCCTAGGTCTCGCCGGCGTGCTGGGGGCGCTGCTGTCGCTGCGTGGTCGTCGCCTGCCCGGTGCGCTGCTGGCCCTCGCCACATTCGCCGGGATCGTCGACGAGGCCCATAACGGACCCCGCATCCTGCGCCGCCTCGTTCGCCGTCGTCGCGGCACCGTCAACCTGATCGCCCGCACCGGCGATCTTGATGCGTCGATGACGCTCGTCGTGATCGCCCACCACGACGCACCCCAGACGGGAATGCTGTTCGACCAAACCCTCCAACGCACGCTCCACGAACGAGCTCCCCAGGTGCTTGAGCGTTTCAAAACGCCCCTCCCGCAGTGGTGGTTCGGGCTCGCCGGTCCGCTCGCGACGCTGCTGGGGGCACTTAGCGGTCGTGGTCGCGCTCAGCGTCTGGGCGCACTCAAGGGCCTCGTCCTCGGCCTGCTCGGCACGGCGCTGGTAGCAGACGTCTGGCGCAGCGAGACCGTTCAGGGCGCCAACGACAACCTCTCCGGCGTGGCATCCCTGGTCGCGCTCGCCGAGCTCCTGCGCGAGCACCCGATCCCCGGCCTGCGCGTGCTGCTCGTCTCCTGCGGCGCCGAGGAGACCCTCCAGGACGGCATCCGCGCGTTCGTCTCCACGCATCGACACGAGCTCGACCCGGCCACGACGCGATTTGTCAACCTCGACACGGTCGGCTCGCCCCACCTCGTGCTGCTCGAGGCCGAGGGGCCCGTGCGCATGGAGTACTACACCGGGCCGTGGCTGCGCGACCTGTTCGCCGCGCGCGCCGATTCGCTCGGGATTCCCCTGCACCGCGGCTACCGCGCCCGCGCCTCGACCGACAGCGTCATCCCCAGCCGCGCCGGCTATCCCACCGCGACGCTCGTCTCGATGACCGACTGGCTCGCCCCGGCCAACTACCACCTGCCGACGGACGTCCCCGCGAACCTGGACTACGCGACCGTCGTTGACGCCACGCGGCTGGTATACGAGGTCGCACGCTCGCTCGCCGGTGAGTCGGCTGCGTGAGGGGGGGGGCTTGGATGTGGGGGTTCTAGACGGCCAGGCAGGTGTTGGTATTAAAAATAAAACTGCGTATAACGATGGTCATACGCGGTTTTAAAGTAAAACGATCTCTCGGGTCAGAACGATCTCTCAGGCCAGCCGCCCCAGCTTTGTGCCGGCTGCCGCGAGCCCGCGTACCGTGCGGGCCTCCAGGATGACCTGTAGGTCCATCATCCGCGCGTCGAACGCGTCCAGCTCGTTGGCGCCCGTCACTGCATACGCCGGCACGCCGGCCTGACGCGCGCGCGTGGCGATCTCGAAGACGTCGCTGGCCGATCTCCGATCGGTCGCGAGCGTCTCCCGGTCCAGACGCCCCGTGGCGATGACCACCGCCCGGGCGCGCCGCATCCGCACGTCGAAGCTCGCCGGCAGCCCATCCTCGATCGGGCACACGTCCGGTGCGGGCATCCCGGCCGCGCGCACCCCTTTCGCGATCGTCTCCGCCACGCGCTCCGCGGGCAGGTCCGTTCCAAACGCGCGCACCGCGAGCAGGAGCGTGTCCGGTATCCCCATGCCTGGCATCCTTTCACCCATGGCCGCCGAGAAGGAGCACGTCGTGCTGGAGGTGCAGGGACGCGAGCTGCGCGTCAGCAGTCCCTCCAAGCCCTTCTTCCCCGAGCGCAACCTGACCAAGCTCGACCTCGTCAACTACTACATCGAGTGCGCCCCGCAGGTAGTCCGTCACCTGAGCGAGCGTCCGACCGTGATGAAGCGCTGGGTCGACGGCGTGCAGGGCGAGCCGTTCTTCCAGAAGCGCGTGCCCAGCTCGGCGCCGGAGTGGATCGAGACCGCGACCGTCACCTTTCCCAGCGGCCGCTCCGCTCGCGAGCTGGTCCCCAACGATGCCGCCCACCTCGTCTGGGGTGTGAACCTCGGGGTGATCGACTGGAATCCCTGGCCGGTCCGTCGCTCCGATCTTGACCACCCCGACGAGCTGCGCGTCGACCTCGACCCCGGGCCCGAGGTGCCATTCTCGGAGGTGCGCGAGGTGGCTCTGGGCGTGCGCGAGGTGCTCGAGGAGCATGGCCTGCGCGGCTTTCCCAAGACCTCCGGCTCGCGCGGCATGCACGTGTACGTGCGCATCGTCGCCGAGCACGACTTCACCGAGGTGCGCCGCGCCGCCCTCGCGCTGGCGCGGGCCGTCGAGCGAAACATGCCGGGCCGCGCCACGAGCCGCTGGTGGAAGGAGGAACGCGAGGGAGTGTTCATCGATTACAACCAGAACGCGCGCGACCGCACCATCGCCTCGGCCTACTCGGTCCGCGCCGTCCCCGACGCGCGCGTGTCCTGTCCGCTTGAGTGGAAGGAGGTTGCCGACGTTGACCCGGCTGAGCTGCGCCTGGACACCGTTCCCGCGCGGCTGCGCGAGCACGGCGACCCCGCCGCGGATATCGACGAGCACCAGGGTTCGCTCGCGTCGCTGCTGGAGCTGGCCGCGCGCGACGAGCGCGAGGGCCTCGGCGACGCCCCCTGGCCGCCGCACTTTCGCAAGCAGAAGAACGAGCCCCGCCGTGTCCAACCCAGCCGCGCGCGACGATGAGTTCCCTGGCGCTCACGCCGCCGCTCAAGCCTCAGCTCGCGCTCTCGCGCAAGGAGCTGCCCGTCGGCGAGGACTACGTCTACGAGGTCAAGCTCGACGGCTTCCGCTGCCTGGCGTTCGTGGACGGCGAGGAGATGTTCCTGCAGTCACGCTCGGCCAAGCCGCTCGGGCGCTACTTCCCCGAGCTCACGCTTCCCCCCGGCCGGTACGTGCTCGACGGCGAGATCGTCGTCCGCGACGCCGACGGCCGCGAGGACTTCGACGCGCTCGGCCAGCGCATCCACCCGGCCGCCTCCCGGATCGAACGTCTGTCTGTCGAGACACCCGCCGTGTACGTCGTATTCGACCTGCTCGCACGCGATGACGAGTCGCTACTGGAGCGACCGCTCGCCGAACGCCGCGCCGCGCTCGAGGACCTGCTCGCGGGCGAGCGGTTTGCCGGAGCGCCGGTCGAGCTGATGCAGACCGTTGCCACCACGCAGGAGGCCCAGCAATGGCTCGAACACGCCGAGGGCGCGATCGCCAAGGAGCTCTCGGCGTCCTACCGCCCCGGGGAACGCAAGGGCACGTTCAAGGTCAAGCGCGTGCGCACGATCGACACGGTCCTCGTCGGTTGGCGCCCCGGCAAGGAGGCCCACACCGTCGGTGCGCTGATCCTCGGGCTCTATGACGGTCCCGAGTTGCGAGTCGTCGGACACTGCTCCGGGCTGACCGCCGCCGACAAGCGTCGTCTGGTCGGCTTCCTCGCCCCGTATGAGACGGGAGAGCGCGGTTCGGCCGATCCCAGTCGCTGGAGCTCCGGCAAGGACCTGGAGTGGGTCGGGCTGCGCCCCGAGCTCGTGATCGAGATCGACTTCGATCACGTCTCGGCCGGGCGCATCCGCCACGGCGCCAAGCTGCGCCGCTGGCGCGAGGACAAGCCTCCGCGCGAGTGCACGTTCGACCAGCTGTCGGTGTGATGCACCGACCGCTCGGCACGGCGCGAGATCCACACGCCCGCGTCGTCTAGCATCCGCAACACGATGACTACCGACACCGCCACCGTCGCCGAGGAGGAGTATCTGCAGATCCTGTTCTGGCTGCAGGAGGCCCGCCTGCCGATGACCGGCGCGAACATCGCGCGCGCGATGCAGCTGTCCGCGCCGACGGTCCACGAGATGGTCGGCCGCCTGGAACGCGACGGCTACATCACCCGCGGCCAGGACCGTGTGATCGCGTTCACCGCCGACGGCTCCGCTCACGCCGAGGGCATCGTCCGCCGCCACCGCCTGATCGAGCGCTTCCTCACCGACGTTCTCGGCGTTCCCTGGGACGAGGTCCACGAGGAGGCCGAGCGCCTGGAGCACGCCATGTCCCCGGTCCTGGAGCAGCGCATGCTTGCCGCGATCGGCGATGCGACCACCTGCCCTCACGGCCACCCGATCGTCGCCGGCGAGCGCCTAGCGGGTGTACCGTTGGCCGACGTCGCCGTGGGCGCGTCCGTGCGCGTGCTGCGCTTCGAGAACGAGGCCGAGGATCTCCTCCACTACCTGATGGCCTCGGGCCTGCGCCCGGGCTTGGAGGGCACCCTCGCGACGAGCGATGACACTGAGGTCGTGCTGGAGACGGCCGACGGCGGTCGCTGTGCCGTCACTCCATCCGTGGCTGAGACCGTCTCTGTGATCGCCGACCCATCCCCGCCGCCCCGCACAGCGCTCCCCGAGGCCCTGGTGCTCGGGCAGCGCTACGGGCGCTAAAGAGACCTGTACGCAGCGGCGAGGCGCGTAACGCCCTCGTCGATCTGCTCGGGCGTCACTCCCGAGTAGGCGAGTCGCAGGGTGTTCTCGCCGCCCTCCAGCAGGAAGTCAGTGCCCTTCACGAACGCGACCCCACGCTCGGCCGCGACCTTGAACAGTCTCGCCACATCGGTGCCCGGCGGGAGCGTCACCCACATGAAGTACCCGCCCTGCGGTGGCACGAACTCGGCCTCCGGCAGCTCCCGACGCAGCGCCTGCGCGAGCGCGCCGGCACGCTCGGCCAGCGCCGTCTTGACCGTCGCGATCGAGCGCTCGATCGCACCCGAGGCGCAGAACTCGTACACGATAGCCTGCGCCACCATGCTCGGCGAGATGTAGGTGTTCGTCGCCAGCTCCGCTACGCCCGCGATCAGCTCGCGCGGACCGACCAGATATCCGACCCTGATGCCCGGACAGACGGTCTTGGAGAATGACGAGGCGTACACCACCCGCTCGGGGTCCATCGACAGCATCGTCGCGATCGGCTCGCCCTCGAACCGCAACTCAACGTACGGGTCGTCCTCGAACACGACGAACCCGTGCTCTGCCGCAAGCCACAGCAGCGCCCGGCGCTTGGCGGCCGACAGCGTGTAACCGGCTGGGTTTTGGAAGTTGGGAATCACGTGCGCGAGCTTCGGCTGCGCGCCGGCGGGACCCTCCAGCAGGCGCCCCAGCGCATCGGTGTCGATGCCATCGGGCTGCAACTCCACCGCATGCACGCGCGCGCCGCGCTTGCGCAGCGACAGCAGCGTGCGGTCGTATGTCGGACGCTCGACCACCACCTCGTCACCGGCGCCCACGAGCTGCTCGAACAGGAACGCGTCGGCCTGCATCGACCCGTTTGTCACGATCACGTTCTCCGGCGCGACCCCGTGCCGCTCGGCGATCCACGCCCGCAGCTTCAGGTAGCCGACCGAGGTGCCGTACGCGGTCGCAGCGCCCGGGTCACTCTCCAGCGCGCGCGCCGCGGCGTCGCGCAGCCCGTCCACGTCGATGATGTCCAATGACGGCGCGCCGCGCGCGAATGAGATCGTGGACCCTACGGTGGTGACCGTCGTGCTCGACACGGTCGCGAAGCTTAGGCGTCCGAGTAGCTCGTCGTAGTCGCGGGTCAGCTCCGCGGCTGTCTGCTCCAACCGCTCCCTGAACCGGAGCAGCTCCTCGGTCCCCGGCGGAGCACTCGGCGCCGACGTTCGCGCCGCCGGCGCGGGAAGGGGTGGTGGCGGCGACGAAGCCACAGGCGCCGCCCGGGGCGCCGACGGCGCAGGCGTCTGACCGGCGGCGGGCTGGACGGCCTCGTCGACGAGTCGGCTGTGATCGCCCCCGCCCACGGCCGCCAGCTCGCGCTCGAGCTCACCGAGCTTGCGCTCCAGCTCTCCCAGCGTCTGTGCCGTCTCACGGTCCATTAGGCCAAGCCTAGCGATCCGTACGGTGGAGCTGAGCGTCGGGCTGCCGAGCCGCTCGACATCGCGGGCCGCGGGCGTGACCGACCGTCACGAACGACACCAGGTCGGCCGTCGGTTCAGGAAGCGGGGCTGGACGTCGCCCCGCTGAGCACGTCAACCGCGAGCTCGGCGACTTCGGTGGGGGTGCGTCCGACGCGCACGCCCCGCGCTTCCAGCGCGTCGGCCTTCGCCTTGGCCGTTCCCGCCGAGCCCGAGACGATCGCGCCGGCGTGTCCCATCTGCTTGCCGGCGGGCGCCGTGAACCCGGCGATGTAGGCGATCACGGGCTTGGTCACGTTCGCGGCGATGTACTCCGCAGCCTCCTCCTCGGCCGCCCCGCCGATCTCGCCCGAGAGCACGATCAGCTCCGTCTCGGGATCGGTCTGAAACAGCTCGATCACGTCCACGAACGAGCTCCCCGGCACGGGGTCGCCGCCGATGCCCACGATCGAGCTGCACCCGAACCCGGCCTGGGCGATCTCGTTGCCGATCTGATAGGTCAGCGTGCCCGAGCGCGACACCACGCCGACGTTGCCCTCCTTGAAGAACGACGCCGGGATGATTCCCACGTTCGCCTTGCCCGGCGACAGGATCCCCGGGCAGTTCGGGCCGATCAGCCGCGTGCCCGGATGGTCGCGCTTCAGGGTGTTGTAGACGCGCAACTCGTCGTGTGCGGGGATCCCCTCGGTGATCGCGATCACCAGCTCGACCCCCGCCGCGGCCGCCTCGAGGATCGAGTCGGCCGCGAACCGCGGCGGAACGAAGATCATCGCCGTGTTCGGCTGGGTCTGGAGCGCAGCCTGCGCCCAGCTGTCGAACACGGGGATGCCCTCCACGTCCTGCCCGCCCTTACCCGGCGTCACTCCGCCGACGACATTGGTGCCGTACCGCCTGTTGTTCAGCGTGTGAAACGCGCCCTCTTTGCCGGTGATTCCCGCGACCGCGAGCCGCGTATCCTTGTCGACGAGCACCGACATGATCAGGCTGGGGCTCCCACGTCGCGCCCGGCGGCCAGCGCCACGACCTTCTCCGCCGCCTCGTCCATCGTCTTGGCGGCGTACACGTTCGGCAGCGACGCCTGTCCCAGCAGCTCGCGGCCCTGCACGTCGTTGGTGCCGTCCAGGCGCACCACAAACGGCACCGTCGGCTGAATCTCCTCGAACGCCGCGATCAGCCCCTTGGCGACCTCGTCGCAACGGGTGATCCCCCCGAAGATGTTGAACAGCACGGCCTTCACCGCGTCGTTGGCGAGGATCAGCTCGACGGCCTGCTTGACCTTGCCGGCGTCCGAGCCCCCGCCCGCGTCCAGGAAGTTGGCCGGGCGCCCGCCCGCGCCCGCGACCACATCGAGCGTGGACATTA
>Ga0193728_1001418_pt1 | contig 12184 bp, 11 predicted proteins | sample U1c1metaG_FD_143037 | JGI IMG/M metagenome (GOLD analysis project Ga0193728, IMG submission 143037) | Soil microbial communities from a riparian zone of the East river system, Colorado, United States - U1c1 | ecosystem: Environmental > Terrestrial > Soil > Riparian zone | place: USA: East River...
CGGCATGCTCGAACAAATCGTGATGAACCTGGCGGTGAACGCCCGTGATGCCATGCCGAAAGGGGGCCGCCTGTCCATCGGCACCTCGGTCGCCGTCATCGAGCAGGACTATGCCGTTCTCCATCCGGAAGCACGCGTGGGCGCGTTTGCCTGCCTGACCGTCCGGGATTCAGGTTGCGGCATGGACGCCAAAACTCTGGAACGGATTTTTGAGCCCTTCTTCACCACCAAAGAAGTCGGCAAAGGTACCGGGCTCGGCCTGGCTACCGTCTATGGCATCGTCAAGCAGCATCAGGGTTGGGTTGAAGTCAGCAGCGAGGTTGGGGCCGGCACAACCTTCAAGATCTATTTTCCCAGCATGGCTGCCAAAGAGGATTTAAAGCCCGAAACTTCTTCCGTTCCGAAAGCGGTCAGCGGCGGCTGCGAAACGATCCTGCTGGTGGAGGACGAGCCGATGTTGCGGGAACTGGTCCGCGAAATCCTGCAAGCTTATGAATATCGGGTCATCGAGGCTTGCTCAGGTGTTGAGGCGCTGCGAGTGTGGGATGAACACGACGGCCAGATCGATTTGCTCTTGACGGACATGGTGATGCCCGAAGGCATGAACGGCAGGGAACTGGCCGATCACCTCAAGCAGCGCAAACCCAATCTCAAAGTGATCTTCAGCAGCGGTTATAGCGCCGAGTCCCTCGGCAAGGATTTTGGTCGCGGAGACACCGCCTTCCTGCCCAAGCCTTATCTACCGCCTCAGCTAGCTCAGATCGTTCGCAAGTGTTTGGATGCAAATCCGAAAAACCAGCCGGAGTTGATGCCCGCTTGAGAGTGTTAAAACCTTAAGTCACGCAAAGATTCCCACAGGGCTTCCCCGCTTAGCAAAAGAATAGCCCTGTCTTGATGGTGTTGCCGTGGTTTATCCGGAACTGCCATCACCTGGCTCCGGCGGAATGCATTCCTTGACTCGCCTCGCTCCGACTTTATCATGCGCGCCGATTCGGTTGGCAGTTTGAAAACTTGAACACAAACACATGAGCACGATTTCTGATATTCAGGCGCGTGAGATTCTTGATTCACGCGGGAACCCAACGGTCGAAGTGGATGTAATGCTGGCAGGAGGCGCGGGCGGCCGGGCGGCGGTTCCTTCCGGCGCCAGCACGGGCGAGCATGAGGCCATCGAATTGCGCGATGGCGACAAGAAACGCTTCCTTGGCAAAGGCGTCAGCAAGGCCGTGAAGAATGTGGTCGAGAAAATTCTGCCGGCGCTCCAGGGCGCGGACGCGCTGGACCAGTTGACCGTGGATCGCATCATGCTCGAATTGGATGGCACGGAGACGAAATCCAACCTCGGTGCGAATGCCATTCTGGCGGTTTCACTGGCGAACGCGAAAGCTGCGGCTGAAGCCCTGGGTCTTCCGCTGTTCAATTATCTTGGGGGCCCGAACGCCAAGGTTTTACCCGTGCCGATGGCCAACGTCATCAATGGCGGCGCGCATTCGGATGCGCCAATTGATTTCCAGGAGTTCATGATTCAGCCGCACGGACTGCCGACGTTCAGCGAGGGGTTGCGCGCGATTACGGAGATTTTTCACGCGCTCAAATCGGTCCTGAAAAAACGCGGACTGAGCACGGCGGTGGGTGACGAGGGAGGCTTCGCGCCGAAGTTGGATAGTGTGGAAGACGCCATCGAATCGATCCTCCAGGCGACAAAAGACGCAGGTTACAAGGCCGGAAAGCAGATCTTTCTCGCGCTGGATGTCGCCGCATCCGAATTCTACAATGAAAATGGCTCCTACACCTTCAAAAAGAGCACGGGCAAGACGGTCACCGGCGACGAGTTGGTGGATTTCTACGTGAAGCTGTGCGCCAAATATCCGATCGTAAGCATCGAGGATGGTTGCGCGGAGGGCGATTGGAAAAATTGGAAGACTCTGACTGACAAGTTGGGTAAGAAGATTCAACTGGTTGGCGACGATCTTTTCGTAACGAATGTGAAATTTCTTCAAAAGGGCATTGATACGGGCACGGCCAACTCGATTCTGGTAAAGGTGAATCAGATCGGAACCCTCACTGAGACGCTCGATGCCGTTTCGCTTGCGCAGAGAAATCGCTATACCGCCGTTCTCAGCCACCGCTCCGGCGAAACGGAAGACGCCACCATCGCGGATATTGCTGTGGCCACCAATTGCGGCCAAATCAAAACCGGTTCGCTCAGCCGCTCAGACCGCCTGGCGAAGTACAACCAATTGCTGCGAATCGAACAGTTACTCGGCGCCAACGCCGTTTATGCCGGCTTGACGGCATTGCCTCAGGATCGGCAGGCCTAAAGGGTGGGCATGGTCGTTGGCGGGATTTTCACGCGGAATGCGTGAAATTCACGCACAAAAATACGACGGTGGGTTCCTAAAGGGTGGTTTTCACCGCAAAAACGGGGATGGTACTCCCTATGCTCTCTGGGATTACACTGGGACCGTAGAAGAGTGATGCGGGATGCGGTGAACATGCGGACGCTTTTAAAAAAGATTTCGACGGGTTCTTATTTCCAAGGTCCCGACCAGTGGACTAATGATCCGGTGCAGGCTTTCGATTTCAAGTCAATCGATCACGGGCTCCAGTTTGTGCAAAAATGGAAACTCAAGGGTGTGGAATTGGTTTTTGCGTTCAAGAATTCGCGAACCGTAAGACGGGTGCCCGCCGAAAAGATCGGCATCAGCTACGATGAGGAAACCTGATTCCCCAATTCGTTCACCATTTAATAGGTGATTTGAGTTGCAAAAGGCGCTCGGCCCCGGCAGCTTCTTTGCCCCGGGTCGGGGCGTAGCGTAGCCTGGTAGCGCGCTTGTTTCGGGTACAAGAGGTCGTGAGTTCGAATCTCACCGCCCCGACCATTTTTTCCGGGACTCTGAGGGTGGTTTAACTGACCGGCACCGTGATGCCAATCCCGTGACGTCGCGAAACTGCATTATGGCAAGCCCCACATTAGCTGTTAACATGGAGTCAGCCTTGGGATCTATCGTTCAGTCAAAGAGCCTGCTCTACTCGTTGCCTTCAATTCTGGAGCGCATTGATCTGACAAAGCTGTTTCCCGAACCGCAACCGCTCGAAGTAGAACTAGGCAGCGGTGACGGTTCGTTTCTCGCGAACTACGCAGCGCTCCATCCTGACCGGAATTTCATCGGCACTGAGCGCCTGCTGGGGCGCATCCGAAAAATGGAACGCAAGGCCAGGCGAGCCGGCCTGGTCAACTTGCGCGGGGTTCGGATCGAGTCTTCATATTTCCTGGGCTTCCTGTTGCCGCGGGAATCGGCCACGACGCTGCATGTTTATTTCCCGGACCCGTGGCCGAAGCTTAAACATCGGCGTCACCGGCTGGTGAACGAAGCATTTCCTGCCCTGGCGCACCAGGCCCTTGGAGCCGGAGGCAGGGTTTACTTGCGCACGGATCATGAAAACTATTTCGAGCAGATGGTGAGTGTGTTCGAGGGGAGTCCGTTGTTTCGGCTGACGGAAGCACCTGAAGAGCTGCGCGCGGTGGCCACGGATTTCGAGCGGGACTTCCAGTCTCGAGGGATCAGGACGTTCCAGGCGGCGTACCAGCGAGACTGAGGGCCGGCCAGACGCCAATCCGCGAGCACCGCGGCCGCTGGGCATCTGCGGCTCAGATATAATCAACCGGACCGCCCCCCGTGCCTCCGGAAGAGGGTGGCGGACCACGCCGGTTAAATCGCACGCGAGAACTGCCGGTACCGGTCAACGAGTTGAGGATCACGGAAACGAGACTGATGATGAGAGCTCCCACGAACGCGGACCCGAAATCATCCACGTAAAAATGCGGGCGCAGCAGGTAACCGACAAAGTACAGGAGCAAGGCATTAACAACGAAAATGAACAGCCCGAGCGTGAGAATGACGAGCGGCAAGGCGAGGAGCAGAATAATCGGCCTCAATACCGCATTCAGAATCCCGAGCAACAGCGAGGCGACCAATAAATCCAACGGCCTCTCATAATGTATTCCGTTCTTGAGAAGATACACCGCCACCAACACTGCGAGAGTGTTAATAAACCAGCTTAGGATAAATTTTTTCACCTCGGTTGCCCCACGGCGTCTTATTAATTCCGCTTTTGAAGCGCGCTGACAGAAAACATGAAGCAGGATCGCCGGAAACACAAATTAAAACTAGACTCCAAGGGGGCTCAGGACTTAAAGCATTTCAAAAAGGCTAAGCAATCCCTCCTTCGACTCGCAGCAGCGAAGCGCCGTCGCGCGTCAGCACCTTGGCTCCCTGAACGCTTGCGGGAACGAGGCCGAACTGGCCCGCGGACAATACCAAACTTCCTTCGTTAGTTCGAATTTCCACAATTCCGTTCAACGCCGCGATAACCTGCATTTTATTGGGCGGCAAACGCAGGCCTGCATCAGCGGCCAGTTGGCAGGCTTCAACCGTGAACGACGTGTCCGTTACGAGTCGCCGGACCTGGACGGGCCCGGCCACGGCGAAAGGGGCGCGTAACAGAGCTGGTTCGAAATCCGCGAAGTCGATGCTGGCGAGCGATTGCGGGATGTGTAAATCCCGCGGCTTGCCGTCCAATCCCACCCGATTCCAATCGAATACGCGATAGGTTGTATCGGAGTTTTGTTGAATTTCGAAAATGACCAGGCCGGAGCCCAGGGCATGCACTCGACCGCTGGGCAGGAACATGACATCGCCGCTTCGCACCCCCAGGCGATGAAAACATTCCGCGACGGACCCATCGCGGAGCTTTCGTTCAAACTCGAGACGCGTAACGCCGCGCTTCAGGCCGACGTACAATTCCGCGCCGGGCTCCGCTTCGGTGATGTACCAAAGCTCGGTTTTCGGCTCCCCGCCGAGTTCGACGGCTTTCCCAGCGGGCGGATGGACTTGCAAGGAAAGTTTTTCCTGCGCGTCAAGAATCTTGACCAATAGAGGAAAACGGCCGTGAATGGGCGAGACCTCACCCAACAACTCCGCACGGTGATTGTCCATCAACCAATGCAGGTCCTTTCCTGCAAACCGACCATTGGCGATTACGCTGGCATCGCCCGGACGGTCGCTGATTTCCCAGGATTCACCGATGATTAGCCCGGGCGGGAGAGCCTTGTGGTAAAGACGTTGGAGGTTGCGCCCGCCCCACACGCGCTCCTTGAAAATGGGTTCGAAAGTGAGCGGATAAAGCGACATGCCGTTCCCACTAATCTGGGATTTGGAAACTAAGCCTCAACCTTTTCGGCGGGTTTGTTTTCGTTGAAATGGCCGAAAGCTCGGAATTTCGCATACCGCTTTTTCAAGCGCTCGGGAGCAGACATTTGCAACAATTGTTCTAAGTGCTTAAGCAGACAATCCTTCAAGCTTACGGCGGTGGTTTCCCCATTAGTGTGAGCGCCGCCCAAGGGTTCGGGCACAATTTCATCCACCAAACCCAATTCGAGCAAGTGACGCGCGGTGATTTTCAGCGCCTCGGCCGCCTTTGCGGCGGCGGAACGGTCCTTCCAAAGAATCGCCGCGCACCCTTCCGGGCTGATCACTGAATAATAAGCGTTTTCCAGGATCAATACACGATCGGCAACGCCGATGCCGAGGGCGCCGCCAGACCCACCCTCGCCAATCACCGCAGCAATAATAGGTACCTGGAACAGCATCATCTCGCGCAGGTTCACGGCAATCGCCTCGGCAATATGACGTTCCTCAGCGCCGATGCCGGGATAGGCGCCCGCAGTATCTATCAGGGTGATGATGGGCAGTCCAAATTTGTCCGCCAACTTCATTAGCCGCAATGCCTTGCGATAACCCTCCGGATGTGCAGAGCCGAAATTTCTCAAGATGTTTTCCTTGGTGTCCCGCCCCTTTTGCGTGCCAATTACCACCACTTTGTGCGGACCGAGAGAGGCAAATCCTCCGACCACGGCGCGATCTTCGCCGAACAATCTATCTCCGTGCAATTCGCTGAAATCACTGAACGCCGAGCCGAGATAATCGAGAGTAAAAGGGCGCTTGGGATGCCGGGCTATTTTGATCCGGTCCCACGCGCTAAGGTTGGAAAAAATCTGGCGTTTGGTTTCCTGCAGCTTCTTTTCGATTAATCCGACTTCTTCCTCGAAGCTGATGCCCAGGGAATGATTTTCGGGATGTTTTTTCAACTCGTCGAGCTTGGCCTGTAGTTCGGCAATCGGCTTTTCGAAGTCGAGTTGGTGTTTCATCGAGCCCTAAGATAGCCATTTGAGCGGCCCGAAGGCAACGTTTTGTACGGACAAAGAGCCGGATTTGCATCCGGCTCTTAGTGGTGACGAGGTTTACACGCCTTCACCCAGGCGCTCAGAAGGGTGGCACGGCCAACTATTTGCTCGCTGCTCGAACCGCACCACAAGCAAAACCTCTATACTAACCCTAAACGAACAGCGAAATCTTCGTTACCTATAATAGATACACCACCGACTGCGGTTGTTCAAAAAATTTATGCCACAAAATGTTTCTCGTTTTTCTCCGCGACGGATCCCCTTTGCCTGCGCTTAAACCCAACTACAATTTCCCACGATATAAAATATGCCAGCCTGTCCGCCGCGTCAAGGGCGAGGTCCTCAATTAAATTTCCCTGCTTCCCGGACGCGGAAAAGTTAACTGCGAGCCTTGACCTGGATATCAGTAAAAATTCGGGTATGGAAACGCTGCCTTAGCACGCGGGCCAGAGGTGTTTGACCGGCCGGGTCGAGAGAATTTCTCAGGGCAATTTCCTTGCCTTTTCCTGAGGCCAGCACCCAAACCTGCCTGGCGGCGGCAATGGCAGCATAGCCGAGGGTAATTCGGCGGGGGGGTGGTTTGACCGCTGTAACGACGCGGAAAACCGCGTTGCTTTCCCTGACCTCCTCGGGTTCTCCTGGAAAAAGGGAGGCCACGTGGCCGTCCTCGCCCATACCGAGGAAAATCAGGTCCAGGACCGGCTGGCCCGTGCCGTTGCAAGGGGCGATCTGGAGCAACTCGGTCTCCGCCTGCCCTGCAGCCGCCTCCGGCGGAGCCTCGCCATGGATCCGATGGATGTGGGAGTCAGGAATGTTCAACGGCACGAAGAGCAGTTCATTAGCCATCGCAAAATTGCTCTCGAGATCGTTCGGTGGCACGCAACGTTCATCGCCCCAAAAGAATTCAACCGCATCCAGCCCGTGACGCTGTGAGCGATTGCCGAGTAGAATTGCCGCGCAATGCGTCCCCCGGAGAGGGCCACTGGATACCGCGCTTTCGCCGGCACAGCGCTTGAAAGCTGTTGGAGCCATTCGCCCGCGACTGCTTCGGCCAATTGCTCCGGCGTCACAAACGAAATCAATTCGAAATTATCCATCCAATCACTCAATTACTCGGTTTAACTTTGTTTCACTAAGCTTTCCCTCGCCCGCTCCCCCACTCCTTGTCTCTCCCGTTCCCAGAGCGGCTACTTCACCACCAGCGGCTCATGCCAGGCATGCCCGTGCTGCGCCAGCAAGTCATCCGCCGCGACGGGTCCCCACGTCCCCGCAGCATAAAATTCTCGATTGGATAAGGGCTTGCCTTCCCATGCTTTGCGGATGGCGTCAACAATCTGCCAGGCGGTCTCCACTTCATCCCGGCGGATGAACAGCGTCGCGTCCCCTGCCATCGCTTCAAGCAACAATCGCTCGTACGCCTCAGGTGTGTACGCTCCGAACTCGGCATCGTAGCTGAAATGCATTCGTACGGGCCGGACCTCAAGGCTGGTTCCGGGAACTTTGCCGTTGAATCGAAGCGAGATTCCCTCGTTGGGTTGGAGCCGCAGCGTGAGCGCGTTGGAGTCCAATTGCTGGCCGCATTGCGCGGCGAAAAGCACGTGCGGCGTTGGACGGAACTGGATTCGCACTTCGCTGGCGCTCAGCGGCTGGCTCTTGCCGGTGCGCAGGTAGAACGGCACGCCTGACCAGCGCCAATTATCAATGAAGAGCTTCAATGCGACATAAGTTTCCACGTTCGAATCCGGTTTGACCTTTGGTTCCTGGCGATACCCGGGGCGCAACTCGCCATCCACCGTGCCTGCAAAATATTGGCCTCTGACTACTTGTTTGGCCGCGTTCTCCGTGGTGAGCGGTCGAATGGACTTAAGCAACTTGACCTTTTCGTCGCGGATCGGTTCGGCGTCGAGTGATACCGGCGGTTCCATGGCAATGAGGGATGTGACCTGTAGCATATGGTTTTGCACCATGTCTCGCAACGCGCCGGTTTCCTCATAATAGCCGCCTCGCTGGCCTACCCCGAGTTTCTCGCTGACGGTGATCTGGACGTGGTCAATCGAGTCGCGGTTCCAAAGCCGCTCGAAAATCGAGTTGGAAAAGCGGAACATCAAAATATTCTGGACGGTCTCTTTGCCCAGGTAATGATCGATCCGGAAAACCTGCTCCTCGCGCGCAAACCGGGTAAGTTCGCGATTCAACTGATGAGCAGATTCGAGGTCGTGGCCGAACGGCTTTTCCACTACTATCCTCTGCCAGCCTTTCTGGCCATCCTTCACCAACAGTCCGGCGCGCTCAACCTGTTCGACAACCTCGCCGAACTGGCTCGGCAAGGTAGCAAGGTAAAAAAGGATGTTCCGTCGCAACGGTTCACTGCCGAAAGAAGACAATCGTTTCTCGAGGCTGGCGTACGCCTTGGCATCGGTCAGGTCCCCGACGCAATAAAAAATGTGCTGCGAGAATTCCTTCCAGACCTTCTCATCGACGGGTTTAGTGCGCGAAAATTGGTCGAGCGCCTGCCGGAGTTCGTCGCGCCACCCGGAATCCGTTTTTTCGCGGCGCGCGAAGCCGATGACACGAAAATCCGCCGGCATCTGCTTTTCCTTGAACAAGTGATAAAAAGCAGGGATGAGTTTGCGCGAGGTCAAATCGCCGCTCGCTCCGAAAATGACGATCGCGCAAGGGTCAACCGCTTTGCGCGCTTCACCCAGGCGGCAGGTGCTCGTCTCTTCTGCTGGTCCAGTTTGATTCACGGTCAAACAATGGCTGAGCGGTTCGAGGATTTCAACCTGTCGTTCGCTCGAGAATCAATACCCAATCATGGTCGTTGTCTTTCGGCGGCGGACAACGCCATGAGCCCTGGTCGTCCGAGCGCATCGCGCCCAGGGCCCTCTTCGCGCCGCTGACCGGATCGAACCAGGTGACGGCATATGGAACCTCCCGCTCGAGATTATGAACGATGATCGCTGCCGGCCGCGGGACATAGATGATGCGCACAACGCCTGGAATCCCGATGGCCTGTGGGCCGTGAACTGCAGTGTTGGGTTCCCCGAGCCTGCCCCAGGGTCCATCGCCATATTTCCCCACCACCACAGAGTTGGACCAGTTCGCGTCGTCATGCCCTTGCCTGTCCCAGCCGGCGGCCTTGTTGGCGGAAGAATGCCAGGTCGCATCGGAATCGAGTATCAAAGTTTCTCCGTTCGCAAATTGAATTTCGAGCCGTGCAATCAGCCCCGCCGGATTTGGTCCGCCGGCCGGTAGGTTTTCGGCCTCGATGGCGAGAATATTTTTGCCCGGTTTAAGTAAACCCTCTAGATCGTCAAATTGCCTTCCAATTCGCCAATCCGATGCGTTTCCCACCGCTTTGCCATTTAGCCGCGCGTCAAATCGGTCGTCGGCTGAGATGCGCAGCCGCGCATTGGTGATTTTATTGCTTTCGGACAGCTCGAAGCTTCGGCGAAAGAACCGTTTCGCTGCTGGTGCGTCGTGAGTGGGATTACCCTCGGGAAACCAGATCCATCCGCAACCATCCAGATCCAACGGCAAATGAGCGACATACTCAGCCCACTCGGGGTGCGGCTGGAACTTTTGCCAGGGATATTGCTCCAGCAGCTTCTTGCCCAACCCAACCTGGCGCGAGCCAGCCAAGTTCATTGCCTCATCCCAGGAGATTTTTCCATAGTTGCCTCCATGGGGCGAAGCTCCATGAGGATCGCCCCGCCGATTCACCTGCCAGATGCCGTTGGCGCCATAGGTGTGGCCGGCAGCGCCGTTCATCAGGCAAAGCCAGAACATCTGGCGCGTCCATTCAGTTGGAAGGCTATCGTTCAACATTTCGTAGCTGGCCTCGCCGTCAATTACCGGCATCACGGGTGTGTCCGCGTAAGATTCGCGTACGGTCCTGACCGTTATCGAGACCGCCTCGCTTTGGCCGTGAGGTGTTTGCAACATGTCGAAATCGAGCAACGCCGCGTCGTCCGTCGCATGGCGGGCCGATAACCTTCCGAGGCCCGTGGGATGAATTGTGAGGGGCCGGTGGAACGGATCGGTCGCCCGCACAAACCGTAGGATCTCTGTCCAGTCGTGCACTTGCCCCCGATCATCGTAGGGAAAGCCCTTCGCCAGGTACCATGGCAGGTTAGCCTCGCCCGCCGCGCACCACACCACGGGCAGGGCGGCGTAGCGAGCAATGATGTAGCGCCAATGCGCCTTCATCTTCTCGACGCCCATCCAGGGCAGAAAATAACCCCAGGCTCCGACAATGCATGGCGCGAAGCCTTGCTCGACCAGGTAGCTCAATCGCTTGTCAGTTGCGTCGAAATATTCCGGCCTGATTCGGGCATAGTTGGTTTCCCACGGAAAGCCCGTTTCGTTAGCGCCGCGCGGATCGAATGGGGGCATGTCCGGGTATAAGCCCGCCACAATCTGAATGACGTTAAATCCCTTTTTTTTGCGGTCTGCAGCCAGTTTCCCGAAATCTTCAGGGAAGTGAAGCCGGTGGCTGAGGCCCATCCACCACGTATCCCCCAGCCAAAAAAAAGGCGTTCCATCCGCGTGCTCCAGGTAGCGATGGTTGGGAGCCGGTTGCAGCGGGCCATGCCGGTAGAGTGGGTTCCGGCCGGCGTAAGGCTTTACTTCGATCACGCCATTAATACCTTGTAGCCCCTTGTCTTTGGGCTGCGAACACTCGCTCCGAAAGCTGTGCTTCCCCACTGCCGGCGACGCATAACGCGCTTTCCAGGTATTTCCTCCTGCCCAAAAAGCTGGAACGCGCAGATCCTGACCCTGGGGATCGCGAAAGACGACGTCAAGTATCAGGTCATTGAACGGGTCAGCATAGCGGCCTCTCGCTGTGAAGGTTAATTCGACGGCTACATTCGCTTCCGTTCGCAGGATTTGCTCTTTTGCCTTGGCGGACAACACTGCCCCGACGAGCAATAAAGAGGCGAAAAATAGTCTGCCGATCGAGTTGTTGATTACAACTTGATGCGGCATCACTCAATCCGCTTCAAAACGACCAGCCACGCCGTCGAATCTGGCGCATTCCCGCCAAGAACGAGCACCTCTCCACGCGGAAGCTCTTGTATTCTCGTCCCTACTTTCTTCCCTTTCCCAAAATGGGTGACCGCTATTTTGGATCCTCCCAGGTTCTTGACTTCAAGCTCGCATGAACCACTTAGTCCGACCGTCTTCGACTCACCTTGAGGGATTTCGACGGTTTTGCGTGTCTCCTCAAAATAGTTGCTCCACTTGAGCGGAAGCTGCTTGAGCTTTTTGTTCAGATCAGCCCCAACCGGCTTATGCTTGGGATTGGGAGAGGTGCTGGCATCAGTTGCCCAAAGCAATTGGACCTCCAGCTTTAAACCAGCCGCCCCGGCGTTCGTTTCGCCGGTCGCCGCAAAGATACACCCCAGCAAGACCCATCCCGCGAGGGTCGTCGAAATTAACTTGTCTCTCATCTTAGTCCACCTTAGCAGCCGGCTCCGGTTCGGCAATTTCGTTTTCCGCGGGGTAAGAGAACCAAACCAGCGTCGCCTGCGCCGTGTAGTCGTGGTACGTGAAAGCTCCCGTATCTGCCATCGAGGACTCACTTTCCGAAACCGCCGAACCACCCAGCAACCCGGACTGGGTTACGGCGACCAGCCCCACGAGCGCCATCGCGGCGACCGCGCTCAACGGGACAAGGATCTGCCGCAATCTGTAAATAAAAGACGGGACCTGAGGAATCGGTGTCGGTTGCTCCTGCCGTTGGATTTCCCGCTGGATCTTGGACCAGAAAAACTCACGCGATTCCGGCAACGTCACTGGCGCCTCGGATGCCTTGAGCCACTGCCGCGTTTGGCGCAGTTCCCCCAGCAGACCGACCGCCTCCGGATCTTGCGCCAGGCGCGTCGCCATTTCGCGCGCCTCTCCCTCCGGCAATTCACCATCGAGGTAGGCTTG
>Ga0193728_1001419_pt1 | contig 12180 bp, 7 predicted proteins | sample U1c1metaG_FD_143037 | JGI IMG/M metagenome (GOLD analysis project Ga0193728, IMG submission 143037) | Soil microbial communities from a riparian zone of the East river system, Colorado, United States - U1c1 | ecosystem: Environmental > Terrestrial > Soil > Riparian zone | place: USA: East River...
CCATCTGTCCCGGCGAATTGGTCAGATTGATGTCAGTGATGGCGTCATACGTATGCTGGAGGGAATACGACAACTGACCGCTGAGGCCGTGACCCCGGTTGACGTCCAGCATCAGCTCCACTCCCTTGGAGTGGATCTCTCCGCGATTCTCGAAAACGAAGAGGCTGTCGGCGGGGTCGAGGTGCTGGTTCGTCAGGTCGGTGAGCCGGTTCCGAAACGCGGACGCGGAGACCTGTACTCCGCCCCCGATGAAGTGCTGGGCTATTAATTCGAGCGTCTCGATGTGCTCCGGCTTGAGCGATGGGTTCGGCTTGTACTGAAAATTCGCGAAATAGAGCTCATACTCGTTGGGCGCGCGGAACGCTCGGCCGGCGAGAAGCTTGAATGTGGTCGCCGAGCTCGGAGTATAGATCAGTGCGGCGCGCGGGGTCGTCGCGGAGCCGAACCCCTCGTACTCGTCGAGTCGTAGTCCGGCGTAGAGCATGAGCGGATCGGCGAGCCTGATCTCGTCCTGCGCGAATACGCCCCAACGCATGGAGCGGTGGTGCACGTCCGAGTAAAGGACGTAGGGTTCCGGATCGAAGTTCTCCAGAACCTGCTTGAAGTTGTCACGATATTCGGCGCCGAAGGTGAGAAACTGACGTGCTCCCATCTTGTGAGCCGCGTCAACGTCCAGCCCCCACCATTCTCCGACAACCAGGTCCTTGTTGGGAGCAAGATCAGTGTAGGCGTACTCGCCGTCATACGCGTACCGTCCCGCATGGAGACGAGTGGAGAATGAGGCGCCGTTGAGCAGCGCGTGATCGAAACTCACGCTGGCTAAGCTCAATCCATCAGTCGTGCGGGTTCTTTTGTCGTTGAACGTCGTTGCGAATGAGCCGGTCGGAAGCCCCTTCTCGCGCGAGACGTTGTTCGCTTGGAACGAGAAATCGCCCTTCGATGCGGTGACGAAAAGCTTGTGAAACGCTTCGTAGTCGACGCCATTGGCGGCGCCATTGTTCGTGAGCGGAGAGTCGTACTCCGGATAGGAGAGGTTTCTTCCTTTGCTGTCGGAGTAGGTCCCGGAGGCCAGAAGATCGAGGCCGTTCGCGAAAGTATGGCCGTAGCTGGCGCGGCCCGAGTATGTCCCAAAGCTGGCGGCGCTGGTCGAGAGCTCCGTACCTCCGAGACTGCTACCCGGCTTGGTGACGACGTTGACCACCGCAAAAAAAGCGTTGCTTCCGTAGATCGCGGAGCTGGGTCCGCGGATGACCTCGACCCGTTCGATCAGGTCCACGTCGACACTGAACTCCTCGCCGATATATGCGAGGTCGTAAACGTTGTCGTTGGTGCGGAGCCCGTTGAGTAAGATGAGAATGCGGGAATTCCAATCACCGGGCCGGTTGAATCCGCGAACTCCGATGTAGGAGTAGTTGCGGTCGTTGGTGACGTAAAAGCCGGGCAAGGTCCTCAGCACATCCGCCAGGGTCCGGTAGCCGTGCTCCTTAATCTCTGCGGCGGTGACGACGCTCACGAACGACGGCACGTCCCGTGGGTCCTGCGCGCGCTTTGATCCCGCGACAACGATCTCGATTTTCATCAGCTGCTCGAGATCGTTTGTGATCGTGTCGATCGCCTGCCTTGGCGGTGGCGTCGGCCGCTGGGCAGCGGCGAGGCTGGCGGAAATCAGGACACATCCGATGAGGAACGCGCTCGCTGATCGCCACTGCCAGTATGGCGTTGTCATTTTCGGTTTTTGGGGCCGGGAGGGACTATCCGGTTATAGACGACTTAGGTGCCCCGGAACGTGTAGGGGATTCCCTTAACTTCTCCCTGAAACAAGCCTCCTGGGCACTAGGTGGAACCTCGGACGATCAGGCCCGTGGATCATGCGAGAACCTGCTTCACTCTGCGGCTCGGAGGCCGGGTGACGTATGAGATGGCTAGAAGGACAAGGAGCGCGGGCGGAAGGATCAACGTCCCCGCACCCTCTCCCGACAAGTAGGCGGAGATGAACGCCATCACCAGCGCGAACGTCACGCCGGCGTACGCCCATTCCTTGAGCAACGCAAACCCCGGGATCAGCAGGACGATCGCGGCGATCGGTTTCACGATTCCGAGAACTATCCGCAGGTGCTGTGGGTAGCCGGCCTTGGCGAATCCGGACACGACCTGCTCGCTGCCGCTCAGATACGTGAGAGACATCAACAGCGCCAATGCAACAAGTGAGGTGCTGCCCCAGTAGACGATCTTTCTTGGATTCAAGGATCCTCCGGCCTAAGTAGGTATGCGAGTTGAGTCTGGAATCTACGATTTGTTGGCACCAATCACGAAAGTTGCCAAGATGCTTTTTACGCAGCCTTGTCTAAATGCCTTTGCGATACTGCGAGACTGCTAGCCAGAGAGAAAGTGCTACGACGGCTACACCTATGAGCGCCGTGCTTGCTCCATACCACACGGCGGAGTTGCCGGTAAGCTTGTGTCCATCGCGGTGCCAGCGGCTACTTATGCGACGCCGAATCATCCCATCGTTGATACCGATCAGAATCGTACGGTACCCGATGACAAAGAGCATGAGATCGAAGGCAAATCTCAGAGCGGATGAAACCATCGAACCTATCTAGTGCCTCAATTCGCGCCGAAAAGGCAATCGTGGACGCTGGAGGTGTGCGCCACCTCATTGTCCCCCGACGTAAACCCTGAGCGACACCGGTCCGATTTCCTGACCCCCGGCATTGGCGGTCCAGGTAATCGTTTGCCATTGAGGTTTCTCGGGTCTCGGGGCGACGAGGCGAATCCTTACTGCGAAATCGTCGTGCGCGGCGGCGGTGAAATCGTTCATCGGCCATGGATGCGAGTGCTGCGCTGAAGTACTGTCCACTATCCAGCCGGGTGGGAACTGCATTCGCAAATGGAACGTGACTGGGCCGTCCGTATTGTTATGGAGCAACAGCAGCACCGGAAAATGTTCTCCGCTCCCAACGCCGAGCTCTGGCGCGAGCAGCCCCGGCATCACGTCGAGATTGTGCGCCGGGTAAAAGCGTCTGTAGAACGCCCATCCCTGGCCCAGCTCCATCGACAAGCCGGCGGAATTTTCGGGCGGCCGGTATCCGCGCACCGGCGCGAATGGAATCTGTCCTGAGCGCATTCCATCCATGATGTCGCCGGTTACCGGTCCGCCCACCAACGATTTCGCGAGCACAAATGGAAGCGGCTGTTCGTAATCCTTGAGATTGTTCGTCGCGAGAGCCTTTGCAGGTTCATACCCATACTGCGTCCGATGAAAAGCCAGCTCTCGCGCCGCTAGCCGCGCGTAGGAGACGTGCTGCGATGGCGACATCGCGGTCATCGAATACTCCGGACCTTTGCCCTTCAGGAAGTCGAAGTGCGAAGCATCAGTATAGTAGTAGAGCTTTTTCGGCTGCCACACGCGCAGTCCTTCCATCAGGTTACCGTACCAAAGGTGATCTTCGGGCGCCGCGACCTGTTCCGGAAACCAGGTCGGATCGCCGGCGAGGTCGAACGCCTCGGTCGCAATTACCGCTGCTGCCTGATGATCCTCATGATTTTCGCCGACGACCGTAGCGGGCAGCATCGTGATCACCACCTCTGGCCGCGTCAACCTTATGAATCGGACGGTCTCGCCTAATGAGCTGCCGTGGTTCGATGTCTCGAGGGAGCGGAGAACGTCAGAGACATCCTGTGCCCACGTGTCGGGCGCGCGAAGAAACCAGACATTCGTGATTCCAATCGAGGCCAGCGCTTGCCGCGTCTCGATCTCGCGGATCTCAGCCAATGAACGCGCCTGCTCGTTGCCGACGAGATTCTGCCCCGCATCGCCGCGAGTGGTGACGACGACGGCGACGCGCCTGTGCTCGTCGAAAACGGCTTTGGCCAGATAGCCAGCGATCGTCGACTCGTCGTCGGGATGCGGTGCGATGACGAGGATGTCGGCCTTGAACCTTTCATCCGGTGGTGGATTCGTCGGCGCTTGCTGCGAGAGGGCAGACTGCGCAAACACCATCGCCGAAAGCCAACTCGTCAGCGCCAACAATCGAGCTACTTGCGGGCGGATTGTCATCGTTTCCTCGAGTACGTGCGGCCGAAGCCGATGCGATACAATGGATGCGCGGTGTCGTGCGGGACAGAAGATTTCTGCGCCTCGACCTCCTGCATCGAGGACGGCAGCTCGAACGGAAGCTTGCCTTCGGGCTGCGCGACTCCGGTCAACACATCGAGAAGCGCGGCATCGCTCACGCCAAAGTTTCCGAGAATCGCGCTCGCCCGTTCCTTCAGCTCGGTCAGGATCGCCGGCCGATCGAGATAGACTGTGACGATGGTCGGCACCGCCGAGCTAATACGCTTGATCTCCTCGAACTCCTTGTCGCCGGCGCGGAACCCGAGATCACCCTCGTGAAAGCGCGCGCCGAACGCATAGTTCGGGTGCAGAGTCTGGAACGGAGCGTTTGTACGTACGATCGCGATGTCCGCATGCGCGAGGTCCGGAGCAACCGTGAAACCATAGCGCGCCGCCGTCGCGGAATCGACGCCATGCAGGAGAACGCGCTTGCCGCGAGCGACCAACGGAAGAATGTCTTTCTTGTTTTCGAGCAGCACGAGCGATCGACGCTGCGCGGCAGTCGCTTCGTTCTGGAACTGTGCATTGCCGACGATTCGTGCCGCCGCGGCGGTGTCGACGTACGGATTCTCGAACAGCCCCTGCCTGAATTTCTGCAGCGCTATGCGGTAGACCGATTCATTGAGACGACTTTCCGTAATCTTCCCCGAGCGTACGCCCTGGACGAGGTACTGCGCCTCTTCGGTGCCGCCGAACTGGTCGACGCCCGCGTTCACCGCTTTGGCGAAGCGATCGATCTTGGACATGTTCTCGACGCCCCACGGCATCCCCACTCCCGCGAACGTCGGAGGCTCACCTGCCGGAAATCCGTTGCGGCAAATCTCCGGGCAATCGTTGGTGATCCCCCAATCCGTGAGTATCACGCCGTCGAAACCGTAACGCTTGCGAAGAAGATCAGTGAGCAGCTGGCGATTGTAGCCGGCGCCAACCTGCTCGAGCGGCCGTCCATTCACCTTAGCTGCAGTTCCCTCGAGAATCGAGTATGTCGGCATCACGCCCGCGACGTGTGCGGCGAAGGCGCCGAGGAATGGCTGGACGTGCAGGTCGAGACTGCCGCTGGAGAAATCCGCGAGTTGACCGTAATTCGAATGACTGTCGAGCCCCTTCTTCTGCGCGCCGTATCCGACCCAATGTTTGACGATTGCGATCACACCGGCCGAATCGACGCCCGACGCCCCGTGCTGAAATCCTTCGATGTAAGCCTTCACCAGCGCGCGGGTGAGATCGACGTCTTCGCCGAACGTGCCGCTGATGCGACTCCAGCGCGGCTCCGTCGCGAGATCCGCCTGCGGCGAGAGTGTTTCCTCGATGCCTACTGCGCGGTACTCCTGACGCGCGATGTCCCCGAATCGCCGCACGAGTGCTGCGTCGCGCGTCGCGGCGAGTCCGAGCGTCTCGGGCCACTGTGAGAAGCGGCCCGTCTGACTGCTGGTGCCAATCGTGTACTGGAAGTGATTCCTCGGATCGCTGCTGATGGTCAGCGGAATGCCGAGTCGCGTTTTCTCTGCGATTGCCTGCAACTGGTTGTTCCCGGCGGCCAGTGTCCGCGGATCACCGCCGAGTCGAGTGATGAAGCTGTTGACGCCGACGTCGCGAATGAGCTTGCCCGTTGCGGCGGTGTCGTAGCCCGTTCCGAACCCGACCCCTCCGCCCGGCCCGGCGCTCCGCGCGGTGCCGTGCATCATCATTCCCGCTTTTTCCTCGAGCGTCATCCGGCCCACGAGGTCTTTCGCGCGGTCAGCTGGCGAGCGTCGCCAGTCTTCGTACGGATCGAGGACGCCATTCCCGTTCAGATCCCTGAAGCGGAGTCCCTTCTGCTCGATAATCTTTCCCGAGCGTGAAGCGACCACTGGTCGACTCGGCGCCGCGCTCAGCCGTGCGATTGGCGCAATGGAGAGCTTCCGGAATTCGACCTCGGATCCTTCCGACTGAATAGCGATCTGGCCGTGATCGGCAGTCGCCTCCGATCCATCATTCACCAGATCCCCGTTGACCCAGACTCGAATCGATCTGCCGACCGCCTCGATCACCATCGTGTTCCACTGGCCGAGCGGCTTCTCGGAGCTGTCGGTGAGATTGAGGATTCGTCGCGCCTTGCCCTCCGTCGTCCCCCACTCGGCTGGTGGCCCGCGCCGACGCTCCATGTCGGGAACGCGAATGTCCTCGAGGATGCACCAGAAGTCGCCGGCGTTGCCGTGCTCCATCTGCACTTCGATCGAGCGCGGGAACATCCCGTACAGCGCGCGCGGCGTCGACGCGTGCACCAGAATGCCAGCGTTACCTGGCGCGGCGGGGAATCGGTATTCGGCCTCGAGCCGATAGTCGCGGTAGCTGCCGTCGGTGATGAGATGTCCGCGCGGTTCACCGAGCGTCACGAGCATTCCGTTGCGAACGATGAACGGATTGCGGACGCGCACGTTCGAGTCTGGTGCGGGAACGTCGACGTGCCAGCCGGTCAGATCTCTACCGTTGAACAGACTCCGCGGCGGGTGCTCTGATGCGCGGTAGGATGTCGGGTTGAACGCTGTGGCCACGCAAACCGCGAGAAGCAGGAATGACTTCATGAACCCCCCGTCAGGATGAGCCGAGCTGCCGCTGGTCCAAAATCAACGATCACGGATTACACCGTGTTTCAGCTGGAAGAGATTACAAAACATTCCGGCGGTTGACAAAGGTAGGGCGCAAATGAGAGCTACGCCGCGCGCGATCGCCTTCTCGCAACGCTGTAGCGAGCGGCAGTCCTCTTTCGCCTTTTGCTGCTGCCCGACTGCTGCGGATTCCTCAGCAGTTAGTTTCGCAGTTCTCAGCAGCTAGCGTACGCCTAGTAATGAAGCGTCGTCTGCACCCGGAAGCTTCGACCATTCTGCGGAATGATGTTCTGGACGTGCTCGTCGAAGCCCGGGACTCCGTACTTCACGCCGAACAGGTTGTACACGGTCGCGCTGATGTCGAACCGACGAAATGCCAGTGGGGCGAGGAGAGACAGGTTGGTGACGACGTTGCCTGGGGCGATGCTCCCGGCGATGGTCCGCATGCCACTCACGTACTGTGCGTCGGCGCCCGCGGTGATGTTGTGGACATTGAGCGGCGCGAGGAACTCAAGTTTTGCCATGTGTCGTGGCGAATTCGTCAGCTCGACGCCCGTCTCCCGGTCCTGCGTTCTCTGATACGAGTATGTGAGCTGCCCGGTGGGTCCGTGGCCCCGATTTATCCTCAGCCCGAGGTCGACGCCTTTCGACTCGATCGCATCGGCGTTCACGAAGATCAACTTGCCGTTTGTCGAGTCGACGCTTCCGTTGATCAGCGCGCTCAAGCGGTTTCGAAAAGTGGAGGCCGAGACCTGTACGCCGCCCCCGATCAAATGCTCCGCGATCAGCTCGAGCGTCTCGATGCGCTCCGGCTCGAGTAAGGGATTCGGCTCGAAGTAGGTGCTCGAGAAATGCAGCTCGTATTCGTTGGGGGCGCGAAAAGCACGTCCAGCGAGCAGCTTGACGGTGGTGGCAGGATCGGGCGTGAAGATGAGGCCTGCGCGTGGACTCATCTCCGAGCCGAAGCTCTCGTACCTGTCTACGCGAATACCAGCGTATAGCGTGAGCGGCTGGAGGAGCTTGATCTCGTCCTGAGCGAAAACGCCCCCGTGTACTGATTCATTCCGAACGTCGGTGTAGACCACGTACGGCTGGGGATCGAAATTCCTTTGCTGCATTTTGTAGTTGTCCTGAATTTCTCCGCCAACCGTGACGATTTGCCGTGAGAACGTGTGGGTCGCATCTACGCTCGCGCCCACCCACTCGCCGACATCGTCGTCGTGATTCGGAGGAACGCCGGCAACGTAAGCGTAGTCTCCCTCGTACGTCCATCGTCCAGCGAAGATGCGGGTCGACAGCGAGCCGAATGCAGACGATCGGTTGTAGCTCGCACTCGCCAGGCTAAGTCCGTCCCAGGTGCGGCTTCGATTGTCGTTGAACAGTGTTCCGAATGCTCCGGTTGGATTTCCCTTTTCGCGGTAGGAGTTGAGGGCCTGGAAGGCAAAGTTCCCCTTGGAGACGGTCGCGAGCAGCTTGTCGAACCGCTCGTGGTCATCGTTGACCGCGAAGCCATTGTTCGTCGCGGGGGTGTCGAATTCAGGGTAATAGAAGTTCTGGCCCTTGCTGTCCGCGAAAGACGCCGAAACGACAAAATCGACGTCGTTCGGGTACGCCTTACCGTAACTGGCGCGCCCCCCATACGTCCCGTAGCTCGCGGCCGAGGCGGCGACCTGGCCGCCCTGCAAGCTGGCTCCGGTTTTCGTGACCACGTTGATCACGGCAAAAAATGCACTGCTTCCATAGACGGCGGCCGCCGGTCCGCGAATCACTTCGATGCGGTCGATCATGTCCACGTCGATGCTGAACTCCGGACCCATGTAAGCTTGATCGTATACAGGGTCGTTGCTGCGTTGCCCGTTGAGGAGCAACAGCACACGCGAGTTGTAGTCTCCGGAGCGCAGGAATCCGCGAACGCCGACGAACGTGTAGGCACGGTCGTCGGACAGATAAAAGCTTGCCAGCGTTTTGAGCACCGCGCTCAGTGTGCGATAGCCATGCTCCTTGATATCCGCGGCGGTCACGACGCTGACGAAGGACGCGACATCACGCGTCTGCTGCACCCGCTTCGATCCGGCCACCACGACCTCGATCTTCATCAATTGTTCGAGATCCATCGTACTGGGATCGACTACCGCTTTCCTGGGCGGCGGCATCGGCTGTTGCGCAACGGCGAGGTCTGCGGAGAGCAGCACGCCTGAGATCAGGAGCGCGATCGCTGATCGCCATTGCCAGTACGGGATTGTCATCTAGGTTATCGGACCGGTGGGGGTATCGGGTATTGACGACCGGTGCGAGGATAAACTTGTAGGGGTTTCCCCTAACTTTCGTCCAATTGGGATCGCCTTCTCGCAACGCTGACCGTGCCGCGGTCGCCGCTGGTAGGCATTAGAATTGTCCGCATGTCTCGCCTCAAGGCAGTGAGCGTTGCAGCGCTAGTCTTTTTCTGTTCGGCCCTCAGCCCCCGTGCCTCTGAGCCGAAGTTCAAAGTGATTGCGTTCTTCACCGGTAAACAGGATCAGGCGCATATCAGCTTTCTGCATGAAGCCGAGCGCTGGTTTCCGGAACAGGCGGCGAAATACAACTTCAGCTTCGACACCACATCGAATTGGCAGAATCTGAATTCAGATTTTCTTTCGAAGTATCAGGTGGTGGTCTTTCTCGATACGCGTCCTGAAGATCCCGCACAACGAGCCGCGTTTCAGACGTACATGGAGCACGGCGGAGCCTGGATGGGCTTTCACTTTGCCGGTTTTGCTCTGACGCCTTCAGCGTATCCCGCCAACTGGGACTGGTACCACAACACATTTCTCGGCGCGGGATCATACGTCAGCAACACGTGGAGACCTGTGTCGGCGATACTGCGCGTCGAAGACCGCACGCATCCGGCGACTCGCAATCTCCCGGAGACCTTCAAGTCGTCGCCGAGCGAGTGGTACCGGTGGGAGAAGGATCTGAGGCAGAATCCTGACATCGACATTCTGCTCTCGATCGACTCGACGAGCTTTCCGCTTGGCACCGGGCCAAAGCTCCACGAGATCTGGCACAGCGGATACTATCCCGTCGTTTGGACCAACAGGAAGTACAAGATGATCTACATGAACATGGGTCACAACGACATCGACTACGAGCACAAGTACGACACTACCAACAAGACGTTGTCGTATACGCTTAACAATCCGATTCAGGATCGGCTGATCATCGACGGGCTGCTTTGGCTAGGTGATCGAGACCAAAAGACTGGACGCTAACTACAAGGAAGACTACCTGCGGGGTGCTTTCAGCGGAGCGGCTCCTGGCTGCGGGCTGGGCGTGGGAGAGATCGCCTGCACGCCGAGGATCAGCGAAACTCCTCCGGTCCGATGGGAGCGTTGATGCTGTAGCTGGTCACCTTTGCCACCGAGACGAGCCGTTTCGATCCGTCAGACAGCATCTCAGTGACTCGCCATCCGCTTGGGATCCAGCCCCAACGCGCGTCGTGTACGTAGTCAATGTCAATGTCCACAGTTTCTTTCTGCTCGAAGGACACCATATACCGGCTCACGAGGAAATCGCGCTCCGGCTCGATCCAGAGGATGGTCTTCCAACCTGAGGGATCGTGTCGTTCTTCCAGGAGGAACGTCGATTTGCCCCTATAGAACGTTCGCGACAGGTTGGTGACCGCGCGATCGATTAACCGGTGTCCCATCGCTGCATCGAGCGGTCGAAACGTCATCAGGATCGGTCGTGCATCCAGATTTTGCGCATCCACGTTCGCCGTCGCTCGCAGGAGAGTTCCAGGCGGATGGTCCAGGAACGAGTTGAGGCGGACCGTTCCGGTCTGTCCGTCGAAGACGCTTACGTATGAATAGTGGCGCCTCACTCCCAGTCCGCTATTCCCGCCCTGCGGCGCAATGACATCGACGCCATCCGCTTCTTCCTTGCGATCGAGCTCGAAGCTGTAGCGCATTTTGTTGCCGGACACGGCGAGGGTTTTGGCGACGACGTAGCTCCGGTCAATGAGAATTCCCGGTATCGCGGACCGTTCGCGCTCCGGATACCTGGGGTTGGAGAGCCATCCTCTCGGATGGGTTTGCTGTTCGGTCCAGGCGAAGCGGAACGTGTTGATTGTCCCCTGACGTTTCTGCCACGCCGCGATGGTCTCGGCTTTCGTTGGAACTGGCTTGCTCCGATCGCGCTCTCCCAGGTGCATCGGCGCGGATCCGCCCTCCTGGGCAAATGCGATCCCCCTGTGGAAGGCGAGAGCGGTAATGGCAGCGATCCTAATGCACGTTGTTCGATTCTTCGATGGCATATCCCCTCCACAGCCACTCGAGCGCTTCCGGAAGCGTTTGCTGTTTCACTGCGCGATCACAGTGCACCGCATTCCGGGCGAACACAAACTGGTAGTGGTACCCTTTGGCGCCGAGAACCTTCGCCATGTTCTCGCTGGCAACGACCCAGTCGTGCATGTCGTCGCGCATGACATTTGGATTGAAGAGATCCCGGTCTCCGACCCCCAGCCAGACTCGAATTGGCTTGACCGCGCTATTTGGTATAAGCCGCTGGTGAAATTCCCACGCACCGTGAGGCGTCTCCGCGCTGCGCGGCCACTGCTGGTTCACAGCCGTGATCGAATACGCGAGAACCCGGTGATAGAGCTCGGGGTGATACCACGCCATGATGAATGCCGCCGAGCCGCCGGAGCTGCACCCCATCGTCGCTCGGCCTTCCGGATCCTTCGTCAGCTTCACGTTGAATTGCCGTTCGACCAGCGGCAGCACTTCTGTCTCGACGAATTCCGCGTAGCGTCCCGACATCGTGTCATACTCCAGGCCGCGCTCGCTTCCCTGAGCATCTCCGCTGCCGTTGCCAATCGAGATCGCGATCATAACGGGCACCCGCTTCTCGGCGATGAGATTGTCGAGAGCCGTGAACAATGATTGGTCCGGTCCGTCCGCCCCGACGACAAATGGGACGATCGAACCCCGGATGTATTGCGCCGGGACATAGACGGCGACCGTGCGCGTGTAAGGAGCCGGATGACTGGTCGTCACTACCAATGTGGCTGGATCGGTTGGACTGACGGTACCGAATGTCCCCGAATCACGAGCGATCCCCGGGAAAATCCTGCTGTCCGCCGAGCTCATCGTGAAGGTATGAACCGCTCCCCGCGGCACACCATCGTGCACGACCATTTCAGACGCAGGCGTGTGCGTCGGCCCGATGATGAAATTTCCGTCCGCGTCCACCGGCGGAACGCTGCCGTCCGGCAGCTCCTTCGCCGTGACAAATCCCGGAGTGTTCGGATCGCGTGTTGGAATGAGAGCGGCCTTCTGTTTTGCCAGCTCCGTCCGGAAAGACTCTTCCCTGTCGGTTAAGTACCTCTTATAGCCCGCTGGATCGATAAAAGGATTTGCGGCCCCTTCTTTCAGCCGCTCGTACTTCGTCTGCAAATCGAAGTAACTACCGTGCGCCCCCAGAAAAATGTCGACCGGT
>Ga0193728_1001420_pt1 | contig 12176 bp, 9 predicted proteins | sample U1c1metaG_FD_143037 | JGI IMG/M metagenome (GOLD analysis project Ga0193728, IMG submission 143037) | Soil microbial communities from a riparian zone of the East river system, Colorado, United States - U1c1 | ecosystem: Environmental > Terrestrial > Soil > Riparian zone | place: USA: East River...
AGATGAAACTGATTGAATCAAAAACCGGGATCATCATTATTTCGGCCAGGAACTCACTGGAAGATAAACTGAAAGGGCTGAACATCGGCTCCGATGATTACCTCACCAAGCCCTTTCACCTTTCCGAATTGAATGCACGCATCAATGCCATCATCCGCAGGAAGAATTTCGGCGGCAGCAACATGATCCAGTTTCACGAAATCCAATTGTCCGCTGCTGCAAGACAGGTGCTGGTCAATGAAAAACCCGTTGACCTTACAGACAAGGAATATCAACTGCTGGAATATTTCGTTGCCAATCAGCGAAGGATGCTGACAAAAAGTGCCATTGCAGAACATATCTGGGGAGATGAATACGATCAGGTAAGTAACTATGATTTCATTTACACCCACATCAAAAACCTGCGTAAAAAATTGATGGATGCAGGATCACAGGATTATATAAAAACAGTTCATGGATCGGGTTACCGGTTTACGGACAATTGATGTTATGAAATTACTGACCCGGACTACTTTGTACTTTTTACTCGCGATGATCCCGTTGCTCACTGCCGGCGGCTTTTACCTGTTCTACCAGTTTGGCCGGGAAATCAATGATGAGATGGATCAGGAACTCATCTATGACGAGATCCAGTGGATGGGATATGTGCAGCGCGAAACAGGGATCAACGGATCTTTCATTCTGAAAACCCCCGAGCTGTTGATATATCCAGTTGATGCTCCTCCCAATGCCTATCCAACGATCACCGATACCCGCTATTACCAGGAAGACGTTCATGCGACCATTCCTTATAGGCAGTTATCGCATGTCGTGATCGTCAATGGGACAAACTACCAGTTCATCATCCGGAGATCCCAGATCCAGAGGTCGGTATTGGTTGCGAATGTTACCCGCATCATGCTCTTTGTTTTTGCAGGCCTGTTCCTCGCGACGATTTTGTTCAATTGGTTCATTAGCAAACGGCTCTGGAAACCTTTTCAACAGTCCCTGGAAAAGATCAGGGACGTTGAATTGCAAAAAATGGAAGTGGTTCATTTTGACAGCAGCTCGATTGAAGAATTCAATGAGCTGAATGCTTCCCTTAATTCCATGGCCAATAAGATACATGCCGATTACCTGAACATGAAAGAATTTACGGAAGACGCAGCCCATGAAATGCAAACCCCGCTGGCCATAGCCCAGAGCAAAATGGAATTGCTTTTGCAGGATGCCAATCTTTCTGCAGAACAGGCGCAGTTGGTTATGCAATCCAGTGAGTCGCTGAAACGATTGGGCAGGTTGACCCAGTCTCTTCTCCTACTGGCAAAAATAGAGAACAACCAGTACGAAACCAATGACCTGATCAGCTTATCCAACGTGACAAAAAAGTACCTCAAATCATTTGAAGACATCATACAGGACAAACAGCTATTGGTCGAAACGGCTTTTGAAGCAGAATTCCTGGTGAACCTGCATCCTTTGCTGGCAGAATCCCTTGTAAGTAACCTGGTAGGCAATGCCGTGAAGTACAATTATCCCGGGGGAAGAATCAGCCTGAGGATAACATCGAATGAATTCAGTATCAGCAATACGAGCCAATTACCTGCCATCAAACCTGAAGACCTGTTCAGGAGATTTTCAAAATCAAGCGCCGAATCAGCAGGTTCAAATGGACTCGGGCTGGCTATCGTCAAGAAAATAGTTGATACGGGGCATATGCAGATCTCCTATCGGGCCTCAGATGGCATGCATCAATTTGTTATTGCAAAAGAAAAGAAGTGATGGTCCCTGCGCACGGAAAGCAAAACTTTTAAAAAGATATGACGGCCGTGGCCCGCTCTTTTTTACCCCTGAGCAATTTCCATGGCGGACCTGATTTGATCAGCCGGATGGCTTCAGCGTCATGAGTCGCAGAAAGCGATTTTTCAATCTTGAAGGAAGATAGTTCCCCTTTGTTGTTCACAAGAAAAGAAACGATCTCATTTCCTTTAATGGTCGAATCCACCGTATTGATCTTTTTATTTTTACTCAGCCATTCATTGTATGATTTCCATCCGCTTGCGGGAATGGCTTTTTCTATCCGGACTTTTTGTCCTCGCTTTAATCGAAAGGTATCCTCGATTTCATCCTCTTCTGAATCTTTTTTAGACTGCATTGAATTACCTAGCACAACGACTTCATTCAACGAATTGGCGGTAGCCTGCCGGCGCCGGGTTGCCATGGGAGCAGCTTTGCCTTCAGCGGATTTCGCAAATGACTGCGCAACAGATCCCATTGGATCCGACAAACTATCGGTATGGGATTTTGCAGAATCGGATCGCCTGGTGGGAGCGCTAAGCTTTTTTAGCCTGTCATCACCTGCCGCATCCGGGCTTTTTTCTGTCCCGGCCCTGGCCAGGGATTCATCCGGTTTGTATTCTTCGGTGCTTTTTTGATCAGCCTTGCTTCCGGGTATTAAATTCCTCTTGTCATTTTTAGCGACTGTCCGGTCAGGCGGCATATTTTTATTTGATTTTTCCGGCGTTGCAGGCGGCGGGGCTGCTGTATCTGTTTGGTCAGTCACGGGCGCCGGGGCATTTTGCGTGGAATCAGCTTCGGTTTTTAACGGGATATTTTTGTCGGCTAGCCTTCGTTGGGGACTTTTATCCTTAATAATTAAAAAGTAGGTAAACATAATTGTTCCCGCCAGCACCAATATAGCGACTGCGACCTGCCGGTTAAAAAATATAGATAGGTACCTGATTTTATTTCGCTGCGGATTGATTTTATCCTGTAATCTTTGGTGGAGGTCAAGGACATCCGACGCAAAAGCATCCCCTGCTTTCTGCTGCATGCTGAGCTGCATACCTTCAATGGCATCGGCCAGGAATGGATCTTCCATTGCTGCTTTTTCAATGGCATGCATGTCGGCATCAGACAACTTCCCTTCCAGGTAGTCCCGGATGGTTGCTGCTGAAAAAGGTCCGTTTATGTGGTCCTGTTCACTCATTATTTTCCATTTTCCTCGCTTCCATGCAAATTTTCAAATTCCTTCTTCCATTCTGGATGAGGCTTCGCACTTTATTATGATCAAATCCGCTCAGTTCAGCGATTGCTTTATAGCTCTTTTCCTGCAAATAAAACAGCTCCACGGTCTTTTTCTGGTCCGCCGACAAACCCTCGAGGCATTGGCCCATCATGTTCAGGTGCCATTCCTTTTCTTTTACCCCATTCAGATGCAGTTCTTCCGTCAATTGCATACGTTCTTCATCAATCTCTTTAAGCATTGGGTCGGCCGAACGCAACTGCATCAGGCAATGATTCCTGGTAACCGCATATACCCAACCTTTAAAGTTAGTGACTTCATGCTTTTTAAGCTTGGGGATCAGCTCTTCAAAAATAGCCATTACAGCATCTTTTGCAGTTTCCGGGTCATTCAGGTATTTCAGGCACACAGCATACAGCAGGTCCATATACCGTTGATAGAGCTCGGCCAATACCGCTGAATCAGCGGTTTGTTTATACAAAGCCAGCAGTTCAGGATCGGTGGCAGTTGAAGCTGATATTTTTTTGAGAAAATTCATTCAGCCAGGAAGCGTTGGAAAATCAGGTTTTGACAATCAACAAAGTAATAAAAAAATTCTGATGACTTGTGTATTTTGACCATTTCCTGCATCTGAATATAAAATAAATTATATGAGGTATTTTTTGGGATGTCTATTATTGGGAATCGGTTTGTTTGCATTCCGGCCCGGACGCGATTTTAAATTAGAGGGACAGCTTCAGGACGCAACCAACGGGTCCGCGATCGCTGGCGCTACAGTTTCTGTGAAGGGAACACCCGTTTCAACCACAACCGGAACGGATGGTGGTTTTTTGATCAGCATTCCCAGCGAGCATGCCACGTTGGTTTTTAATGCAGCCGGGTATGATAAAAAAGAATTAACAGTAAAGAATGACTTAAAGCCGTTGATCGTAAAGCTGAACCGGTCGGTAACGCAACTTGATGAAGTTGTCGTAACAGGATATGGAATCCCCGGAACTTCGGCTGGGTTGTGGGTTCGCAAATCACCCGGAAAAAATGCTATTGACAAACGCAAGAATGGTTTTCACGAAAAAGATGACGAATCGTTCAACCGGGAAGGATACGATGGCATCGTCGAAAACAGGTTCCTGCTCGCAACCGATAACCCGCTCTCTACTTTCTCTATTGATGTGGACGGAGCATCGTACAGCAATGTGCGCCGTTTCTTACAGTCGGGCCAATTGCCCCCGGCCGGTGCCGTTCGCATTGAGGAGCTGATCAATTATTTTCATTACGATTACCCGCAACCGAAAGATAACGAGCCGTTTTCCATCAACACAGAGATCGCCGATTGCCCATGGAATACGCAAAACAAGCTGGTCATGGTGGGCCTCCAGGGAAAGAAGATCCCGATGGAAAATCTGCCGGCAAGCAACCTGGTATTTTTGATCGATGTTTCGGGCTCCATGATGCAGCCTGATAAACTCCCCCTGGTCAAGTCATCCCTGAAATTATTGGTTGACCAGTTGCGCGAACAGGACTTTGTATCCCTGGTCGTCTATGCAGGGAATGCAGGACTGGTCATGCCATCCACATCCGGTGACCAAAAGCAATCCATAAAAGATGCGATCGACCGGCTTGAGGCTGGCGGTTCAACAGCAGGCGGCGCCGGCATCCGGCTGGCCTATAAAGTGGCCAGGGATCATTTCATCAAGGAAGCGAACAACCGGGTTATCCTTTGCACCGATGGTGATTTTAATGTGGGCGCCAGCAGTGATGCGGCCCTGGAACAAATGATCGAAGAGGAAAGAAAATCGGGTGTTTATCTTACCGTACTGGGTTATGGCACGGGTAATTACCAGGATAGTAAAATGCAAAAACTCGCCGACAAGGGCAATGGCAATCATGCATACATTGACAATATCGGTGAGGCGAAAAAGGTACTGGTGAATGAATTTGGTGGAACATTGTTCACGATTGCAAAGGACGTTAAGCTTCAGGTAGAATTCAACCCGGCAAAAGTGCAGGCTTACCGGTTAGTGGGCTATGAAAACCGCATGCTCAATAAAGAAGATTTTAATAATGATAAAAAAGATGCCGGCGATCTGGGTAGCGGTCATACGGTGACCGCATTATATGAAATCATCCCGGTTGGGGTGAAAAGTAATTTTATAGAAAAAGTGGACCCATTAAAATATCAGCAACAAAATAAAATTGCCGCAAATAGGAATGGGGAAGAAATGATGACGATCAAGTTCAGATATAAAAAACCCGGTGAAGACGCCAGCAAGCTGATTGAACATCCCGTGATCGACCAGCGTCTCGCTTTCAACAAAACCTCGGAGAATTTTCGTTTCGTGGCGTCGGTTGCCCAATTCGGAATGCTGCTTAGAAATTCCGAATTCAAGGAACAGGCTTCATTCGAGCGGGCTATCGGACTGGCAAAAAATGCTTTGGGGACGGATCACGAAGGCTACCGGGCAGAGTTTCTGCAATTACTGAAGAAAGCTGGAGCCCTGACCCGGAAAGACGGAATCGAAGAACAAGACCAGGAAGATATTGGAAGCAGGTAAGGCAATTTTTGTCTGTCTGTAAGTGTTCGAATGTTGGTTTTGCAATCGTAAAAATGACCCGCCCAATGCCGGGTCATTTTTTTTACATACCCTTAACCCTTAGGCGTAGATCGCGATATAGACGGCAAGCACTGCCTGGATAAGAAATGCACCTGCCCTTATCCAGTTTGTCTTCAGCAGAAGCTGGATTTTACCTTCATCATACCCGGACACAGCCATTTCGGCCTGTAATTTTCTTTGCCAGCGGAAAGTTGAAACAAACGCAATCAGGTTCAGAACCAGGGAAATGACTACCTCTGTAAGGGACATGAATGCAGGTCTCGAAAACAGCAGGATGATGTTAACGATCAACAGCAGCATGGCAGGTAGAATGGATGGTATTACTGCAGACTTATTGTTGGCTTGCATGTATTTGGCAAATTCTTCTTTTCCTACAAATGGATAAATACCATAATGCTGAAATTGCAGGGTGATCATATTGCCGGAATTGAAAACAGCCAGGAAAAGATAAATCCCGAAAAGGGCAAGTTGCATAAGCTTGTTTTTTGGTTAAGTGAACATCAGTCTTTTCTGAAATGAATTTTTATCCAGCTCTTCAGGCTAAGCAGATCGGGGTGCTCTTTCTTAAATCCCTCCAGGTCCTTAATAAAGATCGCATTGTTTTCGTTGATCCACTGAAACATCCTGTGCAGGTCTTTCCCCATCACCAGCCTGGTGATTAATCCGGGCAGCCTTTGATACTTTACCGGAAATCCCAATACCTCTGAAAAGCAGGCTGCCACTTCCTTCATGGTCATCTGTTCGCTGCCCAGTGTGATCGTCTTACCCAAATATTTTTGCGTGTTCATGAAAATCCTGCTGCAGAAAACGCCAATATCGTCGGCTGCCATGAATTGTTGTATTGCTTCTTCCCGGGCAGGTGAAACGAGTTTACCCTGAACAATCCTGTTTTTAACCTGGGGGATGAGGAAATTTTCGAAAAGAGAAGAAGGTCTGATGATGGTGTAGGGAATATTGATTTGTTTTATGTGGTTTTCAATATTCAGTTTACTGTCCCAGTGAGGAATGCCCGTGCGCGAAACGGCGCCGGCGCCCGAAGAATATATAAAATGGTCTATGCCATATTCCCTGGCCAGGTTTGCAAGTGCAATCCCTTGGCGCATCTCGTTTTCACTGCGTTTTCCCATCGGCTGTACACTGAAAATCCCATACACTCCTTTCAGGTGATCCCGGAAAGAATCGGGCCGGTCCAAATCGCCTTTAACCAACACTGTTTGGGGGCCTTGTAGATTTTTGGCTTTCCCTGCATCGGCATCCCTTGTAAGCACTTTAATACTGAATCCAAACTGGATTAAATGTCTCGCAACAGCACCGCCCTGGTTCCCCGTTCCTCCTGTTACAAAAATTTGTCTGGCATTTTCCATAAGCCCTGTTTTATTTTTTCTTAGGTCTGACGGTCCCCGTCTGACCTAAGTCAGCGAGTTGCAGTTGGTATTGGTCAGACGAAGATCTTCACACCACTCACAGGGCTTCGAAAAAGTCTTTACAAAGCTAAAGCATTTCATCGCTTCGATCACGCCTTCTTTGATGCCGAGTCCCGAGTCCTTGATGCCACCGAACGGGGAGCTTTCGATCCGGTATCCAGGCACCTCATTGATATTAACAGTGCCCACCCTCAGTTCTTTAATAAACCGGGTCATGTGTTCCAGGTTCCGGGTAACAATTCCGGATGATAATCCATACGCAGTGGAATTGGACAATGCGATGGCATCGTCAATGTCTTTAAATGTCATGATCGGGGCCAGCGGACCGAAGGATTCCTGCACCACCATGTCGGCATGACGCGGAACATTGACCAGCACCGTGGGTTCCAGCAAAGCCCCGCGACGTTTGCCTCCCAATAATATTTTTGCTCCCTGGGCCACCGCTTTCGCGATGACATTTTCCAGGTAAACTGCTGACGCTTCATCAATCACCGTCCCCACTATGGTGGACGGGTCTGCCGGATCACCGCAGATATACTCTCTGGATTTGGCAACAAATCTTTCAACAAATGCATCCTGTATACTTTCCTGCACCAATATGCGCTTTACCGCCGTACAACGTTGTCCGCTATTGCGAAAGGATCCTTCTGCGGCCAATTGCACCGCGAGGTCAAGATCGGCATCTGCCATAATAACGATGGGATCATTGCCGCCGAGTTCGAGGATAACCTTTTTATATCCGGCAGTCGAGGCAATCTGCTTGCCCACCTGCACGCTGCCCGTAAATGAAACAATGTCAACCCGGGGATCTTTGACCAAAAAAGCAGCTATTTCCTGTGTAGGTCCCAACAAAGTGCTGAGCATATGTGCCGGCAGACCTGCTTCATATAAGAGCTCGGTAAACTTGATGGCGGTCAGCGGTGTTTTTTCCGAAGGTTTCAGGATCACCGGGGTTCCTGCGGCGATGGCGGGAGCAACTTTGTGCACGACCTGGTTTAGCGGGTGATTGAAAGGAGTAATGCATACCGCCAAAGAAAGCGGTTCTCTTAGCGTAAATATTTTTCTCGACTTGCCCTGCGGGGAAATATCGCCGGAAAAGATTTGTCCGTCATCCTTCAAACATTCCATAGCCGCAAAAAATAAGACATCCTGTGCCCGCCCGATTTCATATTCAGCTTCCCGCAACGCCAGGCCCGATTCTGCCGTGATGGTTTGGGCAAACTCGTCTTTACGCTCAAGAAGCAACTGTCTTGTTTTTTCCAGGATGCTATAGCGATCGAAACGGGATAATTTTTGTCCACCTTTCAATGCCTGCTCAATTGCTGCCCGGGCATCGCCTTCATGCGCGATCGTCACTGTTCCTGCGATACGGTTATTATAAGGATTATTCACCCTTAAACAATCTTCCGAGAGAACCGGTACACCTGCGACCCAACTTGTTTTGTTTTGTGCTGTGTACATGTGGTGGCTGTTTATTGGTTTGTGCCATTGATTACAAAATCAAAAACCTGAAAATTTCGCGGATCGCCCGATGCTTTCATGGCATAAGCCCTATTGAGAGGTCGGGAAAGTATCATGGAGATCATTTCTTCGTACCTGCCGCCGTGAGAACGCAAGGTTCCGTCGAGGGCGGACAGATCATGGTATTTTGGCCGGCGCCCAAGTACATAGTCTCTTGCCGAGAGGACCACAAGGTCTCCGATCCTGTCGGCTGGCTGCTCCAGCAGCCGCACAGCGCTTTCTTTCTCATGTACTTCGGTTATCCCTGCCTGAAAGGAGAGCCAATGCCCGACTTCCGGAATGATCGATTTATCCTGAACATGCACGACCACATAAGAGCCCAGCGCGCCATGGTGTTTTACATATGGGTCCGTGATGGGACAAATGACACGGAATCCCGGACCGAACTGCTGTTCGAGCAGGTCTTCGACAAACAACACGTTAGGCTTTCCCGCCGAGTTAACTTTTGCGTTCATACCATGATCAGGTGTAGCGCCGATGAGCGCATTGAGTCGCAATAATTTGCCGATTTCCTTGTCGATGCCTTCGTAGAAATCCAATGACTCCGGAGACTCCGGGGGATAAGTATGCTGCATATAGTCCGTCAGGGAAAGGTAGAGAAAATCCGCAAGTTCCTTTTCAATCAATGCCACGCCGGCACGCAGCACAAACAGGCTGGCATCGGGACTGTAGATAGCCGGGGTTTTATGTCCTACCAGCTCCTCCGCCCTGTCGATCCCGTGAGACTCCATGGTCGCTTGTGCCGCTTTCTCAGCAGAAAAAGCGATGCCTTTCATCTTATGGGACAGTATGTCGCGGAGTTTTTCTTTTGCGGTAACAACAGCAACTTTTCTCCCTGAACGGGATGCGGCGGCCAGGATGGTTTCTACCCTCAGGTATTCAGCAGAATTCATCATCACTTCCTGGTCCTTCAGCTCGTCATAAAAAAAATTTCCACAGATGCCATGGACTGCCGGAGTTACTCCGGTAACGATGGATGTGTTGTTGACATTGGTAAAAGAAGGCAGGGCACCCCTCACCAAACCGCGGTAACCCATCGTGATCATTTTCTTAAGGTTTGGCATCCGGTCATGGGCCAATGCTGCATTGTAGTATTCGTCCCCCGATCCATCCACGCAGATCACGACGACAGGCTGAGCCGGAGGATGATAGTTAATGCCATTGGCGGAAAAAGATTGGGTGGAGATCTTCATGGAAGTCATTTAAGCTGAGAAAGAATCCGTTTCGGGTCAGACGGGGACCGTCAGACCCGCACGTGCCTTATAGGCCACCCCTCGACACACTATATAATTCATACCAATCCTGATTATCAAGACTGATCCCAAAGGCGTTCACGATATTCCTTATGCGCTGTTCGCTTGTTGTACCGATGAGCGGCAATGCTCCGAGTTTCACCAGCCAGGCTACCGCGATGGATTCGATATCCGCATTGTATTTTTTAGCCGTTTTTTTTAGCTGCTTTCGTACTTTTTCTGCCTGAGCATCCTTGCCTTTTGCAATCCTTCCACCGGCAAGCGGCGAAGAGGCAAGCGGCCGCATATATCGCTGCCGGATATAATCCAGCTGACCGTTTTCGATCGCTGAACTGTTCAGCAGATTCAGTTCAATGTGATTGGTCACAATCGGAATACGCAGAAATGAGGCGAGCAATTGGTGCTGAAAAACAGAAAAATTGACCACGCCGATATTTTTTACTTTGCCGCTGTCTTGCAACTGTTTTAATGTAATAGCCGTCTCTTCGAGATTGGCCAGAGGATCCATATGATCCAGCAGGAATATATCGATATAATCAGTCTTTAATTTCCGTAAGGAATTGTCCACGCTCTTTACGATGTGCTCCCTCGACAAATTATAATGCTTTACCCGGATATCTTTAAGCTTTTTATTGGGCACCATGAGCCCGCATTTGGTAAACAACACAATGTCTTCTCGTTTAAAAGACTTTTTACTGATGATCTTGCCAAACAATTCTTCGCACTGATAATCACCGTATACATCTGCATGATCAAAAGTATTGATACCCAATTCAAGGCAGAGGTTAACGATCTTTTCCATCTTCTGAGCCGCGCCGCTTACATCATTCCAGCGGTAAAAGCCGTAAATGGCAGGAGATACTTTGGGTCCGGAATCACTGAGGTAAATTTTTTCCATAGTCGTCTGATTGTTGGCCTGCTGCGAATCGTAAATATTTAAAGATTATAAATTAAAATTAGAGAAAATATTCTAAATAACATTTTCCTTTGATTCTATATGAATAATCTATCAAATTAGCATACTTATAATTGTGCGACGGAAGTAAAATATCACCGGCAAACTGTTTTTACTAACTTCGGCGGGATGAAAAAGATTTCCTTTTATGCGTTGAAGTTAAAGCCTTAAAATCAGCGGCATGACCAAACAAGACTATGATGCAGTGGTAGTAGGCTCAGGGCCCAATGGTCTTGCCGCCGCCATCGTCTTGCAACAGGCCGGCCTGTCCGTCTTGCTGCTGGAAGGAAAGGATCGCATCGGGGGCGGATTACAAACCGAAGAACTGACATTACCTGGCTATTTTCATGATACATGTTCAGCCATTCATCCGATGGCGGTGAGTTCTCCTTTTTTTCGAACCCTCCCACTGAAGGAACATGGATTGGAATGGATTGATCCGCCGCTCGCCCTGGCCCATCCTTTTGACGATGGAACGGCGGTCGCCGTGTATGCGTCTGCCGAGGAAACCGCAAGATCATTGGGAAAGGATCAACAGGCTTACCTGCATTTAATGAAACCACTGTTAGAAGATTGGCCGTTGATCGCTGAAGATGTATTGGCTCCATTGCATTTTCCCAAACATCCGGTGGCCATGGCAGGCTTCGGCTTAAAAGCGCTTTGTTCCGCAACAAGGCTCTCCCGCCGCTTCGAAACCGGTAAGGCCAAAGGGTTATGGGCCGGATTGGCCGCACATTCGCTACTGCCGCTCGACAAGCTGGGTACGGCTGCGATCGGACTGGTTCTGCTAACGGCAGCCCATATGCGCGGATGGCCACTACCGAAAGGTGGTTCCGTTATGATTGCCAAAGCGCTGGCCTCCTATTTCATTTCCTTGGGAGGAAAAATTGAAACGAATTGTTATGTTGATTCGCTAGATAAGATCCCCGCATCCCCTGCGGTCCTGTTCGACGTGACACCAAAACAGCTGCTTCAAATCGCCGGACAACGTTTTTCGACCCTGTACCAATGGCAGCTGAATAAATACCGCTATGGCATGGGCGTGTTCAAGATTGACTGGGCCCTTGACGGACCAATCCCGTTTGTGGCAGCCGAATGCAGACAGGCAGGGACCATTCATATCGGCAATTCATTCCGGGAAATCTCGGAGGGCGAACAGGCTACATGGAATGGAACAGCAGCAGCTCGTCCATTTACCTTGCTTGCCCAGCAAAGTCTTTTCGATGCATCACGCGCACCAGCGGGGAAACAGACGGCCTGGGCATATTGTCATGTACCCAATGGATCCGTTGAAGATATGACCGATGCCATCGAAAAACAGGTGGAACGCTTTGCACCTGGATTCAGGGACCGGGTCCTGGCCAGGCATACCATGAATACAGCGCAAATGGAAGCATACAATCCCAA
>Ga0193728_1001422_pt1 | contig 12162 bp, 13 predicted proteins | sample U1c1metaG_FD_143037 | JGI IMG/M metagenome (GOLD analysis project Ga0193728, IMG submission 143037) | Soil microbial communities from a riparian zone of the East river system, Colorado, United States - U1c1 | ecosystem: Environmental > Terrestrial > Soil > Riparian zone | place: USA: East River...
GACGCCGCGCTCCAGGTGCTGGGAGACCTTCTCCGGATCGAGCATGTCGTGCAACGCATCGAACAGGGGGCGCAGATACGGATCGACCTTCGCCATCAGATCGCCCGGCAGAAATCCCAGCCGCTCGCCCGCCTCCACGGCCGGGCGGGTCAGGATGATGCGGTTCACCTCGTGCCTGGAGAGCGCCGCGGCGGCCATCGCCACCGCGAGAAACGTCTTGCCCGTTCCCGCCGGCCCGATCCCGAACGTGACCGTGCTCTGACGGATCGAATCGACATAGCGCTTCTGATTGACCGTCTTCGGCGCGACCTGCCGGCTGCGATGCCGCCACACAACGTCCTCCAGCACCCGTGCCGGAGACTCGTGCGCGTCCAGTGCGCCCGTCACCGCCGCGATCGTCCCCGGCCCGATCTCATGGCCGCGCAAGATCAGATCTGACAGCTCGCGCACGAGGAGCTCGCCGACTCGAGTCTCACCCTGCTCGCCGTCGAACGTGATCAGGTTCCCGCGTAGGAACACCTTGCACTCCAGATGCGCCTCCAACGCCCGCAGCACAGCATCCTGACTGCCCGCCAACTCGGCAGCGACGTCGTTCGGCAGCTCGATCTGTGTCCTCATCCGCGGTCAGACGCCTGACGCCCACTCGGGATGAACGGTTTACACCGGCTCCTCATCCGCCGAGCGCCACCTTAACCATGCCCGACACGCGCCCGCCGTCCGCGCGGCCGTCGACGGCGGCCATCACCGTACCCATCGCGCGCCCCATGTCCCGCATCGACTCCGCCCCGCACTCGCGGACCGCGCGCTCGACGATCTCCTGCAGCTCCTCGTCGGACAGCTCCGCCGGCAGATATCCGCCGATCAGCCGCGCCTCGGACTCCTCCCCCTCGGCGAGCTCCTCGCGTCCAGCTTCGCGATAAGCCTTCGCAGCCTCCAGCCGGCGCTTACGCTCACGCCTGAGCACCGCCAGCTCGTCGTCGGAGCCTTCCTTCACCGCCTTCTGCAGCTCGGACAGAATCAGCCGCAGTGCGCCCACCCGCTCTTTGTCACCAGCGCGCATCGCGCCCTGCAGGTCCCCTTTAACCGTGTCGAGTATCGCCATCTCCGCTCAGGATACGCCGTCGCCGCGCCGTCCCATGTGTCGATCCCGCCTCGCCGGTGCGCGAGCCCAGCACCGGCGAGCGAGGGACGGCTCAAGCGTCACCCACAAAGCCCGAGGCCGGGGTCGTCCCGCCTGGCTCTCCGTCCAGCGGAGTCGGACTGCCGAGCCGCCCTGGCGCCGACGCGTCCCGTCCGAACAGCAGCGCGACGTTCCAGTCCATGAGCAATCTCAGCTTGCGACCCACACCCGGCATCAACAGCAGGTGATACGTACGCGCCAGTAGCCATGCCGGAAAGCCCCGCCAGCGGATACCCAGGGTGATCGCCACGGCCTTACGGGAGCCGAGCTCGGCAAACACTCCCGCCGTCCTGTAGCGAAACGGCTTGGGCCGGGCACCGGTCAGCGTCGCGCGAATGTTTCCAGCCGCCAGCCGCCCCTGGCGAATCGCATGCTGGGCCGTCGGCGGGCACAGACGCCCCGGACGCGCCGGATCGGGGACAGCGGCGCAGTCGCCGATAGCCCACACCTGCGGGTAGCCCTCGACCCGCAACGTGCTGTCCACCACGATGCGGCCCGCCGGATTCAGCGGCAACCCGAGTGCGCCGACCGCCGGACTCGGCTTGACTCCGGCCGTCCACACAACCGTGCGTGCCGGCACCCGCTCACCGCTGTCCAGCTCCACCTCGCGGTCGCCGATCGCGCGCACAGTCCTACCGGTGCGCAGCTCCACCCCGCGTCCGCGCAGCTCCTCGGCCGCGAACCGCGCCAGACTCTCCGGCACCTCCTCCATGATCCGCTCTTTCGCCTCGACCAGCACCCAACGCATACCATGCGCGCGGCACCTCGGATACAACTCGATCGCCTGCGCGGCGAAGTCCTGCAGCTCCGCGAGCCCCTCCACGCCCGCATATCCGGCCCCGACGAACACGAACCCCAGATGCTCTCGTCGCGACGCCTCGTCATGCAGCGACTCGGCTACGTCCATACAGTTCAGCACCTGATTACGCAACGCGGTGGCATCCGAGAGCGACTTCAACCCGATTCCATGCTCGGCCAGCCCGGGAATCGGCAGCGTCCGCGAGACCGACCCCAACGCGACCAGCAGCTGGTCGTAGACCAGCTGCACGTTCTCGCCGTCGATCCTTTTGACGCCCAGCGTCCCGCGCTCCAGGTCCACCCCGGCCACTCGTCCGATAACCAATTCGGTGCGCTTCAGCTGCGATCTCAGCGGCACGACCACGTGGCGCGGGTCCAATGTCGCACCCGCCGCTCCCGGCAACAGCGGGGTGTACAGCATGAAGTTGGCGTCGTTCACCAGCGTCACCCTGATGCTCTGCATCGACGGCGACCTCTCAAGCGCTTGGGCAGCGTAGAAGCCGCCAAAACCGCCACCCGCTATCACGACGTTCCAAATCACAGCTAGGTTCAGGCTAGCCCGACATGTCGATAGAGACCAGTGCCACGAACCGCCTATCCGGGTCCGCGCGGCTTATGCCTGAGCGCGGCCCCGCCGCGACACAGTAAGCGTGAACGGCGCCGACCCGACTCGGACACACCCGCAGTGAGCAAACACGCGAGCGCGACGAAGAGCTACTAGGGTGCCGTCCGTGAACGACACCCTCTACGCTGACGCGCTCGCCCCGTTTCTGGCGGAGGCGCAGCGCCTGCGTCCGCCTGAAACCGAAGTGATCGACGCGCATACCCACCTCGGCCTGGACGAGGACGGACGCTCGTTGAGACTCGAGCAGCTACTCACCCAGCTCGACGACGCCGGCGCCCGGCGCGCTTGCGTGTTTCCACTGCACGATCCCGAGCGCCAACCCGCCTACAGCGTTCCCAACGACCGCGTCATCGCATGGGCTTCAGAAAGCGAGGGCCGGCTCGCTCCGTTCTGTCGTCTGGACCCCGCCGAAGATCCGATCGCCGAGGGCGAACGCTGCCTGGCCGCCGGGGCGCGCGGCATCAAGCTGCACCCGCGCGCCCAGGACTTCGTGTTCGACGGCCCGGAGATGCGTGCCATCTTCGCGCTCGCCGAACGCGCTCAGGTGCCGATCCTGATCCATGCCGGCCGTGGACTGCCGCCGCTCGCCGACGGGCTCACGGACCTGGCGATGAGCTATGCGGACGTCGTCCTGATCCTCGCTCACGGCGCGATCTGCGACCAGGGAATCCTGACCTCGCGTCTGGCCGACCATCCCGGCGTGCTGTATGACATCTCCTGCTTCTTCCCGCTCGACGTGATCGAGCTGTTCGCGCGCGCACCCGCCGAGCGAATCGTGTTCGGCTCCGACCCGCCCTACGGCCTGCCCGCCACCACGCTCTATCTGGCGCTGCGCGTCGCAGCCCAGGCCGGCTTGGACGAGAGCACCACCCGTGGCGTGCTGGGCGCGACGATGGCCGACCTGCTCGACGGCCGCGGGCTGCCCCCCGCCACGCCGCCGCGTAGAGGACCCTCGATCGAGCTCTCCGGACGCCTCGCTCGCGTATACAACTACGGCAGCCTCACCGGTCCGGCGCTGTTCGCCGGAGTTCCCGAGCAGGCGCATGCGATGCTCGAAATGGCGATCGCCGCCTGCCGCGACCCTGAGCCCGGCGATGTGGGTGAGGCTCTGGAGACGATCGGCTCGGCACTCAGTGCCGCCGCCGCTCTGCTGCGCGGCCCAGACGGTGGCGTCCGCGCGGCGATCGACCTCGTGTATCGCGCGATCGTCCGCGCGGCGACCGAGCTGCCCGACAGCGTCTAATCAGCTTGCGCAGAGCCAGACCGCGGCCCATTCGCCGCTGGTGCGACGCTCACGCTCTGCCATTCCCAGTCGCCGCGCGAACGTCCGGCTGATCTCGTCGGCCTCGCCGACGAGCAGCCCGCTCGCGATCAGATGCCCCGGCGGATGCTCAAGCGCCTCGGCCAGCTCTAGCAGCAGCGGTCGCAGCAGGTTGGCCAGCATCACCGGGATCGCCTGCCGGTCCGCGATCGGCCAGGGATCGTGGCGCAGATCGAAGCGGCGTGCGTCGATCCGCACGCCGTTCACGGTCGCGTTATGCGCGGCCGCCGTGACGCTCAGCTGGTCATAGTCGAGTGCCCAGACCGGGTCATACCCGATCGCCGCCGCGGCTATCGCGAGCACCCCCGAGCCGCTCCCCAGATCGATCAACCCCGACCGCTCGGCGCCGGCGCCGGCCAGGGCGAGCAGCAGCTCCAGGCACAGCCGCGTGGTCGCGTGAGCTCCCGTGCCAAACGCCTGTCCCGGGTCGATCACGATCTCCCGTAGACCCGGGCGCTCGATCGAGCTCTCCCAGGGTGTGCGCACGCGCAACGCGCTCACTCGCTCGGGCGCGGGCGAAGGGATCGTTATCGGCTGATGAAAGTCGCGCCAGCGCTCTGACCAGTCATCCGGTATCTCGCTCGTGGATATCTCGACCAGCGCATCTGCGACCGCCGCGCGCAGGTCCGGCAGCACCGGCAACTCGCCGGGCGCGCCATAGATCGCATACTCGACGACGCCTCCCGGCAGGTCGGATTCCTCAACGCCCGAGGGCACCAGCTCGAGCAGATCCGCCAGCACCACATCCGCATGCTCGCGGCGAACGCGCAGCGACAGACGGATCACACGGGGTGGCTGCGAAGTGCGCGACGCAGCTTGGCGAACATCGACTCATCAGAGCGCAGGTTCTCCTCGGTCAGGGTCTCCTGCAGGCGACCGATCAGCTCGCGCTGCTCCTCGCTGAGGCGGCGGGGGACCACGACGTTCACGACGACCTTCACATCGCCTCGGCGTCCGCCCCGCAGTGAGGGCATTCCCTGCCCCCGCAGCGTGATCACCTCGCCTGGCTGTGTGCCCTGCGCCACCTCGACCGCGGCCGTTCCCTGCAGCGTGGGCGCCTGCAGCGTACCGCCCAGCGCAGCGAGCGGGGCGGGCACGTCGAGCGCTGTGATCAGGTCCTGGCCTTCGCGCACGAACCGCTCATCCTCGCGCACCCTCACCAGTACATACAGATCACCGTCGGGCGCACCCGACTCTCCGGCATGCCCGCGCTCGGAGAGCCTGATCCGCTGGCCGTCGGCGATTCCCGCAGGCACATCGACCTCCAGGCTGCGCTGTCCCATCCTGCGACCACGCCCGCGACACTCGCCGCACGGCTGCACCGCCACGCGCCCGTCTCCATGACACGTCTCGCATGCGACCCGGCGCATCATCTGCCCGAACGGTGTTCTCGTAACCGCCTGCAGCTGTCCGCTGCCCCCACAACGCTCGCACGTCTCGATCGGAGTGCCCGGCTCGGCGCCATTGCCGTAACAGTGCTGACAACGCTCGACGACCTCGTAGGCGGCCTCCACCCGCGCGCCCGTCGCGGCTTCGGTCAGATCCAGCTCGATCGCCACGGCGACATCCTCGCCGGCCGTCGGTCCGGAGCGTCCGCCGAACGAGTTCCCACCGCCGAAGAACGCGTCGAATAGATCCCCGATCGAGCCGAACCCGTCGAAGTTAGGGGCATAGCCTCCCGATCTGAGGCCCTCGTGGCCGTATCGGTCATAGGTCGCGCGACGCTCGGCGTCGGACAATATCTCGTACGCCTCGGCCGCCTCCTTGAACTTCTCCTCCGCCTGCGGATCGTGCGCGTTTACGTCTGGATGCAGCTCCCGTGCGAGCTGACGGAACGCTTTCTTGATCTGCTGCTCAGACGCGTTCCGCTGCACGCCGAGCACGTCGTAGGGATCGCGTGGCATCGAGGTCCGACTCATGGGAAAGCGCTCATCCTTCCGCGTAGGCGTCTTCGACGAACCGCGACAGCTCATGTGCGGCCTTGCGCACCGTCACGATCGCCTCGGCGTAGTCCATCCGCACTGGCCCGATCACCGACACCGCGCCCAGCTTGCGCCTGGCCACCCCGTAGCTGGTCGCGACCAATCCGAGGGAGTGCATCGCCGGGATCTCGTTCTCGTGACCGATCCGCACATACACGCCCTGCTCGCTGAGCGCGGTACGCAGCACCCGCAACAACGCCACCCGGCGCTCGAGCAGGCTCATCATCTCGTTGATCTGGTCGGTGTCCTCGATCATGCCCGTCGAGAACAGATGCGCGGTGCCCTCCACATACAGCGCATCCTCGCCCTCCAGCTCGATCTCTCCGAAAGCGGGAGCCAGCTGCCGCAGAAACGCAACCTCGGTCGCGGACAGACCCGAGTCGATCAGGCGCTGGTGCAGCATGCGCGCTCCGAGCCCGGTGCCGAGGAGCCGCTCGTTCAGATACTCCCCCGCCCATGTCACCAGACCTGGATCGACCGGGTGCTCGAACGTGACCAGCATCTTCGAGACGCTTCCGGTCGAGGTGATGATCACCACCACCACGACCCGTGACTGCAGCGCAAGCACCTCTACGTGCCTAATGCTCGCTGTGTTCAAAGCGGGTGCTGACACGACGGCCAGCAGGTTGGTCACCTGAGACAGGGTCTCCGTGGTCCTGCGCACCGCCTCCTCGACTTCGCGCCTCATCAGCGATAGCTCCAGTTGCGCTCCCTGAGCGACCGGCTGCAGACCGTGGCCGGAGGCGAGCATCCGATCGACCACGTATCGCTGCCCGGCGTCCGTCGGGATCCTGCCCGCTGAAACGTGAGGGTGGGCGAGCAGGCCGTTCTCCTCCAACAGCGCCAGCTCGTGGCGGACCGTCGAAGCACGGCAGTCGAGCTCAGGGGCGGTCGCGAGCGACTTCGACGCCACCGGCTGCCCGGTGCGCAGGTAGCCCTCCACCACCTTGCACAAGATCGTCTCTTGACGGGCCGTCAGGGCTTGCATCGACCTGATTCTAGGTTGCCCGTCGCCGGCCCCCGTCCGGCCTCTCACAACTCCAGCTCGGCCTCCGCGTTGCGCACGATCTGCGTCTCCGCCTGCTCGGCCACCGTGTCGATGACGAAACGCCCGTCGCGCAGCTCGCGCACAGTGCCCTTCACCACCACCTCCTGCTCTGGCACACCCATGCCGCGGAACTGCACTGACAGACGCTTGAGATGCTCTGGGCCGCCGCCGGCCTCAGTCTGCGCGCGCGCGACCTGGGCCATCGTCCACAGCCCATGCAGGATCCTCCCGGGCAGACCCACCGCCCGGGCGAACTCCTCGTCGATGTGAATCGGATTGAAGTCGCCCGAAGCGCCCGCGTAGCGCGCCGTCAGATACTTGTCGGGCGTGACCCTCACCTCCGGGATCTCACCGCCGACTTGCAGATTGCTCATATCCCGATCACACTCCTCGCACGATGTTTGTCCAGGTGCCGCGGCACACCTGCTCGCCGCGCTGGTTGGTGGATATCGACTCGAACGCGTAGTAGCCGCGACCGTCGCTTTCGGAGATGTCCTTCACCGAAGCGGTCGTCGTGATCTCATCGCCCGCCACCACCAGCGGTCCCCACTCGAACTCCTGCCCGCCGTGCACCATCAACGCGAAGTTGAGTTCGATCTCGGGGTCAAAGATCGGTGGGCCCACCGAGGGTGCGCTGTAGACGACGGCGAACATCGGCGGTGCCACGACATCCGCATAGCCGGCATCGCGGGCGGCCTGCACGTCGAGATGGATCGGATTCGTCTCCCCGACCGCGCGGGCATACTCCTTGATCTTCTCCCTGCCCACCGCATAGGTCGTGGGCTCGTACTGCTTGCCGATCGCTTGGGTGTTCACTGGCACCGTATGGGACTCCTTGACGCGGACTGGTTGTCAGGTGGCGAGCCGCATTGACGACCGCAGCGCGGCAGTTTACGCGGACGCTCCGTCGGAGGGCCGTGGCGGCGCGGATCGTTGGCGTTTCCGAGGCGATCGCACAAGGCTCTTAAATACGAAAAGCCTCCTCGGCCCACAGCGGGGGACGTCGACACGGCGTCCCCCGCTGTCAGATCCGGCCATGATCTCAGGCGCTAAAACACGAGCTCCGCGTCCTCAGAGCCGGACCCGACGCCCGCGAGCTCGCGATCATCGCCGCCGAGATCCCCGTCCTGCTCCTGCTCGCGCCGACCACCGGGGGTGTCCAGGAACTGGACGGTCTCGGCGACGATGCTCACCGCTTGGCGCTTCTGCTGCTCTGAGGTTTCCCACTCGCGCCACTCCAACCGACCGTCGATGGCGACACGGCTACCCTTGCGCATGTAGCGACTGACGTTCTCCGCCGAGCCTCCGTAGACGCTGACGTCGAAGAAGTTGGGCCGCTCGTGATAGTCGCCCTCGGCGTCTTTCCTGCTGGAGCTGCACGCGATTCGCAGTCCGCAGACGCTCACACCCGAGGGCAGGCTGCGAAGCTCCGGATCGCGCGTGAGGCGCCCGACAAGTACGACGCGGTTGATGCTGAAGTAGGCCATGGTCAATGTCTCCATTAGTTGAGGTTGACCCCCCACCGACGAAGTTACGGACTGCTTGGGACGGTATTTTCGGACGAGCGTTCCTGCGCGGGACCGAGCGTCCCGGATGGGCAGTAGGGCAGCGCATCCAGCCCTACCACCACGATCCGCTCATGCGCATGAGCCCGAGCGATTGCCCGCTCCAGCGCGCGCCCAACCTCCGCGGGGGCGACATACAGCACTCCGGCAACGGTGCGGCAGCGAGCCCAGGCCCGGCAGATATCCATCAACCGCCGGGGCGCCTTGATCGTCAACTCGACCTCGACGGCCACCGGCAGGTCAGCCACGGACTCCTCGGGCCACAGCACCAGGTCAGGACGATGCAGCAACGGCTCCCCGTGCGATCCGACGCCCATTCGCGCGCTCGCCACGGGGACGCCGAGCTCGCGCTCGTCGCGGCGCAGCTCGCGCTCGCCCAGCACCCGGTGGTCCGGATAGCCGCGTTCCAGCGCCGCCGCGACAATCGCACAAGCGATCAGGTGCGCGGCGCCCGAGGCGCTCACACGGCACGGATCGAGTCCGCGCAGACCACAGCTGCGCATACCCGCACGCGTCAGCGTATACAGCGCCGGCTGCCGTGTAAGCGGCCGGCTGCGCGCGAGCAGCCCGGTGCGTGCGGCCGCCCGCAATCGCGCGCGAGCCGAGGACTCGGACACGTTCTGGGCGATCGCCAGGGCCTGCTCGGTGACGGCTCCCATGCGCGCCGTCCACTGAATCAGCGCCACGCGTTCGGGCGAGAGCGCCGGACCTCTACGAACCATGATGATCCTCCTTGAGTTTGTTGTTTATGGGGCCCCCTCTCGGGGACCCCATGCGTGTGACGTGCGGCCTGTACTCAGTGACGGCGCTCGACCGAGAGCATGCGCGCGATGCTCACACCGCCACCGTCGGACAGCCCGATCACCGCCGCCCAACCCTGCGCGAGGCTCATGACCTGGTCGGCCCGCAATGCGCGATCGAGGCCTCGCGTGCGAGTAAACTTGCCGTCACCATGGCGGGAGGTCCTCCAGACCCCTCTGGTCTCGGTCATTTCCGCGAGCAGCTCAGCCGAGCCGGGAACCACCTGGCGATGGGCCATCAACACAGACAGATTGCCCACGACCTGCTCCAGCAACATCTCCCGTCCTGGCACGCGCATGTCGGCCAACTCCTGCGTGCCCAGCACGAGGCTCACGCCCGCGCCACCGGCCCTGGCGAACAGGCCCACCACACGCTCGGGAGCGATCGCCGAGAACTCGTCGATCATCACGAGTGTCGGCGTCGGCCGTCCCTGCAGTCCTGCCACCGTCGCCTGCAGGTCTCCCACGATCGCCGCTCCGAGCATCTGGGCCAGCAACGGTCGCTGGTCGGCTTGCAGGTTGAAATACACCACAGTCCGTGTTATTGCCGCCTGCAGCAGATCCAGGCGACTTGCGTCCTGCGTTTGGGGGTCGAGCCACGGTCCGATATCGGACTCGGCCATGATTGCCAGTCGATCGCGCACGCCGGCCAGATCGCTCTGTTGGCGTGTCGTGAGCGAGTCCAGATAGGCGTGCGCTTCCTGAGCTTGCGACTCGGGCAGACTCCGGGCGAGCAGCTCCAATCGCGATGTGTCGAGGTGTTCGACCAGCGCCTTCAGACTGACCTCGATGCCGGCCTTGCGCAACACGCGCACCTCGTGACCGAGATAGCGCTGGGCCTGTCGGAGATAATGGGGCTCGGTGAACCGCTCACCGGCGAGCGCCTTGTCGGCAATCTCAGTCTCGCTGCCCCGAGCGTAGGGGTTGTAGACCGTGCGTCCTCGCGGAGCCCACTCGACGAACTGCCTCCCGTGCGCCAACGCCGCGCACTGCAGCTCTCTGCGCAGATCGCGATCCCCCTTTGGATCGATCACGATCGCGCCCATGCCGCGCTCGATCGCATGCGAGACCATCCAGGTCATCGTGACCGTCTTGCCAGAGCGGGTCGCTCCGACCACGAGCGTGTGCGTACCACCGCTAACACCGCCGAGCGGGATTGTGACGGCGTGGCCGTCACAATCGTGACCGACCGTCAGCCGGTCGCCACGCCACCAGCTCTCCGAGCCGGCCGGGCTCCAGCGCGTCTCTACCTTGCGCGCAAGCAAACGCAGCGCATCCAGCGGACCGTGCCGTCCGGCGGCGACATCGGCGAGGTCGGCGCCCGCCTCCATGTCTTCGCGATGCCAGCGCCGCCCGCGCACGGTTGCGCAGAGCGCCGCCGTGCCCAGCGTCAACGCGTCGCCGCCGAGGACCCTCCGAGCGAGTACGACCAGCACCAATGCGCCTGCCGACCACGTCCAGCGCAGATGCCGGCTGCGCATCACCGCCGCCGCGATGAGACCGATCGCGAGACCGATCGCGAAGTGGATGGTCGTGGTCGTAAGCCAGTGAACGAGCTGTTCCACTGGCGCCAGCGGGTTCACCACGGGTTCATTGTTGTATTCGGATGAGGGCATGTTTACGCCGCTCCTTTCTGTGTGGACCGGCGCGAGCGCCGGTCGTGGTGGTTAACGCACGACGGCGGACCCGTAGGCCCGCCATCGCGGTGTTCTCAGCGAGCCCTCTCGGCTCGTCAAGCTGTGTGCAGACTGCGCTCGCTCGGAGTCAACCGAGCTGCGGTCCCGCCAACTACGTGCGTCAATGAGCTGGCGGAGAGGGTTTATTCCTCTCGCCCGAGTTCCCTCTCGATCTCTTTGAGAAGGGGCGTGGTGGAATGCGTGAGCCGGAGCCCGTAGAGAGCTTGCCAGGGCGTTTGGCTCGCGTCCGTTCGTGGTTGAGCCAGGCCAACTCGACCATGCGGTCGGCTTCGAGGGCCGCCACGGGATCGTGGGTGCGCCGGGCCAATTCAGCAATGTATTCGGCTTCGAGCACTGCCACCGGCGCGTGGTTGAGTCGGGTCAACTCATCTATAAACGGACACGTATCGATTTCACGGAGACTCGCCCTGGATATGCCCATCTTTCGCTTGAACACTTCGTCATCCTCGATGCCCCGCTCGGATGACCCTTCTGTTCGCTCCTCGTTCATGGCGCCTTCCTTTCATTTGACGTACGACTGGCGAACGTGCCGACGACGAGTTTTGGGGCTCGCTGTCGAGTGCTGCATGGCGAGCCGTTCGGCCCGTCAAGGTTTGGTCTGTGACGGCGCTCGACGCTCGTCACATGCGCTGGCGTCACATGCGCCCGCGTGGTCCCGGCTCAGACAGCTAGCGGAGAAGGTTGATTCCTCTCGCCCGAGTTCGCTCTCGATCTCTTGAGAGGAGGCGTGGTTGGATGCGTCTCACAGAGCCGGGGCACGTAGGGCGTAGGCGGAGTGAGAGGCATCCGGCGTGTGCTGCGCCGGGGGTCCGTTGCGTGGCGTTTGTGGGCTGTCAGGCTCGAGAGGCCGCGTAGCGCGCGTAGTCTGATGCGGCTGCCCTGGCCCAGCTTGCGGCCTTTTCCTCGCTCAGGCCAAGCGTCTCGGCGAGGAAGGAATAAAACTCACTTCAGCCTGTAGCCGACGCCCCACTCGTTGATCACCCAGCGGCCACCGTGCTCCTCGAGCTTGCGGCGCAGACGACTGGCGTGACTATCAACCGTTCGAGTCGACCCGCTGGACCGGTATCCCCAGACAGCGCGCAGGAGCTCTTGCTTTGCGAAAACGCGCTCCGGGTTGGTCGCCAAGTGGACAAGTAGCTCAAACTC
>Ga0193728_1001423_pt1 | contig 12160 bp, 15 predicted proteins | sample U1c1metaG_FD_143037 | JGI IMG/M metagenome (GOLD analysis project Ga0193728, IMG submission 143037) | Soil microbial communities from a riparian zone of the East river system, Colorado, United States - U1c1 | ecosystem: Environmental > Terrestrial > Soil > Riparian zone | place: USA: East River...
ACCCGCATAATACCGGGGATATCTGTTGTGGCAGCAAGGCGAATGGTCATGTGCTAAAAATAGAAATTTGTTCCTATTCATGCAGAGTGTATAGGCATCGTTTCCTGTTTTTACCTACTAATGACAAGTTTTTACCCACTGATAGCAAAACCTTTCCCAAAGCTGAATTGTAAGGCGCTTTATCAGTTGTTTACAAAACCTGTTTTAATATCTCACGATGCGACCGCTCTATGTGCTGTTTTAATTGCTCATACCATTGCTGCCATTTTTGTTCGGCCATGGCCTGCTGCAAATGCTTTTCATAATCGGCAAGGCTGTTAAAACTCTGTTCAAGTACCAGGCGGTACGAATCGCCGGTAAAATCCGACAGTATACGGCCGTGCACTGCCTCGGGCAGGAAGCCGTCTTTAATTGCACTTTCAAACAAGGCTTTGGCATCCTTGAAGTGCCCGAATTTGAGATGAAAAATGTCGCGTGTGATGTACATAACTTAAAGTTTTAAGGTGTAAAACTAAATTTCATTCTTTAGGAGGATTAAAGCTACCAAATATTCATTTAACTTATTATCAATATTTTACATAAATTTTTAGTTGTTATCCGCAACATGTTAGTTTAACTTTTCAGGAATATAAAATAGCTCTTGCAAAATTCATTTATTCTCACTTACTTTGAATTACAAAGTACTTTTACACAATTAAATCAATAATTCACTAATTCAGTCACTCAATAATTAAACTAATGAACAAATACACCACAATTTTCAAAAACTGGTTTGCCTACGCAGGCATTATCACGCTGCTATGCGGCATTGTTTATATTACGGTTCAGCAAGTTTACCGCTCATCGGCCAACGACCCTCAATTGCAGCTAGCAGAGGACGCAGCTAATGCGCTCAATAAAGGAGCCGACCCAAAATCGCTCGTAAGCGCTACATCGGCTATCGAAATCTCGCAAAGCCTTTCGCCTTATCTCATTATTTACAATGCATCAGGGAATATAATAGCAGGAAGCGCTACACTCAATGGCAAGCCATTTAAAATCCCGCAAGGAGTAATAGATTACATACAAAAAAATGGCAGGGACGCGGCAACCTGGCGGCCTGCGCCCGGTGTGCGCCAGGCAATGGTGGGATTTAGCACGGCCAACAAAGCTTATATTACAGTGGCGGGCCGCTCGTTGCGCAATGTTGAAGAGCGGATAAGTTTACTGGGCGAGCAGGTATTATTCGGCTGGGCAATGTCGTTACTGGGAATGTTTGTAGTTGCCGTTTTGCAGGAATGGGTGACGAGGAAAGCGGGACGCGCATAAAGCCCCAGTTACATGGCGATGAGTTTAAAATCTGTCGCTATGGTTTCTTCATATACGCCTCGACAGACGACACAAAGTTATAAACTAACGCGTATCTTATTACTTTATCTCAACATCGGGTAAGGTAAACTGTAGCAATGTGCTCAAATCAACCTGACGATTAATTTTTAGGCCTTGCATGAAAGGCGTGATATCAGGATCGTAAGCCCTTTTGCTAAGGCCAAATAAAAGTATGCCCCTATGACCTTGCTTATCAGTATAATCTTTGTAGATATAACCATTCCATTCCACTATACTAAGGCCCCCGCCGCTTCCCTCGCTAAAAACAAAATCCAATAAATACTCCTTACTTGCACTTTTATATCCCAGGTGATAATTGACCATTATATCTGTTTTCTTCCTTTCCAATATCTCAATACCTTTTTGCTTCACGAGACTCGCCACCGAATCAGGAGTCACTACAAAATCTATGAGAAGCATATTTTTATATTTTTTCACTTTTTCATTTTCCGGTATATATTCTTGCTTGTAATAATTATCCGCGGGGTGCGAACTCCATACAAGTTTATAAACTATACTATTAAAGACGATTGTGTCTCCGGTATTTAAATAATCATTGACTTTGTTTTTTACATGGGATGAAAACCCGCCTAAAAGCAGGAATAACAATGGCGACAGGATAAGAAAAACCTTCTTCATAATCGATAGCAGTTTAGGACTATTTTAGAAAACTAAGTTAGCTAATAATCCAACGATAAAACAATGCAATAATCACCACCACCGCCTAATTACAAATCACTACTAACCGATCACTAATGATTATGCTTCTTATGAATATCCTTTACCAGGCATAGTTTTTTGATATCCGATTTCTTGATGATGAAGGGCGCATATTTCAGACGGTCGCCGACAAGCTCCGTAACGTTATCACTATGCGCAATTACCTCATCCTCATTATCGCCGGCCAGCAGGCGCTTATACATACGGTAGTCGCCCCACTCAATGTAATACACCTCACCGGGTAAAATCTTCATATCATTTATCACCTTCAACGCCACCCAGCAGCCGTTCTCCAGGTAAGGGTACATACTATGCCCCCAAACAGGCAGGGCAAAATCACATTCCTCTATGCCCGGAAAGTTCATATGACCCACGGGCTGGGCGTAGTTGATATCATTATAAACCACTACGCCCGAAGCTGTTGCCGTAACCTCGTACATGGGTATGCCTTCGAAAGCAGGCGCATCAGGCAGAAAATTTTCTTTATATTTGGCCAGACTAAGAAATTCTTTATATTTTTCTTTAAATATCTTTAATTTATCCGGATCAATATTCTGGCGGCTCTTTATAATTTCTGTAATTGATGCTGTGGAATTAAATCCGAGCACTTCTGCAAGCTCCTGGTTTCCCTTAAAAGCTTTGCCCCTTAGCTGACTATAAAGGATAATGAACTCCAATGTCTCTGGACGTATCCTTTTTATCTTTTTCTGTTTTGCTTGTTCTTCCATTTAATGTTGAAAAATTTTTAAATATTTTTCTTTTCAAATATACAAATATTTCTTTATATTTGTAGAGTTAATCCACTCGAAAATACAACAATATTATTTAAAAGCAAACATGCAAATTAGATAATTTAAAGAAAAAGCTGCGATTTATTAGCGTACAGATCATGTACCATGGTTCATAGTCAATTCGGAAAGCACCACGAACTATGACAGATCAATAATAAACTAAGAATACAACCTAAACCTTATCACCTTACAAATTATGCACCTGGCCTATTCAGATTTGCGCGGAACTGACGACCCTAACCCCGAATCCGGGACCGCCAAACAAGTACCCGAAATACTATTGCGCCATCGCGCCTATATAGAAACCTGCAAAAAATATCGCACCCACATCAACGAGATACAAAAGTATCTGCCCGGATGGATGCCGGCCCCCCCAGCCCCCTAACAGGGAGAAAACCTAAAGCTTTATCCCTGACAAAGCATTACTCATTTAAATACTCTCCCTTCAGGGGGTTGGGGGGCATTAATATTATGATAAAACTAAACCAAAAACTCAAAGATGAACTCTGGTGGCTCATTATCGGTGTAGATTACGATTACAGCCGCATAAGCATTGCCGACCATGAAATTAACCATGAAACCCTGACCCTTTGGCTTGAAGACAAGCAAGACTTTAAAAACAGCCTGGATGAATGCCTTCAATTAGACTTTAGCCTAAGGAATTTTGCAAAAATGATACGCGCCGAAAACCTGAATAGCTACGAAGGCGCCAAAATGCATCCTCAAAAAGGTTTTGTTTACAAAACCCGTATCGAAATAAACGAGCCTATTAAATGGTACCGCGAAGACGCCAGCCCCACCGAGCAGCAATGGGCTCGCGAGGCTGCACTTAAAAGCGTACTGACACAATTAGTGGAGAGTGAAGTGTACGGCGGATGATATCCGTTTCCCGGAAAGGTCGAATTCTCTTACGAATTGAAATCTATTGTAACTGGTGTTGATATAACAATAATCCGTATGGAACCTTCGGATCTATCCAGGTTGACTTTGGAGGCAATATCTCGCCCGCATCAGCCACCTGCATCAATTGGTCTGTACTTAACGGACAAAGCGTAAAGGCTATTGCTTTGGGATGCGCATCAAGCACAACTGATATCTGGTCCATCGCTCCGGTTCCTCCTATGCATTTTAAACGCGTATCATTTACCGGATCCTCAATACCGAAAACAGGTGCTAAAAGCATCCCCTGTAGTATCGCGGCATCCAGGGTGGAGGCAAAACTTCCCTGCGGCACAAAACGGGGGATCAATTCAAACCATTCCCCGTCACTGTGCATTCCTATCCGGTTAATTTCCGTTGGCTGTACAGGGCCTTCACTTTTAAGGATTTCAAAACGGTCGGCGATCTTCCTCAGCATCGCCGTTTTATCTATACCTGGTGATGGTATAATTACACGGTCGTACTCAACAATTCGCAACTGGTCGGTCGCCATGTACAAAGAGGATATCGTATCGAAAACGGCCTCCTCATTTGCACGCTGTTCAGCCGCCAGTTTAGTTGCTGACTCAAGCCTGTGATGCCCATCGGCAAGATAAATGGTATCTATTTGCGCAAAAGCGTCAACCAGTTCATTCAATATAGCTTCATCTTCAATTTTCCACAGCATATGTGTTGCTTCGTAATTACTGAGTGATGTTTTATCATTATGCCGGATGGTTTCTGCAATGATGCGGTTAATGGCGATACTCGGCTGATAGGTAAAGAGCACGGGGCTCCCCTCGAGGCCTGTATTGCGCCGATAGTTTTTAATACGGCGCACACTATCGGCAAAAGTCAATTCATGCGTTTTGATAGTTCCATTTATGTAATCTTCGATATCGGTAAGCGCCCATATACCTGTCTGCCGGTATGTTTTATGCACCACTTCATAAACATAAATCCCCAGCTTTTCTGCAGGCTGCAATAAGCCCTGTTTTAAAAGTTCGTGTAAAGTTTGACGTATATCTTCATATGCCCTCGCCTGCCCTTCCGCGGTTTCGGGCCTGTGCCTGGCCCCTATCTCAAGCGCTATCTTGAGCACGGGCAGTCCGTCAGCATCGTGTGAATTACCTGCTACAGATTGTACCTGCGGCGAAGTGTGTATTAACCCCGTTGCATAAATCGGGTTTGGCCTGATGGCCCTGAAAGGTTTGATAGTTGCCATAGCTTTTTATCTGGACCGCAAAAAATACTAATACACTCTGCAATCTTTACAATGGCGGCAATGTTAATAATAATTAAGCAAATTCAGTATAAATTGGTTGCATTTTGACAAAGTAGAACAGGCAACAAATAGCGTATTTGATACACTAAGTAAGATTATGACTATCGCTTATTCACTCTGCAACGGGCCCGAGCCTGGCCCCTGCAAGCAGCCGCACGGTGAAAAAAAGGGTCCACATTACTCGCGTTAGCAGCGCGGCACGTTCGAATAGGCCTGCATAACCGTTGTTGTTCATTCTCGACCACCAGTTGAGCACAAACATCATTATCATCAGCGCCCCACTTAAAATAGTATAGGTGACCCACCCATTCCAGCGCGCGTCGCGGGAAAAACGGCGGGCGAAAATGACAAATTCTGTCAACAGTAAAAGCATTGTGATCAGGCCTGCTATCGAATGGAGGGGCTCACGGACTAATATCCCCAGCAGGATAAAACTCAAACCTATAAAAGTCTGAACAACCGGTACAGAGACAGCGCCCCATCCGCTTATCATCTCTTTACGCAGCCCCAGCCCAAAACCAATCATGAAAAATCCGGCCAAAATAAAGTTTGCTGATTGTATCCATCCGTGCGATTCCAATAGCAGGTCGCCGACCGACTGCCGGGCTAAGTCATAATCAGGGCTGACTGCTGCAAAGGTAAAATTAACAAGTGCGAACAAACCTGTTCCGATAACACCGCAGCATAATAAAAAAGTGTGCAGGCGTGGTCGTTCATCACATGCCCCGGTAGTGGCTGCTTGCTTCATTGTTACAATGTTTTCAATAGGTATAAGCAGGCAAAATTAATTATTTTACGCTGATTATTGTATAAATTGACTTTGATACAAGCCAGGTAACAGAGATGTTATCTATAAAATCCTGTGCCAATTACGTATCGATGACGAACACAGTTATGACGCCAACAAAGCTAAAAGGGTAATAATAACGCGGCATAATGGGTGTAAAACCAATCTCGCCGTTCACAAAAAAGGACACTTTATTACCATGCGAAAGCTTCTTTATACGCTATCAGAACATGGCATAGTATTTATATAATATTGTGTATCAACTAAACAAACAACACATGAAAAACTCAAATCACACCGCGATAATATTGAAGGCATTAGATATAGAATTGAAAGCTCTGATTGAAAATGACTTAAAGAATTTTAGATCGGCTCAAAGCAAAAACAATCAGCACGCCGGCAAGCAATTGATGGCTGCTTAACTATATATCTGTTATCGACAAAAGCCGCTTGATTTAATTCAGGCGGCTTTTTTTAATTCAAAAAAATCTGCAAACGCGCTACCCTATCGGCATATAAATAAAAAAGTTTGAACCTTTGCCCGGCAAACTATTAAAGCCAATGCGTCCGCCCTGCAATTCGGTAAATTCCTTGCAAAGCAAAAGGCCCAGCCCAACGCCCTTCTCATTGCCCGTACCAAATGTCGATTGCGCCTTGAGCGAGAAAATATCAGGCTGCTTGTCAAAAGCGATACCTCTGCCGTTATCTTTTACGCTTAACAGGCATTCGTTCAGCACAATTTCAATGCTTATATCCACCGTACCACCCACCGGCGTAAATTTAATAGCGTTGCTTACGAGGTTGCGTACTACCAGCTGCAGCATGTCGCTGTCGGCCACAACCGTTATTGACGTGTTGATGGAATAAGTGAGGTCAATTCCCTTTTTCAGGGCAATCACGCGCTCCATTTCCAGCGTGTTATTAAGTACCTCGCCCAGGTTTATGTCACTTAGTTTCACTGCTACTCCTTCCATTTGCGATTTGGACCATATCAGTAATTTGGACAGCATATTAAGTGTATTCCTGGTTATGTTCAGCAAGTCAACTTCCACCACCTCACGCTCTTCCTTTTCAAGGCCATATTCGGTCACCAGTTCCAGGTAGTTTTGTATATTACTAAGGGGCGCCCGCAGATCATGCGCTATGATAGATAATAGCTTATTCTTTTCAGAGTTGATCTCCTCCAATTGTTGATTTTGAATAAGTATTTGCTGATGCTGTTCCTCTACGGCGCGTGCTTTCTCTTCAGCCCGATACTTTTCGTGGTCATAATTGTTCCTGATAAACTTGATAGTAAAATAGATCAGTAAAAAAACAATCAGGCATGCTGATGTCCTGTCAAAAAACAAACCTGCCCTGTTCGCATAAGTGTAAGGTACCAATTTCGGATATAAAAATTCAATTGTATGCAGGGTTAACACAATTGCAATACTTATAGACAACCACATCTTATGCTGCCTGTTGGGCGTAATGCAAATAATAAGAAACAAAATGATTGTAGCAAAAAGATCGTTGGGCCCACTTAGTCCCGAATTAAAAAAATAATTCGCAGCACCTAATGCATTACCGATAATCGCACAAAATATAATGCTGCTTGGCACTTTTCCTTTAAGCCGCGAACGATAGTACAGATACAGAAAGACAAAAAAGCATACCAGATTAGATATAGCTAGTATATAGAGGCCGATAAACAAGTAAGATATCGCGCTATAAACCTGTGCTACTAAGGTCATAAAGCAGAGAGAATGAAAAATTCTGTACTCGAGCGGAAATACCGACGACTCCCCCGTAATTTTAATCCACAACCTGCTTATTTTCCCGCGAAACAACAATTGAATTTTCCTTTAGAGTAGAAAGTACCAAATTTACAATAATATTTAACCTATGATTTAAAAATTATCTTTTAATTAATCGCTAGCGGGAGGCCCGGTGTGGTATTTCAATCCAGCGGATAACTTTGCCGTAACTCCTGTAATATCTTTTTATTGGTTGATATATAAGCATTGATCTGTAGCAGGTTGGACGATATGACCAACGCTTTATAAAAAGCTACCATGTTAGCGGCCTCGCCTCTGTCAAGTTGTTCCACATTTAATATTTCGGCTTTGACTGTTTCGTTGCTGCGCAGATAATTATCCATCACTGTGATCATATTAGAGTCTGAATTTTCGTGTCGTACCTGGTTTAGCCAGTTAAAATCGAAATGTTTAAGCAAAAAGGGTTTTAAAGGATTACCAAAATACTGGTAATCCTGCTCGTTGCGGTAACGCATATTATTAATGGCGACACTTAAATCCCCGAGGAGTTTTTGCAATTCTACACTTTTAAAGTAACGCAGAGACCCCGAGTTGCGCAGCTGGCTCAATATGCCGTCCTTAGGTTCAAAAGCAAATATATTGACCATGTAAAAGCTGGTAGTAAATGCCGGGTAAAACTTACGTGGCAATACGGTAAGGGAACTATCCTTAAAATATGCATACAGGTAGTCCATGCTTTTCTCTTTCTGCAAACGGTATTGCAGTTTGGTTGCCGCAACTACCGAATCATCACGCAATTCGCTGTAAAGCGCTTTGGCAAACTCCTTTTCGCGGTTATTGTCGCCAATATGTTCCCGTAGGCTTTCGGCAAAAAAGCCCATGGTAACGGCGATAAATATCATAAACCCTTCCAAAAGGTATTCCTTCCAGGGCTTGGGCTTATGTTCTAATTGTGGGTGGTGGTGTACTTCCATTTCAGTTGTGGGCGGTGGGTTTTGAGTTGTGAGTTCTTTTGCTTCAGTTTTCGCGTCCTCTGATTTCTTGCTTTCCAGCTTTCGGACTTTCCGACTTCCAGACTCACTCGCGTCACTCATCCTTTAAGCGATATTCATCTTTTATCGCCCTTATTAATTTCACACCCGCTCCCTTGATATAGGACAAAAAGAAATTGTAACTTTTAATTCCTGCTTCATAATTACACAGATCGTTGTAAAGCTGTGTTAAGTCTTCAGCGCCAATCTTTAGCAATATTGGTGCGGGTTTTATTGCCAGCAATTTCCCATAATCATAGCGAACCTCGAATTTCTTGTCCATTTTGCCCGCCACATCTATCAGGTCATCATAATACACCCAGCTAAAGATTCGTTTTGATGTTTTACCCAATTCATCCTGTTGATCCTGCGGCAAAAAATTGTTTGCTGCATAAAGGCGCCGATCATAATAATCCGCCATATCTGCTATCAATTTCTGATTTCCGATAAGACGTAGAGAGCCGGAACTTCTTAATTCGGTCATCGCTGATGTATTGAAAACTGCATGGCCCATATTATTTCCGCTGCCATATTTTACAAAAAAATAATAAAGCCTGTTGCTGTTAATATTACCTGCGATAGCCTGTTTCAGCTCTGTCCTGAATGAATCTAAACCCAATATCAATTTTACATTGGTGTTTGTGTTGAGAGCGCATCGAAGCGTATCAAATTCGAGGTTGTGCACCATCTCCTTCATATATTCCTTTGCGCGGTTTTTCTCGACGATTGCTTCACGTATATTCTCGGCTATAAAGCCCATAAATACGGCCAGGAAAATCATCAGACCCTCGAGCAGGTACTCTTTCCAGGGTTTCTTCTCGTGGTGCAGTTGTGGGTGGTGGTGTACTTCCATGTGTGTGATGGGTTAACAGTTATGGTGCTCGTCTCAGTGTTACTTCTACTCCAAATCATATTCCTTTTTCAATTCAGCCATTACTTTGTCTGCCTCGTTCAGCAAACGCTGATACTCCTGTATCGAGCGAAAAGCGAATATCTTAACCAGGGTAACCATATTTATATATTGCCGCTTATAAGCCTCCGACTTATCGAAATAGATGGGGTGTTCTATTTTGCCTTTGGTAATGATATCCCAGGAAACCTGCATATTCGCTTTACTCATTGCGACAGGCAGGTACTGTTCAGTAACAAACTTTTGAGTGATCTCTTCGCGCTGAACTACCCGCCTGGCCTGCAGATCGTATTCGTTCATCAGGTCGACCATTTTTTGCTTGAAGTTCCTGATCGCACCCGATGCCTTTATCTGCTCGTAATTACCTCCCGATGGTTCAAATGGAAAAACAAAGCTGGCTATCATGCCTTTATAAACCTCGATCGTGTCAGTACGAGGGTCATGGAGGGCATCAAGAGCATTTATCGCACTATCAATAGCAGCCATCTTATGTACGTTAAAACGCATTACCCGGTGTAGTAACAACGTATCCTTTTTAATATCGTTATAATATGACCTGGCAAAGTCATCGGCACGTTTATTTTCAGTGATACCTTCCCTTATATTTTCAGCGACGAAGCCCATTAAGACGGCCAGGAATATCATCAGGCCTTCGAGCAAATACTCCTTAAAGCCTTTTTTTTCTACTTCGGGGTGGTGGTGTACTTCCATTTTAGTTGTGGGTGGTGGGTTTTGAGTTATGGGTGTTTTAATTTCGGATTGCGGAATGTCGTCCCGATAGCTATCGGGAGCGGAATGTCCTTCTTCTTCCGACTTTGGGCTTTCGGTTTCGGACTTCCTGGCTCCTGGTTCTTGATTCCTGGCTCTCTTCCCATGTCATTCCAGTTGATATTCCCTCTTTATAAGCGCAATTAAGCGGCTTGCATTGTTTTTTATGTCCAACGTAAATTGCAGCCTGTCACTATTAGTGTACACCCTCATCCCAATAAGGTTATTTAAGTACTCATTCAAATAGGGGGTATTGATGGACATCGAGCCTGAATCGGGAAGCGCTTTGTGAGCTAAAACATAATCCTGGTAATATTTTATGTCATCGTATGCATCCAAAAGCTTTTCACTTAAAGTATTGGTCACCTGTTGATTTAGAAAATACATGGTGTTACGGCTTTCGGACCGCTGCACCTTTTGATAATACAGTTCAATGGAATCAATTATTCCCTTTACACGGATAAGCCTCAGCCCTCCCGAATTTTTTAACTGATCTATCGTCCCGCCATGATGTATAAAAAACATATCGAATCGACTTCTGCGCATTTGTCTGAAAGTGCTCAGCGGAACTTTGTTAGCATTTCTATGGTCCCTGCAGTAATTAAGAATAGAATCAATTGCAAAAATCCTTTCTTTTTTAGCACTGGCTGCCACGTTTAAAATAGTGGTATCTAATTTAAGGTCCTTTACCAGCGATTCCATGTATGATTTTTCGCGATCCCTGTCGCCAATATGCTCTCGCAGACTTTCGGCTATAAAGCCCATAAATACGGCCAGAAAAATCATTAAACCTTCAAGCAGATACTCCTTCCAGGGTTTGTGCTTGTGTTCTAATTGGGGATGGTGGTGTACTTCCATTTTTTGTGTCATTAGGCATTAGAGTATTCGGTCATTTTTCAGCTTCAGATTCCCCTCACTCATATTATTCCAACTTGTAAGTTTTCTTTATTAGTTCAATTAAGTGAGCTGCATTATTTTTCAGCCCTACAGTAAATTGTACCCTGTCGCTGTAAGTTATCCATTTCACCCGCACCAGGTTATTCAGGTATTCGTTTAAATAAACAGTATTTATAGCTACCGAACCCGTCCCGGGTAATGGTTTATGCATAAAAACATAATCCTGGTAATATTTTATATTGTCGTAGGCATCCCAAAGCTTTTCGCTTAATGCGTCATTCACCTGCTGATTGTCGAAGTACATTGTATTACGGCTTTCGGAACGCTGCACGCTTTGATAGTAGTGTTCGATGGAATCAACTATTCCCTTTTCGCGAATAAGCCTGAGGCCTCCTGAGTTCTTTAACTGGTCGATCGTACCACTGTGATGTATAAAAAACATATCCCATTGCGCCCTGCGCATTTGCCGGTAGGTACTCACCGGCACATTGTTCGCGCCCTTGTTACCCCTGAAATATTTAAGTACAGAATCGATCGCCAGCATCCTGTTTTGTTTGAGCGCAGCTGCCCTGCCTAAAACCGTAGTGTCCAGTTTCAGGTCTGTTACCAGCGCTTCCATGTAAAGCTTCTCACGGTCCCTGTCGCCGATGTGTTCGCGCAGGCTTTCAGCAATAAATCCCATAAAAACAGCCAGGAAAATCATTAAACCTTCGAGCAGGTACTCTTTCCAGGGTTTCTTTTCGTGGTGCAATTGGGGGTGGTGGTGTACTTCCATTTTTTTTGTTATTAGTCATTGGGCATTGGTCGTTGTCTGATTTCAGACATCCGACTTCCGATTTCATTTCCCACTTAAATCATACGATTTTCTCAACTCCTGCAGCACTTTGTGGTTTGCTTTAATATATGATTCATAAAAAAGCAGTTTCGT
>Ga0193728_1001425_pt1 | contig 12151 bp, 8 predicted proteins | sample U1c1metaG_FD_143037 | JGI IMG/M metagenome (GOLD analysis project Ga0193728, IMG submission 143037) | Soil microbial communities from a riparian zone of the East river system, Colorado, United States - U1c1 | ecosystem: Environmental > Terrestrial > Soil > Riparian zone | place: USA: East River...
CGACATCACCGAGACCATGGCGGCCACGGCCCGGCTCCGGGAGCTGCCGGACTTCGCCGACGTCCGGGTGTCGCCCCTGCTGCTGGTGGCCAAGGCCCTGCTCGTGGCCGCGGCCCGGCATCCGATGATCAACTCCACCTGGGATGAGGCCGCGCAGGAGATCGTGGTCAAGCATTACGTGAACCTCGGTATCGCGGCGGCGACCGACCGGGGGCTGGTGGTGCCCAGCATTAAGGACGCCCACCGGCTGACCCTGCCCGACCTGGCCCGGGCGCTGGCCGACCTGGCCGCCGTGGCCCGGGCGGGCCGGTCCACCCCGGCCGACCTGGCTGACGGAACCGTCAGCATCACCAATGTCGGAGTCTTCGGGGTCGACAGCGGCACGCCGATCCTGCCCCCGGGCCAGGCCGCGATCCTGGCTTTCGGTCAGGTCAAGAACGGGCCCTGGGTCCGAGATGGCCAGCTGACCGTGCGTCAGCTCTGTACCCTGTCGATGTCGTTCGACCACCGGATCGTGGACGGCGACCTCGGCGCGGCGGCGCTGCGCGATGTCGGCGCGATGCTAGCCGAGCCACTGCACATGTTGGCCTGGTCCTGACCAAGGGAGCTCGATGATCAGGCATGTCGTGATGTTCCGCTGGACGGCCCAGGCGAGCACCGAGCAGAAGCTGCGGGTGCAGACCGAGCTGCGGGCTCTCCCGCCGCTGATGACCGGGCTGCGCAGCTACCACGCCGGCCCCGACGCGGGCCTGGTGGCGGGCAACTTCGACTTCGCGGTAGTGGCGGACTTCGAGGACGCTGAGAGTTACCTCGCCTACCGTGACCACCCGGCCCACCGCGCCGTCATCGCCGAGAGCATCGCACCGATCCGCCAGGACCGGGCCTCGGTCCAGTACGAGACCTGACGTCCCGCTAGAACGCGTCCTCGGCGAGGTCCATGACGTCCAGCGAGGTCGCCTCGGCGATCTCGCGCTCCGCCGCCAGCCGCGGCAGCACGGTGGCCGCGAAGAAGCGCGCGGCGGCGACCTTGCCCTCGTAGAAGGCCCGGTCTCCGGGCTGGGCGCCCGCGTCGAGCCGGGCCAGGGCCACCTCGGCCTGGCGGGCCAGCAGCCAGCCGATGAGCAGGTCACCGAGCGCCAGGAGCAGCCGGGTCGTGTTCAGCCCGGCCCGGTAGATCTCGTCGGGCTGCTCGACGCTCGCGGCCAGGAAGCCGTGCATCCCCGCGGCGATCGCCTCGACGTCGCCGGCCGCCCGGGCCAGCGCCGACCGCTCGGCCTTCAGCCGGCCGTTGCCGCCGTCGGCCGCGGCGAACTCGCGGATCTGGCCGGTCAGGTGGCCCAGCGCGGCCCCGCCGTTCCGGACGATCTTGCGGAAATACAGGTCCATCCCCTGGATGGCCGTCGTGCCCTCGTACAGGCTGTCGATCTTGGCGTCGCGCAGGTACTGCTCGATCGGGTAGTCCTGGAGGTAGCCCGAGCCGCCGAGGGTCTGCAGCGACTGGGTCAGCAGCTCGAAGGCACGCTCGGAGCCGACGCCCTTGACTACCGGCAGCAGCAGGTCGTTCAGCGCCGCGGCCTGCTCGTCCGGCTCGCCGCGGGCGGCCGCGATCTGCGCCGCGTCCTGGAGGCTGGCGGTGTAGTAGACCAGCGCCCGCATCCCCTCGGCGTAGGCCTTCTGCAGCATCAGGCTGCGGCGCACGTCCGGGTGGTGCATGATCGTCACGCGCGGGGCGGCCTTGTCGGTCATCTGCTTCAGGTCGGCGCCCTGCACCCGGCTGCGCGCGAAGTCCAGGGCGTTCAGGTAGCCGGTGGACAGGGTGGAGATGGCCTTGGTCCCGACCATCATCCGGGCCGACTCGATGATCATGAACATCTGCCGGATGCCGTCGTGCACGTCGCCGATCAGGGTGCCGATCGCGGGGTGCTCGGCGCCGAAGGTCAGCTCGCAGGTCGTGGAGACCTTCAGCCCCATCTTGTGCTCGACGCCGGTCACGTAGACGCCGTTGCGCTCCCCCAGCTCGCCGCCGGGGCCGACGTGGTACTTGGGCACGAGGAACATCGACAGGCCCTTGGTGCCGGAGCCGGCCCCCTCGGGGCGGGCCAGGACCAGGTGCAGGATGTTGTCGGACAGGTCATGCTCGGCGCTGGTGATGAAGCGCTTGACGCCCTCGATGTGCCAGGTGCCGTCGGGCTGCTGGATGGCCCTGGTCCGGCCCGCGCCGACGTCCGAGCCGGCGTCGGGCTCGGTGAGGACCATGGTGTAGCCCCACCGGCCGGCCACGGCGTGCTCCGCGACGCACCGCTGCTCCGGCGTGCCGAGCTGCCACAGCGCCCGGGAGAACGAGCCGACATCGCCGTACATCCAGACGGCCGGGTTGGCCCCTAGGATCAGCTCGCCGACGGCCCAGATGACCGACCGCGGGACGCTGGTGCCGCCCAGCTCGGCCGGAAGCTCCAAGCGGAACCACTCGGCGTCCATGAAGGCCTGGTAGGACCGCCGGAAGGCTTCGGGGAGCTGGACTGAGTGCGTGGCCGGGTCGAAGACCGGCGGGTGGCGGTCGGCCTCGGCGTACGACTCGGCGACCGGACCGGTCGCCAGCCGGTTGACCTCGTCGAGGATGCCGCGGACGGTGTCCTCGTCCACGTCGGCGTAGGGTGCCTCCCCGAGCACATCCTGCCGCCGCAGCATCTCGAACAGATTGAACTCGATGTCACGCAGGTTGCTCTTGAAGTGGCCCATCGTGCCTCCCCGCCGCCGTCCGCCATGTGCCGGCAGTAACCACACTCATCGGTAAGTCATTCAATCCTACCGGCTAGTAACAAGTGCGGCTAGCTGCACCGGGGTCGCGACCCGCCGGGCCAGGGCCGTCCTCCCCCGCCGGCTGGCCGGGCCGCGTTAGCCTACGCAGCGTTGGCGGTGCAGCGTTGACGGTGCAGCGTTGACGGTATTGGCCACGGCAGGGAGTTCGATGACCGACGGTGACGGCGCGCCCGGCGGGAGCCGGCCGACAGGTGCCCGGCCCAGGCCCAGGCCACGGCCGCAGACCGCACAGCAGCGGCTGCTGAACCAGATCGCGGCCGGCCGCCAGGCCCGCCGCCAGCGCGCGATGCTGACCGTCGCCGCCGTCGTGTCGGCGCTCGTCCTGGTCACGTCGGGCGGCGCCTGGGCCGTGACCACCTACGTCACCGGCCACCTCGACCGGCTCAGCGTCGGCACATCGGGGACGCCGGAGAGCGGGCCGCTGAACATCCTGGTGGCCGGGGTCGACGAGCGGTCCGGGCTGACCCCCCTGCAGCAGCACGAACTGCACGTCGGCCACGATGTCAGCACGAATTCCGACACGCTCATGCTCGTCCACGTCCCGGCCGATCACAGCTACCTCGAGGTGGTCAGCCTGCCGCGCGACTCCTGGGTCAACATTCCCGGCCACGGCATGAGCAAGATCAACGGGGCGTTCGGGCTGGGCGGCCCGAAGCTGATGGTGCAGACCGTGGCGGCCGCGACCGGCCTGACCATCAACGACTACATCGAGGTCAACTTCCTGGGCTTCGTCAAGGTCATCGACGCGCTCGGCGGGGTCAACATCTGCCTGCCGTTCGCCGTGAACGACGCCTACAGCGGGCTGAACCTGTCCGCCGGGGTCCATCACGTCGACGGCATCACCGCGCTGGAGTACGCCCGCGACCGGCATTCCTTCGCGGCGTCCGACCTGGCCCGGATCGACGACCAGCAGCAGCTCATGGCCACGGTCCTCAGCAAGGCGGCGAGCACGGGCACGCTGAGTGACCCGTTCAAGCTCCGGCAGGTGATCTCGTCGGCGACCTCGGCCATCCAGGTCGACCAGGGCTTCAACCTGGTCAGCCTGGCCAGCCAGCTGAGCGGGCTCCGGCCGCAGAACGTGGCCTTCACGACCGTCCCGCTGGGCAACCTCAGCTACCAGACGCCGACCGGGGAGTCGGCCGTGCTGTGGGACAGCGCCGCCGCCAGCCAGCTGTTCGGGCAGATCCGCGCCGACCAGCGCCCCGCGGCCGTGGCGCCGCCGCCCCGGCCCAAGGCCGGCCCCCAGGCGAGATCCGGGGCACCGGGCCGGGGCAAGCCGGCACCCAGCCCGTCGCCGAGCCAGGCCACCGGGGCCGCGGCCGGCGGCCAGGAAAAGACCGCCGCCGAGGACAGCTGCCACTAGGCCGGACCCAGGCGCCCGTCACCAGGGCCGGGAGCCAGCCGGGCTCAGCTACTGGGCGTCGTCCCCGGCTCCGGTGGGTAGGACGACGGGTCGTCGCCCGACGGCGGCGGCGGGAACGTGTAATCCGGCTGCGTGAAGCCCGCTCCGGACTGCGGTCCGCCGAACGGCTGCTGGCCCGGCCCGCCCGGCCCGCCCGGGTTCGGGCCGCCGAACGGCTGCTGCCCGGGCCCGCCCGGCCCAGGCTGACCCGGCCCGGGTCCCCCCGGCCCAGGCTGACCCGGAGCGACCGCGTCGTCCTGGCCCGGCCCGCCCGGCCCGCCCGGCCCGCCCGGCCCGCCGGGTCCTCCCGGCCCGCCCTGGGCCGGCACCCCGCTGCCGGGCATCCACCCGACCGGCTGGGGCACCAGGCTGATGCCGTTCTCGGCCTCGTGCGCTTGGATCTGGACCACCAGCCGGGCCAGCTGCTCGGCCGAGTCGGGCGCCGCGCGGCCGGTCTGCTCGGCGTAGACCAGCGCGCCGAGGTTGCGGAGCATGACGTCCGCGTGCCTGGCGGCCTGGGCCTGGTCGAGCCGGGCCTTGCCCTCCCTGGCCGTCTCCTGGGTCTTCTGTGCCAGCACTGTCGCCTGTGCCTTGACCTTGTCCATCAGTCCCATGTCGGCCTCCACTGGCGGCGGCGCCCCGGTCGGGCGCCCCGCCACGTTGTGTGTTACCCCTGGCCGCCAGGATATGCGCCCGCCCTCGGCCCGGCCGGGCCGAGGAACGGCGCGTGCCCCCGCCGGGGACAGCTCAGCCGCAGCTTCCCAGGCCCGACGTCCCGGTGCCGATCTGCTGGCCCGATGCGTTGTAGGCCCGCCAGCGGACCGTCCGCACGCCCTTAGCGAGGGTGAAGGCGAAGTACTTGGTCCCCTCCAGCGCCACGGGCCGCAGCCGAGCACCGCGACGGGCCGGACCGTTGCATTGATACCGGCGCGAAACCGGCGGCGACTGATCAGGTCAGGCCGACCCAGTCAGCGCCAGCGCGCCCAGCGCGACCGCCATCGAGAGCGGGACCGCGACCAGTCCGAGGACGCTGGCCCGGGCCAGCGACGGCTGCGCTCCGGCCCCGCGAGCCGCCCGCAGCCACAGCAGCCACGCCAGCGAGCCGGTGACGCAAAGGTTCGGCCCGAGATTCAACCCCACCAGCAGGGAGAACGGATGGCTCACCGCCCGGGCCGCTAGCAAGGAGGCGGCCGGCAGGTTGTTCAGCAGGACCGTGGCCAGCCCGGCCACCCCGGCCGTGGCCCAGCCGTTGAGGTGGCCCATCAAGTCCGCCGGCCCGGACCAGGCCCGGCCGAGCGCACCCAGGGCCACCGCCACGCCGAACAGCCCGATCAGGACGGGCAGGCTGAGCACCTCGCCCGCCTGGGCGACGGTCACCCGCCGCTGGGCCAGCCGCACCCCGGCGGCCGCCAGTCCGAGCAGCAGCACCGGGATGGCCGGAGCGGGCAGGGCAACGACCGCGGCCGTCGCCAGCAGCACCGCCCCCAGGCCGACGCCCCGCACGGGCCGGCCCAGCTGGGCGACTGCCCCGTGAGCCGCCGGGACGGCGCCGCGCAGGGACCGCCGCTCGCCGACGGCCACGACGGCCGCCGTGACGACCAGGGCGCCCAGCCACGGCAGCCACATGCGGGCCGCGAACTGGCCGCCGGTCAGCCGCAGGTGACCGAGCACGATCAGGTTGGTCAGGTTCGAGCCGGGCAGCAGCAGCGACCCGGCGTTGGACAGCAGCAGGCACCCGTACAGCAGCGCGGCCCCCGCGTCGCCGCCGCCCGCACCGCGGCTGCGGGCGGTGTAGACCAGGACCGGGGTGAGGAAGGCGACGGAGGTATCCAGGTTCAGCGTGACGGTGACCGTCGCGATGAGCACCGCGGCCCCGGCGAACACCAATGTGCCGCTGCGGGCCACCCGCCCCAGCTGCTGGCCGGCGTACCGGAACAGGCCGTCCTGGTCGGCGACCAGCCCGATCAGCAGCAGCCCGGCCACCAGCACGAACGGCGACCAGTCCTGGCCCGCCGCCGCCCGTCCCTCGGCCGGCCGCAGCAGGACCGCGATGATCAGCCCGGCCAGCCCCGCAACTGCGAGCAGGACGGCCAACCGGCCGCCGGCGAGCGTCCGGAGCCGGTCCATCCGGACTATGTAACCAGGCCGGGGATTTCTTAGCAGGCCAGCGGCGGCACGGGGACGCTGCCCGCCGGGTGCGCCGCACCGGCACCTAGGCCAGCTCAGGCCCGGTCAGGCCGGTCAGGCGCTCGCGGGCCGCCTCCAGGCGGCGCAGGGTCGGCACCCGGCCGAGCACCACCAGCGACTCGAACAGGGGCAGCCCGACCGAGCGGCCCGTCACGGCCACCCGGACTGGCGCCTGGGCCTTGCCCAGCGACAGGCCATAGTTCGTGCCGATGTCGGTGAGCTTGACCTTAAGGTCATCAGCCTGCCAGGGCACCGTCTCGAAAGCCGCGATCACGTCGATAAAAATGAGCTGGGCGTCCGGCTGCTTCATGGCCTTGGCCCAGGCCGCCTCGTCGATGTCGGGCTCCGCCAGGAACGCGAAGTCCACCATGGCGGTGATCTCGGCCAGCAGGCTGACCCGGGTCTGGGCCAGCGGGGCCAGCGCCGCGAACACCGCCGGGTCGAACCGGCCGGCGGGCCATGGCGCCGCGGGCGCCGTCAGCCAGGGCGCGCAGGCCTGCTCGAACTCCGCCGCCGGCAGCGCCCGGATGTACTCCCCGTTGAACGCGCGCAGCTTCTTGACGTCGAAGAACGCGGGCGAGGGGATCACGTCGGCCAGCCGGAACTCGGCCTCGATGGTGTCCCAGCTGACGATCTCCCGGTCGCCGCTGGGCGACCAGCCGAGCAGCATCAGGTAGTTCCGCATGGCGCTGGCCAGGTAGCCCTCGTCGCGGAAGTCCTCCAGCGCGACCTTGTCCCGGCGCTTGGACAGCTTCTGCCGCTTGGAGTTCACGATGATCGGCACGTGCGCCCAGGCCGGCGGCTCCTGGCCCAGCGCCAGCCAGAGCAGCTGCTGCTTGGGCGCGTTGGACAGGTGCTCCTCCGCGCGGATGACCAGGGTGATCCGCTGGCTGATGTCATCGACGACGTTGGCCAGCAGGAACAGCACCGAGCCGTCGCCGCGGGCGATGACGAAGTCCTCCAGCGTCGCGTTCTCGAACGTGGTCTTGCCGCGCACCTGGTCGTCCACCACGGTGGCGCCCTCGTCCGGGGTGCGGAACCGCAGCGCGCGGCCGGGCGCGGGGCTCAGGCCGCGGTCCCGGCAGAAGCCGTCATAGCCGCGGTGCGAGTCCCCCGTCCGGGCGACGATCATGTCCCGGGTGCAGTCGCAGTAGTAGGCCAGCCCCTGCTCATACAGCCGGTCGGCCGTGGCCTGGTGCAGGGCCAGGTTGTCGGACTGCAGGAACGGCCCCTCGTACTGGTCCGGGGTGATGCCGAGCCAGGCCAGCGAGGTGACGATGCCCTCGATCCACTCCGGCCGGTTCCGCGCGGCGTCGGTGTCCTCGATGCGCAGCACGAGCGCTCCGCCCGACTGCCGCGCCACTACCCAGTTGAACAGCGCCGACCGGGCGCTGCCGACATGCAGCACGCCGGTCGGCGAGGGCGCGAAACGCACCCGCACGCCACTCGTGGTCTCCGTCACGGCTGGCAAGCCTATCCGGTCCCCGCCGGGCCGAGCGGACTGTGCAGGCCGACACCGTGCCAGCTCCCGGCCAGCACGCAGGCCGGAACGATCACCAGCCCGGCCAGCGCCCAGCCCAGGCCCAGCCACCCGGCCAGGTAGCCCACGGCCAGCGGGCCGAGGCCGCCCGCCAGCGTGGCCGCGCTGTTCAGCGACACCGCGATGCCGCTGCGGCCCGGCAGGCTGGCGTACAGCTCGGCCTGCAGCACCGGGTACCAGGCCGGTGTCACGGCGCTCAGCACGGCCAGGACGCAGACCTTCGGCCAGAACCCCGGAACCAGGAGGAACGCGGGGTATAGCGCCAGCGCGGCCCCGGCGCTGGCCCGGAGCACGAGGCGGCCAGACCAGCGTTCCAGGACGGGGATCAGCACCGCGCTGCCGGTCAGGTCGGCGGCCAGCCGCACGCCGACCGCGAGGGCGGCCCGCGCGGGCGAGACGCCCGCGACCGCGACGAAGTACAGGGCCACGAAGCCGGTGAGCACGTCGAGCAGCAGGTCAGCGACCTGGAGCAGGACCAGCCAGCGGAGCACGGACGGGCTGCGGGCGGCCGTGAGGGCCGCGCGGAATCCAGCCGGCTCGGGGTCGGCCTCGGCGTCGAGCTCCACCGTTTCGCCAGGTTGTCGGGTTTCGCCCCGGGAGGTTTCCCCTGGGCCGGAGCGGCCGGCGGGGCGCTGGCTGCGCAAGCCGGCCCAGCGCAAGCCGGCCCAGCGCAAGCCGGCCCAGCGCAAGCCGGCCCAGCGCAAGCCGGCCCAGCGCAAGCCGGCCCAGCGCAAGCCGGCCCAGCGCGAGCCGGCCCAGCGCGAGCCGGCCCAGCGCAAGCCGGCCCAGCGCAAGCCGGCCCAGCGCAAGCCGGCCCAGCGCAAGCCGGCCCAGCGCAAGCCGGCCCAGCGCGAGCCGGCCCGGCCGGTGCCCGCGAGGCCGAGCCAGGCTGCGGTCGCGGCGACCGCGGTCACGACGTAGGCGGTGCGCCAGCTGCCGCCGACGGCGACGACCGCGGCCAGCAGCAGCGGGCCGGCCACCGCGCCGAGCGCGCCGGCCAGGGTCCACCGGGCCATGAACTGCGCCCGGCGCGCGGGCGCGGCGTCCAACTGCTCGGCCTCGGTCAGGCCGACGAAGGCGCCGGAGGCCGGGAAGAAGAGCACGAACGCGGCCAGCAGGGCCGCGAACGTGCTGGCCGCCGCCGCGGCCAGCAGCGACGCGATGAACGCCAGGCCGCCGGCCAGGACGACCCAGCGCCGGCGGCGCCCGGTGCCGGCCAGGATGCCCAGCGGGAGCTCGATCAGGCTCCCGGCGATCAGCGGGACCGCCGCGAGCAGCCCGATCTGGCCGTAGCTCAGCCCCAGTCCGTCGCGGATCAGCGGCAGCGCCGCGCTCTTGCTGCCGTCGACCAGCTCGTCGACGAACTCGGCGCCCAGCGCCGCTAGCACCGCGGCCGCGATCAGCGCGGGCCTGCGGCGTGACTTGCCTGACTTGCGCGAATTGACTGCCTGCACGTGTCTGCCTTCCTCGTCTGCACCGGTCTGGGGGCAGGCGAGGAAGGCGGCGCGCGGGCCGCTGCGTCAGGTCACAGTCAAGTGAATCCCATGAGGGCGATGTTATCGGTTCGGGTCATCGGTCGCGAGTGCGACACATCTCACGCAGTTGCTGGCTATACGCTATTGCGAATTACTTGCAATAATTTCTAAACTGCGAGCGACGTGACTAAGGAGGTCCCTGATGACGGTGGTGCCCCGATGACGGCGGCGGCAGCACGCCTGACCAAGATCCGCAACGGCCTGACCCCCGGTGAGTGGGCCCGGACGGGCGGGATGGCCGGGACGGTCATCGGGCTGAACGTGCTGGGCTGGGGGCTGCTGGCGGCCGCGGCGGGCGGGCACTACCACATCAACAAGACCGAGATTTTCGGGTTCGGGACCGGGATCCTGGCGTACACGCTGGGCATGCGGCACGCGTTCGACGCCGATCACATCGCCGCGATCGACAACACCACCCGCAAGCTGGTCGGGGAGGGCAAGCGCCCGCTGTCGGTCGGCTTCTTCTTCTCGCTGGGCCACTCCTCGGTGGTGTTCGTGCTGGCACTGCTGCTGAATCTCGGCATCCGCGCCCTGGACGAGCAGGTCAAGGACGCCGGGTCCCAGCTGCAGCAGACCACCAACATCGTCGGCACCCTGGTGTCGGGGTTCTTCCTGTTCCTCATCGCGGCGATGAACATCGTCATCCTGGCCGGGATCCTCAAGGTGTTCCGGGAGATGCGCGCCGGCCGGTATGACGACCAGGAACTGGAACGCCAGCTGAACAACCGCGGCCTGATGAACCGCTTCCTCGGGCCGCTGGCCCGCCGGATCGACGCGCCCTGGAAGATGTACCCGATCGGGTTCTTGTTCGGGCTCGGCTTCGACACCGCCACCGAGGTCGCGCTGCTCGTCCTGGCGGGCACGGCCGTGGTCAGCGGGCTGCCGTTCTATGCGGTGCTGTCGCTGCCCATCCTGTTCGCCGCGGGGATGAGCCTGTTCGATACCGCCGACGGGTGCTTCATGAACTTCGCCTACGACTGGGCGTTCGCGCGGCCCGTCCGCAAGGTGTACTACAACATCACCATTACGGCGCTGTCGGTCTTCGTGGCCGTGTTCGTCGGGGCGGTCGAGATCCTCGGGCTGCTCGGGCAGGAGCGCAACCTCACCGGCCCGGGCTGGTCGTGGCTGGCGAACTTCAACATCAACACGGCGGGGTTCGTGATCGTCGGGGTGTTCGTGGTGACGTGGGTCGTGGCCCTGGGAATCTGGCATTTCGGGAAGCTGGAGCAGCGCTGGGAGAACCGCGCGGCCGGCGCTCCGGCGGGCGACTAGGCCTTACCGGCTGCCTGCAGGAAGCACGCGACCAGCGGGTTTTGATCGTCGCGGCGCCAGGCCATCGCGACGGGGGTGCGCGCGGTGTTCGGTTCGATCCGGGGCAGCGGTCGAACTGGTGTCCGGGTCGATGGGCAAAATGTCAGAGGCTATCGCTAGCCTTATCTATGAGACGAGCGAGCAGTACGACGCCGAGGCTGACGGCAGGCATGAAGGCAGGAGGTGGCCCAGTGTCCGAGGAGAGCGAGCCCGCAGACCACCAGTCCGACGGCTCCGAGCTGAGCCCGGAGCCTGGCTCTCAGTTTGCCCCGGCACCGGGCGAACTTGGCGGACTTCCGCTGGCCGCGCCGGATGGGGACGGGCTGCGGTGGTCGTTTGAGCTGGACCTGGTGTCGGCGCTGGAGGCGATCGGGCGGCCCCTGCGCGAGTGGGACGGCGTGGACCAGGAAGAGGACCTCGCCGCCGAGGCCGCCGCGCTGGGCTTCACTGATGTCCCGCCCGACCCGGCCGACGGCTCGCGCGAGCCGGCCGATGGGCCGCCCGGACGGGATGCGGACCTGTCCGGGGCCATCGCCGAGGTCCTCCCCACCGGGCCCGGCCTGGCCGCATGGCTGGCCGGGCAGGACCCCGCCACCGCCGCCGACCGGGACCTCGTAGGCATGGCCGGCGCGTTCCGCCGGGTCGCGTCCTGGGCGCAGGCCCGCGAGCTGGAGCTGATCGCGCACGTCGCGGCCCGGTCCGCGGCCGCCGACCCCAAGGCCGGGTTACAGGCCGACGGGCGGCCCGCCCACGTCACCGACGACGCCGCCGCCCAGGTCTCCCTCGAGCTCACCCTCTCCCGGCCCGGCGCCGAGGCCTGGACCGGCCTCGCCGTCGCCCTCCGGTGGCGGCTCCCCGCCACGGCCGCGGCCCTGGCCGACGGCCGCATCGACACGTACCGGGCCAAGATCCTCGCCGAGGCCGTCACCCCCCTCTCCGACGCCGCCGCCAAGGCCGTCGAGGACCGGGTGATCCCGCTGGCCGGAGACCTGACCTACGGGCAGGTCCACGCCGCGGTCCGCCGCGCGGTGATCGCCGCCGACCCCGAGGGCGCCGAGCACCGCCGCCAGGCCGCCGAGCGCCGCGCCAAGCTCAGCCTCTACCCCGACCACGACGGCACCGCCACCCTGGCCGCATACTGCCTCCCCGCCCCCGAGGCCGCCGCCGCCTACGCGAAAATCTCCGCCATCGCCGAGGCCATGAAAGCCGCCGGCGCCGCCGGCGGCATCCACTTCCTGCGCGCCCAGGCCCTCATCGGCAAGATCCTCGACACCCTCCCCCTCATCCCGCCCCCGCCCGGCGCACCCCCCGACGCCGAACCACCCCCCGACGACCACGACGACGGCTGGACACCCA
>Ga0193728_1001426_pt1 | contig 12145 bp, 13 predicted proteins | sample U1c1metaG_FD_143037 | JGI IMG/M metagenome (GOLD analysis project Ga0193728, IMG submission 143037) | Soil microbial communities from a riparian zone of the East river system, Colorado, United States - U1c1 | ecosystem: Environmental > Terrestrial > Soil > Riparian zone | place: USA: East River...
GATCCCTGGACCTGTTGTGGGTGATGTTGATCGTTGCCGCGGTCGTGGCCGGGCTTTGGCACATCGTGGTGGTGCTGATTCAGAACACGCCGCTCAAGGAAGCACTGCAGGTGTGCGGTCTGGCGACGCTCACCATGCTGCGGGTGTTCGTCTTGATCACGCTCGCCAGTTTGGTATGGGTGCCAATCGGCGTGTGGGTGGGGATGCGGCCGCGCGCTGCGCAAATCGTTCAGCCCATCGCGCAATTCATGGCGGCATTTCCTGCGAATCTGTTGTTTCCCATCGCGGTGTACGGAATCGTTCGATGGAAACTGAATCCCGACATTTATTTGAGTCCGCTGATGATCTTGGGAACGCAGTGGTACATTCTATTCAATGTCATCGCCGGCGCCTCTTCGATTCCAGCGGAGATGCGTTATGTTGCGGAGAATTTCCGCATCACGGGCTGGCTGTGGTGGCGCAAAGTTGCGCTGCCCGCGATTCTGCCGTTCTATGTGACGGGCGCCATTACGGCATCGGGCGGATCCTGGAACGCCGCCATCGTCGCCGAGCTGGCCACCTGGGGAGATACTCAGATCCACGCGCAAGGCTTGGGCAGCTATATCGCAGAGGCGACCATGGCGGGAGATTTTCACCGCATCGTGTTGGGGATCGGCACCATGAGCTTATTCGTCGTGGTCATCAATCGGGTTTTTTGGCGCCCGCTGTATTACTACGCCGAGCGCAAGTATCGACTGACCTAGAGGCTTGTCAGAGTAGGGTTTATGGCATGAACACCACCTCACCGCTGCTGCAATGCACAGACGTCCGCAAGGCCTTTCCGAAGCCGGACGGCGCCGAGCTGTTGGTATTGGAGGGCATGAATCTCGAGCTGCGCGAGGGGCAAATCGTCGGCCTGCTCGGCAGATCCGGTTCGGGCAAATCCACCTTGCTGCGTCTGATCGCGGGACTGTCCGAGCCCAGTGCCGGGAATTTGCGCTACCTGGGCAAGCCGATATCGGGCCCGGCGCCGGGTATCGCGATGGTGTTTCAGAGTTTCGCCCTGTTTCCCTGGCTCACCGTCTTTGAAAACGTCGCCTTGGGACTCGAGGCACAGCGGATGTCCCGGCCGGAAATCCGCAAGCGATCCTTGGCCGCGATCGACCTCATCGGCTTGGACGGGTTCGAGTCCGCGTATCCTCGCGAGCTCTCCGGCGGCATGCGCCAGCGCGTCGGCTTCGCCCGGGCGCTGGTGGTGCATCCGAACATTTTGCTGATGGACGAGCCCTTTTCCGCGTTGGACGTATTGACGGCGGAGACGCTGCGCACCGATTTCTTGGATTTGTGGGCTGAGGGCCGCATGCCCATCAAGGGCGTCATCTTGGTCACGCACAACATCGAGGAAGCGGTATTGATGTGCGACCGGGTATTGGTGTTCGGCAGCAATCCCGGCCGCATTTTGAGCGAGATCAAGGTGAGCCTGCCGCAGCCGCGAAACCGCCTCGATCCGAGTTTTCGCGAGCTGGTGGAGCGCATCTATGTCGAAATGACGGCGCGGCCCATCGGCGCAACGCCGGGCCGCAAGGAGAATTTCCCGGGCTTGGGAATAGGCAGCGCCTTGCCGCACGTGTCCTCCAACGTGCTCGCGGGATTGATGGAAGCCGTCGCTGCGGCACCCTTCAACGGCAAGGCTGACCTGCCGGAAATCGCCTCTGACCTGACCATGGAGATCGATGAGTTGTTTCCCGTTGCCGAAACCCTGCAAATGCTGCGTTTCGCCGAACTGGAAGGCGGCGACTTGAAATTGACCGAGGATGGATTGGCATTCGCGCATGCGGCGCTCGATGAGCGCAAGCGCATATTCACGCGCCATTTGCTGACCTACGTGCCGCTGGCCGCCCATATCCGTAGGGTTCTGGACGAACGGGCGTCTCATTCCGCTCGAAAGAGCCGATTTATCGACGAATTGGAGGACTTTATGTCCGAGGAGGCCGCGGAACAGAGCCTGCGCGCGGTGGTGAGCTGGGGTCGATATGCCGAGGCCTTTGCCTATGATGACGAGAATGCCATGTTCAGTCTGGAGAATCCGACTTAAAATGACCAAATGACCGAGACGGCGCCCTATTTGACCCTGCATGTCCCGCCGGACGAAATGGTGAAGTACATTCAGGATCTGATGACACTTCCGCACGGCGAAATCGCGGCCAGCTCGGCCATGGCGCTGGCGCAGCGCCACTGGGGCGGCGACACACCGCTGGCGCGCGCGGCGCTGTTGCGGTGGGGGGCGCTCAATCTGGCGTTCCAGGACAAACGCTTGGAAACTTGGACCGTCACCCGTGAACGCGATCGCATCCAGGTTCCGGCGGCGCTGGTGGCGGCCGCGGGCGTCGCTCCTTTGGTGATCGATAACGAGCGGGCGGTATTCGACATACCCGCACTTCTGGATGCCACCCTGGAATTCCAGCCGCCAGCGGGTCAGGCGTAATCGCCATGAAAGCTACTGTTGAGCAGGCGCCGGAGCCGCGCTTTGGGGTGCTGCGCACCATCGCCCTTTACAAGATCGTGAAGGTGTTGCTGCTGCTCGCCGTTGCCTACGGGGAATTGCGGCTTCGGGACGCCTCCCTCGCAGCGAAGCTGTTGTCTTGGGCGCAGGCCAGGCCCTATGGACTGGAGCACCGGGTCGTTACGCAACTGCTGGAGTGGTTCAGCGGATTGAGCGTGTCGCGAATCCATGCACTGCGAATGGTGACGCTGGCCTACGCTGCCGTTTTTGCGGTCGAGGGTGTGGGCCTGTGGATGCAGAAACGCTGGGCCGAGTGGTTGACGGTGATCATTACGGCCTCGCTGATCCCGCTGGAAGCGTGGGAGATCTTCTACCGGCCGACCATCGGCAAGGTCTTGATCCTGCTGGCCAACGTGGCCGTCGTCGCCTACCTGGTGTGGCATGTGCGCACGAAGAATCGTGCCGTTCCTTAAGGAATGTCAAGGCAACGTGAAAAGATCTTCATCTCGGTTGTAACGCATTAATCCGTCGTATTCTTCGCAGCGCTTGAAGCCTCAACCACCGTTTGGAGATCTCATGAAGAAGTCAGACCCTCTCATTACCACCGCCTTGTTGACTCTTGGCTTCGCCGCCGCCTCCATGGCTGCCGACATGCCGAAGTCCGCCGCGCCGATGGCTGCCGATACGGCCACCCCTGCGCCCGCGACCAAGACCCATAAGCACACCAGCAAGAAGCACAAGAAAGCCGCCTCTGCTCCTGCGACAACCAAGTAATATTATTGGTATGAGGCCCCGACCGCTTCACGGCGGCCGGGGCTTTTTTTCGTGCTTAAAACGGCGGGAACATGGATCTGATAGTCGCACTCAAGGCGTTGATACTGGGCGTTGTCGAAGGTCTTACCGAATTCCTGCCGGTATCCAGTACCGGGCATTTGATCGTGGTGGGCAGTCTGCTCAATTGGAACGACGAGAAGGGCGAGGTATTCGAGATCGTCATCCAATTTGCCGCCATCCTCGCGATCTGCTGGTTGTACCGGCAGCGGCTTTGGAATGTGATTGCGACTCTGCCGCGCGATCGCAAATCGCAGCGATTTACCTTGAATATCGTGCTGGCATTCTTGCCGGCCGCCGTGCTCGGCGTGATTTTCATCAAGGCCATCAAGCACTACTTATTCGCGCCGGTACCGGTGGCAACGGCTTTCATCGTCGGCGGCATCCTGATCCTGTGGATTGAGAGCCGCAAGCGCACGCCGCGCGTCGAGAATGTGGATGCCATCAAACCCGCTGATGCCACCTGGATCGGCTTTGCGCAAGCCTTATCCATGATTCCCGGCACGTCGCGCTCCGGCGCGACCATCATGGGCGGCCTGCTGCGCGGCCTGTCGCGGCCAGCCGCCACCGAGTTCTCCTTTTTCCTCGCAATCCCCACCATTTTCGGGGCTACGGTGCTGGAACTGTACAAGGCGCGCCATCTGCTGAACGCCGATGACCTGGCCGTCATCGGCGTAGGGTCGGTGGCCTCTTTCATCAGCGCAGCCTTCGCCGTGCGGGCGTTGATTCGTTATGTCAGCGGCCATGACTTCAAGATTTTCGCCTGGTACCGAATTGCCTTCGGATTCATCATTCTCGGTACTTGGTACTTCGGCGTGGTGAAGTGGTAGCGGCGCTGAAGAAATCGGTTGGCTTTGCTGCGCTGCTGTGTCTATGGTGCATGGCGCATGGAGCTGAAGGCGATGCAAAAACAGCGGAATCGCGTATCGGAAATCTCATCGTCGAGGTGCGTGCACGCGCCACACCTCCCGGCATCTCCGTGGGTGCGATCTATTTTTCGGTCAAGAACGCGGGCAGTACGGCGGATAGACTGCTCTCGGTCAGCACACCCGTTGCGGGCAAAGTTGAGCTTCACGAGAGCCGCTTGGTGAACGGCGTGATGGAAATGCGCAAGGTCACCTCGGTGGAGTGCCCGGCGGGCGCCATAGTGAAGGCAACGCCCGGCGGCCTGCATGTGATGCTGCTCGGGCTGGCGGCGCCGCTGGCGGCCGGGAGCGACTTTGATGTGTCGCTGCATTTTCGCGACGCAGGCATCTTGACGCTGAAGGTGCCGGTCACTTGAACGCTGCCACCATCCAGGCAACCGATGTGGCGCATCTGATTCAGGTCGCGCTCACGCCCATATTCCTGATCTCGGCGATCGGGGTGACGCTCAATGTATTGACCAGCCGACTGGCGCGCATCGTCGATCGGGCGCGCGTCATGGAATCTCAGGTATCCCATCCGGATTACAAGCCTGAGGGCCGCGATCTGCACCAGGCGCTCGGCGTATTGGCGCGGCGCGCCCGCTACATCAACGCGGCGATCACCCTGATCACGCTATCGGCGCTGTTCATCGCCCTGGTGGTGGTGATGCTGTTCGTCAACGCCTTCGCTCATTGGGAATTGTCGGCCTTCATCGCCATCCTGTTCATTTTGTCGATGTTGGCGCTGGCGGGCGCGTTGACGGCGTTCCTCATCGAGGTGCGCATCGCCACCACGACCTTGCGCATCGGCATCGAGGCCGCGTCGCGCGACAGCTAGTCCTCCGGCACAGTGAGTTTGACCGGTTCTCGGATGGCCTGGGGGATAGGAAGCTCCAAGGTAACGAAGAGCAGTTACCTTGGAGCTTCCCATCCTCTAGTCCTTTCGCAGTGGACCGCTCAACATTACGGTGCGGGAGAACAGCTGTCGCCCACCGCCCGCGGTAACGTCGACGTCGTGATATTGACCGGTTCGAGCACCCGTCAGGAAGTGTAAGCAGCCGCGAGGCAACTGCGTCTTTTCGTTGCCTCGAGGCTGCTTACTCTTCCGGCCGAGCGCGACCCCAACCGGTCAATATCACTGGGCCAGGGTAGCGCGCGCGGTGGCTTCGCGAACCGCAATCGGCACATTGCACAAATCGATGCGGCCGGCCTGGGTCTTGAAAAAGTCCTCGGGCCGATTGCGCCGTGATTCGACCAACGCGGTAAAGGTGGGGGTGTCGGTGCGGATGACCTCGAGATTGGAGCGTTCCGCGGCCGGCACATCGGCCGCCACACGAATCGACTTGATGGGCAGCGGCTTTTCATTCTTGGCATAGAAGCCCATCTCCGCGCTGCCGCGCGGCAGGCTCGACAGCAGCTCGATGCCTTTGATCACTCGTCCTACCAATGCGACATTTCGATCGAGATGCCGCGGCGCATGGCCGATGACCACGTACATTTCGGCGCCGCTGCCGCTCTCGGCGTCCAAATCGCGCCCCACACCGACCATGCCGTAGCAATGCGCCAGCCATGCCTTGTGCAACTTCTGCGAGCGCGCCACGGGAAACCCTGCCGAGAAGCCGACTTCCGGCGCGTAGACATCGCCGTCCGGCAATCGCGTAAAAGCCATCTGCGGCGACAGGGCGGAATCGAATTCCGGCGCCACCTTGCCGATCCCCGGCGGCAGCGGATGCCGATTGTCCGGGTCGCCCCACTGGGCCACGTAGTTGTCCTGCTCGCGGATGATCGAAAGTCCGTTGAAATACCCCGCCCGCGTGAGGGTCTTGATGTTGACCACATGCAGAGGCGCGAAGGCCGGCGCCAATTCGATGACCACGCGGCCGCCGGGCAAGTCGACGTACAAGGTGTTTTCCGGGTCGAGCGGGCGCCAATCCGCGGGGCTCGAGGCCGCCAAGACCTCCGGCATGCCGGGGTGTTTAGCGGCCAGCGCGGATTGCGATAAAATAACCAACGCGCAAAGGATTAAAAACTTAAGATTGCGGTCCATGTCCGAAGTATTGCATAAATCAGTCACAGGCAGCCTCAGGCAGCCTACGAGGGGCAACATGCGCCGCATTTTATTCTGTTGCCTTGCGTTAGCTATCGCGGACCTGCGAATCGCGCCGGCCAATGCTCAAGGATACCCCGGCGGTGTTCCGCCGATTACGGGCAGCGGCGGTCGAACTTCGCAACACGAAGAAATTCCGTCAGCACCGCCTGATGTCAAGCCGGACAAGGCCGCGGCCAAGGCTTACGCCGCGGGCACGAAGAGCATGGTAAAGGCGCACGAGCTGGAAGATGCGATCGCCAAGGCCACTGACCCCGACAAGAAAGGCAAGGCGATGTCGAAATTGGAGGACACCTACGCCAGGGCGCTGGATCAATTCACCGAAGTCTTGCGCAACAAAGGCGACATGTACGACGCCTGGAATCAAATTGGCTACGTGCATCTGCGCTTCGGCGCGTACCGCGAGTCCATCGATGACTACAACCACGCGCTGGCGTTGAAGCCGGATCTTCTAGAGGCGACTCAGCATCGGGGCGAGGCCTATTTGGGCATCGATCACCTCGACGAGGCCAAGGCCGCGTACATGGACCTGTTTTTCCACGCGCGGCCGCGGGCAGATCAACTGATGCTGGGTATGCAGGCTTGGCTGCGGAATCATCGCGCCGCGGCCAATGGCATGCGCGCCGCGGATATCGATGCCTTCGACAAATGGGTGCAGGAGCGCGACGGCATCGCCAAGACCACGGCCGCGAACTAGGAGCCGCAGACTCCTAGGCCCGTTTTAGCGCATCGATTTGCAGGCGCAATTGTTCGACCAGCTCCTCGAGCGCGCTCACGCGCTGGCTTAACGTAGACGCTCCGGATGCCGATGCAGCCGGTTCGGCCGCCTCCGGCTCCGGGGCTGATTCCAAGGCGCCTGAAAACAAATGCGCGTAGCGCGATTCGCGGGCCCCGGGGCTTCGCGGCAAGCGCGCGATGAAAGGACCATCTTCGCGCGTCATCAGGTTTCGCAAGGTGGTTTCCACCTCCTCGGCATCCGCAAATTCACACAGGCGATTGGTGCGCGAGCGCAGTTCGCCCGGCGTTTGCGGACCGCGCAGCAGCATCACGCAAATGATGCCCAATTCCTGCTTGGAGAACTTCAGAGAACCGAACTCGGTGTTGCAGAAGCGGTGCTTGTACTTGGTGACGCGGCCGCCGTAGCCGGCCGATTTATCGCTCACCAGGTACTTCTTCATCAACGAGTCGACCGACTGCTGGACCTCGCTCTCGCTCAGCTCCAGCACCGGATCGCGATTGGTTTTCTGATTGCAGGCGTTGGTGAGCGCATTCAATGACAAGGGATACTGATCGGGAGTGGTGATCTCCTTCTCGATCAGGCAGCCGATGACGCGCGCTTCGTGCGGGGAAAATTCAATATTCATGACACTTCCAACTCGGCGCCCGTTGTTCTAGGGTAACGCCCTTGAGCCCAAAGATAAGACAGGAATCCCAAAAATGAAAACCAAAGCCGCCGTTGCGACTGCCGCCCGCAAGCCCCTGGAAATCATCACAGTGGACCTGGACGGTCCGAAAGCCGGCGAGGTGTTGGTGGAAATCAAGGCCAGCGGCGTCTGTCACACGGATGAGTTTACCCGCTCGGGCGCGGATCCAGAGGGGTTATTTCCGGCGATCCTCGGTCATGAGGGCGCCGGCATCGTGGTCGATGTCGGGCCGGGCGTAACCTCCGTGCGCAAAGGCGATCACGTCATTCCTCTTTACACGCCCGAGTGCCGGCAATGCAAGTCGTGCACCTCGCACAAGACCAATCTGTGCACCGCGATCCGCGCCACCCAGGGCAAGGGACTCATGCCGGACGGCACCAGCCGCTTTTCGATCGGCAAGGACCTCGTGCACCACTACATGGGCTGCTCCACGTTCTCGAATTTTACGGTGTTGCCCGAAATTGCCGTGGCGAAAATCCGTGAGGACGCCCCGTTCGACAAGGTGTGCTACATCGGTTGCGGCGTGACCACGGGTATTGGCGCGGTGATCAATACGGCCAAGGTGGAGGCCGGTGCGAATGTGGTGGTGTTCGGCTTGGGCGGCATCGGCCTCAATGTGGTTCAGGGCGCACGCATGGTCGGCGCCAACAAGATCATCGGCGTCGATTTGAATCCGGGACGCAAGGCGCTCGCCGAGAAATTCGGCATGACGCACTTCGTCAATCCGAAGGAAGTCGGCGGTGATCTCGTGGCGCACTTGGTCGCGCTCACCGACGGCGGCGCCGACTATAGTTTCGAATGCGTCGGCAGTGTGGACTTGATGCGCCAAGCGCTGGAGTGCTGCCATCGCGGCTGGGGAGTGTCGGTGATCATCGGAGTCGCGGGCGCCGGCAAGGAGATTTCGACCCGGCCATTCCAACTGGTCACGGGGCGCGTGTGGAAGGGGACTGCATTCGGCGGCGCGCGCGGCCGCACCGATGTGCCGAAAATCGTCGATTGGTACATGGACGGCAAGATCAACATCGATGATCTCATCACGCATACCATGCCGTTGGGCGAGATCAACCGCGCTTTCGACCTGATGCATTCCGGCGAATCGATACGCAGCGTGGTGCTGTTCTCGTGAGCGCCATCAGCTTGGTTTCCGAGCACGCCTGCTACGGCGGCGTGCAGCGCTTTTATCGGCACGAGTCGCGCGAGACCCGCGGCCCCATGAAATTTTCCGCCTATCTGCCGCCGCAGGCGCGTTCGGGCAAGGTGCCCGTCCTGTACTTTCTATCGGGACTCACCTGCACCGAGGAGACCTTCTGCATCAAGTCGCACGCGCAGCAGTCCGCCGCGGAATTGGGACTGATGCTGATCTCGCCGGACACCAGTCCGCGCGAGCCGCGCATCCCCGGCGATGCCGATCACTGGGATTTTGGCTATTCCGCGGGGTTTTATCTGGACGCCACTCAAGCACCGTGGTCGCAAAACTACCGCATGTACAGTTACGTCACGCGGGAGCTGCCGGAGATCGTGGCGGCTCACCTGCCGGCGCGGCCGGGCGCCACGGGAATTTTCGGCCATTCCATGGGCGGCCACGGCGCGTTGACGCTGGCACTGCGCAATCCCTCGCTCTATAAATCGGTTTCGGCCTTCTCGCCGATCGCGGCGCCGTCGCAATCGCCATGGGGTCAGAAGGCATTCCGCAACTACTTGGGCGCGGACAAACAGGCCTGGTGCGACTACGATGCCGCTGAATTGGTGGCGCGCAAAGCCTATCCGGGTCCGATCCTCATCGATCAGGGCAGCGCGGATCAATATCTTGCCGCTGAATTGCTGCCGGAAAAATTTGCCGCCGCCGCGGCCAAGTCCGGCCAACAGTTAAATTTGCGGATGCAGCCCGGCTACGATCACGGCTACTACTTCATCCAAACTTTCATGGCCGATCACCTGCGCCATCACGCGGAACAGCTTCGCGATCTCTGATTGATGCCGGCGATGAGATGAGACCAGGCTGGCGTTCAGAACTTCGCTTTGACGCCGGCGAATGCGCCCAGCGTCGGTTGATCGAAGGCATCTGGATTTTGGTAGTGCCGGTTGAGCAAATTGGTCACACGCCCGGTGAGCGCCCAGTGGCTGCTGAGATCATAGATCGCCGCCAGATCCACCGTGGTGTAGCCGGGCGCATTTAGCCGCGGAATCGAGCCATCCCTGTTGGTGTCCACCCAAGAACTGACCGATAACACGGTTGCGTTCAGCGAGAGCCTGTCGGTGGCTTGCCAGTTGGTATTCAGGCTCTCTTTGTTTTTCGGCCGGCGCAGCAATTCCAACTGCGTCGCCTGGTCGGTCGCCTGTGTATACGTGTAGTCCAGCCTGAAGGTCAGTGCCTGTATCGGCCGGTAAGTTACGAAGCTTTCGACACCGTCCGTCACGGCGCGGCCGATATTCAGATACGTCGTGGCGTTCGTATCGATCAGGTTTTTAATATCGTTATGAAAATAAGTGACGCCGAAGATCAGCGCATCGCTCAACAGCGACTGTTCGAGCCCAAGATCCCACCCCAAACTGGTTTCCGGACGCAGATTGGGATTCGCAAAGAACCCGAAATCCGGAAAACTCTGAAACATTTCGGACAAGGTGGGAGCCTTGAATCCCGTGCCGACGCTTCCTTTGAGTTTCGTGCCGGTTTCTTTGATGAGGTATGCGGGCGCAAAGCGATAAGTCACCTTGCTGCCAAACCGGTCATTGTCGTCGTAGCGCAGCGCCAAGGTGTCGTAGAGACGCTCCGAGAAACTCGATTGCAATTCGGCGTAGCCTGAATTGATGTCCGTGCCGGCGGAAATCGGCACTGTGATTGAATCCCGCTGATGTTCGGCGCCGAGCACCAGTTTCTCGCCTTTCGCGAGCGCGACGATCCCTTGCCAGTCGAATTTGACTCTGGCGCCGAAATTATCGGTCGGCGGCCCATCGGGGCTGAAGTCCCGGGATTTGATATTGTCGTACGCCGCACCAAGCGTCTGCTCCAGAATGCCCTCGAAGCTTACGAGGTGCGCAGTGGCGCGGGTGTAGTACTGCCGGGTGGTCGATTCACTCTGCGAGGTGTCCGGCGTCGCCGGAAAATTGAAGAAGTTGTCGCCGGTGAAATGTAGATGCGAGTCGGTGTAGCGCGCGACCAACCCCAGGTCGAAGTGCTCGGTGACATCGAAGCCGAGCTTGGTCGAGGCGGTTAGATTGTCATACGCGTCGTCGATGCGCTGTTGCCCGGACGGCAAGTAGTCCAGCGGCGTCACCGCCGTGGCCCCGGAGTGAAGGTGGTCGATCGTGGCGGCATAGTGAAACTGATCGAGCGAACCGCTCACGTGTCCCAGTTGATTGAACGTGTCGAACGATCCACCCTCGAGACTGGCGCTGGCTTGCGGAGGACCCGAACCGTTCTTGGTGATGACGTTAATGACCCCGCCGATGGCATCGGAGCCGTATAGACCGCTTTGCGGGCCGCGCAAGACCTCGACCTTTTGGATGTCCTGGGTCAATAGTTGGCCGAAATCAAACGAGGCGTTGGAACTGCTCGGATCGCCGACGTCGATACCGTCAATCAGGACTTTGGTGTGGTTCGAATTCGTGCCGCGCATGAACACCGAAGTCTGGCCGCCCGGGCCGCCCGATTGAACGACATTCAATCCAGGAACTTCTTTCAACAAATCCGGCAACGTGCGGATCTGACGCGCGGCGATATCCTCCGCCGATACCACTGTTACGCTGCTCGCAATTTGAAGTTCGGGCGTCGGTATGCGGGTTGCGGTGACCACAATGGACTGCAACTCGGTCTCTTCGCTCGGCGCCGCGATGGACGCACAGAATGGAATCAATGCAATGCAAGTAGCGGCTACGCAAGTAGCGGCGAATCGGATGTTCAAAGCGGCTCCCAAGTGACGACAAACCAAGGACCGCGTCGACCTCAGACGTGCGTGCTGAGCCCCGCATTTCGGACGCAGCTGCACAGGCCTGCGTCACAGTCCACTCCGTCGCCACTAGGGTTTTTCCTCTCGCTCAGCACACCCCGGCTGGTCGATGGGCGACCACAACAAGTAGGTTTCCTGGCTCGCGGCTTGGAGTCCATCATCACCTTCCCGGGTTTCTTCCACCCAGTGGTCTTCGATGAGGGCACACCGCTTACAGTTGCGGGGGCAGCCCGGGCATTTCACCCGAGTTCCCTTAAATCCCCATGCAGGGGAACTTATCGTGTGCGCGTACGTTGACGCAAAAAGCGCTGACGGTCAACATGCCGTCCAACTGTGATCTGTATGACTGTCGAAAAACAACCCGTGGTCCTGTCCTTCAACTACAGCGACATCCTCTGGGCGGAGGCCGCGTGAGAATCGTGTCGTTCCTGCCGGCAGCTACGGAGATG
>Ga0193728_1001427_pt1 | contig 12145 bp, 3 predicted proteins | sample U1c1metaG_FD_143037 | JGI IMG/M metagenome (GOLD analysis project Ga0193728, IMG submission 143037) | Soil microbial communities from a riparian zone of the East river system, Colorado, United States - U1c1 | ecosystem: Environmental > Terrestrial > Soil > Riparian zone | place: USA: East River...
TAAATAGAATAATTAGTTAAATATATAGGCTGTTCCTAACCCTCTAAAAAGGGATACTAAACTATTTAGAAAGAGTACTCTCTAAATTAAGCGTAAAGTAAAGGAAAGTTAGAATGTAGTAACTAAGAGCAAAACGCCTAATATATATAATTTCTATATATGTTTAGAGCAGTTAAGGAACTAGTATAAGACCATAAAATTAGTTAGTAACTATAACTTCTTCTATCCTAGGTTAGGGAGAGAGACAATTCCTATGTATAGATATAAATTAACTGTAAAGGGCTGCTCTAGACTTAGAATATAAGGCAAGTTTTACTTATATATATATATGTAAGTCGAAACTACTAATAGGATAGGCTATAGCAACCTTTAAGAAGCGAGTGGTCCGATTATACCTATAGGTGGAAATGATTTTAATTCGTCAAGCCCTCTTTATGCATATATGTTTAAGTCGTTTACGCATATATATTTAAGTCGTTTATGTATATATACGCAAGTTACGAATTACTAATAGGATAGGCTACGGCAAATGATTTTAATTTGTTAAGTCCTCTTTATATATATATACGCAAGTTTAATAGAGCTACTAACGCCTCCTATATATAGATCTTCTAGTAGGATCTATATTCTACCTTAGGGCTAATTTCCACTTTTATATTATCTAATAGTTCTTAAGTTAATTGTAAATAATATACTAAATATAGTGATTTAGATATTAAATTAATAAAGTACGGAGAGAGCTAATATATAGCTGGTTTCGCCCGGTAATATTAAGTATATACAGTTACCTTCTTACTGCCCTAATTTCCTCTCTATATTTATCTCCTTATAGCTCTTAAACCGTACTCTAATTTGCCCTATCTACTGGCTATTTACTCTTTAGTATAGATTGCTTTATTTCAATCTCTAGCTTATTTACGTTAGCTATTAATTCCTTTATCTACTATATCTAGCTACCTATTATACTAGCTTCTGAATTAGACTAGGATTTTAGCTATAGTACCTTAGTTAAGGAATCTCGCCTAGATACTATATTATTTATTAAGACGGATCTAGAAAAAGCTGTTCCTAAGCTAATCCTAGCTTATTAGACTACAAGCCCAGTAATTAAAAGTCCTCCCTTTATTAGTCGACTATCCTATCTAGAAGGCTACTAAAGGGCACCTTAACCTAACGACTTCTTCTAACTTTAGTATAAACTTCTCTAAGTTAATAATATAGACAAATATAACGCGGAATATGCTAGTTACAGAATAATGCACTTTTTTACCCTAGAGGAACGGTATATATTCTGTAATATTGTAAAGGAAAATAAATCTAAATCGCTAGAGTACTTTCTCTACTTAGATAAGTTTTATCTATTACTATTTAATATTACCAAGACTATTAAACTTTAAGTAAGTTTAATCTTAAATATACTATAGCTACTCTAATTTAGCTATAGGAGAAAGCGAAAACAATTCTATTAAGCTGGCGCAAATATATTAGGGAAAAGAGTATAAAGAATACTAGGCTATTATAGGCACCGGAAATTATATAGTGATTTAACTCTATAGGTTATAGCGTTTATGTTTATAGTAGCTGCTTTTTATACTATTTAGTAGAGTATTTAGTAATAGATTTTAATATACAATTATATAAAATCCTTACGCCCCTAAATTAGTCGGCTTACGCTACTATAGAGAACCTAGTCTATATGCCTAGAAGATCTAAAGCTAAAGTGCCCCTATAATAGATAAGAATCTATACCTACCTTAGTCTAGCTATATAGTATACTGTTAGTTAAAGTAAACGTATTTATAGAGTAACTCTCTCCTCTACCCTAATATTCTATAACTAACTTTACCTATTCTTACTATTAATAATTAACTAACCTAAAGCCTTAAAAATAGATATTAATAGTCTACTTTCCCTAAATTTAATAATACTAGTGCCTAAGAGATTTACTCTACTAGATCTAACGATACTAACGCCTAAGAGATTTACTCTACTAAATCTAATGGTGCTGGCGCCTAAGAAATTTACTTTACTAGATCTAACGTTTCTAGCGCCTAAGAGATTTATTTTACTAGATCTAATAGTTCCAGCACCTAAGAGATTTGTTTTACTAGAGATTTTGACGTTTATCTTTCTAGTCTTAATACTACTAACTAGCCACGCAATACTAGATATTTAGAAGAAATATATATTAAAAGTTTATACCTTTAGTGCTTCTTTCTAGTTACTTTACTTATATTTAACGTAATATAAGACAGCTAGCTCTAATCCTAATAGCTGCAATCCTTCTATAAATATACCGCCTTTAAGACTAGACCCTTTACTCCTATTAAACTTAATTAGTTTAGAATTAGTTTAGCTTATACTAATATGCCTTTAGAATATATACGCGTTAGTAGTTTATACCACCAGTACCCCTTTACTAATTACTCTATTAACGCTTAATGCAGTATAACGCAACTAGATCTTCTAATAGTAGTACGCCTCCTACTAGCGGGTATATATTGCTTAGCTCGCCTCTTACTAATAGCAGTCCTTCTATAGATACCCTATTATATAGTTAACTACGCAAAAAGCAATATTATAACGATGCTTAGGATATATAACGTAATAAACGAAGAAAAGGAAATATATAGGAAAAGAATACAAAGTTGCTTCTAGGTATAGTAGTAATAAAATATTAGAATTGTTGTCTAAGGGAGTGTAGTCCTTTACTGTTACCAGTACTTAGTAATTCTAGTATTTTAACTAGCCGTAAACCTAGTATCGCCAGTAAAAGTTAATCTAGTATTACTAGTAATAGTTAATCCAGTATTACTAGTAACAGTCTCCTACTATTACCAGTATTTAGCAATCATAGCGTTATAACTAGTAGTGAATCTAGTATTAATGGTGTTAGCTAATATATTATTAGCACCTCTACTAGCCAGTTAAGCGCTATAGTTAGTAATTATTATAGTAATATTAGTGGCAATAGATCTAGTAGTCTAATGTCCTAGTATTGCTTACGTTTGTATTATCCGCCCCTCCTAATACCTATTATACTAAGACTTCTAAGGATACTTCCGTAAGCTACTATAGGGGGGTATTAAAACCTAGTTAGTAAAAGTAATGGTTAATTGCGGATATAAATAGGATTAAATTTTGGAAGCGTTTAAGATTAGGGAGCGTGCTTATAAATATTAGTATTGTAACGTGACGCGAGGGCCTTATTATTAGTAAAGTTCGCTATAGTAAGAAGCTAAAGATAAATTCCTGGATGACTAAAGAGTAAAAGGCGTTATATTTAACGAAATTGCTATAGGAATGGGATAGTATATACCTTTATAATATATATCTAGATACTAGAGGTATAGGTTATATCTTAGTAACCCTAAAGTATCTTACTTACTACCGTTACAGTAAATATAAACTCGAAAGACCTGGCTTCTCCCTTTTCCCTACTTAATACTCTATATACTAGGTTAAGAGGAAAGGTAAGATATAGGAGAGTTAGGAAGATAATATTCTTATTTCCTTACGTACTAGTAAAAATTAAAAAAGTTTTTAGACTATTTTAGCTTCGCTTCCGGGTAGATTAGGTAATTTATATTCTAATTAATATAATATCCTTAGTAAAAAGGTAGAGTTATATTTAGGCGGAAAGCGGAAATACTAATATTGGAGTAATTTAGACCTTTAAAGAGCTTAAGATTTAAAGGAAAAAGGATTAATATAGGAATAGATAGGAGGAATAATAGGGAGATTAGGAGAAGTGTATAGAAAAAAGATAAAGGATAATATAACGAATAAATAGTTACTAGAATAGTTACTCTTTAAAATTATATATATATTAATTAGACATAGTAGGGGCTGTAGAATCCCTATAAATCCTAATTAGTATAACTTAGCCTTCTTATGCTATAAGGTAGGTAGTAGCTTCTATTATACGTGCATATAAGCCCTAAACCCTAAGTATTACGTTAATGTTGTTATAAATATGGAATAAGTAGCGTTGGCTAGTTATATACCATATTTAGTAGCCTATACCTTAAGTACTACCTTACCTAGCTATCTCCTAGCCTTCTACTATGTATAAATAGCCGTCTTCCTACCTCTTAACCACCAGATACTTCTTATTTAGCCTCTTACCCAGCTTAATAGATACTAACCCCTAACGCTTAAAGTAGAAAACTCTCTAATAACTATAATGCCTATATAATAGCAAGTTACTAGTAGATTGAATTTAGGACAACTAAAGATAGTATACACTCCTAATTTAGGCCTTAGTTTAATTTATTATATACTAGCCTCCAATATATCTATAGAGGGAGGTTAACCTTCCCTAGTTATACTACTTAAGATATAGTAAGAGAAGGGATTAAATATAGAGAAAGAACACTAAAAGGTAAGAAAGTAAGTATAACTTCCGTAATATATATTCTAATCTATGAAGGCTAAAAGAAATATCTAGGATATTGTTTTTATAGAGGAGCCTAATAAGTATAATATATATATTAAAGACCACTTAAGACGCTAAAAACTTTACTAACTACCTAGAACTAGGGAGAAGGGCGCAAAAAAAGCTGCTAAACTGACCTTACTATACCTCTACCTTTATCTCCCCCACTTTAGAGTTATATAATAACTATAGTAGAGTAAATAGTTAATCTAGTTTAAATTTTGTTAGAGAAATAGGTAGCCGAAATTAAGAATAGGATGGCGAAGTAGGTAACTATACTGAAGGATACTACGTAGAACTAGTGCGATAAACTTAGAAAGGGGATAGAAAAGCAGATTGCTATACTAAAGGACGCCGTAAGGAGAGAGTGCGAGGAGGTTGAGAAGGGAACGGTAAAGAAGCTTAAAATACTAGGGAATGCCTAGGATGTTTAGCTTAAAGCCCTTGAGGATATAATAAGATAGGCTAAGAACCTGCTAAGGCGGACTAGTTTTTAAGGGATATAATTAGACTTGCTTTTTAGCAAATCCTAGTATACTCTTCTAAAATTTAGATATTTATTAAACGTTAAGCTTTATAATTTTATACTAGTAATCTCTACCTTCCCTAATAATGTTTATAATATATTACTCTCTTTAATGGATTAGATATTAATATTTAAGCGGTCTTTATTTATATCTCTTTACTATTAGGCCCTTCTGTAGCTTAAGCGTAGTATTATATATATATAATATTACATATACTCAGTATACTAAAGAATTCTTTTTTATTTTCCCGTTTCTTAGTTCTAATTCTAGATTTCTATTTTTAGTTTCCTAAATCCTAAATCCTAACTTTAAAATATCTTTTTATATTTAATATTTAGTAAAAATAAGTAATAATAGTCTAATAGAATAAATACCTATTACGCCACCTCTTCTTCCACAGATATATTTTAAATCCCTCTGCGGTAATCTACCTTATATTTACTAGGTTAAGTTATAGGCCTTATATCCTTAAAATATACTTTAATACTACTATATAGTTAGTTACTTAGATAGTAAGCCTTCTACTACTGGATTTCTATTACTTATATATATCCCACCAGTATAGAGCTAATATATATATCTCTCTTTGTCTAGAAATACTACTACTTTCGTTAATAACTAAATTACTATAGCGCTCTAAAAATTTAGCGTTATTACGGGCTGCGGAATGTAGATAAGAAGTAGAGTTTTATATTCTACTAGAAGTAGGAGCTAATATCTAAGTAACAGACGATTTTAGTTAGATGCCGCTGTTACTAGCTGCAAGTAATGGTTATAAGGTGGTAGTAAAGCTACTTTTTATACGGGATAATATTAATCTAAACTCTGGGGATAAATTTAGGGCTATACTACTATTATTAGCTGTAGAATATAGAAGTAAGGTAGTAGTAAAGCTACTGCTTACGTAGGATGACGTTAATCTAGATCCTAAGAGTACTCTTAGAGATATACTACTATTATAGGCCGTGATAAACGGGTATAAGGGGGTAGTAAAGCTACTGCTAGTGTAGGATGGTGTTAACCTAAACCCTAAGGGCTTCTATAATTAAATACCGCTATTAGCGGCTATAGAACGCGGGCACGAGGTAATAGTAAAGCTACTGCTAATAAAGGATGGTATTAGCCTAAACTCTACTAATATTAAAGGTTAGACTCCGCTCTTATAGGCTATAGAGAGTAGATAAGAGGGGATAGTAAAGCTACTGCTTACGTAGAAAGGCGTTAACTCTAACTCTAAGGATAGTAATAGTTAGATACTGCTCTTATAGGCTGCTTAATAGGCATATAAGACTATAGTAGAACTATTACTTAAGGACGGCGTTAACGCGAAATCTAAAGATAAATATAGTGAAACGCTATTATGGTAGGTAGTAGAGGGCTGGTATAAGACGAGAGAAATATATTTATTAAATACGCGGCTAGTGGGGTTTATAGACGAGATATATAAGCTAGTAGTTTAGCTACTACTTAGAAAGGATAATAATATAGGCTTTAATACTATATATACTTAACTTTCCTATAAATTAGAAGACTAGTTACTAAGAAAGATTAAAGGCTGTGGTTAACTTCCTTATACTAAGCAAACTGTTATTACGGACTCTAATATCGTCCTCTCCCTATCTATCTTTATACTAGCTACCTCCTAATTTTGTATTACTATTAAGTTATAGGGGCGTAGCCTTATCTAAAAGATATCTAGCGGTCTCTTAGTAGTCCCTATAGATCGCGTAGTTAATTAGGCTATGAAATTTTAGCCCTAATCCACGTAATAGGGGTTCCTTATTTATCTATATAATAGGATTATATCTATTTTTAGTTTTCGCCGCCTTATAAAGGCGTGTAGCTAGCTAAAATGTATCTAGTTTTTTTAACTAAGTGCCTATAATTAGAATAAGATCTAGAACTTAATATTTGGCATCTTAAGATATAGCTTTAATCGCGTCCTCGTCCTAATTGTTAATTTCTCTATTAAGAAGTATATTAGGCCAAAGCACGCTAATACCTCTTAACCGTTTCCCTTTGCCTTATTGGTCTATATCTCTCCTAATATACTTAGGATAAGCTAATAGTTCTAATCCCTAAAAGTACTTTAGGTTAAAAGTTAAGTGCTATTTATACTTATAGCAGATTATCCTATCTAGTTAACTATAGAGTTCTACTATCTTTGCCTATAGGCCCTTCTTAGTTAGAGGAGAGTCTAGAGATAATAACTAGAATTTATTATAAAGTCCGTTAACATTCTATATAAAGTGTTAAAGGATACGCTTATTATTTTTGTTTGTAAGCTAGTAGAAATTAGTAGGTATAGTATAAAAAGCTAGCTTATTTATAATGTAAAAGCCCCTATATATATTTCGAGTTAAATAATTATTATTATAATTATTAATATTAAATAGGCTACGTCTAGACTGGTGCCTAGAAAATATAAGGTTTTGAAGGGTATAAACGATATTCTCGTACTTAAGTTGGTAGGAGTTAGTAGGAACGGCACAAAAAACTTTCTTATTTGTGATGCAAATATTACTATATATATTTTTAGTAGAATTAATATTATTATAATTACTAATCTTAAACGGGCTATGTCTAGATTAGTGCCTATAAAGCGTATAAAAGTTAGGAACTATAAGTATTAAGAGTTAGAAAAGTAGCTCTCTACGGTTTCCAATATATAAGACTTACTTTTTATAGCTACTGAAATACTAGCACCGCTTAAAATAATAATCTTCTTTTTTGCTATAAATACCTTCTTAAAATCCTTAAGTAAGATCTCTTTAATAGATTTTAGTTTAGAATAAGGCTTACTATCCTTAGTAAAATATAGTTGCCTTTTAGGGAGAATTTATTTAGGTATTTTAGTTTAATAAATTAACTATATAAAGAAAGAAGTGAGAATAAAAGATATATAGAGTAGGTAGTAGGGGTGCTAGTAGTTATACTTTATTTTATACTAATAGAGATACTAAAGAGGGGTAAGTTAGTATAAGGTAGATACGAAGTGTATTCTAGGAATAGAACTTCGCTATAATCCTGTTGCATACCCTATAGTCTAATTAATACTATTGTAATATATAATAGGCTGTTTGAGTAAAACCGTCTAGGGGTACTGTATAAACCGGCGAGGTAGAGTATAAATAATCTTGCTATAACCGCCTTAGTTACCTAGATATCTGTAAGTAATAGGCGCTAATTAGGGGTTATCTACCGAGCAGAATCTTAGGTGGGCGTAGTAGTTTTATTTAAGTAAGTAGGTTAGTATTTTATACTGGGGCCTTAGGCATATAAGCGGATGATTTTAATAGTAGAACTTAAGAATATTAAAAGTAAGAAGGCTAAGCAGGCTTGCGGCGGTTTAAGCTATCTGCTATAGTACAGTATCCTAAGTCTTACTTATTCTAGTTATTTTACTTCGTTTTAAAATTAAGGGCCTATTATCTATAAATCTAGTATATAGGCTAAATATTTAGGGCTTGGTATTACTAAGGGTTCTTGGACTAAGGTAGTGTAGTACTTAAGTGACCCGTTAGCTCTATTAGAGTATCTGCCTTTCTAAGATTAGAACTTATATAGTTATAGCGAACGAAGATAAGGTAGAGCTACGGCACTACGTTTTAGGGTATTATCTTAGGTCTTGTGTAAAGGTTAGCTTTCTAAAATAAATAGGCATCCCCTAGGCTCTTTAGTTAAAGAAACTATCCTATACTAAGACGTTAAAAAGATAGTATACCTATTCTTAATAGCTCTTATTTACGGCTTTATTAATATTACCCTCTTAGGGGATCCTGTTTTCGGCTTAGACCTAGTAGAAATCTTTAAGAATTCTATAGTTAATAACTAGGCAAGAGGTATAGTATTTCTAAATGACCTAAAAGGGCCAGTCCTAAGCTAGATAATGGTGGTATTAGAGTAAAGCATAATTGTAGGCACCTAGTTTATAGCGATTAATAGTATAACTAGAACTAAAGGGGACTTAATTGATAAATCTAGCTAGGTACTTAATTTTAAAGGACAATATAGTAGAATTAACGAGAACGCTTTAATTAATAACGAAGCTATAGATAACGCCGAATTCCTTACTAAAGTTAAGGGTGCATTTCTAGATAAAGGTATATTCTTATATCTTCTTCTTTATAGAAAATTGGAATCTTAACCCGCTAACTACTTTTTTTTAGAGAGAAGTAGTATTTAAAAAGAACCTAAACTTTTAGGAGTAAGGTATAAAGATATATCGTCTGCTATAGTATTAGATTAACCTATAAATAATAACTATAAAATTATTGCTTATAAACGCAAATCTACTTCCCCTTATAGGCGTAAATCTGCTTCGCCTTATAACTAGAGGTTAGCTATATAGCGTAAGCACAAAGCTATCCTACCTTGTGAGAAAACTCTTATTACACCTTAAAGATCTACTAGAAAAAGTAAGCGTATAGTAATAGACCCCTTTAGGCGAATAAAGTATAGATATAAGCCTAACTTAAATACCTTAATAAATAAAATAGACTTAAGATAGATTAAAATGTAGATAGAGTAGCTGGTATTAATAAAGGCGGTAAAAGGTAAAGAGAATTATATTTTGTAAACTAAGATATAAGAGTTTAAAGAGATTCTAGAATTAGAGATAGAGTAAGCGTACTTAGCTAAGATAGAACCTCTAGAGGCACGGGAATATATATATTAAATCTAATAGGTATAGAAGCGTATACTTTTAGGTTATAAGGGAAGGGATAAGATTAAGAGCTATAGGGATATCCTTAATAATTTATATAATAATTTAGATATATTCTACTTCTAGAGCTTATAATAGTAATAGTAAGTAGGGTTATTCTATATAAAGAACTAAAATATATTTATTATACTTTTAAGGCTATTAGAGTTGGGGTTAGATAACGTTTATTTATAGTTAATATAGTATTATATATAAGTAAACCTATATTAATTAATATTAGCCTAAGTGCGTTGCGGTTAATCTAATAGATATATTTACTAAAACTAATCGTATAGATTCGCCCTCTAATTGCAACTTATTCTAATAAGATATTGTTTATATTACGAGACTAAACGCGCTAGGAGTACCTTGTGGAAATGGATAAAAAAAGCTAGTGCTATTCTAATAAGTAATACTTGCTGTAATACTTGCCTAATCCACCTAAAACGTATTATAATTGCCGCTACTACCTATAATACTTACGAGAGAATATGATGTAGCGCGTTAACTAATGTACTGCCTTAGCTAGATAAGTATGGCCCTTATAAGAGGGATAAGGGTAAATACTATTAAAGAGTAGCCGTGCCATTTAGCGCGCTTTAGGGAATCTTAAAGCTGGCGGTTTAGTCCCTAGAATAGTTATAAGGTCTTATAATTATAGAGAGAGGGAGAAAGGTAGGATCTATAAAGTTTAAGGTTGCCTTATATAACGCGTTTCGCGAATTAAATAATCTATATAGCCCTATTAGCATAGCTCTAAGAATTTTTAATATTAAAACGTACTAGAAATCTAGTTTATCTCCTATATTTACCTATATAACGGGATTTATTAGGTATAAGAGAGAATTTTTAAAGGGAAGGAGAATTTAGCCTAAAGATAGGGTAGGAAGGAGAAGGAGTATAATTCTAATTATATTTATATTATACTATACTCTTAGTTTAGAGGGATTCTCTAGCTTAAATATATAGGCCTATTCCCTATATATCTAAATTAGGATTTAGTTTTATAGATCCCGGAATACAAAACTTGTATATATATAATGGCTTAGTTTCTAAAACCGTAAAACTAGAACTGGATTTCTAAATCCTAGTTTTAAATTGCTATTTAGGCTTTAATAAAATAACCCTTTTTAGCGATAATAGTATAGTATATATATAGTCGACTAAGCGCACACAATACTATTAGCCTTAGAGTTATTACTATTATATCTTATCCTTAACCACTTTATTAAAATTACTTAGAGAAAGATTATATTACGTTTACAGTACTAAATAGACGTATTATTAGAAAGATTATAAAATCTACTACTTAAGACAAAAATCTTTAAGTTATAGCCGCTAGGAAAGTACTATAGAAAAAAGCAGAAGAACTGTTTTCTCTTTTCTCTTAGTATAAGGTAGACTTATTACTAGTAGAGGGAAGGAACGAGATCTAAGTAAGCCTCTTATTGACCGCTAAATAGCACTAAAAGAACTAGTCCTTTTGGCAGCGCCAGTTAGAACAATATATAGCCTTAAATCCCGGTCAATACCTCTACCCGCCTCCCCTACTTATTACGGACCTAATAACAGTAGTAGTTATACTACTAGAAAGAGACATAAATAGACTAGTGGAGGAAGCACGGGAGGTGCTGGAACCAGTCAAACTATAGGACGAGGGGTAGCCGAGTTATATAACGTTACGAGACCAGTTTGGAACGTGGGAACGTAGGAACGTGGGAACGTGGGACGTACTAACGTACTGATGTACTAACGTACTTAGTATATTTTATAGGAGTTGGATTGTGTATTTAAAGGACTACAGTCCCTACTTAGATAGTTCTCTTTCCTTATAGTAATTCTTAGAATATAATTAGAGTTAATCTATTAGGCAAACCCACTCTACTAGTTGTTAATATATTATTAACTATTCTATATCTATATACCTAGCCTATTAGTACACCCACCGTAGTACTTCTACTAGGTGTTGTTATATAATTACTACCACGGTTATAGTAGAAGAAGTCGAACAATATGCTACCTAAAGCAGCAGTTACGATGCTATTAACGGCAGTAATAACCTTAAGAATAGGTAGGGACACTAGTATAAGTAACGATAACTTATAAGTGGTTATAAGAGGTTAGTTACAGGAAATAGTTAATTAATTAACAGATAATAATATAATACTTAAAAATAGACTTAATAACATTGGGATATAAGAGATAAAGTTACCTTTAATTAAGCGGTTTGTAGGAGAAAGGTTAAAGCTTAAGGGGTTTCTTACCTAGATGTATTTTAAGGTTACGTAAGAAGTAGCGAAGCTAGTAATACCTATAGACCAAGTAGTATATATAGGATTGTTCTTAATAGGAAGGGCACTTAAATAGTTTAAACCTTACCTTATAGAAATATAGGCAAACGCTATAGCTACACCTAATAAAGAAGTATAGTTTATATTCTTAAGTTAGGAAGGGTTTATAGAGCGCTTAATATAG
>Ga0193728_1001428_pt1 | contig 12144 bp, 7 predicted proteins | sample U1c1metaG_FD_143037 | JGI IMG/M metagenome (GOLD analysis project Ga0193728, IMG submission 143037) | Soil microbial communities from a riparian zone of the East river system, Colorado, United States - U1c1 | ecosystem: Environmental > Terrestrial > Soil > Riparian zone | place: USA: East River...
CCTGGTTGGGCTTTCCTCCGGCGGTGCGCGGACTTGTCGCAATAGTCCTGCTTTTTGATCTCTACACTATTTACCAGCAATGGGAGATTCACCGCATACGCCGTCAGTTATTCAAGCGCGAAGAGCTGTTTCGACTGATCAGCGATAACGCCACGGACATGATTGCGGTTGTGGATATGGAAGGGCAGCGCATTTACAACAGCCTTTCCTATCAAACGGTGCTGGGGTATTCGCCCGAGGAACTTAAGGAGTCGTCGTCACTGGAGCAAATTCACCCGGACGATCGCGAACGGGTCAAGCGGGCGGCGAAGGAATCGCGCACGACGGGAGTGGGCCAGACGCTGGAATACCGCATTCGACACAAGAATGGAACGCGGAGGGTATTGGAATCGACCGCCAGCGTGATTCGCGACGCCAAGGGCGCGGTTGAAAAACTCGTCATCGTGAATCGCGATATCACCGAGCGCAAATCGGCGCAAGAAGCATTGCTCCTGGCCGATGCGGATTTTAAGTCGGTGGTGGAAGATGCGCCGTACGGAATCTATCGCGCAAATAGTGACGGTCAGCTTTTTCGCGTTAACCCGGCGTTGCAGAAAATGCTGGGGTATGGAAGCTCCGCGGAGCTTTGAAAGCCAATCTGCAACTTGATGTTTTTAAATTAGCGGCGGAATTTCGCACGTTAACGGATTTGTTTAATCGCGCCGAGGATTTCAAGGAGGCGGAAGCGGAATGGAAACGCAAGGATGGCACGACGATTACGGTGCGATGCAGCGGCCGGCGCATCGATCATAAGGACGGCCATGATCCTTATTTCGAAATGTTCGTGGAAGACATAACCGAAAAGCGCATTCTGGAGCGGCAGTTGCGCATGGCCGGAAAGATGGAGGCGGTTGGGAGGCTGTCGGGCGGAATCGCACAGGACTTCAACAATCTGCTGGGGGTAATCATCGGGTACAGCCAGCTATTGAAACGCGCGCTTGGAGCGGATAGCCATTTAGTGGAGCACGTGAATGAAATCGAGAAAGCGGGGGGCCGCGCCGCCGCATTAACGCGCCAGTTATTGGCCTTCAGCAGGCAACAGATTCTTACCCCTACGGTGTTGAACTTGAACGATCTGGTCGCGGACATGCAGAAAATGCTGCCACGGCTTATCGGCGAGGACATCGTCGTCACGATGGGTATGGAGCCGGAGTTGCAATCGGTGCGCGCGGACCGCAATCAAATCGAGCAGGTCATCATGAATTTGGCGGTGAATTCGCGCGATGCCATGCCGGCGGGCGGGGAACTTCGTATCGACACAAAAAACGTGTACCTCGACGATGCCTAGGGCAGTACGTGTGTCTGTCGGTTACCGATACGGGCGGGGGCATGGATGCCGAGACGCTCGCGCATATTTTCGAACCATTTTTCACCACCAAGGAAATGGGCAAAGGCACCGGGCTGGGACTCGCCACCGTGTACGGCATCGTGAAGCAAAGCGGCGGTTATGTGTGGGTCGACAGCGAACCCAACAAGGGCGCTTGTTTCCAGATTTTCCTTCCTCGCGTCGCGGAGATTCCGAATCGCCGGCGGCGCGACCGTATGTCGGCGAAAATCTGCGCGGGTCGGAAACTATTTTGTTGGTGGAAGACGCCGAAGCGATTCGAAGACTTGCCGCGCAATTCTTGTCGAGTCACGGTTTCGAAGTGCTGAGCGCTTCGAACGCCGAAGAAGCGGTAAGTATGGCCGCCGCGCACGCAGGTGCAATCCAGCTTCTGGTTACCGACGTGATCATGCCGGGGCAAAACGGGCGGGTGTTAGCAGAACGACTGGTGGCCAGCTACCCGCGCATCAAGGTTTTATACATTTCCGGCTACACCGATTCATTTATAGCGGGGCATGGCGTTCTGGGAGCCGAATCGAACTTGCTCAATAAGCCGTTCACCGAAGAAGCGCTCATCCACAAAGTTCGCGACGTTCTAGACAGCGGCAAACAAGGCCAGCGAATTAGCGAGATGGTGTTAGCCGGTGCGCCGAAACAGCGGTCTATCTAACTGGACAAAGGCTAAGAGGGCCAAGAGGACACACGGATGGCGAGAATTCTGATTGTCGACGATGATGAAGCGGTACGGCGGCTGGTACGGCTGAATCTCACGGATTTGTACGAAGTTTTTGACACCGGCAAGCCTGAGGAAGCGCTGGCGCTGGCTTTGGAGCACAAGCCGGATGCTATTCTGCTGGACCTGCGCATGCCAGGATATTCCGGTTTCGAACTTTGCAAAACATTTACTTCATTCAGCGCCACGCAGTTGATTCCTGTTTTTGTGATCAGCGGCGAGGGCGGAGCTAAGACAAAAGATTTCTGCCGCGATCTGGGAGCAGCGGCTTATTTTGAAAAGCCCGTGGACTTCGAAGCGCTACGCGATACGCTGGCGCAAGCGTTGCATAGCCGTCGACTGGAGCGCCGCAAGGAAGTTCGGGTTGGACTGCGGGTGCCGTTGAAATTGAGCGGCCAGGACGCGAATGGCGCGGACTTCAGCCTGGCGAGCACCACGGAAAACGTCAGTAAAGGCGGGTTTCTGTGCGCTTGCGCTGTAGTTTTGACTATCGATTCCATCGTGGATGTTTTTATGCTTGCTCCCGAGCAGGAGCGTGTGGGTAAGGCGCGAGTGGTGCGCGCGGAATGGACGGGGACACAGTATCCAAGATATGGATTCGCTTTCACGGAAATGATTGGGCATTGGGCGCTGCAGTAGGTTTACGCGCTGTATGTGTTAATGAATATTGTTTTGCGGGTTAGGTGCAAGAGAGTTTTAGTTCGGCCTGGTGGAAAAACAAGACCCGGAAAACCCAAGGCCCGAAAAACCAAGGCCCGGAAAACCCAAGGCCCGGAAAACCCAAGACCCACCCTACAAGTCGAGGGTGGGGCACCCTCCGTCTAACTGAGTTACTTCGATACTTTAGCGATCAAGGCCCCGAAGGGCGGAAGCTCCAAAGCTTCTGCACTACCTGCGGAAGCAGGCTGCTGGAAAGTGGACAGCAGCACTGATAATTTTGGGGATGTGTAACCCACCGGCTCAAGATTCAATTTAACTTTATGCGGCGTGCTGGACATATTGAGCAACACGAGGATGGCTTCGTCTTTATCTTTACGCAGATATGAAAGCACGTTGGGGTCGTCTTCGTTTAGCGCGGTGTAGGTTCCGTTGACGAGCGCGGGCTCTTTGTGGCGCATGGTGAGCAGTTGGCGGTAGACGCTGAGGACGGAATTGGGATCTTTCATTTCTGCTTCGACGTTGTGGGTTTTGTAGCTGGGCGGCACCGGTAGCCACGGTTTGGCATTGCTGAAGCCGGCATTTTTCGCGGTGCTCCATTGCATGGGAGTGCGTTCACCGTCGCGGCCGATTTCACCGGGCCAGCCGGTTATACCTTCCGGGTCTTTCACGTCTTCCTTGCGCTTGGGATTGTTGTTTTGCATTCCCAATTCTTCGCCGTAAGTGAGATAAAGCGAGGCCATGAGCTTGGCGATTTGGTCGTTATGCACGCCGTCACCGTAACGATTGTAAGAGCGCACGATGTCGTGATTGCTGATGACGAAGACGGGCCAACCGCCGGCCGTATCGACCGCGGCGATCTGGCGGCGAAATTCGGGCGCGGAGAGTTTGTTTACGGAACCGAACATGAGGTCCATGGGCATTTGCAGTTCGTTGCTGTGTTCACCGTAATAATTTTTTAGTTCAGCAATGTCTTTGGTCCAGGTTTCTCCAATGAGGACGGCGTCGTACTTGTCGGCGATTTTGCGAAGGTCCTGCAGAACGTCGTGCACTTCGGGCAATTTGGTGTTGTGGATACGCGCGAAGTTGGGACGGCCGAATTTGTCTTTACCGGGCGCGGAGGGATTGTCGGCCAGGTTGGGATCTTCGAAGAGCGTGTCCACCGCGTCGAGGCGAAAGCCGGCCACGCCGCGGTCGTACCAGAAACGGGTAACGTCGAGCATGGCGTCCTTGACGGCGGGATTGCGCCAGTTGAGGTCGGGCTGCTGGGGATAAAAATAGTTGTAATAGTATTGGCCGGTTTTTTTGTCGAAAGTCCATGCGGGAACGCCAAATTCAGATTGCCAGTTGTTGGGAGGCTGATCGCCTTTGCCATCACGCCAGATGTACCAATCGCGATACTTAGAAGTTTTTGAGGAGCGCGAGTCGAGGAACCATTTGTGCTGATCGGAAGTGTGATTGACGACGAAATCGAGAATGACGCGGATGTTGCGTTTTTTGGCTTCGCTGACGAGGCGGTCGAAGTCTTTGAGATTGCCGTACATGGGATCGATGGCTTCGTAATCGGAGACGTCATAACCGAAATCCACTTGCGGAGAAGGGAAGCAGGGAGTGATCCAGATGGCGTCGACGCCTAATTCGTGGAGGTAATCGAGCTTGGAGGTAATTCCGTTGAGGTCGCCGACGCCGTCGTTGTTGCTGTCGGCGAAGCTACGTGGATAGATTTCGTAGAAGACGGAGCTTTGCCACCATGGACGGGCGTGAGTATCGGGTTGTTGCTGGGCGCTGGAGGGCAAGGCCGCGGCGAGGCAGGAGCAAAGTGTGAGTGAGAGGGCGATGACAAGTTTCTTAAGCATGGTTGGAAGGCCTCCGTTGTATCGGAAATAAGTGTTAGCCGTGGAACATAGAGAGTTGTGCTCGCCTAGTTTACCTTGGGTGCTTTGCCGCGACGAGCGAGCGCGAAATGAATGGTCACAGTGGCTTGCGCGGTACCGCGATTATCCGCGACAGGGGTGAGGATGTGCAGCCAGCCGAATTCGCTGCTGCCGCGCAGCAACTCCGCGCCATCGACGGACGAGACGGAGCCGGGATTGAATACAGAAAGCTCGTAATCGCGTTGCGGTGCGCCGGAAACGAGCAGGGTTAGTTCGTCTTTAGCGTCGTTCCAGGATTCGGAAAGGATTCGCAAGCCTTCGCTGGGGCTGCCGAGCTGTGGTAACTGCGGTTGATAGCTGACGCCGAAATCACTGGCGATGCGGATGCGAAGTTTGGTGGTGGCGGCTGCGGGCACAGAAACGTGAGTGATGGCGTGCTGGTCGGTTCCGTGAGGTTGAATTTTAAATGGAACAGCGTGGCCGCCCGCGTCGGCGGAGAGCACGCGGGCGCGCGGGCTGAGAGCAGGATCGAATTCGACGGAGCAATTTTTTGTGCCGGTATTTTTGATTTCCAATTCGATAGCCTCCGGCGTTTTTGAATAGCTGAGATCCATGGTCGCATCGCCGACGTGAATAGTGTGAATGGCGAAGCCGGGCCAATCGGCCGGCAGGTGCGGAGCCAAAGTAAGCGTGGCATTTTGTGCGTCGCTTGAAAGTCCCAGCATTCCTCGAAGTATGGGCGCCACGACCATAGCAGCTGACCAAATCTGATGCGGTGAACTGGTGGACAGGCCCTGATAGTAATCGCCGGAGAGCACTTCAGTGACGTGGCCCGGTGAACCGTCAAGTGCGAGCAATGCGTTGGCGCGCAAATTTGCGTAGGCCGGATGTTCGTGATGATAGCGGTACTCGCCCACGGAAGCCCAACCAGTGAACAGCGGCCACACCGAGCCGTAGTGATATCCGCCGCCGCTGTAGCGAGTGGCGCGCCCGGAAATAATGCGCATGCCCCAGTCGCTTTGATGATTCGAATCGGACAACTGGGTGATCATCTCGGCGGATTTTTCTTCGTCCAGCAAACCGAACCACATGGGGACGGTGGAAAGCACGCTGGCTTCATCTACGGGCTGATTGTCTTTGTCGAGCGCGAAGGCGAACCTTTTTTTCTCCGGCAGCCAGAAGGCGTTGTTTAGCAATTTTTGTTGGCTGTCGAATGCGCCTTGGAGTTCCTTGCTTTCGGTTTCTTTACCGGCGAGGCGCGCGAGATTATTCAGCGCGCGTAAGGCTTCCGCGCCCAAACCGCTTTGGTAAAGTTCGGTTTTCACGGGGAGAAGCGGGCCGCCTTCAATCCAGCCGTGGCCAAAGCCAAAATTCTGCGGGAGGCCTTGAGAGTCATAGGTGGAACGTAGAAACTGATAGGCCTTCCACACGCTGTCCCATTTCAATTTCGCGAGCGCGGTGTCACCGCTGGCCACGACGCAATCGTTCATGCCGATGATGTAGAGCGGGGTGGCGTCCGCGGAAGCGTAGGCGTACGGATAATCCTTGAACCAGGGAACGAAGTTCGCGCCTTGGGCGATTTCGTGCGGGATTTTTCCGTCTTCGCGCTGATATTTGCCGATGAACTCGAGCGCTTTGCGTGTGGTTGCAAAATCGCCGACAGCGTTGAGTGCCAGCGAGGTCCACATGGAGTCGCGGCCAAAAAACCACGCGAATCCTGGGCGTTGGCTTTCGCCGGAGGTGCGGTAGCCGGCCACGAGTCCGGTTCCGAGATCGCGATTGGTCACCAAGCCCTGGAGCATGCTTACGCGCGACCAATCGTAGGCGCGTTGCAATTCTTCATCGGGAAGCTCGAGGCTTACGGTTTTTGATAAATAATCGCGGTAGTAATCAGCCGATTGGCGAAGTAACTGCGGGTATTCCGCGGTCAAGTGTTGATAGGCGCTTTCCGCTTCGGCGCGGCCCTGCACGGAAGCGGCGAGGACGATCACTTTTGTGTCCGCGCCTTTTTCCGTAACTCCCAGGCGGAAAGAGTTGTCGCTTTCGCTGGAATAGTTGGTTTGATACTCGCCGCGGCGTTCGGCCGCGGTGGGCGAGCCGAGGAACGCCGCGAATTTCTTTTGCTCTTCGCCAAAGTAGAAGGCGTTTCGTTTCGGTTCCCAGTTGACGTAAGTGGCGCCCAGGGCCGCGGGCCACTCCAATTGAAAATCGCGACGGAAAATGGCTTCTATTTCCAGCGGGAATTCCGTTTCAACTTCAAACGTGATGATCGCGCCGGGCTCATCGACGGGGACAAAAAACGTTTCTCGCACGGAAAAAGTATCGCTGGTGTAAACGATAGTCGTGGATTCGGGACGAACGATCACGGTGCGCGCAAGCGATTCGGCAGGCACTGCGCGGTCCTCGGTGTGAAAGCGCAAATGGAAATCGCGGAAAATCTTTAGGGGATAGACCCAGGCTTCCACGCGGCCGGATTCATTGCCAAAAATTCCGGCACGCGTGCCCACGGCAGAGAGAAATTCCCAGGTGCGTACCGGGCGGGTCAACTCCAGGGAGGGGGGTTGATTTTCCTGCGCGGCGTTGGCGCCGGCGGCGATAAAGAGAAGACTGGCGAAGAGAAGACTGGCGAAGATGCGAACTAATTTCATGAAGGTGTTTGCGAGTGTCTCACAATTGCGCTGGCTTTGAGCATGGACGCGAAGGGAATTGCAGGCCGCAGTGCAGCGTGCAGGCGCTTGCAAAGTGCCATACGCCTCTCTATAAAGGAAAGCGGCAGATTCTAGCACGAGCCAAAGCCGGGAAGGTACCACTCCTTTTGGGTTTTTCACGCCGCTCTTTTTTGAAGTCGCTTAGCCGTTCCGCGACGGTCCTCTCGCTCGAAAACATATTGGGGTTATCGCGGCCTCGAAATGCCGAGGGAATGGGTCGCGAAATTCAGCAGGGTCCCTCCGCGCCTAGTGTCTCTACTCCTACTGTTGCGGGGACTCCGTTGGGGTTGAGTTTTGTGAATGTTGCGAAAGAAGCGGGGCTGAACGCCAAGACTATTTTTGGCGGAGAGCACAAAAATAAATATTTGCTGGAAACGACAGGTTGCGGAGTCGCTTTTTACGATTACGACAACGATGGATGGCTGGATGTTTTTTTAGTGAATGGATGGCGGCTGGAAGGATTTCGCGCGGGGAAGGAGCCGTCGTCACATTTGTTCAAAAATAATCGTGACGGGACGTTTACGGACGTAACGGGCAAGGCGGGATTAGTGCATTCGGGCTGGGGACAGGGCGTCTGCATCGGGGATTATGACAATGATGGATTCGAGGATCTCTTCGTCAGCTATTTTGGGAAAAACGTTTTGTATCACAACAATGGTGACGGGACGTTTACGGATGTGAGTGAGAAGGCTGGAGTGGCGGGTAACGGAAAGAGGTGGAACAGCGGGTGCGCGTTTGTGGATTACGATCGCGACGGAAGGCTGGATCTTTTCGTAGCGAACTATATTGACCTGGATCTGGCCACCGCTCCAGTGCCGGAGTCCGGGCCTTGCAATTACAAAGGGGTTCTGGTGGCGTGCGGGCCGCCGGGATTGAATGGGGGCAAAAATATTCTGTACCACAATAATGGCGACGGGACGTTCACGGATGTTTCGCAAGCGGCAGGAATTCTGAATGCCAACGGAACGTATGGACTCGGCGTTCTGACGGCTGATTTCGACAATGATGGCTGGCCGGATATTTATGTGGCCAACGATTCGACAGCGAGCGCGCTTTATAAAAATCTGGCCAACGGCAAATTTACGGATGTGGCCATGGAGGCAGGGTGCGCGCTGAGCGCCGACGGAAAACCCCAAGCAGGAATGGGCGTGTCGGCGATTGATTACGACCTGGACGGCAATCTCGATATTGTGAAAACAAATTTCGCGGGGGATACGCCTTCACTGTACCGGAATATCGGTGGGGGAAATTTTGAGGACGCTACTTTTCCAGCTGGGCTGGGGAAACACACGCAGTATCTTGGGTGGGGCTGCGGCTTTTTTGATATGGACAATGATGGCTGGGCGGACATTCTTATCTGCAATGGGCATGTTTACCCGGAAGTGGAGCAGTTGCGCACGGAAGCAGGATACGCGCAGCGCAAGTTGTTGTATCGCAATTTGCGCAATGGGAAATTCGAGGATGTCTCGATGGACGCTGGGCCGGGCATTTCCGCTCCGTCGGCATCACGCGGCTGCGCTTTTGGCGATTTCGATAACGATGGCGACATCGATGTGGTGGTGAACACGGTTAACGATTACCCGCAACTATTGCGTTGCGATCAGAAAGCTGGGAATAACTGGCTCAAGGTTCGCACCATCGGCACCAAGTCAAATCGGAGTGGGATTGGCGCGCGATTGCGCTGCGTCACTCAACCGGCCGGGGCGACAAAACCTCATGCACAGATTGATGAAGTGCGCAGCGGCGGCGGCTATTTTTCGCAGAATGATTTGCGAGTGCACTTCGGGATTGGAAAAGCTGAAAAAGTTGAGGTATTGGAAATTCGCTGGCCCAGCGGACTGGTAGAAAAAGTGGAAAACATCAAGCCCAACCAGGTTATTTATGTGAAGGAAGGGCAGGGAGTTGTGCGGACGATGCAATTTCCGGAAGGTAAAGCTCCGGCGGGGCGGAAAGCGCAATAGCTGCGCGACGATCCTTGTTGGTTGCTCGTGCATACACAAAATCTCTACACGCCAAGGTGGCGTGCGGTTCTTCAAAACAATCAGGCGTCCGGCCGTTTATCGCACAAGTCGCGTGATAACATTTCTTCTCGGCAGCCGAGGCCGATTCTTGCATGAGGATTTTGACTTCGCGGTCTTGTACACACGGGATTTTTGTACCTGCCATTCTTCTCGCAGCGGCGTTTAGCTGCGCACTAACCCCCATAGCAGCGTCCGATCAAAGCGGGGCAGTTGCCAAGGCGGATGCCGCGACACAAGCGAATGCGGAGTATGGGCAGGGAGTAAGCGCGTTACAGCGCAGCGATCTTGCTGGGGCGCGCGCGGCCTTTGAAAAAGTTCTGCGCCTGATACCGAACAGTCCGGAAGCACACAACTCGCTGGGTTGGGTGTTGCTTGCGCAAGGGAAGACTGATGAAGCGATCGTGCATTTTCGTGCTGCGCTTCGCGCGAAACCAGAATTTGCTCAGGCACATATAAATTTATCCAACGCGTTGGTGCAGAAGGGCGATTATGAAGGCGCGGTACGTCAGGCGCGCGATGCGGTGCGAGACGCGCCGCAGGATTCAGAAGCTCATCACGCGCTCGGGCGAGCGCTGGCATTTGCCGGCGATAGCAAGAACGCGGTGATGGAGATGCGAACGGCCGCGGAGCTGGAACCGTCTCGGGCGGAATTACACGATGAACTAGGCACGCTGTTGGTGCAGCAATCCAGTGTGAAGGAAGCCGAGTCACAATTTGAAGAAGCAGTGCGGCTTGATCCTGGGATTGCGGCGGCGCAGCTGCACCTGGGCGTTTTGAGAGCTCAGGAAAAATCCGGGGATGCAGGTGTATCTGAACTGCGCGCCGCTACGCGGCTGGACCCACAAAATCCGCAAGCCCATTACTATCTTGCTAAAGCGCTGCAACAAACGGGCGACGCGGAAGGAGCTTTGCGCGAACTGCAGAGTGCGGTGCAATTAAAAGCTGATTTTCCAGGAGCGCAGAACGAATTGGGTTTCTTGCTGCAACATTCTGGAAATGCGGATGGGGCGGTGCAGGCTTTTCGCCAAGCTGTGCTACTACAACCGGAGAATGCTGATGTACACAGTAACCTGGGACTGGCTCTCTTACAGATTGGCGATGGGGACGGCGCGATCGCGGAATTCAAAGCGGCTGTGCGACTGCGCCCCGGTGACACCAGTTACCGCGCGAATCTTGGCGTGGCTTACTTGCAAAAAACTGATTTCGACGCGGCCATAGCGCAATTTGAATCGGCACTCAAAGACGCGCCCAATGATGCGACGCTGCACTACGATCTAGGGCTGGCGTTAAAACTGAAGGATAAACTTCCGGAAGGCATAGCGGAGCTGCGCAAAGCCGCGGAGCTAGATCCGCAGCAAGCGGATGCACATTACACTTTGGGCGTCACGCTTTGGCAGCAGGGCGAATTGCCGGCGGCGGAAAGTGAGCTGCGCGCCGCCGTTCGAGCCAAGCCTGACTACGCGGAAGCGTTCTATACACTCGGCACGGTATTGAAGCAACAGGAAAAGTGGCAGGAAGCCGCTGCCGCGTTGCGCGAAGCGATTCGATTGCAGCCGGACTTTGCAGGTGCGCATACAACGCTGGCGGCGGTGCTGCGGCAGCTTGGCAATACGCAAGGGGCCGGAGAAGAGAGCCGCGCGGGTGCGGTTATGGCGAAGCGGACTACCGATATGCAGGCTGCCGTGTTCGCGACCAATTCGGGCACGCGTTTGCTGAATGCCGGAGATCTTGATGCTGCCATCTCGCAGTTTCGGTCTGCGATTGCGGCTACTCCGGGCTATGCGCCGGCTCATTATCAACTGGGGTTGGCGTTGCAACGAAAAGGCGAGCGGGAAGAATCTGGCAGGGAATTAAAGAAAGCGGCGGAGCTTGATTCGCGGTTGAAGGCTACGTCACCTTAAGCGGATTTTTTAGAGATCTTTACGCAGCGCTACTAATTCAGTGGCTACGGGCACGCCCCGGACTACCTTGACATGAAGCACGGCTTCGAAGGGTTTTAAGTCAGCTGGTCTTTTAACCGAGAGTTTGGACAACAATTCCTCAAGAGTTTGTTGACGAGAAACATATTCAACAGCAGCTTGCGTTCCCATGGTGGTGGTGCCCGCCAGGATGAGTTCCGAACGCGAGTTGTTTAAGCCACGCACGAGGGCGACGACGGAATAATCTTCCGTGAGGGTTTGATTATTGGGGGAAGCAAGATATTCGTGTGGTTCGCCATTTCGCGGATGAAGATTAATGATCTCGGTGTTTCCGCGACGGGTGCCACTGGGAATTTGCTTGAAGATAAATTCTTTGGTGCTGGGGATATCGAGTAGAGACAAATTTTCAGAGGGCGAGCCGATAAAAATGAGGTCGTTGTTCTTGGCATCGTCCAGGGTAAAAAGACTTCCGCGTTTTACGCGTATCTCCTGGCGCAGCGCGGCAAAAACTTTATCGAGTTCGTGCACCGCTAAAACTTCGCCAACACCGGTGTAGTGATCGAGGATCGGCTCGCCGGCGTCCCGCACCGGATTGTAATAGCGCATGCCCACGTCTGGTCGGCCTGCAAAAGGCGCATTGCTGAAGATGACCCACGGTTCTTCGGGGCCGGTCAGAAATCCGCGCCAGAATGTTGAGTACGCGGCGGGAATTCCGGGGCGGTCGCTGATGACGCTTGTTTCGCCAGCCTTGCGCGGGAACAACAATGAGGCCATCACGGTTAAACTTGCGGCGAGCAACACCGCCAAAGTTCCGACGGCGATGGCCCACTTGCGGGGAATCTGTTGAGCTACCGGTTCATGCTCTGGAT
>Ga0193728_1001429_pt1 | contig 12143 bp, 9 predicted proteins | sample U1c1metaG_FD_143037 | JGI IMG/M metagenome (GOLD analysis project Ga0193728, IMG submission 143037) | Soil microbial communities from a riparian zone of the East river system, Colorado, United States - U1c1 | ecosystem: Environmental > Terrestrial > Soil > Riparian zone | place: USA: East River...
ACCCGATGCTCGCGATCTACGGCGCGCACCTGCTGGTGCGCCGTGCCAAACCAGACAAGCGGCTGATCGGCCGGGTAGCTCGCAATCTGCGCAGCCTGATGGGTGACCACCCGGATCTCAGGGCCATTGAGCTGTGGCTCGGCGAGCGCGAAGTCGGCGACTTCGCCGAGCCGCCGATGCTCAAGAGCAGCTGGTCAATCATCGTCAAAGCCAGCGCACGGCGTCCCGAGCTCGTCCCGCGCGGCTCGCGCTCGGCGGCGGTCACCGAGACGATCATCGGGGGCGGGCCCTGGCTTCGCTGGCGGGTGCCGCGCAGGAGCGAGCCGGCTGTCGCGAGCCTGAGTCCGGAGCAGCCTCTCGGCCGTGCGATCGCAGAGGTCGCTGCGGCGCTGTCCGGGGATCCGAAAGAGGTCCTTATGCAGGCAAGTGAGGCGACGCCTGTGGAGGCGTCGGTCATCGCCCTCGCGCAACGGGCGGGCAACGACGCAGCCCGGATCAGCGACACGGAGATCCTCGGCAGCCTAAGGATCCCTAGGACGGTCGCTGAGGACACCGTCGGCGCCGTACTCGAGCGTCTAGGGGACTGAAGCCGCGACCCAATCGTGCGCGTCGCCGCGCGGTTGAGGTCGGCGGTCCACCCAATTCCTCACTAATCCAGTCGCGTACCAAATTGCGTACCAATTTGAGCAAAACCAGTCGAATCTGACCGAACTGATTTGGCTCTAGAAAGCCATATTTATCTGAGCGAACTCCTGTCGATAGAACTCATAACCCGAAGGTCGCGGGTTCGAATCCCCCCCGCTATGCCAAACATCAGCGACCGCTTCTCCGGGGCGGTCGTCGTCGTTTTCGGGTGGAGGCAGCAGGCCGGGGCCGATGGTCGCCGTGAGCATGAGGCGGCGATTTGGCTTGTCGTAGCTGATCGTCACGTCGAACGCTGCGAGCAGGCTGGCGAGTTTCTTGCTCGGTCGCGTTGTGGAGCGAGGGGGCGTAGGTCGGGAACGGCGTCTAGCATGGCGAGGATTTCGTCGGGGTGGTGCCCCGCGGGGCGCTCGACCTTGAGGGCGTCGATCGCTTCGGTGACGGCGCGCTTGCGGGTGCTCAGTTCCTCGATGCGTCGAATGGCGGACGTGACAAGGACCGCAAAGGACCGCAGGCTCCCCTCGGTCGGCTCGTTACCGTTCTAGTGACAGTTCGGGGTGATCGTGGCGGCGAGAATCACTAGCACGGCGCGGCACCCGACGCCTATCGGCCCGTGTCGCTATGAAGCAGATGGACGATCAAGACAGCGCGGTCATATAGAAGCGTCAGCCTGAGTCCTGAAGCCGGATAGGACGCGCGCTAGCTACGACTTTTGCTGCCCTTGGAGTGGATGCGTTGCCGTGGACAGTTTTGGGCTTTGGCGGCTGCTCGTTGGTCGTAGTTGTGATTCAAAGCGCACCCACTCCACTCTCAAACCCTCGGGCCTCTGGCGACGGCACTCGAAGGACGCCCGGCGATCGTTGGCGCTAGCGTGGATCACTGCCGTAGGCGATTGAACGGTGGCGGATAGTGGCGACGCGGACCGTCTTGTCGTTGTCTGCGAGCTGGTAGATGATTCGGTAGGAGCCGACTCTCAGTGAGTAAAGGCCGCGTAGCCTGCCACGCAGTGGATAACCGGCGTGTGGTTCGCGCTGAAGCTGCGCTAGCGCCTCCTCGGCGGCATCGATCAGGGGCCAGTCGAGTTCGAGAAGCTCCGCGCGGGCGCGTCGTGCAAGTACCAGTCGAGCCACTGGCTGCTATTTCGTCGGTCGTCTCTCTGCCAACTCGCGGCGCAAGTCGTCGAACTCGACCGTTTCTCCACGTGCGAGCTCATCGAGCCCCGCCTGGAGGGCGTCCAATGTTGGAGCATCCGAGAGAATCTCGGCTGTCTCCTCGAGCGCTTGGTACTCGTCGATCGGGACCAGCGCGGCTGCCGGTCGCCCGTTGCGCGTCACGACCACGTGGTCGCGTCGGTCGGCCACCTCACTGAGCACCTCGGCTAGGTTGCTCCGGAACTCGCGGACGGGGATGGTCCTGGTCATCGGGCTGTAGTGTACCAAAACGCGTACACTACGATGGGCGCTCCTGCGACACACCAAGTCCATGCTGAAGACCGCCGGTGGGCAGGTGGATCGGGGTCAAATGCAACCGCCTAGGATTCGGACCCCGAAGGGCGCCAGACAGCGGAAATCTTTAGAAAGTCTATAAGGATGGGATTAGGGCGGACTTTGAGCGGCCACCAGGCTGCCCCCAGCGTGCTGTCGAGGAGCATCTTGCCGCCCGAAAAGGCTGGAAATCGGCCTGTTCATAGGAGCTTGCGCACTTCCGCGAGCTGGTACGCTTGACCGCGTAGCTGGTCGGGGATATGCGTACAGTCCCCGCCCCCGCTATCCAGAAACAAGGCTCCCCTATAGAAGGTCATTCAGGGGCGTTACGGGACAACCGATTGTCCGAAGGTTTTGTTAGTGAGCCATCCTGGGTTCCGCGGAGTCTCGGGGACCCCCGTCGGGCCCAGGGCCGATCAGACCTACTTGATGGCTCGACTTCTCCTGGTCGGAGACTTCGTGCGTCAGTGGCTTGGTCAGAAGCATCGCAGTCTGTGTTAACGAGCACTTTCCCGTACGGTACGGTGCTGGCGCTTGCACACCGCAGTTACTTGGAGGACGCCGATGCCGGACACCACCTGCCACATGTCGATCTCGCTCGACGGCTTCGTCGCCGGGCCGGACCAGAGCCGGGAGAATCCGCTGGGGAAGCGCGGCATGGAGGTCCACGGTTGGCACCTAGGCGACGAGCGCGCGAATGACGCTGACGCGACGGCAGCGGGTTGGCTCATGCGACCGCGCGGGGCCTACGTCATGGGCCGCAACATGTTCGGGCCGATCCGCGGCGAGTGGGATGAGGACTGGGATGGATGGTGGGGCTCCGAGCCGCCCTACCACGCGCCGGTCTTCGTGCTCACCCACCACCCCCGCGAGCCGATCGAGATGGAGGGCGGCACTAGCTTCCACTTCGTCACCCAGGGCTTCGAGGCCGCATACGCGCAGGCGCGTGAGACGGCCGGCGAGGATGGCATCGACATCGCGGGCGGCGCCTCGACCGTCCGTCAGGCGCTCGCCGCCGGAGTGATCGACGAACTCACGCTCGACGTGGTCCCCGTCCTGTTCGGGTCCGGCGAGCGGCTGTTCGACGGAGTCGAGTCCCTCGGGTTCGAGCCGGTCGAGGCGCTCCACTCTCCGCTCGCCACGCACATCCGCTACTGGCGGGCGGGGTGAGGAGCCGATCTTCGGTCTGGGGCGGCGTCAGCGATGAGAGCGTGCAGCAGATGGTGCGGGGCGGCGTGTCGCTATCGTCGAGCGCATGACGATCCAACGCATGGACCACGTGGGCATCGTGGTCGACGACCTCGCGGCCGCGACGGCGTTCTTCGTCGAGCTCGGACTCGAGCTGCAGGGCGAGGGATCGGTCGAGGGCGGTTGGGTGGACCGCGTGGTGGGGCTCGAGGGCGTCCGGGCGGAGATCGCGATGATGGAGACCCCGGACGGCCACGGACGGCTCGAGCTGACGAAGTTTCACGCCCCGTCGGGCCCGGGCGGCGACCGGCACGCGCCGGCGAACACCCCGGGCATCCGCCATCTTGCATTCGCGGTCGATGACATCGACGCCATCGTCGCTGGCTTGCGAGCCCGCGGCGCGGAGCTCGTGGGCGAGGTGGAGCGCTACGGAGACATCTATCGGCTCTGCTACGTCCGCGGTCCGGAGGGCATCATCGTCGAGCTGGCGCAGGGGATCGGCTGAGGGCTCCGGCCGCCCGCTATGACATCGTGGCGGCTCCCGTCGGCGCGGCTCCCCCCGACATCGCTCCCGCTCCCGCCGGCGCCGCGGGGCGGCTCAGCACGCCCGTGTCCCGCGTGAGCCGCTGCGCGAGCGCCACGGGGATCAGGCTGATGAGGATCACGAACAGGACCACGACGTTGACCTGGGGAAGCTGCTGGCCATTGCGGATGTGGGCGAAGATCCAGATGGGCAGCGTGTTCTGCGCTCCGGCGGTGAAGGTGGTGACGACGATCTCATCGAAGGACAGCGCGAAGGCGAGCAAGCCGCCCGCGACCAGAGCCGTCGCGATCATCGGCAACGTCACGAAGCGGAACGTCTGCCAGCCGTCGGCCCCGAGATCCATGGAGACCTCCATCAGCGAGGCCTGGGTGCGCCGCAGGCGTGCGAGCACGTTGTTGTAGACGGTGACGATGCAGAACGTCGCGTGGCCGATGACGATCGTGAGCAGCGAGAACGTCAGGGCGTTGAAGCTGATGAAGGAGCTCAGCGCCATGCCGGTGATGATTCCCGGGAGCGCGATCGGCAACACGAGGACGAGCGACACGGCTTCGCGTCCGAAGAAGCGGAAGCGGTCGACGGCGAAGGCGGCCATCGTCCCGAGCAGCATCGCGATCCCCGTGGCGAGCAGGCCGGCGCGCAGCGACAGCCACAGCGCCTGGCGCACTTCTGTGTTGTGCCAGGTCGAGGAGAACCAGCGCGTCGAGAGCCCCGGCAGCGGCCAGCTCTGCACGTTCGAGGGGTTGAACGCGTACAGCATGATGATCACGATCGGGAAGAACAGGAACAGCAGGATGAGCGCCGCCCATACGGCGAACGCGACCCGGCTCCATCGGCTCGCCCCGATCACAGCGCCTCGAACGCTCCCAGCCGGCGTGCCACCAGCAGGTAGATGCCCATGATCACCAGCGGCACGGTCGCGAACGCGGCCGCGAACGGCACGTTGTTGGAGATGCCGACTTCCTGATAGACGACGTTGCCGATGAACGTCGAGCCGGCGCCGCCGACCAGCGTGGGCGTGATGAAGTCCCCGAGGGTCAGCGAGAAGGTGAAGATCGATCCCGCGACGATGCCGGGGAGGATCAGCGGCAGCAGGACCAGCCGGAAGCTCCGCCAACCCCGCGCCCCCAGGTCGGCTGAGGCCTCAAGCACCGAGTCCGGCACGCGCTCGATCGCCGCCCACACCGGGAGGATCATGAAGGGCAGCCAGATGTAGCTGAACACGATCCACATCGCCCAGTTGGAGTAGCCGATGTTGACGGCGCCGAGGCCGACCTGTTCGAGCGACCAGTTGAGGATCCCGTCCTTGGCGAGGATCAGCCGCCACGCGAACACGCGGACCAGATAGCTCGACCAGAGCGGTATCAGCACGGCCACGAACAGGGCGGCCTGCAGCCGCTTGGGCGCGAGCCGTGCCGCGAAGAACGCGAACGGCACCGCGAGCAGGATGTCGGTGACCGTGACCGCCGCCGCGATGCCGATCGTGCGCAGGGCGATCGTCCGGTAGGCGGAGACGTTGAAGAGTGTTTCGAAGTTGGCGAACGTCCAGCTGTGGACGATCTTCCCGCTGAACGGGTCGACGCTCCACAGCGCCGAGAGGAACAGCAGGAACAGCGCCCCCAGGTAGATGAAGACGAACCACGCGCCCGGCCCGGACAGGAGCAGGCCGGCCCGCAGCCACGGGCGGCGGAAGAGCGCCGCCGACACGCGGATGCGGGCAGTTCTGTTCAAAGTGCAGCCGGCCGCCGAGTCCCTTTCGCGACGGCTAGGCCGTCACTTCCGTCCACTTTTTCTGCCAGACGCTGTAGTCGGTGCAGTCGGTCTTGCCGTTGCCGCAGTTCTTCACGGGCGTCTTCCAGAACCTGATGCTTTCGAAGTAGGCGCTTGGAGCGTTGGCGTGGTATTTCGCGCACGATCCCTGCTTGATCTGTTCCATGAAGGGACAGGCCTTGGTGTTCGCCGGCGTCTCGCCGAAGGAGATCGCCTGTTCGGCCTGTACTTTCGGCGTCGACACCCAGTTCACCCACTTGTAGGCGCAGTTGGGGTGCTTGGCGTGTGCCGAGAGCATCCACGTGTCGGCCCAGCCGGTCGCCCCCTCCCTGGGGATCAGTTCGTTGACCGTCACTTTGTCCGCCTGCAGGTTGTTCGTCTGCAGCGGCCACGCCGCGCCGATCACCGCATCGCCGTTCTTGAACAGTTCCACCTCGTCTGCCGCTGCGGTCCAGTACTTCTTCACCAGCGGCCGCTGCTGTTTGAGGAGGTTGACGGCTGCATTCAGCTGCGCTTCGGTCAGCTCGTACGGATCGGTGATGCCCAGGCTCGGCTGCGTCTTTGACAGGTAGAGCGCGGCATCGGCTATCTGAATGGGGTTGGCGGGTACGGTCACGGCTCCTCTGTACTTCGGGCTGTAGATCGCTTCCCAGCTGCTCGGCGCCGGCTTCACCTTGCTGTTGTTGAACAGCAGCACGTTCGGCCCCCACTGCAGCGAGATCCCGTAGTGCACGCCGTTCACCGTGTTGTGCGAGGGCGACTGCAGCTGCGGGATGAAGTTCTTCCATTCGGGAACGAGCTTGACGTTCATCGCCGCGACGTTGCCACCGCTGATCAGGCGCAGGCTGGCGTCGCCGGAGGCGGAGACCATGTCATAGGTGCTGCCCCCGCCCTGGCGCATGAGCGTCACCATTTCATCGGAGGAGCCCGCGTACTTGGCGTGCACCTGGCAGCCCGTCGCCGCTTCGAAGGGCTTCACCCATTCGGGCTGCGCATAGCCTTCCCAGGCGACGAGGTTCAGCTGGCCCTCGCCACTGCCGATTTTCGTCGGCACGCTGCTGGAGGAGGAGCTGCTTGAGCCACAGGCGGCCACTCCGATGGTCATCGCTCCCAGGACCGCCGCCAGGGCCCAGTCGATCTTTGCAAACCTCATCGCTGATCCTCCTCTTGCTGATTGACATCAAGCTCAGACTCGTCGTCTCTGCGCCACGCCAGCCTCACGCGGCGGCCCCGCTGCCGCAGGGCGCTCGCCGCCGAGGTGTCGAGGTTCTGTCTCACGACCACCAGCGTCTCGCCGCTCTGAAGCTCGACCACGTAGCGCGTCACCGAGCCCAGATACGCCACCTCACGCACGATGCCCGCGGCGTCCGCGGACTGTGCTTCCCCCTCGGCGAGCAAGCGGATCTTCTCCGGGCGCACGGTGTAGGCGTGCCCGTCGCGCTCGATCGTGTTGGAGGTCCCGACGAACCCCGCCACGAATTCGTTGACGGGGCGCTCATAGATCTCGCCGGGCGTCCCGACCTGCTCAATGCGACCGTCCGAGAAGACGGCGATGCGGTCGCTCATCGTCAGGGCCTCGTCCTGGTCGTGGGTGACGTATACGAACGTGATCCGCTCGCTGAGCTCACGCTGGATGGACTTGAGCTCGAGCTGCATCGCCTGGCGCAGCTTCAGGTCCAGGGCGCCGAGGGGCTCGTCGAGCAGCAGCACGCGGGGACGGTTGACGATCGCGCGCGCCAGCGCCACGCGCTGGCGCTGGCCGCCGGAGAGCTGGATCGGCCGGCGGCCCTCGACGCCGGGCAGGCGCACCATCTCGAGCGCCTCACAGGCGCGCTCCCGGCGCTCGCGCTTGGTCACGCCCTTGACGCGCAGGCCGTAGGCGACGTTGTCCAGCACGTTCATGTGCGGAAACAACGCGTAGTCCTGGAAGACGGTATTGACCGGGCGCTCGTACGGCGGGCTGCCGGTGACGTCCACCCCATGAAGCTCGACGCTGCCCGAGTCCGGGAGCTCGAAGCCGGCGATCACGCGCAGCGTCGTCGTCTTGCCCGAGCCGGAGGGCCCGAGCATCGTGAAGAACTCGCCGGCGAGCACCTCCAGCGACAGTCGCTCGACGGCCACCACTTCGCCATAGGTCTTACGCACCGCCACCAGGCGGACAGCCACTACGTCGATCGGCCTGTCTGGGAACGACGGAGGACGCAAATCCATCACATCAATCGTCGTACTTACACCAGACACCATCCCAAAGTCGAGTTTAGTCGCATATCGGGCACAACCCACTGTCTGGAATGGACAATTCAGAAGGCTTGCTTACTCCGTTGCGGACTCCGTTTGCGGCCTTGCCCCGGATCCCAACGTTGTCGAGGCGGTAGACCGTTGTGGCGCGTCGCAGTGCCGTGGCGGTCTTGCCGACGGCCTGCGGACCCTCGAGCGCGATCGCGGGCAGGCCAGAGAGCAGCTCGTCGAGCTCATGGTCGACGATGCCGGCGTCGGCAGTCGCGTCCAGCGGCATCGCTCGGGTCCTGCTCCTGTCGCCGGGTTGGGACTGCCTGAGTGCTAGACGATGTGGTTCGCTCTTGACAAGTGGTTGCGTATGGGTTATGTTCATGTTTGTCATGGCCCCCGTTGGGGTTGCCGGGCACGATAGACCGGGTTTGGGGTTGGTCCTTCTGTGGACTGGTCTTGAGCGCGCAGCAGGGGAATTGTTGGGGAGGAACCAGGTCGTATGAAGAGGGGTTGTATTCGCGTGAGTCCGTTGGGGACAGATGTGCCGAGAGTCGCCGTGCGCCCGTATGGGCCCGTAGGTAGATGTGTCAGCAGCGCTGACACATCTCTCTCTCTCTCTCTCTCTCTCTTGCCCCGGTAGCGCCCTCGGTCTAGCCTCTGGTTCACGCCGGTTTTGCAGCCCCTTCGGGGGGAGCATCAGTCGCTGCCACGCGCGTGATGACGATCGCCGTTCGCATGGCGGCGTAGCTGGAGCACATCCCGTTCGCCTGTACCCGCCGCGAGGGAGGACCGCGTGATGGTCGCGGTCACGAGTGTGCATCGTCGGATGGGGTCCCGGCCTTTGCGGGAGGCCCGTGCGCATGTCAGGGAAGTGCAGCGCGCACGGATGTTGATCTCGGCCGGGCGAGTGCTCGCCGAGCATGGGTATGAGCAAATGTCCGTTTCGCGTGTCACGCGTGGCGCGGGGGTCTCGCGGCGCACTTTTTATGACGTGTTCGAGGATCGCGAGGACTGTTTTTTGGCGGTGTTCGACGATGCGCTTGCGCGCGCGTCTGAGCGGGTGCTCGATGCTTACCGGGGCGCGGAGGGGCGTGATTGGTGTGAGCAAGTGCGTGCGGGGCTGCAGGCGCTGTTGGGGTTTTTCGACGAGGAGCCGCAGCCTGCCACCGTGCTGGTCCTCAGCGCGCTGCGCGGTGGGCCGAGGGTCCTGGAGCGTCGCGCCGAGGTCCTGGCGCGGGTGAGCGAGACGATCCAGCGGAGTGGCGCGCGGGCGCACAAGGACCGTCGCGAGCCGCCGCCGCTTTCAGGAGAGGGAGTGGTCGGCGGCGTGTTTGCCGTGCTTCACACCCGCCTGTCCTCCAAGCATCCCGGAGCGCTGCAGGGATTGCTGAACCCGTTGATGGCCACGATCGTGCTGCCCTATCAGGGACCGGCGGCCGCGCAGCGCGAGCTCGAGCGTCCCGTCCCAAGGCCTGTGCGATCGCGTGTGCAGGCCGGTGTGAGCGCTAACGGTGCGCGCGAGTCATCACTGTCGGGGAAGGACCCGCTGGCGGGCTTGCCGATGCGCCTGACGCACCGCACGTTGTGTGTGCTCGAAGGTATCGCCGGGCGCCCCGGAGCGAGCAATCGCACGGTCTCCGGTCTCGCGGGGATCACCGACCAGGGCCAGATCTCAAAGCTCCTCACGCGCCTGGAGAAGCTCGGCCTGATTCAAAACACGGCAGGGCCTGGGCATCAGCCCACCGGGGAGCCAAACGCGTGGCGTCTTACTCCGCGTGGTGAGGAAGTTCAGCGCGCGACACGGATCGGTTCAAACCGAGGACAAAACCAGAGAGAGGAGCGTCGTGATGTTTCGCCAAGTATGTGATAGCCATGCCAGGCAGGCCCTCATCGTGCTCTGCACTGTGATCGGCGCGCTCGCGCTCTCGCCCTCCCCGACTGCTGCCGCCGAAGAAAGAGGCCGCATACTGAGCAATTCCTTCGGCGAAGGCCAGCTCTCGCTGCTCGCGCCCAATGGGACTGAAGCCCCGGGCAGCGGCGTGGCCGTCAGCCAGATCACCGGTGATGTGTACGTCGCGGACACTCTTCACCATCGTGTCGAGCAGTTCAGCTCGGCCGGCGCGTTGGTCCGCGCTTGGGGCTGGGGGGTGAGCGACGGCGCGGGCGAAGCGGAGGTCTGCACGATCGCCTGCCTGCCGGGGATCGCCGGCTCGGCGCCCGGGCAGTTCGAAGTGCCGGTCGCGATCGCCGTGGATAACTCAGCCGGCGGCGAAGGCGATGTGTACGTGGCCGAGTTCGCCGCGTTCGGATCGCCTGACAGTCACATCCAGAAGTTCACGGCCGAAGGCGCGCTGGTGAAATCCTGGGGCGTGGAAGGCCAGCTCGGTGAAGGGCCGCTGACCGAAGGGGAAAGCTTCTCCCATATCGGCGGGATCGGTGTTGACCCCGCCGGCGACTTGTGGGCCGGCACCTCCGCGGGCACGTTCGAGTTCGAAGCGAGCGACGCGTTCGTGCGACTGCTCTTCACCGGCGGCAACTCCGCGGGTCTCGCCTTCGACGCGCTCGGAAACGTGTTCGTGCTGAACGAGGCCTCGGTGGAAGTGTTGAAGTTCAACTCGGCCGGAGTTGGGCAGGGTTCGGTGCTGCAGGTCAACAGTCAGCCGACCGGGGTTGCGCTTGGCGGCGCCCCGGGTGAAGAAGTCTTCGTTGATGAAGGTGGGGAGGTCGCGCGCGGGCCTCTCTCGTGTGCTTCGCCGCCGTGCACGCCGCTCGCGCGCTTTGGCTCGGGGCAGCTCGCGGGCGGCGCGGGCCTCGCGGTCGACTCTCAGAGCGACACCGTGTTCGTCGCGGATACCGGCGCGCAGCGGATCGACGCGTTCGTTCCCGAACCGCCCGGGCCGGCGAGCGTGGCGAGCGAGTCGGTCGCCGAAGTCACGGCCAACAGCGCGACGTTCGCCGCCGAGCTGAACCCGAGGAGCGAAAGCGGCGAAACCGCGACCGAATACGAATTCCGCTACGGCCCCTGCGCCACGCCGAGCACGTGCGCGAGCAGCGGCTATGAAAAAAGCGCGCCGGTTCCCACGGGCTCGCTGGCGGCGAGCTTCGAAGCGCAGAGCGTCAGCGCGCACGTGAGCGACTTGCTGCCGCGGCTGACCTATCACTTCAAGGTGGTGGCGCGAAACGCCCACGGCTCAAGTGAAGGTGAAAAGCGGGTCCTCACCACGCAGGGCGCGGGCGGGCGCCTGGCGCTGGCCGACGGGCGCCAGTGGGAGATGGTCTCCTCGCCGGATAAGCAGGGCGCACAGATCGAACCGATCAGCGAAGTGGGCGTGGTGCAGGCGGCCGGGAAGGGCGACGGCATCACATACCTGGCAAACGCGCCGACTGAAGCCGGCGCGCAGGGCAACGCGGCCAGCAGCGTGCAGGTGCTCTCGCGGCGCGGCGGCGAGGGCTGGTCCTCGCGTGACATCGCGATCCCGCACGGCGAAGCGACCGGCACGCCGGTCGGTGCGGGGCCGGAGTACAAGCTGTTCTCCCCGGAACTCACAAGTGCGCTGGTGCAGCCGTTCGGGCAGTTCAACCCGGCGCTCTCGAGCGAGGCCTCGGAATCGACCCCATACCTGCACAGCCTGGAAGGCTCCTGCGGGGAAGGCTGCTATCGCCCGCTCGTGAGCGGCAAGCCGGGCTTTGAAAACGTGGCGGCGGGCAGCGAATTCGGCGAAGGGGAACTGTGCGTGCCGCGCAGCGGCACGAAGGCGAACATCTTCTGCGGCCCGCGACTGCTCGGCGCGAGCGATGACCTCGGCCACGTGGTGCTGCGCTCACAGGCGGCGCTGAAGAGCGGCGCGGGTGAAGAACAGCTGTATGAGTGGAGCGGCGGGGCGCTCGCGCGCGTGAGCGTGCTGCCCGGGCCCGGCGAAGAACCGGCGCCGAGAGGCTCAGCCCTGTTCGGCCTCTCAGGCCAGGCGGCGAGGCGGGCGATCTCAGAGGACGGCTCACGCGTGGTGTGGGAATCGGAATCGAAGCTGTACGTGCGCGACACCGCGCGCGGGGAAACGGTGCAGCTGGACAAAGGCTGTGCCTCCTGCGCCAGCGGGGAAGGTCACTTTCAGATCGCAAGCGCGGACGGCTCGCGGATCTTCTTCACCGACTCTGCGAGGCTCAGCGAAGACGCGGGGGCGACGGGCGCTGACCTATACGAATGCAAGATCGCGGTGATCGGCAGGGAACTGAGCTGCGCGCTGAGCGACCTGACGCCCGCGAGCGGACCGGAAAGCGCGCGCGTGCAA
>Ga0193728_1001430_pt1 | contig 12140 bp, 12 predicted proteins | sample U1c1metaG_FD_143037 | JGI IMG/M metagenome (GOLD analysis project Ga0193728, IMG submission 143037) | Soil microbial communities from a riparian zone of the East river system, Colorado, United States - U1c1 | ecosystem: Environmental > Terrestrial > Soil > Riparian zone | place: USA: East River...
GAGCTCCGCAGCCGGGTGCTGCCGAGCGCCGTGGATACTTTATCGGCCCTGCATAGCACGCTCGATTCTGCCGACCGGACTTTGGACGTGGAATCGCCCTTGCAACGCGGTCTCACTGAGACCTTATCGGAAAGCCGCAGCACCTTGCAAGCCGTGCGTGAGTTGGCCGACTATCTCGATCGTCATCCAGACGCGCTCTTGCGCGGGAGGCGGCCGCAGAAGATGCCGCAGAGGCCTGCACCGTTATCCTCGGACGCCAAACCGTGAACGCCTTCTACCTACGATTCGCTCTTGCGTGGCTCGTGAGCGTCGGCGTCGGCTGTACGTCGGCGCCGGTTCGTTATTACACCTTGACGCCGCCGCCCGCCAAGGCCTGGCCAGCTTCGGAGACAACCCCCGCGATCGAAGTGCGAGTGGTCCATGTCCCGCCGCAACTCAACCGCTCCGAGCTGATGGTTCGCACCGGGACGACCGAGTTGACGCTTCTTGAGAATGAGCGATGGGCGTCGCCGGTGAACGATGAAATCAAAAATGCGGTGCGCCTCGAGCTACAGCGCCGCTTAAGCCGCATGACCGGATTGCGCCCCGCCTTCACAAAGCTAAAGCTCGATATCGACGTGCAGCATCTGGAGGCGGAACTTGGGCGGCACGCACTGCTCGAGGCGACTTGGAGTGCAACCATTTCCGCCACGGACCAGCAATCCAATGGTGCGCGGGTTACGACCTGTTCATTCCAGGCCGACGAAAAGATCCGTACCGGCTACGCAGGAATAGTGGAAGGGTATCAACGAGAGATCGCCGCGCTCGCCGACGCCATCGTGGCCGTGTTGAGCAGCCCGGCGAGCGGTATCGAAGCTGCGTGCCAAAAATAGATCGCAGATTCGTCCGGCGGATCCGGCTCGAAAGACCACTAGATTCAACAACGCGGAGTTAACATGTTTCGCCGAGTTCATGAAGTCAGGTCAGTTCTTCAGTTTCTGCGTGAGCGAGCGCCACATTACGGTCCGCTCGCCCGAGACGATCTACACAAGTTTCGCGAAGAGATCGTCAAGGCCTCCGTGGGCGCGAGCATCTCAGCAGCCGCAGGCCTCATCTTTGCATGCTTCCTGTCGGTCGCGGTGATTGTCTCGGCATGGGATGGCCTGCATCGGACCGCGGTGGCGTGGGCGGTTTGTTGCGGTTGGGGCGTACTCGCGCTCAGCGGTTTATGGTATGCGCGAAGGGCCATTTTGGGTCCGCCGCCATTTCAGCTCATGGCGGCTGCGCTCGCGCGCGATTATACGAGCCTTCTGGCGCTCGAGGATCGAGAAGAGTCGTAGGTGCGGACGATCGATCAGACGATCGATCAGGGTTTGACTTCCGCGATGTCAATCGCTCCCATGGAAAGCGCCAGCGCGGCCGCGGCCGTGTGTGCATTCGCACGCGCGTCCTCAACCTGCGTGTCGCCTTGGACGACGGCGTTCTCTTCGGTGGCAAGGTCCGTATAGGTCCCGACCCCTTGGCGGTACGAACGCAGCGCCGCCTCGTAGGCCGTGCGCGCGGCCTGACTTAGAACCGTGGCGGCGTCATACTCGGCCAGGCTCGTCAACAATCCATTATAGGCGCGCACCACCTGTTGCGAAGCGGAGTCGCGCGCGGCCGCCAGTTGTTCCTGTGCCTCCCGCGCTTTGGCGTCGGCCATGGAGATGCGATTTCGCCGCATGCCACCGTCAAAGAGGGGGACACTAAACGACAGCAGAATGCTTTGTCCGGGCCGATTAATATGCGAATAAGGGCCGCCGTCGGAGTTCAATGAACCAATATTCTGAAAGGCCTGCCCCGAGAGTTCAATCGTGGGATAGTAGGATCGCCGTTCGCCCTTGAGGGCTGCCTCAGCCGCATCCACTTTGCCGAGCGCCGCAATGACATCCGGCCGGTGAGCGAGAGCTTGATCGACCGCCTTGGACACACTGTCGGCCGGAGCGGGCGGTAGCGGCAACTCTGCGCTATCCACCACATCGATTTCCGCAGCGGCAGGCACGCCGAGGGCCGCAATGAGATTTGCGCGCGCGGTTCTGTCGGCTCCTTCGGCCGCTGCCAGCGTATAGCGTGCTTGAGCCGTTTGTCGCTGCGCCTGTGCCACTGCAACCACGGTGGCGAGGCCGTTATTCTGTTTGGCAACGGCGGCTTCCTGGGTGGTAAGGGCGGTACTCAAGGCCTTCTGCGCGGCATGGAGCTTCCCGCGCGCGGCACCTAAGTCAAAATACGCCTGCGATACGTCGAATATGAGTTTCTGATGCGCACCGGTGAAGGTCACGTTGGCGACAAAAGAGTCCGCGCGAGCGCCTTGCAATTGGGCATCGCGACGGCCGAAGTCGAAAAGCAACCATTTCAAAGCCAGCGCCGGAATGACTTCCCGCGTATCGGAGACGAAATAGCCTGCCGGCACCAGGTTTCTTGGCATTGGCAACGGCGTGTGCTGAAAGCCGCCGATCGCTTGCAAAGAAAGCTGCGGAAGATAGGCGCTTTCTGCGAGGCCGATACCCGCGGCTGCTTCACGCGCAGCTTCCCAGGCTGCCCGTGTTTTTGGATTTTCTCTTTCTGCCAGATCGATCAGCGCGGCCAGATCGTACTGCTTATGCGGAACCGAAAAACCGGTGTTGCCGAGGGCTTCGGCGCGGCGGATGGCCGATTCTGGAATCGCCCAGGGTTGCGCGGGGCTCGGCGGCGCTTGCGCGACCGCCAGATGCGCGCTGAGCATGCCGGCAATAAAAGCCAATCCGACCGTCGAGCCTTCAATGCACCGCCGACGCAATACGCCGAACTCGGCGAGCGCTTCGAGTAGCGGGCGGCGGGATCGTTGCGACTCAGCGAGCGCCGTCATGATGCACTTTGACGGATGCGGTTAATCCCACGTGCATGGCAAAGGGGGGCGGGCTATCGAGCCGAACCCAGACAGGAAATCGCTGCGCAACCACCACCCAGTTGAGGTCGCGGCCGACGACGGGAAGACCGGGGCCACCTTGATCGGTCGATTGCACGCCCGCGCCCAAGCTTTCCACCCGACCTGCAAAAGCATGGTTGCTCTCAGACATGGTCCACACCGTTGCCCGATCGCCGACCTCGATGCGCGGCAATTCAGTTTCTCGAAAGTCGGCAATGGCATACCACGCATCGGACTTGATCAGACTGAAGAGCGGATGGCCGGCGACGGCGAAGGTGCCTTCCGCAATTTGCAATCCAACTACCTTTCCCGCAAACGGGGCGCGCAGGGTGGTCAAATCGTAGTTGCGCTCGGCATTGGCCGCCGCCGCTTCCGCGCCTTCCAATTGAGCTTCGAGGCTCAAGGTGTCGCCGACCGCTTGGCGGGCCTCCGTGGCGCTTCGGGTGAGGGCTTGGAGGGATGCTTCGGCAGTGGCTTCGTTTGTCTTGGCTTCGTCCAACTGCTGTTGAGTAACAAAGCCGGGTTTCACCAACGGCTCGAGGCGCTGGCGCGTGTCCTGGGCGTACCTTAGCTGGTCGCGCGCCTTCTGTACTTGGCTCATCGCAGCTTGGACGCCAGAACCTTGGGAGGTGACTTGACGTCCCGTCAGAGCGATCTGTGCCTTAAGAGCGGCCACCTGAGCGCGCGCTTGGCGCAGTTGCAATTCATATGGCACTGGATCAATGACGAGGAGCGGCGCGCCCTTTGCAATGTCTTGATCATTGGTCACGAGAATCTGGACAATTCGTCCGCTGATCTCGGAGGCCATCGCTGCGCTGTAGGCAAAGATGCGCGCATCGTGTGTGCGCGGGCGCCGATCGATCGCGAAGACGACGAGAATCCCTAAAACGATGGCCAGTCCGATTGCCATCGTTGCAATCACCTTGCCGCGAAGCGACTTGCTTTCACTCATAGACATTGTTCAAGCCAGCCATATCAGCCACATCGCGAAAGTGCCTGCACAGCCAATCGCCAGCATGACGACTAAGGGCACCGGTAATTCCTCGAGCAACCCTGAAGCCTTGAAAATTGCGCGAGCTGCGAGTGCCAGGGCAAGACCCACCAGCGCGCAAACCATCCAAGACGGAAAATACGAGCCTAGAATATTGCGCGAGGGCGCGCCGTCACAGCCACCCAGTAAACTTGAGATCGGCGCCGCGCACCACAGCCGAGCCGCCGGCGGAAAGCGGTGGAACGCGCCACCCCCTTCCGGAGAACTTATCGCGATATTCATGGAAAGGCAGTGTCATCGGTTTATCCCTCGGCAGCAGCCCCCCCTTTGGGGGAGCGACCTCTGCAAAGGAGAGCACCGGTTCATCCACTGACGCCCCCGTCCTGACCCGAGCCCTGGATTACCGCGATGGTCCGTGCTTTCCAAGTGGGCTGTCGCGTACAGGAAAGTAGCCGCCGAAGATTTTGCCCGTGCCCGTGCCCGAGTCGAGCGGCGGCTCGAGCACAGGCCATATCAGCCCTTAATAAAGGCCAACAGATCCGCGTTGATCGTGGCAGCCTCGGTGGTCGGCATACCGTGCGGGAAGCCCTTGTAGGTTTTTAGAGTCCCGTTCTTCACCAACTTGGCGCTTAGCGGACCAGAGTCCGCGTACGGCACGATCTGGTCATCATCGCCGTGCATCACCAACGTGGGAACGGTGATCTTCTTCAAATCTTCCGTGAAATCGGTCTGGGAGAAGGCGACGATGCCATCGTAGTGCGCCTTGGCGCCCCCCATCATGCCTTGGCGCCACCAGTTCCGAATGACTCCCTGGGAGATCTTCGCGCCCGGCCGGTTGAATCCGTAAAAGGGTCCCGTGGGCAGATCGAGGTAGAATTGGGACCGATGTTCGGCGACCTGCGCCTGCAGTCCGTCGAACACCTCCTTGGGTAGTCCGCCGGGATTGGACGCGGTCTTGACCATAAGCGGTGGAACCGCGCTGATCAGCACTGCTTTCGCCACGCGATTCGCGCCATGCCGGGCGATATAGCGGACTACTTCGCCGCCGCCGGTCGAATGACCGACATGCACGGCACCCTTGAGGTTCAGGTGTGAGGTCAGCGCCGCCAAGTCATCGGCATAGTGATCCATATCGTGACCGTCGGCCGTCTGGCTCGAGCGTCCATGGCCGCGGCGGTCATGGGCGATGACCCGATAGCCGTGATTCAAGAAGAAAATGAGCTGCCCATCCCAATCATCGGAAGAGAGCGGCCAGCCGTGCGAAAACACGAGGGGCGTCCCGCTGCCCCAGTCTTTGTAAAATAGCGTAACCCCGTCTTTGGTCGTGATGGTACTCATGGGTGAATCTCCGGTGTGATTTGATGGATTGATATCTGCAGGTGTCTCAGCCACAGCACGCCAGGGTACTGCGCACGTAGCGAGTGCAGCGGTGCCCGCAAGAAGCAGCTCGCGACGCGATATGTCGGAACGACCCGCTCTGTTTGTTGACAGGTTGTCGATTGAGTCTTCACATGGCCGCTTTTGCATGGTTGTCTCCTTGGGCTGATTCTAATCATTCTGCGCTGCAGCCCCACCGCCAACGGTCCCCCTTTGGGGGGTGGCTTCAGCAAGATATATTTCGCTAGCGTGGATTGTCAAAAAATGCCCGAATGCGATGCAGTAGCGATTGGCGGGCGCCGTCATCGGTGGCGTGAACAGCCACGCCTCGATTGAGAATCGCGAGGCCGCGGCGCGCAGACCGATCAAATTCGGCATACAAGTCGGAATTTGCCGCGAGCAGGGGCTTTATGACATTGCAGTCGAGCCCGTAGAGCTTGCAATGGGTGTGAGCGGTGGCCGTGGCCGCATAAGGGGCGCCCGTGAGTAGACTGACTTCACCGACGTAGTCGCCGGCCCCAACAAAGCCAGTGGTCTGCTGCCCGGAAAGCGCCGTATGTTGGCTGATTTCAAGGATTCCGGACTCGACGATGAAGAGCATCGCTTCAGTTCCCCCTTGCGCGAACAGCACCTCTCCGGGTTCGAGCGATCTTGGGCTTAAGTGGGCGGCCAATTCGGCCAATTGCGCGGGCTCCAGGGCTTCGAAAAGGATCATGTCTTGAAAAAGCGGCAGCAGTGTGTGAACAGGCCGGCCCATACCTTCATCGGGCGCTCGAACATCTTGCACAGCGCACGGAAAGTAGAGTCCGGAATAGTAAAGTTGGCGCCTTGCATGCCGGAATAGTTGGTCTTTGGTCGTTGAAAGATGTTCAGTATCAGAGACCGAAAATCTCACCCGGTATCCGCATTCCGTCGACCCCAGGCTTGTCAGCACGGCGCTCGCGCGGGGAACGGGAAGAATGGTGGGGCATAGCAATGTGGCTTGTTGAAGGGTATCGACGACTCGTTCGGGATTTGAGGTAGCGGGACACGAGAGTTCTATGAACGCCGAACGAACACGAGTCGGAAAGCTGCGGTTCACGATGTCGGCCTTTGCAACCACGCTGTTGGGGACAATTGCGACATCATCGCCATCGGTGAGAATCCGAATCGAACGCCAGTTCATCTGCACCACCGTGCCCTCGATTTTGTCTGCGAGCGAAATGCGATCGCCCACATTGAAGGGCGCTTCAATACCGAATGCGATTCCTGCAAACACATCCGCCAGTGTGTTCTGCAGAGCGAGGCCTAACACGATCGCCAGGACGCCGGAGGTCGCGAGCAGACCGCCAATGGGCAGCGCAAGCACGGAAATCAGCACAACCAATACAGCGGTGGCGTAGATCGCGGCGGCGGTGAGATCTGGAAAGAGCCGTGCCTCGCGCCATCGGCGGTTGCGATTGAGTGTGAGCGACATGACCGCAACGAGCAGTCGCGCCCCGAACAGCCACCATATGCCCGCTACTGCATGCAGCCATGGCGAAGTGGCATCGGCTGCCCCAGCGTTGCCCGGTAAGGGAAGAGATTGATGCCGAAAAAGTATGAAGGTCGCGCCGACGAAACACACGACGTCAAACGAGTAACGAACCCGCGCGGAGAACGGTCGCAGCGCTATGTAGCTGACAATGACGAAACCAAGGATGGAGATGGGTAACAGAGAGGAATTCAAAGTGCTGTGCCACCTAGTAGGGGCGCTTGTGCGACGCGCGGGCACCCCATCGTAGTGCACCCGCGGTTCTGCCTATCTCCCCCGAAAAGGGGGGGGCAACCTAAATCTCAAGCTGGTGTAGCGGGTTCACCGCGGGCAGGCCTCCTCCGACGGTGGCTCTGACACTGCTGATCCGGACCGGGCGCAAGCTCCTGAACGACCCTTGCGGATTGCCAACCGACCATTTTCATCATCCGCTCACCCGATGAGGGGATGCATGTCCACGATGAGTTGCGGCAGTATCGTTTCTACCGCACCGCGGGGAATTCGACAGTGTTTGCGGCGCCACTTCTCTGCGACGCACGATAGGAGATTTGAGATAAGTCGTCAGTACGACGATGCGAGCGCTCGAAAACTCGGTTCTGATGGCTGAAATTGCCTCGAGGCCGCTCATGTCGGGCATGCGCAGGTCCATAAGGGTTACGTCCGGCCGCAGCCGCCGAAAGCTCTCAATGGCCTCCCGGCCGCTGCCGGCCTGCCCAACCACACACATATCCTCCTGACGTTCTAGCACCGCGACGATCCCCTCTCGCAGGAGCTGATGATCGTCGACGGTCAGTATTCGGATGACCTCGTGCCGTGCGATGCTCGTAATGTTGCTCCGATCAGACATGTGTACTCAGCTTGGAAGTCTACGAACCCGTCGCGTTTACTCTGTGACAGACTTACCTTACCGAGAGGGACTTTCGGATCCCCCAAAAGGGGTAGCTACAGCCACCCTTTAATGGGCTACGCCGCGATCCAAACGTAGCGCACCTTCACCACGTGCAGCGGCTCTTTTTCATGTTTCCGCCGGGATGGCCGGGGATTGGTTTGCTGTTCATGCGAACCTCCGTCGCGATAGCCCTGCTGGTCGAGGGTTACTGTCGCCGAGAGGGGTTGCCTGGCTGGCTGCAGGCTGCCGGAATATTGCTGTCCATCACCATGTTTGCGGGCTACATGACGCCGATTGCTGCCGCGATCGGGTTGCTCTGCCATGGACTGATCTGGTTCAGGCTGGGCATCAATGCAGCAGCGGCAATCATCGTCTCCCTCGACATCGTGGCGCTGATTCTCCTCGGTCCCGGTGCGTACTCGATCGACGCATATCGCTATGGACGCCGCGTCCTCATGCCACCACCCTGAGCAGCAGTTCCTATGGAATGCTCCATCGGGTCAGTTTCAAGCCTCCCATTAGTGGCGTGTTCAGTTGGTTGAACGCGCGGACGATAGCGACATGAATTTGGCTTACACGTGCCCCGAACACTCCCCATCGACAGAAGCGCTCGTCGCCGACAATGACGCCTACAGGTGGGTGCACCATGTGATCCTCCTTCTCGATGTTGCAGTTCGTCAGATTGATCATCTAGACGGGTCAGCGAAGTGCGCCTTGATCAGCGCGAAGTCACTGTTACGCAAGCAGGTCGAGCCAAGCCTTACGGAAGCGGCTCCGTATCAGAGCGGCCGACTCCTTTCTTGGCAGGCACGCAAAGTGCGCCACTACATTGATGAACACATTTCGGAGACCTTATCGGTCGCTGATCTCGCAACGCTTCTCAAATGGAGCGAAGCGCATTTCTCGCGTTCTTTCAAGCAAGCTTTCGGCGAATCCCCTTACGCCTTCGTCATCCGGTGCCGAGTGGAGCGCGCTACTCAATACATGATGGAAACCGACTTGCCCCTGAAGGACATCGCGCTGCGTTGCGGGTTTGTTGACCAGCCGCATCTGTGTCGGATTTTCCGCCAGTCGATGGGCCACACGCCGGCGGCGTGGCGCCGCGCATGTCTGACGCAAACCCTTGGGACGACTGATCGGTCCATGACATTAACCCAGTCGCACTTCTTCAGCGCGTCTGCACCAAGGCAGGCGCGCTCAATCCCGGCAGGCAGTCCGCCGTAATGCTGCCCCCATCCCCCCATAGAGGGGATATCGGCTCCGTGCTTCGTTGCACAGGATATGGGCGTGCTATCACCGAAGGAGAGCCGCCAAAATGTCCTTGAATCAACCTGTGCATCGAGTCGCGATCGTCGGTACTGGCGCAGGTTGCTGAAGCTCAGCGGCGAATGCATGAGCGGCGGCAACCACCCACGGAGATTTAGGACATGAGCACTACTTCGAAACTATCGGTTTCCCGAGACAAGGGTAATGGCGTCGTGGCCCGGATCTTTTTTCTGGATCTCGGTGCGGGACGAGTCCTATCCGCCAACCCGGACGGTTCGGATCTGCAGACGCTGCTAATCGAGGGCAGAAAGTTGCCGGACGGGCTGGCGGTCGATGTCGCGGCCGGGCATCTCTACTGGACGAACATGGGCAATCCCAAAGCCAATGACGGAACCATCTTCCGCTCCGATCTCGACGGCCGGAACCTGACGACGATCATTGCGCCGGGGGGTACCTTCACGCCGAAGCAGCTGCAGATCGACAAGCCCAACGGCAAGCTCTACTGGTGCGACCGCGAAGGCATGCGCGTGATGCGTGCCAATCTCGACGGCTCGAACATCGAGACGCTCATCGATACGAGCCACGGCGACTCGCGTCCGGGTACGGATGCAGCCAAGTGGTGCGTGGGCATCGCCGTCGATGCGGATGCCGGCAAGCTTTATTGGAGCCAGAAAGGCGGCGATAACGCGGGCGAGGGCAGCATCCTGCGAGCGAACCTCGACATACCGAGGGGTCAAACGCCGTCGAACCGCACGGACATCGAGCTGCTGTACGGCAAGTTGCCCGAGCCGATCGATCTCGATTTGGATCTCGGCAGCCGGCTGCTCTACTGGACCGACCGCGGAGACCCGCCGCGTGGCAACACCGTGAATCGTGCACCTCTGGATGCGCCTGAGGCTAAGCGTCCGCCACCCGAGATCGTCTTTTCCAACTTGATGGAAGGGATCGGCCTGGCTTTGGATCCGAAGCACGGCCGCATGTTCATCACCGATTTCGCCGGCTCGGTCTACAGCGCCAACCTCGACGGGTCGGACCCGAAGACCTTGCTCTTTGCGGAGGGCAACCTGACGGGCATCGCCTACGTCGAGCTACCCGCGGCCTAAGCCGAGATCAGACCTGCGTAAGCCGGCAGCCAAATACGCTTTGAGGAGAAAGTGAATGAGTTCTGCAACTGTGCGATTCCCTGACACTCAACAAGCAAAGTCGTTGTCCGACATGCTTCAGACCAAGCTGCAAAACCCCGCAACCTCATCCGAGTTCGACTTCCACGGTGCGGTGGATCAAGTGCTGGCGGATGTGGGACTCACAGCAAAGGACAGCGGCGGCAAACTTACTTTCTACGGACAGGATCCGATCGTGCCCAGCAGCTTCAAGTTTGGCGCCATGGCCGCTGTCGGCCTGGCTGCCAGGTCGGTGGCGTTGGCAGCGCTCTGGAAATCGCAAACGGGCGAAGTACAGGACATTCAGGTCGATGTCCGGAAAGCTCTGCGGCGCTTCTGTGGTTTCTTCGAAGGTAAATGGGAAACGCTCAACGGACGCAGCCCCCTGCTCTTGCCTCGAGACAACCCATTCTTTGAGTTGCCGCTCTTTAGGAAAACACGCGATGGGCGTCACATGGTAACGCTCAACATTTACCCCGGGCTGCAGGCGCGTGCGCTCAATTTCCTGAGATGCAGTAACAGCACCGAATCCATCGGCAATGCCATCCTGCAGTGGCGCGCTGAGGAGTTAGAGGCGGCCGCGGCGGAGGCTGGGCTTGTCTTTGGGATGGTGCGCACCAACGAGGAGTTTCGCAAGGAGCTCCAGTACACCGAAGTGCTCTCCAGAATGCCGCTGATCACTTTGGAAAAAATCGGCGAGAGTGAGCCAGTACCACTCAAGCGCGGCGCAAAGAGCCCATTGGAGGACATTCGTGCGTTCGGATTGGGCCACGTGATTGCCGGAGCGGGTATCGGCAGAGACCTCGCCTACTACGGCGCCGACGTTCTTAACGTTTGGAGGCCCAATGATGCGGAGATTGAGGCCTTTGCCTTGGACGTGCAGGTTGGGATGCGTTCCACACTGCTGGACGGCTCCAAAGAAGATCGTGCGACGTTCGATCGCCTTCTGAAGAATGCCGACGTGTTCTTCTCGAATCGGCGGCCCGGTTATCTGGAGAGGTATGGTCTCACCGCCGAAGAACTCAGCCAAAAAAAGCCGGGATTGATTCACGCCAAGGTGGTCCTGCATGGCGAACAAGGTCCTTGGTCGAACCGGGTTGGCTTCGATGAGATCGGCGCGGCCGTGTCGGGCCTGTTCTCTATCGAGGGATCACCCACTCAACCCAAGTCGCCGCCCATCATCCCGATTTGCGACAACGTGGTGGGCTGGCTCGGCACCGTCGGTGTTCTCGAGGCCCTGCGGCGGCGATCCACTGAGGGAGGAAGCTATCGCGTCGTCGTATCCCTGACCAGAACTGTGCTGTGGCTGCTCTCGATGGGCATATTCGATAAGGCCTACGCGCGGGAAACCGCCGGCTCTAAGGACGAGCACACGTACGTCGCTCCCGATGTCTTCACCGCCGAAACTCCGTTGGGCACGTATCAAGGCTTCACCGACCAGGTAGTTTTATCCCGGACTCCGGGCGCCTTCCGAACCGTCCTGGTCCCGCGCGGCTCGAGCAAGCCCGAGTGGCTCGCCTGAGGTTGCGTAGGTAGCGCTCTTGAACTGTCCAATATGAACGATATCTTTCCATCGGCGCACGCGCTACAGCGCGACGGTGCGGGTGAGTCCAACTCCGACCAGGTTCCGACGCGGCCGTCGGAAAACCATAAGGCGCGAGTCGTGATTGTCGGTGGAGGCTTCGCAGGCATCGCCGCAGCGAAGTCACTTCGCGGCTGTGATGCCGATGTGACACTGATCGATCGGCGTAATCACCACATATTTCAGCCGCTGCTCTATCAGGTTGCGACGGCTCTGCTGGCACCGTCCGAAGTTGCCACTCCTATCCGGCAGCTCGCGATTCGGCAGAGGAATCTTTCCGTCATCCTCGCCGAGGTGTCCGGTCTGGCGGATGAGGAGCGCTCGGTCCTCACGTGTTCACCAAGTGTCGGATCGGGGCGGGTGGCCTTCGACTATCTAATCCTCGCGCCAGGTATGCAGGCGAGCTACTTCGGTCACGACGAATTCGCTCTCTATGCCC
>Ga0193728_1001431_pt1 | contig 12137 bp, 9 predicted proteins | sample U1c1metaG_FD_143037 | JGI IMG/M metagenome (GOLD analysis project Ga0193728, IMG submission 143037) | Soil microbial communities from a riparian zone of the East river system, Colorado, United States - U1c1 | ecosystem: Environmental > Terrestrial > Soil > Riparian zone | place: USA: East River...
CACGGACGTCGCCAGCGCGGAGATGGTCAAGCTCGCGTCAAACGCGTTCCTGGCGACGAAGATCTCGTTCATCAACGAGATCGCGAACGTCTGCGAGCAGACCGGCGCCGACGTGGTCGAGGTCGCGCGCGGCATGGGACTGGACGAGCGCATCGGGCCGAAGTTCCTGCAGGCGGGGATCGGCTATGGGGGCTCGTGCTTTCCCAAGGATGTGGACGCGCTCAAGCAGTTGGCGGGCAACTCCGGCTACCACTTCCAGCTCCTGAACGCGGTGATCGAGGTCAACGAGCTGCAGAAGCGGCGTGTGATCGGCAAGCTGCACAAGCACCTCGGCGGTCTCGTCGGCAAGCGCGTGGCGCTGCTCGGACTGGCGTTCAAGCCCAACACGGACGACATGCGCGAGGCCTCCTCGCTGGTGCTGGCGGCGCGGCTGAACGCCGACGGCGCGAGCGTCAGCGCATACGATCCCATCGCCGAGGGGCAGGCGCGCAAGCTGATCGGCGGCGTGCGATTCGCCGACTCCCCGCTGCAGGCGCTCCAGGATGCCGACGCGGTGGTGCTCGTGACCGAGTGGCCCCAGTGCACGGACCTGGACTGGAGCGAGGTCTCCGAGACGATGCGCGGGCGCGTCGTCATCGACGGTCGCAACGCGCTCGACCGCGACGCGGTACGTGCCGCGGGGCTGCTGTATGAGGGAATCGGCCGCGGGCTATCGGAGCCCGCGACGGGGCGCCGTCAGGAGGACCGGAGCTAGATGCAGGCCGTCATCCTCGTGGGGGGCGAGGGCACACGCCTGCGCCCGCTGACCTCGACCGTGCCCAAGCCGGTGGTGCCGCTCGTGGACCGTCCGTTCATCGCGTTCATGCTCGAGTGGCTGAAGGGACATGGGATCGACGACGTGATCATGTCGTGCGGATTTCTGGCGACATCCGTACGCAACGTGCTCGGCGACGGCTCGGCGATGGGAATCAAACTGCGCTTCGTCGAGGAGCCCGACCCCCGCGGCACCGCCGGAGCGCTGAAGTATGCAGAGCGCCTGCTCGACGAGCGCTTTCTGATGCTCAACGGGGACGTGCTCACCGACATCGATCTGACGGGCCAGATCGCCCAGCACGAGCGCACCGGCGCGCGGGCGACACTCGCGCTCGCGCCCGTCGCGGACCCGAGCGCGTACGGGCTTGTGCACCTGCACGAGGACCGCTCGGTGCGGGACTTCGTGGAGAAGCCCAGTCCCGATGCGATCGACACGAACCTGATCAGCGCGGGCGCGTACGTGCTGGAGCGCGAGATCCTGCAGCTCGTCCCGCCGGATCGCAACGTCTCGATCGAGCGCGAGGTGTGGCCGCAGTTGATCGGCGCGGGTCTGTACGGGTTTCCGGCGGACGCCTACTGGCTGGACATCGGCACGCCCGAGCGCTACCTGCAGGGGACGTTCGACATCATCGAGGGCAACGTCGACACGGCCGTGCGCGCCCGCCTCGGCGACAGCTGGCTCGCGGTCGCCGATGGCGCGGAGATCCACGGCCGGGCAATACCCCCGGCGGTGATCGAGCGCGGCGCGCACGTCGCGCCGGGCGCGCATGTCGGCAGCCTGGTGGTGCTGGGCGAGAACGTGCACGTCGGTCCCGGCTCGACGGTCGAGCGGTCGGTGATCCTCAGCGGGGCGGAGATCGGCCCTGGCTGCACGCTGCGCGACTGCATCGTCGCCGCGGGCTGCCGGGTGGGCGCGGGCAGCCGTATCGAAGGCGGGGCGGTGCTCGGCGAGGGCGTGACGGTGGGGGCAGACAACACGATCGCCCGTGGGGCGCGTATCTTCCCGGGCGTGACTCTGCCCGATGGAGCGATCAGGTTCTGATGAGCACCCCGCCCGGCACCGACGCGCGGACGCACGCGGACGCCGCTTCGGGAGCGCTCACACGCGAGACGATCGCGCGCGTGGACAGCACCGGGCAGCTCGATGACGTGCTCGCGCTGCCCGAGCATCTGCGCGACGCGGCGTGGCGCGTGGAGTCGGCGATCATGCAGGGCTGGGACACCTCGGCGGGACTGGTCGTCGCGGGGATGGGCGGCTCGGCGATCGGCGGGGCGCTGGCGCGCGCGGCGCTGGGCGATCACGCCTCGCGACCGATCTTCGTGACCCGCGCCTACGGACTGCCGCCGTGGACCACCCCGGACACGATGGTGCTGTGCGCGAGCTACTCGGGCGACACCGAGGAGACGCTCGCCTGCTACGAGTCCGCGGGTGCGCTCGGGGCCCAGCGCGTGGTGGTGACGACGGGGGGACGCCTGGCGGAGATGGCGCGCGCGGACGGCGTGCCCGTGATCCCGCTGCCCGGCGGGTTTCAGCCGCGCGCTGCCGTCGCCTACATGACGGTCGCGGCGCTTGAGGTCGCCGCGCTGTGCGGTGCGGGACCGCGGCTGACCTCGGAGATCGACGTGGCCGCCTCCCACACCGAGCAGCTGGTGGCCGAGTGGGGTCCCGACGCGGGCGAGGACTCGCTCGCGAAGACCGTCGCTCGCGGCCTGCTCGGCACGATCCCGGTCGTGGTCGGCGCCGGCCTGACGACTCCCGTCGCGTATCGCTGGAAGACGCAGATCAACGAGAACTCCAAGCTGCCGTGCTTCACGCACGAACTGCCCGAGCTCGACCACAACGAGCTCGTGGGCTGGGAAGGCGCGCGCGAGGCGGGCCGGTTCGCGGCGGTGTTCCTGGACGACTCCGACGCCCATCCGCGCGTAAAGGAGCGGATGGCGCTCACCGAGCGGCTGATCGCGCCGAACGCGGCCGCGAGCTTCCACCTGGAGACACGCGGACAGACCACGATCGAGCGGGTGATCTCGCTCGTGCTGTTGGGCGATCTCGTGTCGATCTACCTCGCCACGCTACGTGGCGTCGACCCTGGTCCCGTGAAGGCGATCGACGAGCTCAAGGCTGCGCTCGAGCAGCGTTGAGCGGCATCCAGCCCCGCCGGGCAGGGCCGTTCAGTGTGATACCTTCGGGGCGACGGCCGAGGAGCGCTGCGACGGGCTCCGGTCCCGCCACGCTCGGCCCGTTTCCCTGAAGCAAGGGCGCTCACCTGACCGGACAGGAGAACAGTCAGCAATGACTCCCACCGCCGTCGCAACAGAAGCCGATTTCAAGGTCGCCGACCTCTCCCTCGCCGAGTTCGGGCGCAAGGAGATCACCCTCGCCGAGCACGAGATGCCCGGTCTGATGGCGATCCGCCGCGAGTACGCCAACACCCAGCCACTGGCCGGCGCGCGGATCATGGGCTCGCTGCACATGACGATCCAGACGGCCGTGCTGATCGAGACGCTGACCGCGCTCGGCGCGGACGTGCGCTGGTGCAGCTGCAACATCTTCTCGACCCAGGATCATGCCGCCGCGGCGGTGGCGGTCGGTCCGCAGGGCACGCCGGAGGACCCGCGCGGGGTGCCGGTGTTCGCGTGGAAGGGCGAGACGCTCGAGGAGTATTGGTGGTGCACCGAGCAGGCGATCCGCTGGCCGGACGAGGACGGGCCGAACATGATCCTCGACGATGGCGGCGACGCGACGCTGCTCGTGCACAAGGGCGCCGAGTACGAGGCGGCCGGCGCGGTGCCCGATCCCTCGGGCGCGGACTCCGAGGAGTTCGGGGTGATCCTCGCACTGCTCACGCGCTCGCTGGCGGAGGATCCGCAGCGGTGGACGAAGCTCGGGCAGAGCGTCAAAGGCGTGACCGAGGAGACGACCACCGGCGTGCACCGGCTCTACCAGATGGTCGAGTCGGGCGAGCTGCTGTTCCCGGCGATCAACGTCAACGACTCGGTGACGAAGTCGAAGTTCGACAACCTCTACGGCTGCCGGCACTCGCTGATCGACGGCATTAACCGCGCCACCGATGTGATGATCGGCGGCAAGGTCGCCGTGGTGTGCGGCTTCGGCGACGTCGGTAAGGGCTGCGCCGAATCGCTGCGCGGCCAGGGCGCGCGCGTGGTGATCACCGAGATCGACCCGATCTGCGCGCTGCAGGCGGCGATGCAGGGCTATGAGGTCAAGACGCTCGAGGACGTGCTCGCCAGCGCCGACATCTTCATCACCACAACCGGCAACAAGGACATCATCACGGCCGCGCAGATGCAGCGCATGAAGCACCAGGCGATCGTCGGCAACATCGGACACTTCGACAACGAGATCGACATCGCCGGGCTGGCGCGAGTGCCCGGTATCGAGCGGATCAACATCAAGCCGCAGGTGGACAAGTGGGTGTTCTCAGATGGGCACGCGATCATCATGCTGTCCGAGGGTCGCCTGCTGAACCTCGGCAACGCCACCGGACACCCGAGCTTCGTGATGAGCAACTCCTTCTCCAACCAGACGATTGCTCAGATCGAGCTGTTCTCAAAGAACGACGAGTACGAGAAGCGGGTCTACGTGCTGCCCAAGCACCTCGACGAGAAGGTCGCCCGCCTGCATCTCGACGCCCTCGGGGTGAAGCTGACGAAGCTGACCGACGAGCAGGCCGCCTACATCGGCGTGCCCGTCGAGGGCCCCTACAAGTCCGATCATTACCGTTACTAACAGCAGATGAGAGCGATGGTCCTCGCGGCGGGCTTAGGTACCCGGCTGCGTCCGCTGACGTACGAGATCACCAAGCCGATGGTGCCGGTGCTCGACCGGCCCGTGATGGCGCACATCCTCGATCTCCTCGACCGGCATGGGTTTGAGGAGACGATCGCCAACCTGCACTACTTCCCGGACTCGATCCGCGAGCACTTCGGCGAGCGCGTGACTTATCGCTTCGAGCCCGAGCTGCTCGGCACCGCCGGTGGCGTGCGCGCATGCGCGGAGTTCTTTGGAGAGGACCCCTTTCTCGTGATCTCCGGCGACGCGCTCACCGACATCGACCTCACGGCGCTCGCGGCGCGTCACCGCGAGGCGGGCGGGATCGCCACGCTGGCCGTCAAGAAAGTGCCCGATACGCGCGAGTTCGGCGTCGTGTTGCACGATCGCGAGGGACGGATCACCGGCTTTCAGGAGAAGCCCCGCCCGGACGAGGCGCTCTCAGACCTCGGCAACTGCGGAATCTACGTGTTCTCGCCCGAGATCTTCGACTACTTCCCCGAGCGCCCGTTCGTGGACTGGGCGCAGGACGTGTTCCCGACGCTGCTCGCCAACGACGTCCCGTTCCACATCCACGAGGTGCGCGAGTACTGGAACGACGTCGGCTCGCTCGGCGAGCTGCGCCAGGGCACGTTCGACGCCCTACGCGGCGAGCTGCGCCTGGAGGTCGAGGGCGAGGAGGTCGCCCCGGGCGTGGTCGTCTCCGGTGGGCGGCCATTACCCGAGGACGCCGAGGTCGAGGGGCCGGCATGGATCGGCCGGGACGTTACGATCGGCGCGGGTGTGCGGCTGATGGGCCCGGTCGTGCTCGGCGACGGCGCTACAGTCGGCGATCGCGCGCAGTTGCGCGAGACAATCGTGTTCCCCGGCACGCATGTGGCGGACGAGTCGATCCTGATCGGCGCGATCTCCGGTCACGCGGGGATCTTGGAGAGCCTGCGTCCGCGCCAAAAATAGAGGAGGGCCCGCCCGAAGACGGACCCTCCCGGCTCAGTGGATAGAACCTGCCTCTCCGACAATCGTCAGCATAGCATAGTCACGCCGCCTCATAGCGCTCGCGCCGAACCTGCTCGCGCTCGGACTCGCCGAGCATCCGCACGAACAGCACGACCAGCGCGATGCCCATCACCAGCGACTGCTCTACGGCCATGACGATCCCGGCGATCGATTGATCGTCGAGCGCGGAGATGCCCCAGACGCGCGCGTGGTGGACGTAGTAGGGGTAGAGCGCGACCGGCGCGAACGCGAGGCCCATGCCGAGCGCGCCGACGAACAGCTTGGTCGAGCCCATGTACGCGACCGGGCCCATGCCGCCGAGGCGCATGCGCGCGCGGATGGGAGACAGCAGGTGCCACCAGTACAGGCCACCGGCGATCAGGAACGTCGTGTGCTCGAGCACGTGCACGGTCGGGTGGGTGACCGCGAGATCGTAGGCCGCGGGCACGTGCCAGGCCCAGATCACCCCGACGTACAGCACGACCGCGAACGCGGGGTGCGCGAGCGGGCCGGCGCGATGCTCGACGTCGCGCACCGTCCGCGTGACCGGGCGCAGGATCACCTTCGTGAACCCGAGGATCGCGAGGATCGGCACGATGTCCAGCAGCAGCATGTGCTGGATCATGTGCATCAGGAACAGCTGATCGGCTAGCGCGTCCACGGGCGAGACGAGCGCGAGCACGGCCACGAGCAGCGAGCCGGCGAAGCAGCACAGCCGCCACACCGGCGCGTCCGCGCCGGGGCGCGGGGAGGACGCGCGCACGCGCCGCCAGCGCGTCAGGTAGGCGCCGCCCACGAGCGCGACGCCGATCAGCACACCGGGCTGCGGCGACCAGGACAGGTTGGGGTTGGCGACGGTGGCGAGGATCGCGCCCCGATTGTCCCACCAGGGCTCGGCGCGTGCCATCGCCGCGGATAAGCGAATAACCGATGGACAACCGCTGCGCGGCGGCGTAGGATCGGAGGCAGACTTCATCCATCCATACGCGAAGGGAGCCTGTGATGCAGATCGACATCAAGGGTCGCAACGTCCCCGTCACCGACGAGCTGCGCGCGCGATTGGAGCGCCGGTTGCATAAGGTCTCGCGCCAGGTCTCCGAGCTCGCGCGGTTGGAGGTCGAGATCTACGAAGAGCGCAACCCCTCGATCGCCGACCGCCAGGTCGCCGAGGCGACGCTGTATCTGAAGGGCGTGACGCTGCGCGCGCGCGACGCCTCGCGGGAGATGGACCACTCGCTGAAGCTCGTCTCGCTGGAGCTCGCGCGCCAGGTTAAGCGCCATCGCGACAAGCGCCGGCACCGTCGCGAGGCGCGCACGGGCGCGGTCAGGGCCACCCTGCCCCGGGTGGACTCGCCGGAGATCGGCGAGCAGCCCGCGGGTTGACCGGGCTGCTCCCGAACGGGCCCGAGTGGGTCGGAGTTCTCGCCGAAGAGGGCCGGGAGTCGCGGCCGAGCGGGAGTTCGGAGCCGCTCCCGCGGTGGCGGTCCAATCGCTAACCTGAGGGAGTGTCCCCATCCCTGCTGGATCGCGCGCTCAACGCCGGTGAGGCGAAGAAGTTCAAGTCCTATCAGAAGCGCGTTGCGCTGATCAACGCGTTCGAGGCCGAGCTCGAACACGACTCTGACGCCGAGCTGCGCGAGCGCATGGATGCGCTGCGCGAGCGCGCGGCGGAGGGCGAGTCGCTGGACGATCTGCTGCCCGAGTGCTTCGCCCTCGTGCGCGAGACGGGCAAGCGTACGATGGGGATGCGCCACTTCGACGTGCAGCTGATCGGCGGGATGGTGCTCAACGACGGCTGCATCGCCGAGATGAAGACCGGCGAGGGCAAGACGCTGACCGCCACGCTGGCTGTCGTGCTCAACTCCCTGGCCGTCCGCGACCGTGACCCCGACCCGGAGAACCCGGACGCTCCGCCGGAGCGCAAGGGCGTGCATCTCGTCACGGTCAACGACTACCTCGCGCGACGCGACGCGGAATGGATGAGCCCGATCTACGAGGCGCTCGGGGTTTCTGTCGGCGTGCTGGCCAACCAGCAGCCCTACGAGGAGAAGCAGGCCGCCTACGCCTGCGACGTGGTCTACGGGACCAACTCCGAGCTCGGGTTCGACTACCTGCGCGACAACATGGCCAAGGACCTCGCCGAAAAGGTCCAGCGCGGGCACTTCTTCGCGGTCGTGGACGAGGTCGACAACATCCTGATCGACGAGGCGCGCACGCCGCTGATCATCTCCGGCGCGCCCGAACAGGCCGCGGACCTGTACGTCAAGTTCGCGCGCCTGGCGCCGCGGCTGACGGCCGGCAAGACGCCCGAAGGCATGGACCCGCGCATGAAGAAGCAGTTCATGGCCGACTTCGACTACGAGGTCGAGGAGAAGCAGAAGACGATCTCGATCACCGAGCAGGGCGTCGCCAAGGCCGAGCGCTTTCTCAATATCGACCATCTCTACCGCGCCGAGAACGGTCATCTCGTCAACCACCTGATCCAGTCGCTGCGGGCCGAGTCGCTGTACAAGCGCGACGTCGACTACGCGGTGATCGACGGCGAGGTCAAGATCATCGACGAGTTCACCGGGCGCATCCTCGACGGCCGGCGCTGGTCGGAGGGGCTGCACCAGGCGGTGGAGGCGAAGGAGGGGGTGTCGATCCAGGAGGAGAACCAGACGCTGGCGACGATCACCTACCAGAACTACTTCCGCCTCTACGACAAGCTCGCGGGGATGACCGGCACCGCGCTGACCGAGGCGACCGAGTTCATGAAGATCTACGAGCTCCCCGTCGTGCAGGTCCCGACGAACATGCCGATGGTGCGGGCCGATCGCAACGATCAGGTCTACAAGACCAAGGATGGCAAGTGGAGCGCCGTCGTCAGGGAGATCGCCGAGCGCCACGACAACGGCCAGCCGGTGCTCGTGGGCACGATCTCGGTCGAGGTCTCAGAGCTCCTGTCCGAACGCCTGCGCAAGCGCGGGATCGAGCATTCGGTGCTGAACGCCAAGCCCGAGCACGCCGCGCGCGAGGCGGAGACCGTCGCTGAGGCCGGCCAGCCGGGGGGCGTCACGATCGCGACGAACATGGCGGGCCGCGGCGTGGACATCAAGCTCGGCGGCAACCCCGAGCACCTCGCGCGCCTGCAGCTCGCCCGCGAGGGAATCGAGCCGGACGCGGAAGGCTACGAGGAGCGGTTCGCCGCCCTGCTGCCGGAGATCGAGCTGCGCGTGGAGACGGATCGCGAACGCGTGGTGGCCGCGGGCGGCCTGTTCATCTGCGGCACCGAGCGCCACGAGTCCCGGCGCATCGACAACCAGCTGCGCGGACGCTCCGGCCGTCAGGGCGACCCCGGCGAGTCGCGCTTCTTCCTGTCCGCCGAGGACGATCTCGTCCGGCTGTTCGCGGGCGACCGCATCTACCGCATCCTCGACAAACTCGGCGGGATCGACGAGGAGGGCAACGAGGAACCGATCGAGGCGGGGATGCTCTCCAAGCAGATCGAAAAAGCCCAAAAGAAGGTCGAGGAGCAGAACTTCCTGATCCGCAAACGCGTGCTCGAGTATGACGACGTGATGAACGAGCAGCGCCGGGTCATCTACGCCTACCGCAACGAGGTGCTGGAAGGCAAGCCGATCGGCGAGGAGGCCCGCCAGGAAGTCGCGGCCGTGCTGGATCGCACGATCGCGCAATACACGCCCGGCGATTTCATGGAGGACTGGGACATGGACGGCCTGTTCACCGCGCTCGCCCAGTTCTTCCCACTCGACCTGGCCGAGGAGAATCTCGATCCCGAGACGGCCGATCGCGACTCGCTCACCGAGAGCGTCACCGAGTTCGCGCTGGACCGCTACAACGCTCGCGAGACAGAGCTCGGCGAGGAGCTGATGGGCGCGCTGGAGCGCTTCCTGCTGCTGCAGATCATCGACGAGCGCTGGCGCGAGCACCTGTTCGACATGGACTACCTGCGCGAGGGCATCCACCTGCGCGGCTTCGCCCAGATCGACCCACTTGTGGCATACAAGAACGAAGCCTTCGAGCTCTTCGGCGATCTCCTGAACAGCGTCTGGACGGACTACACGCGCATGATCTTCAACGTCCAGGTCAACGTCGAAGACCAGAACGGGGGCGGCGGGGGAGCCCCGCAGCCCGCCTTCGCCACATCGGGCACCGCCACGCGCGCGGGCCGCGTCTCATACTCGGGCGGACAGAGTGCCGCCGGCGCCGGAGCGCTCGCTGCCGCCGCGGCCGCGGCCGGAGCCCAGTCGGGCGGCGCGCAAGGCGTCGGCGCCTATGCGGAGAACGGCGGCTCGGTCGAGCAGGAACTGGCTCCGGTCATCGAGCAGCGCGTCCTCGACGACGAGCACCAGGTCGGCCGCAACGATCCCTGCTGGTGCGGGAGCGGTAAGAAGTTCAAGAAGTGCCACGGCGCGTAGGACGGCCGTGGACACGGCGCATAGCTGCGTCCTCAGTCGCCTGCGTACGTTATCCATGAGCGCAGGCGGGCGTATCTGACCAGGTCAACCTGGTCTGGTATGATCGGATCATGTCTGAGACCGTTACCGTCACCGAGGCCAAAACGCAGCTGTCGCGTTTGATCGAGCGTGCCGGAGAGGGTGAGGAGATCGTGATTCGCCGGGGGCCGCGACCGGTGGCGAAGCTGGTCCGCTACGACGAGCCTCCTGTGCGTCGTCAAATGGGCCAGCTCAAGGGGGAGATCTGGATCAGCGACGACTTCGACGAGCCGGACGAGGAAATCGAGCGACTGTTCGGTATGCGGGATTGACCCCGCTCCTGCTCGATACGCATGCGCTGCTGTGGAGCGTCGGCGATGAGGAGCATCTGTCCCCCGCCGCGCACGAAGCGCTGAGCACCGGAATCGTACCAGCGTATGTCAGCGTGGCGAGCATCTGGGAGATCTCCATCAAGCGAGCCTCCGGCAAGCTCGATGCTCCCGAGAACCTTCTAGATATGGTCGCAATGGCAAGGTTCATCGAGCTGGGTATCACCTTCGACCATGCGACCCGTGCAGGCGCCCTGCCCCCGCATCATCGCGACCCCTTCGATCGGATGCTCGTCGCCCAGGCGCAGAGCGAGGGTTTCACGCTCGTAACCCAAGACGAGCGGATGCGGCTCTACGACGTTCCTGTGCTCTGGTAGCAGCAAGGGCGAGCCAAGGGCGCCACGGTGCTCAGGAGGACCCCGGTCTCGCCGGTGCGTAATCGATCGTCCTGGCGGGCCTTGACATTTACGCCGTTTGCCGTTGCCCACCTCGTGGGTGATCCGGGCGCTTCCTTTTATCAACCGGCCTTGAACGGGCCTTGTGCTCAGGAACAGAGCCGTTTGTGGAGTCTCAGACGGGCGGCGGACGAGGCGTCTGTTTGCTATAGCCATTGACAACAAGACTCGAATGGTGGTAGGGTTGCCAGCAGGGCCCCGGGGAGAAGCGTCGGGGCGTGGGTTGGTTTGTCGTCTTTGAGGAGAGGGATGATTCGATGAGCGCTGTTCGCATGCCTGCTGCCGGGAGGATCGCCGCGACTGTTTGTGGGATGGTTGGTGCGCTTGCGCTCTCCGCCCCGGCCCTGGCAGCCCGCCCACATGTTTTCAGCACGAGTTTTGCGAAGAGCTGCGCTGCGGAGCCCTGCACCGGCGAATTCTTGAAAAAGCCGGTCGCTGTGGCGGTCGGGGAAGAAGCCGGCGAGGTGTATGTCCTGGACGAAGGCGAAGTCGGCCAGTTCGGGCGTGTCGTTCGTTTCAACACCGACGGCACGATCGTCAAAACAGGCGAAGTCGAATTCGATGGTTCTGGTTCGCACGGTGAAGGTGCTGCGGCCGGCGGCGGTGGTCTCCTCGGGGAAATCCCGACCGGGCGCTTTGAAGAACCGCAGGGCATCGCGGTGGATAACTCGTGTGCGCTTCGCAAACTGAAAGAACCGAAACTGTCGCTCGCCGAATGCGAGGAAAAAGATCCCTCGAACGGCGACGTCTACGTCGCTGACTCGGGCTTCAACCACCATGTGATCGACAAGTACACGGCCGATGGGGAATACCTGGGGCAGCTGACCCGAGGAGAAACGGAATTCTCGAGCGAAGGGCTCGACGGCGTCGCCGTCGACCCCAGCGGCGGAGTTTGGGTCTACCGCGACCTGCCGGCGGCCGACGGCTTCACGAACGCGAGCGCGAACGTGTTCACCGCGGAGACCAAGCTGAAGAACGTCAACGGCGTCGCGCGGCCCGGGATCGCGGTCGACGCGGAGGGCGACTTCTACGGACGATTTGGAATCGGCTTTCCCCGAATCGTCAAGTTGGACCAGAAAGGCAACGTCCTTGACGAACAGCTCGGAAGCGAAGAAGCAAGCGGGGTCGCAGTCGATGAGAGCGATAACACCGCGTTCGTCGATGATCTGACGAGTGTCACGGTGTTCAATCCTGAAGGCGAACTGCTCGAACGTCTCGGTCGGGGGGAGCTGAGCGCTGGTACCGGCCTCGGGGTGGATGCAGGGGCTGAATCCTTGTATGTCGCCGATGCGAGCGGCAAGGTGTTCTTGTTTGG
>Ga0193728_1001432_pt1 | contig 12135 bp, 10 predicted proteins | sample U1c1metaG_FD_143037 | JGI IMG/M metagenome (GOLD analysis project Ga0193728, IMG submission 143037) | Soil microbial communities from a riparian zone of the East river system, Colorado, United States - U1c1 | ecosystem: Environmental > Terrestrial > Soil > Riparian zone | place: USA: East River...
AGGCAGACGGGACCCATGGCAGAGTTGGCCCATGCGCTCATTCCCACCTTGGGCACAGATCAGTTCTTTGAACTCTGGTGAGTCAGCGAATGAGCGAATCATGGGTATTTACAATAAATACCCATGAATTTCAGTGCATTTCATGCAAAACAGGCTTTTTTCTGCCATCCTATCGGCGAACATCACTTTTACAAAAACAAAGAACACTTTCCTTATGGGTGATAGCGATTTTAGCAGTCCAAACAGCTGCTGTGGGAACGAATCCTTGCCACACCCCTTTTTCGGGCGGTTTTTAGAATTCGTCCTCAAAACTGAAATGTGGTAGTTGTCTTTCTGTTCGCTTTGTTGCTTCCTCTCTCTCCAGATTCCGTTCATAGTGTAGTCGCGGGCGGAGGTGCTGAGAAGGTGTCAGGTGATGTGGGTAGCGTTGGAGTCGTTCCGGTCTGATCCAAGTCCGCAAAGTAGTCCAGCAACAGTCTATGAAGGAAGCTATAGCCTCCACCAACACGCCGGAGGAGAATACGAGACGTAGCATCACTCTCAAGACTAATCCAAACATGGTTTTGAAGAGTACCCCAAAACCGAGTCCGAAAACGAACCCAAATCGAGCACCTCCTAGCGACCAACCAACAGCCTCTCTTGGCTTGATACTTCAGATCACGTCCAAAGAACCATAGAAAGGACAGTCCCCATATCAGTCCGCCTATGATCCCGTTCAGCGTTCCACCAATCACCAGATTGACGATGCTCCCGAGCAACAAGCCTATGAGTCCGTTGATCAGTCGAGTACTCAGGGCGAACGCATCTTATTTTCTAGGCTACGCCTAGCCTGACGTGAGAAGCAACAGAGAAAATCAGGGCTGATACACTTGCTTGCTTTCATGCGAAACTAGGCTATTGCTCAAATTTAGATGCGTTCGCCCTGGTCAAGTACTCTATACGATACAAATGGGTTTACATGTTTTCAAATCACAGCATCGCTTGAAGATCTCTATGTTTGCAGTTTCTTTGAAAAAGATGTTCAAACAACCAGAAGGGTAAAAAGAGCGCCAAATAGCGGTTCTGGGAGTGACTCATGCCCTTTTAACAGCTTGAGCACTTTCTACGACGAAACCGCAAAGATAGTGGAAGATCTTCTGAGACGCATCAGACCAATTTAGCAAGATGCTTCTGTCAAAGAAGAACCTCGTCACTATTCATTTCTATTCTATGAGAGCACACAAGCTTGACTGCGCAGTGCTCTACATGGTCCTTACTAGTTAAAGCTCTAAATTGTCAGAAAGCACCATCAGTTCGGAACCCTCTTTGCTGGAGTGAGCTTGGTAGCGCAGGGAAAACTCATACTGCTTAGCTCTAGCACTGTAGAAATCACGTATCTGGGGCACATTATCATAACTCAATATCCATCTCGTTTTTGTGAGCGAGTTGAGCAGCTCGGCTAGCCTTCCGTGGTCATTGTGATTATATGAGTTCAAATACAGTAAGCTACCTTTAAAGTAATACGGTGGATCAATGTAGAAAAGAGCAGTAGGCATATCAGTGAACTTTTTTATTACCTCTAGCCCATCTTCGTTCAGAACCTTGATGTTCTGTTTATGTTCGGCTATGATTTCTATCTTTTGTATGAGGCTTTCCTTTTTAAATCTTGCATCGAGCAACCATTTGCCGGTCTGGTTCTTCCCACCAATAATTCCACCTTCTAAGATACCTGAGCGATTGGTACGATTCAGAAAAAACGTGGCAAACCCTAAATCAGACAAATCAGCATTTTTTTGACGATACACTTCCTGTTGCTTATACCATTCATCAATTGTGACAGGTGTTTCCCGGATACGTCGGATGAAGCTATCGGTATCTTCGGTTATTGATTTCCAGAAGGCAAACACTGCTCGGTCGAAGTCGTTGATGACAATTGATTTAACTTTTCCAAGGATAAGAAGTGATAAAGCCGCGCCAGCTCCACCCGCATACGGCTCTATATACTGGACATTCTCTAGGCCATTCTTCTCTATGATTGACCCAAAGAAGCTAAATAAAGGGGTCTTCCCACCGGGGTATCGCAAAGGCGTGTAGAAGTGCTTATGCTGTTTCTTGAACCTTATGACTGGTGTACTCATTACTGTATCTCGTTGATCAAATGATCAAACACTTTCTCGAAATTTTTCCATAGATCCTTTATGGCAGTGCCGCTCGCTGTGAAAATTGTGCTGTGCATTACTTGGTTAAGCGTAGGCGTTATAAGTTGGTCAGTAATCAGAACTTTTAGCACCTGCGCTATGCTGTTTTGCAGCCCAGATTGGTTGGCAATATAGTTTAGTTTATCACGTAACTCATGATATGGCTTACCTGGGTCTGCTGGGTTACGGAAGTGGTTACTTTTATCATGATAAAACTGCTGTGTCTTCATCAAGTACTCTTTGGCAGTGATCTCAAGTAATATACGTAGGAGTGCGCCTACTGCGTGTGGAGCTGCTCTTGAACCTGAGATATTGACAGTTTGGAGTTCTTTATATATCTCAGTTATCTTATCAGGAGTGGTCGCAGGCAATGACTTTGCTGGATTGATTAATGTCTGATAGCTGCTTGAATTGTTAGATGATGGTGAAGGCTGCGGGGAAGTAGGTGTATTCGAATTACTACTAGGAGCAGCAGGTTTGTGCGTATTGGTATCATCTTTTGGAGGTTTCGAAGGTTTTGGAGAAAGCTGCGGGGCAGGATTAGGCGAAGGTGCGCTAGTTTTAATGTTTGTGTTGGTATTGGTATTGGTGTTTGTATTCGTGCTAGGAGAAGCAGGGGGCGTCGTACTGGTATCCTTAGGAGGGTTAGGTGCAGACGGTTCCTGTGCTAGAACGTTCTTTACCCATTCCAGCCGTTGGCCAACCGTATAGATGTCGCCAACACCGAAATCTTTAGCACTCATATGTTCGATGACTTTTTCAAATCTCTGAATGACCTCTTGTTCTGGCGCAGTTAAGACAAGATTTTTATTTGTAAAATCAATGCCCAATTGCTGTCGAACTCCAGTAGTCACAATGAGGCGCTCTAGGTTCGTCACCTCTATTCCTGAAATATCAATACCTTTCGATTCGAGAAACTCCAAAACCTGGACTAGTCTTGATAATTCTTTTTTGTGTCTGGACTGGAACCATCGTTTTTGCGCACTATCCCAAGAAACTATGCCCATACCTTGATTTTCGCCGGTATGTTCAAGAAGTACCCATCTGTCTGCAATCTCCTGTTGGTTTTCAGGGTAGACAACACATTCCACAGTTGTGGGTAAGCTATCCTTATACTTCGCATGGAGATCTTCAAAAATAGATTTGGAATGGTAATTTCCGGGTATTTCGTTGGGGTTGGTCATAAGCTTAAGCGCGGTAGCGCGACGATTTCCATCAAGAATTACATAGTTACCATCACCAGCTTCTTTAACCTGAAGTCTTTTCGTCGGATTAAGTCCATGTTTGGCTATGTCTTTAGCCAGTCCTATAACTTTATCTTTTTGCGATACAAGCATGGTTAGCATAGCTTCCTGCTGATCCATAGTAACGCGTTTAAACCTGTAGTTTTCTTGATTTACGAGCAGCTTATCCAGCTCTATACTAATTATCTGAAGGCTATTCATAATTACTTTCTAGGCTATGAACCGGTTGTAGCAAGAAAAGTTTCTTTTGTACGACGGTAAATAGAGGAGAGAGTAACGGTGTGGCTTTTTGTCTATCGGACATAAAAATATCTGCACTTCGAGTAGTCCGACGCTAAAATATCTTTTGACGATTGACTATGCCATCAAAAGTACCAATATACCGATACTCTACCTAATGACTCGCCAAAGTTATACATCAGTATATCATGACAAAATTGAAGAGTCAATATTTTACAATGTTTACGCTCATGTAGCAAATTGCCTCTGCTTGCTTTTCTAGCAGATATACACTTCATCTTCTTGTATATAATGCAGATGAGGATAAAGCTATTTTGGAAACAGCTCGAAAAGAGTCCATCGAAGCGGCTTATGCCCAACTATTGAAGCTATCACTACTTTCGCTTACGTTACAAGCACTTTCTAATGAACTTCGTGATGCGTTTCAAGCAATAATTGCAGTTAACAGTATAGGTGAATTACTTGATCAAATTGCAATTTATCCTGCTTTGCTCACACAAAAGGCTATAGTAGCGACTGATCAAATTTTGGATCAATCGGAATCGGAAAGCGCTCGACGCATGATGATGCGTTGGACAGACTCAGCTTACTATACAAATTATTTGAGATGCAGAGCTATAGATTAAGTGTTAGAAGTAAATAGCATTATTAATATTTAAATATCGTATTTCCTTGTATAAAGGAGAACGCAATAACCAAGTTAAAAAAGCTATTATATGAACTATCTATAGTACGTAATCAGAAAGCACCCCCAATATCTCAAGGTAATGAAGGAGCTGGAAGATCTTCTTCAATAACTTCACCTACCCCGTTTACTTTCAAGCGTGTCATCGGAGCGCTCAATAGCTCTTTAAATTCATCAATTGGTGGCCACGCTTTACCAAGAGCACTTCTTCCTTTACGAGGCTCGAAAAACAAAATAGCATGGTAGAAAGTTTTATAGTACCATGCACCTAAACTGCTAACTTGAAAATTATCAAAAGCAATTTTATGTAAGTATCCGGGAACACAGAACCTCAAACGACGTAAGTTTGGAGGTTGCTCTGCCACCCTGCTCCTTGTACTAGTATAATGCTTTCTTAGAGCAGAAGTATTAATTCCAAGTTTGTTCAAATGATCTAATGTTTCGGTTATAAAACTATCATAATCATCTTTTCCAGTATCTCTCAGCGCAAATGTAAGAATCAATAGAAAAGCTGTCTTCTGCTTAGCCTGAAAATTAATAAGATTACGTAGTAATTTTGCATTTTCACTCTCGCCACGATCACTAGGGTAAAGGAAACCTCCACAAAGATCAAGGTTAACGACATGGTGACTTACACGCCTTACTTGAGTAATCCTATCTCGTACGGAAGAAGGCAATAAAGCAAGCGACAATTCTATCTCCTTATCTTCCATCGCTAGTAGTTTAGTAGCTTCTACTAAATTCATTTCAATTACAACAGTTTTATCACGAATACCCAATTTCTGAGCATTGCGATACATCCGTAGCGCAACATCGGGATCCCGCTCTACTGCCGTTATATGACTCAATAGTGGTCGCCACATTTCAACGTCGCGCATCTCCGCAGATGGCAAGCCAAAATAGCTTAATGGATGACCTATGGACTCACAATAATCGGCAAGTGCATGCTGTAAATGGAAAATACGCAAATGATTTTTTTCAGCACTTTCAGGAAATGGGTTATCACTAGCCATTTAACAATACCTTATCAATACGTTCTCTAAATTTGGTCAGAATCCCAAGTCTAAGATCTTCATCTTCTGAAAGCTCACTACTAAGTACATCTTCTAATAAGCCTATAGCATAAACAACAGGAATTTTACGACTCTGCCCAATTGAGCTTTTCGCCTTTTCGGAAGTTTCTAAGCTTGAATTATCAAGCTTAGAGTGGATTTTATCTGATGAAGTTTCATGCAAATCAGTAGCTACAGTGCTGTTAACATTAGTACTCATTATCTCCTTTTCTTCTGAAATGTCTTCTTTAGCAAATTGCGGAGTGGTAACTCCTTCTGCTTCATTAGTTAAGCTACTCTCTCTTAACATCGTTCTCTTAGGCTGAGCAACATCATCTCCATGCTTTTCACCTTCCACGGTCTTTTCTTCTGAAGGAAACGGACTAGAAGTAAGAGTTGATAATAACTCATTGGAGGGTGGCGTATCAATGCTATTTTCTGGCTCTAAACTTGAAACAGCATTGGCTTGAGAGGATAGATTTTGTGATTTAGATGTACTAGCACTAGATGTACTTAACTCATGATTTCCATGAATATTAATAATTGGTTGCTCTATCCTTTCTAAAAGTAATCGAATATTGCCTAGAATTTTTATTCTTGTTTTCTTAACAGATGGATCTTTAAGATGAACTACCTTTTTAGTTTCTGCTGCTTGCTCATCAGTTTCTAGACGATGTTTAACTGAATATAGAAAGTCGATGTCATCTCGAGTAAGTTGCACTAACCCTATCAAGATCTCCCTATTGCTTATAGAATTTACTTTATCTTCATATTCTTTGTATTTGCTTAAGATATTCCTTGCTTTTTCAGCATTATTCCTTTTATCAGCGGTGTCTCTAGCGGTATCTTCAAGCTGCTGATAAAATTTTCTTAACCTGTGAATGAATAAACGTGTATCTTCAGACTCCTCCAGTTTATTACGCTGTAAGTTTGGCCGCAAACTGCGAGGCACTATATGAACCTCTCCTACGTACCAGCTTGCATAATTATTCACATTCAATGCTTTGAAACCGGCCAACATTGGCTCACTATAGAGGTTTAGTTCGCCTAATGTAAAACCGCTCTGAACAACTCGAAACCCTACCTGCTGTCCATTAGTAGGAGTCATTTTTCCATTTGTCTTATGAATAGCATGCCAATACTCAGCCACCACAACATCATTGATTGTAATAGACGAAGTCTTAAATTGCTCTACAGCACTCGAAAAAGTACGATAAATAGGTATACCATCTACTTCAATTCTAAACATTTCTAGATCATGTTGGTTATACCAATCAACCAACTTCCTATAAAATACAAAATTTGGGTCTATTGGACATGGACATATACGTTGTATAGCATCTCTAACCCTAGTTACTTCTGTAAACCATTCACTTGAACGGATGGGATCTTGAAGAGTTACTATAGTATAATGTTCCTCCTCAGGTTCATTATATTCTTCAATAAAATAATTATCCTTCATTACCTGGCCAATATCAGCACGATCACTAATTAAATCTACGATTTTCTTAAAATAAATAGTAAGCCTATACCCCTTATTCAGTCCGCGCTTAGTAGTTTGAAGAGTAAGAATGTTAAAGAATGATAAACCTGCCCATACCCCGACACCCTTATGGCCGGTAAGATCTATCTCGGTATCTGCTTTACTAGTAACCGCAATTGACTTAACACGTCTTACTTCCCTCTCATCCATACCAATCCCATAATCTAGCACACTTAAACAATCTCCACGAACCTCTATCTGAATAGGACCATCAGGTTCAGTATCTGTTTCATGTCTCCATAAACGATGAGCATCTATTGCGTTTTGTATGTATTCTCTTAATACCTCGTCGGCCGGATATAATCCCTTTGCTAAATGATTCAAAAGTGTAGACCCAACATCTTCTATACTAAACTTGTCGTCTAATGATCGATATTGTTTGTTCATAAGTAACACACTCCTTTTCTAAAAGAGCCGTTAAGAAATAACTTCCTATGTTGAGGCCCTTGCTTCTTCTCGAAGATGGATCTATAACCGAAAGTAAAGCTTAACGAACTCTAACCATTAAAATTTTTATCTTCGGCATTCTTTAACCACAATTCATCCAATTTCTTGCGTAACCACTGATTAACAGCTGCTTCTCTGCTACGGATTAGCCCAGCTTCTACGGCCCTACCAAGATCATCCCATACCTCAACTTCTAAACGTAGACTTACCATATGCTTAGGAGAAAGGTCAGGATCTTTTGGACGGCCAACTCCCCTAGTCGGTCGCGTTTGCCAAGCTTTACGTGCAGCTGCACTAAAATTCTGCAGTATATCAATAGATATTTCTGCAGTACTTTCAGGGAATATTACTTTTACTATATTTTCCTGCACATCATCTATGATACCACGTTGGCCTTGGTAATCGCCACGCAATACAACAACTTTATCTCCTTTTCTAATATCATTACGCTGTCTCATAGGCTGATTATATTGCTGTGTCTAAAAATTGTCAAGATATTAATTAGACAAGGATTGGACATGGTCGAATACAGATGCCAGAATAATAGATTGCTCTTATGCCTAGATTCAAGTATAATAAGCAAGCAACAAATTTAATGAAGATGTCTAGAGTAACGCATGAAGACAGATTATCTTAGTCCTTTGCGGTATCCAAGAGCAAAACGTCAACTTGCACCTTATATCGCAAAAATACTTAAAGAGTACAGTTATATTGATTGTGTATTTGTTGAGCCTTGTTGTGGAGGAGTATCTGCAAGTCTCTATCTATTAGAGAATAACTTGGTTTCTTCAGTTATTCTAATTGACTACGAGGACTCGCTATGAGTGAAAAATCTACTATTGAATGGACTGATGCTACTTGGAATCCTGTTACTGGTTGTACGCAGGTCAGCCCTGGATGTGATCATTGCTATGCATTGACTTTTGCGGAACGCTTTAGAGGCGTTCCAGGACATCCTTACGAACAAGGTTTTGACCTCAAACTTTGGCCAGACAGATTGGATTTACCTCTAAAATGGCGTAAACCTAAACGGATTTTCGTCAATTCTATGTCAGACATTTTTCATAAATCTGTACCTGAAGAATATATTTTTAAAGTTTTTGATACTATGGTAAAAGCAGATTGGCACATCTTTCAAGTGCTTACAAAAAGAAGTGCACGCTTAGCCAAACTAGGAAATTCTTTACCATGGGCGAAACATATTTGGGCAGGGGTTTCAGTTGAAACGCAGCAATATACTTGGAGAATCGAACATCTCCGTCAGGTACCCGCACATATTCGTTTCATTAGCGCAGAGCCTCTTTTGGGACCATTGTCGGATCTTAATCTCACAGGAATCCATTGGCTCATCGCAGGTGGTGAGAGTGGTTATGGATATAGATCATGTGATCCTAAATGGGTACGAGATCTAAGAGATCAATGTCAACAGGCTAGAATTGCTTTCTTCTTCAAACAATGGGGTGGTCGTACGCCAAAAGTAGGAGGGCGAGTACTTGATGATTGCACTTGGGACGATTTTCCCATAAACAACATGGATCGCAACTAAATCAATTTATAGCTTTCCCTGCAAACCCACGAGATGCGCAACGAGGTTAGCCCAACCCTAGAAAGGAAGAGGTTGGCAAAGGGGAGAGAAATGTGCCTCCTTAAAAGGAAAGAAACCCGTGAGTATTTCCTAAGAAGGAGGCTTTATGACCAGTATGGCATCTTGGCACGTCGAGATCCAGACGTCACCGCAATCGGTTCCCTCAACACCGCAATGGCTCGGAGAGGTTGCGATCATGGCACACTACCTCAGCCGTTTGGGTCTGCTAGAGCAGGTGGCAGAAAGAGTTCGCTTTGCGCGTCGTCGTTTCGAGACCTATGATGTGATCGACTTTGTGGTCGTTCTCATTGGGTATGCGCTGAGCGGTGAACCCACTCTCAAAAGTTTCTACGAGCGCTTGCTTCCGTTCGCCACCCCATTTATGGCCCTGTTCGGACGAGAGCTTCTGCCTTCGCGCTCAGCACTCTCTCGTTTTCTGGGAGCCCTTGATCAGCCCACCGTTGAGATGGTGCGTACCCTCTTTGAAGAGGATCTGCTGGCTCGGCCTCTGGCAGAAGGTGGGGAGCAACGAGCCGGATTGCGGGATCGCTGTGGAGAATTGTGGAAGGTGTTTGACGAAGATGCAACACGACAGGCCGCCCGACAGCGAGCCTTACCTCACACTTGGGATCTCCCTCCTGCCTCTCGGCGCATGGATAGGGTCTGTGCCCCTGGATACACCGGGCGCAAACGGGGAGAGGTTGTTCGGACTCGGACGACGCTTCTGCAGGCTCACACGCAGCAGTGGTTCGGGACCTATGGACATGCAGGCAATGGCGATTACCGGGGGGATTTGCTGCGCTCTGTGCAGATCATTATGCGCTATGCCGTCAAAGAGAACCTTCCCCTTGCTCAGATCATCCTGCGACTGGATGGTCAATATGGGGATATGGCAGTGGTGATCGATCTGGCAAGCCGTGGCCTGTGCTTTGTCACCCGTGGCAAAGACTACGGCCTGCTTGACCTTGCTGCCGTCCAGGCTCGTCTGGCCCTACCACCAGACGAAGTGTCCACCCATCCGGAAACAGGAACCTGCCGTGCGCTCTTCGATTGTCCAGAGATCCCGCTTCCCGGGCACGATGCGAGTCATCGTTGCCACCCATCCTGCAACCGAGAAACCTGCCCCCATTGGGGGGACACGAGACGGCGTCGTGTATGAACTCTTCTTCACAGCTCTGCCCCAAGTGGCGTTCACCCTCCTGGACGTGTACCTGCAGCGGGGAGCCTTTGAGATGGTTCTCAGCGATGAGGACCAAGAACAAGATCCTGATCGCTGGGTCTCGCATTCGCGCCTCTAGACAGGAGTTCTGGCAAATCGTGAGTCAGTGGATGTGGAACCTGCGCCTGGAACTGGGGCATCACCTGCATCCAACCCCCATGCGCACGACCGAAGTCGCCCCGGCCCAGCCCTCATCGCAGGGTCATGGGCGTGATGATGATCGGGGTCCGTCTGAGATGGTGGACCCCGATCAAACCAACAACGCTGCGCACCCTTGTGATCCGTCAGATCGACAGACCCACTCTGCATGCGAGAACCCCACTCCCCTCATCTACGGACCACCCGAGTTTGCACCCACCCCACGCGCAGGAAAGTTCGCGGCAACCGCTTTTGAGCCACAACCAGATGGCACGTTGCGCTGTCCTGCGGGGCATCCCCTCTATGCAGAAACACGCCGACCCGAGCGCGACGGCACCGTACGCGTGCTCTATGCGGCACGGTTGCCCGCTTGTCGTGGCTGTCCCTTGCGGTCACAGTGTCAGGGCTCTGCAACCAAGGGACCGCGCCGCGTGAGCGCTGTGGTGCGACCCATGCAAGGACCTCTTGTGCCACAGGCGCCCCTGCCGCCTCCCAAACCTGCAACGCATCCGATCCTGTGGGGGGATTGGAGCCGATGTCAGACCCGACGCAAGCTGGTCAGTCTGCTGCGTACCCAAACGGTCACGATCACCATGACACAAGGCCCTTCTCGATCTGAGAGCACCGATCCTCTCGTCCTCTCACGAAAGCTTCGGGCGCATTGGCGCTTGTCGTGGGCACAGCGCTTGGCACGCAACGCCCGCTCTCCCCGTTCGTCGATGGTCCATCTGCAACTGTTCGGGATCCCGACCGCTTTTGCTCGCTTCCTCGGTCTGCCTGCTGCTGCCTGAGCACGGATAACGGGTCGTCAAACACGGGGCACCTCTGTAACCCGTGTATCTTGTTATGCCTCCTTCACGCCGTGATGGAAGAGCTTGCTTCCCTTTATTTCTACTGATACATAAAATACATATTCACGTTTGTAATACAGTATCAGCATTTGTATAATAAATTTATATAATATATCTATTTAAATGATTATTCAAACTATTTGCAATAGCCACTAATAATACCTACTATATCTATCAATAAGATAAATAGAGATATTTACGCCTTCCCTATCATCACCTCTTGCTGGGCTTTTCTCGTTGCGCATCCCGTGGGATTAGGCATCCAAATATCTCTAACGATTTCCTCTCGAATACATAACACCATCAAGTGGTGCACAAGGAGAAAAAGACATATTGAATTCTCCAGGACAGGCAGCGCTTTCAGCAATCTGCTCAGCAGAAAGTGTACATGTACCAGTCTAACCAAGCCAAAAAGGTACATAGTGCTGCATAACCGCATCATGCTCGAATAGGCAGGTCGGTTTAGTGGTCAAAGAGGTGCGATTCTGGTACAATAGGCATGGCAAGTTCCTTGCAAGGATGAGCAATGTAACTTGAGAGATTTTTTGAGGGATTTTTTCACTGCTGAAATAGCTTCTCAGGGATGAGCAATATAGCTTGAGAGATTTTTTGAGGGATTTTTTCATGGCTGAAATAGCTTCTCAGCGAATGAGAAAACGGACTCCGATGGAGGACCAAAGAGAATGAAAAAATGGGTTTTTGGTGAGTTAGCATGTCATGCTCTGTGCTTCATCGCGCTCAGAAATGCTCTCTTTCTTGAGTGAAGAAACACCCTCTTATTCATCAAAAAAGGTTGGTGAAAGCAGATGGCCACAACTGAGACACAGCAGTCTCCCGAAAGCGCTTCTATTTATCGAAGATTCCCTATTTATGTGATTGTCTTGTTAGCGATTGGTGTTGTAGTCGGCTATGCCTCAAAGTATTTTGCGGGTGCATCAGCAGGACCATTCAATC
>Ga0193728_1001434_pt1 | contig 12123 bp, 9 predicted proteins | sample U1c1metaG_FD_143037 | JGI IMG/M metagenome (GOLD analysis project Ga0193728, IMG submission 143037) | Soil microbial communities from a riparian zone of the East river system, Colorado, United States - U1c1 | ecosystem: Environmental > Terrestrial > Soil > Riparian zone | place: USA: East River...
CGCACAACTGGCACAAACGGCCGCACGATATTCCCGTGGTTGGCATGCCGGAGTGCCTGCTGAACCGGGAATGGCTGGAGCAAATCGATGAGGTAATCGTCACCTTGCCGGAGGGAGACGCCGCGCGGATTCGGGAAATCGGCGAAATGTTGAAGGCCTTGCCTCTGAAGGTCAGCATCGTTTCGGGCTGGCCGATGCTGAGAACTTTGTAAGCCTAATTTTTTCTTCAGATGCGTATTCTTCCAAGGAATTTCCGCCTGGATTTATCCCCAGCGACACGGTTTGCACTATTGTCGTTGCTCTATGCGACCGAACTAACCGCCAGCCTTTGGCTCTCCTACGAACTGCGCTTCGATTTCTCGGTTGACCCCGGCTACCAGCATGAGCGGCTCTTCGTCCTGCTTTGGCTGATTCCTTTGCAGCTGATTCTGCTGGGATTCTTTCATCAACTCAGAACGCTCCTGGAATATTTCAGCACACCGGACCTGGGGCGAATGTTCCGGGCTTTAGCCATCAGTTCCGCGGTCGCCGGTATGGTGTGGATCTGGCCGGGACCGGGTTTCGCGCCGCCTCGCGGAGTGATTGTGCTGGATTTTGTGCTCGGCCTAATGGGCTTGACTGGCGTCCGGCTGGCTTTACGAATGCTTCGCGAATCGCGCATCGTTCCGACCAACGGAAACGGGCTGCGAAAGCGGCGGGTCGGGATTATTGGAGCCGGCGATGCCGGCGCTCTCCTCGCCCATGAGTTGTCTCTCAAACCCGGATATGGTCTGGAACCGGTGGCCTTTTTTGATGATAACAGGCGGAAATGGCATTCTCGGGTACACGGTATTCCGGTGCTCGGTCCGCCGGAAGAATTGCTTGAGGTAAACGGTGAATTCGGAATTGAAGAAGTGATCATCGCCATGCCCTCTGCCGCCCCCCGGCGCGTGGGTGAACTACTCCGCATCTTGCGTCAGGCTCACTTGCCCTGCAGAACGGTGCCTTCGCTAGACCAATTGGCCTCGGGACAAGTCAAGGTTAGCCAGCTTCGGAACGTCGAGTTCCAAGACTTGCTGGGGCGGGAGAAGGTCGAACTGGAAACCGAGAATATCCGCCTGGCCCTGCAGGAGCGAGTGGTTCTGGTGACCGGCGCCGGTGGGAGCATTGGCAGCGAGCTTTGCCGGCAAATAGTCAGCTATCGTCCCAGCGTTGTGCTTTTGGTTGAGCGGTCCGAGCCGCAGGCATTCCAGACTGAGCAGGAGTTGATCGGCTCCGGACACGGGCAGCGAATTGTGCCCTTGGTAGGCGATATTATGGACCTCGCGCGCATGCGGCAGATTTTCTCCACCTTTCGCCCGCAGGTGGTCTTTCATGCCGCCGCCCACAAGCACGTGCCGATGATGGAGTCCCAGCCGGATGAGGCCGTCAGAAACAACAGCCTGGGCACGGCGCAACTAGCGGACCTGGCCGTTGAGTTCGGAGTCGATCGTTTCATTTTCATTTCCACCGACAAGGCCATCAATCCGACCAGCGTCATGGGCGCCACCAAGCGCTTAGCGGAGATGTACATCCACTCTTTGTCGGCTTCGCTCTCACATCAAACAAAGTTTATGGCGGTGCGTTTTGGCAATGTCCTGGGATCTTCCGGCAGCGTGATTGGTGTGTTCCAGAGGCAGATTGCCGAGGGTGGGCCAGTGAAAGTGACGCATCCGGAAATGATGCGCTATTTCATGACTATTCCTGAGGCCTGCATGCTGGTGCTGCAGAGTGCCGCCCAGGGAACCGGTGGGGAAATCTTCGTGCTGGACATGGGCGAACCCGTAAAAATAGTGGATATGGCGCGCCAGATGATCGAGTTGAGCGGGCTTAAGCCGGATGAAGACATCCGGATTGAATTCAGCGGCGTTCGCCCCGGCGAGAAACTTTTTGAGGAGCTTACACACAAAGGCGAGAATTTCGCCCCGACGACTCACGCAAAGATCTGTCGTTTTGTCTCGCAGCCTCCAGATTTGGGCCAGCTTCGCATCACACTAGATCGATTGCGGGCCAGCCTGTGCCAACTCCAACCGGACCAGGTCAAGCTGGCACTGCAGCAGGCCATCCCGGAATATACCCCGTACTTGCGACCGCGCGAAAACCTGGCGGCGACACCGCCGAGTCTGAATAATACCCGCACCGTGCAGCCCCCGGTGGGGGGCCTCCGTTCGCGGGAGATTCCACGTGCCGATATAAGTGACTCCTTTCAAGAATTGACCGAACGGTTAGTGGACCAACCGAAAACCTGGTTGGTCACCGGGGCGGCGGGATTTATTGGCTCCAACCTGGTGGAGACACTGCTCCGCTTAAATCAGCTTGTAATTGGCTTGGATAATTTTTCCGCGGGATCGCATCACAATCTTGCGCAAATTCGGGATCTGGTGGGTCCGGAAAGGTGGAAGAACTTCCTCCAAATGGATGGCGATATTCGCGTCGCCGACATGTGTGACTATGCTAGCCAGGGAGTAGATTACATCCTGCACCAGGCCGCCCTGGGATCGGTCCCGCGCTCGATGGCCAACCCGCGCGACTTTCATACGAGCAATGTCACCGGTCTCATGAACCTGTTGCTGGCCGCTCGCCAAAATGGAGTGAAGCGGCTGGTTTATGCGTCCAGCAGTTCCGTCTATGGAGATGATCCAGGCTTGCCCAAGCGTGAGCATCAAATCGGGCGCTGCCTCTCACCCTATGCTCTAACCAAGCGCGCCAACGAGCTTTATGCGGAGGTCTTTAGCCGGTGTTATGGCCTGGATTCGGTGGGGTTGCGGTACTTCAACGTCTTCGGACCGCGCCAGGACCCCGACGGCCCTTATGCCGCGGTAATCCCAAAATGGATTGCCGCCATGATTCGAAACGAACCCATCCATATGAATGGCGATGGCGAAACCAGTCGTGACTTTTGTTACGTGGCTAATGTCGTCCAGGCTAACCTCCTCGCGGCGACCGTGGAAAACATTATGGCCGTCAACGAGATCTATAATGTTGCGGTCTGCTCCCGAACGACCCTCAATCAGCTCTATGGGTTTTTGCGCGAAGAGCTTCTGCCTTGGTATCCTCACCTGCGCGACTGTCGCCCCGTCTATCAAGACTTCCGCCCAGGGGATGTGCGGCATTCAGAGGCGGACATATCCAAGGCCGTGCGCCTCCTTGGGTACAAGCCCTCTCACACGTTCGAGCAGGGGCTCTCAGAAGCGTTGGATTGGTACCGGGAACACCTTGGCCCACCCATCTATCAAGCCGATACAGCAAAAGGAGTGACCAGCTTGGCCTAGAATGAAGCCGCTCGCCCCTGTCACCGGTCACTCCAAAACCAGCCAGTCGGGGTCGAATCAAAACCGGCCACTCTAAGGTGCTTTCTTCATAGCAGGTTTCCTGATGCAAGCAAGGGGCTTTTCGATTTCTTCATAACTGTTGGCTCCCGTTCGCCGCACCCTCTTGGTCAGCGAATCAGAAACGCAGTCGAATTTCGTTCGCCCAAACCCGCTTCGCCTGTTCGGCATCGCTTTGAGCAAGGACGCCCAAACGTCGGCGCAGAAGGATTTGTTCCAAGCAGTCCAGCCGGGATAGTCTTACGGGTGGAAGCCACGCGCAAACCCGCCGCTGACCAGTTTTGCAAGGCTACATCCGTCGGGGAACGCGGCTGTGCAGAGGTAATGGCCGCTACCACCACATCGGCGGCATCCGTCCAGAGCACCAAACCGGACGCAGTTTCGAGGCCGCGCCGCTTGTAAAAGGAATGTCCGCGATCCAGACTTCACCTGGCTGCGGCATCGTCGTAAAGACCCTCGTCTTGCGGGGCGTAGCTGTTTAGGAAGGCGCTGTGGTCACGGACCGCCGCCGGGCCTTGGTGGCCGACGGAGAGATTTCAAGCTGCTGGCGGCGTTGGTCAACCCAGATAGCCAGCTTATCGAAGTCTGTCAGAGGCAATTGTTCGACAGCCTGCTCGATTTCCTCAATCTTGCTCACGGCAGAAAAATAACCTCGCTCAGCAAAAAAACAAGACCTCATTGCCTCATTGCCGGTTGCCTCTGCCGGCGTGGTGGCGTCAACCGCCGCCAGGACGCCTCGAAGTGAACGGCTAAAAGGTCAACTTTTGGGTACCTTGGAAACATCAGGAAGGCCACCCTCGGAAATGAGGTTGGGGAAGATGGCCAAAACTACGAAAGTCCAAATGGGCTGGCCGTTCAACAGCTTAGCCGGTAATTTCGAGGCGGTTTTATGCCTTTCCCACTGGCTCATCCTGCCGCCGTCCTGCCGTTGCGACGCTATTGCCCACAGCAGCTTAATTTCCCGGCTCTGGTGATCGGTAGCCTCATTCCCGATCTCGGTTACGTTTTTGGAAACCTGCACGTATCGGAGTTCTCCCACCGTTTTTGGGCTGGCACTTTCGGGTTCTGCCTGCCGGTCGGCCTGCTGACAATATTCATGTTTTATAGACTCCGATCCTCCGTGGTGGGGATCCTGCCCAACCGATACCGGCAGGTACTCTTCCCGCTTTGTCAGCAGCCGGCCGGTGCTCCGCTACCTCTAACCGCCTCGTTGATCATTGGGGCGTGGACCCATGTGTTCTTGGATTCGTTGACGCATGACCACGGATGGTTGGTGGAGCACATTCCAAAACTCCAAAGTTTTTTGTTTACGATAGGTAATACCGACTTCAGAGTTTGTGACCTTCTTTACGCTGGCTGCACCTTTGCGGGGGTGGTTTGGGTCGCGTTGCGTTACCTGTGCTGGCTCGAAAAGGTGGTAGCGGATCCCCCGGCCTTAACCACCACAGGTGCAAAGTGGGCCTACGCTCTTCTGCTCGCCATCTCGATGCTCGCCGTAGCTCTTGCCGCTCGTGGCGTGCATCGTTCGATGGGACTTATTCCCACAGGACTCGTTACTGGGCTGTTCGTCATCGGATTCCTCGAGGTCAGCGGGAGGCACCTTGTATCCGGTTGGGGGCGCTAATGACCATCGTAGTGTTCCAGATGAAAGGCCCGCAAAGAGCGCTTATGGATCGCCCCGCAAGGCACCACCCGCGTTTCTTCGAACGACCTTGACGACGACGCGGGCTCTCAAAAGGTTGCGCCAGTTGGCGGTTTCTCACTCGGCGCCTCATCGTGCTTTTTGCCTGTAAGCAACAGAATCGCAAGAACCGATAGCTAAAAAGAAGCCTGCCGCATGGCAGACTTCCTTTTGATTTCTACGCCGGCTGCCGCTCATACCGGCACGCCGACCGCTCCCTGCTCGCATGGACACAGTCCCTCCAGCGCGGCTGTTCCTGAACCTGGCGCAAAACGTCTTCACCCAAATGCTCGCGCACAAGCCTGGCCAAACGCATTTTATCGTCCTGCAGGCTTGAGCGGCTCCGCTTCAGCTTGGGCACCAGGGTTGTCAGGTCCTGGTCTTGCATGAGACAACGCAGAACCTCCCGGGCCATCGCGTCCAGGAAGGACAGCAATGTATCCCAGTCCAGCCGTCGTGTCGCCGTCACGGCCGGATCCTCGGTTTTGGCGGCCAGCGCGTCGTGCAGGCACATGTCGTCACCATCCGTTTCCCCGGCGATGGGCTGGTCCAACGATTCTACCCGGCAGCGTCCGGTTATCTGGCTGCCCGGGGACATGACGTCGGTCGTGCTCTGGCCCGTGCTGCGCCTGCCCTGCCGCAGGAGTTTGGTGGCATAATAACTGATGTTGCCGGCGCTGACCTTCTTGCCCCGGGCCTCAGCGCTGATTAGCAGCGTGGCGGCGATGGCGATGCCGTCCTGCACCAATTCACCATGGTCCTCGGCGCCGACAAAGGGCACAGAATTGGAAACAGAGCTACGAATTCGCGGGATTATTTCCTGAACTAACACTTCTGCAGTTTTTGGACTCATACGATTTCTCCTTTGAAACATTCGTGGAAACGCAAAAAGCCCCTCTGCCGGGAAACGGCAAAGGGGCTTTGAGATGACCGGAAATCGCGCCGCCCAATCAGGCGGCCGGCTGCCGGTCAAAGCGGAAATTCAGAGGCTGGGAGAATCAGAGGCGGGTGCAAACGCGGGAGCGAACAGAGACGGGAGCCTCGGTCACTGATATATAACCCCGCGGGGAGGTTCATTTCAGCCGGGGCTGACCGCCAGGGTCAAGGCCGCCCCGGTTATAAGCCCGGAAAGGATCTCCCAGAAACACAGCACACCCAGTCAGGTTGTGTCAGCGGTTGGCACGAAGTTCGCCACGAAAGTTGCCGGATTTCCGTGTCAGGTTTGTGTCAGCCGAAAGGCACCGACCGCGACTCAATTCTTTCCGCCGGGCCGTCCCTGTTTCCGGGCTTTGTCTCGTTCGAGCGCGGCTTGAATCAGGCGCGGATCGAGCCGGACGTTGGTCTGCCGCAACCGCTCCATCGCTTGCGGCAAATCCAGCAGCCCTCGCGCGGCCGCTTGTTCAAGCAGACCAACCGTTCCAATCACGGCCAAGCCGCAATGAATCGCCGCGCTCCGCCCGGCACGGTCATCCATCAAAACAGCGGCGGCTTTGATTTCTTGCGCGAGGCAAGTGGCTTCCGCTTCTCCGGCATCTACGCCGAGCGTGAGATTTAATGTCTTGGGTGTTTGCACGGTGGCCCAGGCCGGCAGCGAACTGGCCCACTTCCGTACTGGCTCAGGAGTGTTCGGTTGCTAAAGTTCGCGGAAGACCGTTGGTGGAATCACCACCTGGCTGAAAAGGCGCGGCAGCGCGGTTTCCGCGCCACACAGAATGAGGTAATCAACGGCGAAGTGTCCGAGACGACGACGCTCACGAGCGTGCGAGGATTTTGTCCAGCGTCGCGTTATCAGCGTCCAGGTCCGCAGCGGAATAATTCACGGGCACCCCGCGTTCCTTGAGAAAAGTTTCCGTCTCCCAGTAATCGAGTCCCAGCATCTCGCCGACCTGGCGGTGCGAGAGACGTCCGGCGCGATAACCCTCGATGGCCGCGTCTTCCATGACATGGCGGCCAACCGCGTCCGGGGTTTCTCCCCACTGACGGGCGACTTGATCGGGCATTTTCACTGTGACTTGCATGACGCGGTAACTGTAGCACGGGTGCGATACATGTGGCAAGGAAGCGTAACCCCCCGGGGCCGCTTCGATCACGCGCGTAGCGGCATCAAGATTGTCTTGGGCGATGAAATACCAAATGCCCCACAGTTCATCCTCGACGCAAGGATCAAGGATAAATTTAGGCATCAGAGCGGGATGCTTTTATCCGTTTGCGGAGTCGGCGAAACACGCCCGCGCTATCAACACCTTCGCCACGGTCAAGGCGGTCAATGCTTTGCAGCAACTGCGTTTCCAGTTCTTCAAGGGTCTTAGGCGCTTGGGGCAGACGCGCGTTTTGGTCTTCCTTGAGACGACGGAGACCGGCGCGGACAACCTCACTGGCGGTCTGATACAGGCCGCTCTCGACTTCTTTTTCGACAAACTTTGCTAATTCCGGCGTCAGTGAAATATTCATAATCGAAACTCCATCAAATTCATCATTACTGCCATTCTACTATGAATAACAGGAATGAGTCAAATCCTGTTATTCATGTTTAGGGGGATTTCCCCGCTGAAAGCCCCTGCCGGGGTGGTGTTTCTGCCTGGTTGAAGCCGGGGTCTGCGTGAACCCCTATTAAATTGTGGAACTCGTCAATTTCTGTCGCTCTCAGCCGACGCGACGGCCGGCGTCTGTTAAAACGCCACCGCTGTTCTCTGGCCGGGGCCAGTCGGCGGGCGCCGGGGGCGGGATTGGACCGCTCGAACGGCACAATTTCCATAGTGGACGTGGCGTCGGCGGCAATGGAAAGTTTGACGAGAAATCCTTCGTGAAAAGAGTGGCGGTCGCGGTAGATGGCCTCGTCCATGAGCAAAGCGTCCTGGCCCCGCCGAGGTAATCTTCGTAACCGCCGAGGACATGGGGATTGCTGGACGATGACAGCATTGGCGCCCAGCTCGACCATGAAGCGGCAGGTGTCCTGGATGCGGGGACTGGGGACGAGGAACTCATCGCCGCCGTGGAGCAGAACGATCAGATAATCAAACTGACCGCGGGGGACGGTGACGTTGCGGACAAAATCAATGAGGTCGAGCGGATTGGCGCCGGGGGAATGTTTGGTGGCGATGGAGAACTCGTGCTCGGCAACGGCGAGAATGCCCACCTTGATGCCTCCCAGGTCCCGGATGAGAATGCGGCGGGCGGCGTCGAGGTTTGGTCCAGCACCGACTGTGGCGATGCCAGCCCGGGAGCAAACCTCGAGAGTATTTTTGAGACCGGGTGCGCCGTGGTCGAGGATGTGGTTATTGGCGAGGTTCAGTACCTGGATGCCAGCGGCTTTGATACAGCCGCTCGGTTCACCAAACACCGGACCGGTCTTGAGAACCGGCGTCAAGGTTTCGACGAGCGGGCATTCCAGGTTGGCGAGGCGCAAGCCGGCTTGTTGGAATTCGGGTAGAACATCATTGAGGAGGGCCTTCGCGTTCCCAGTTACGAAGTAAGGTTTGTTCCCGTCGATGGGACAAATATCTGCCCCGATAACAACGACTGGCATAGTGTTGGAATGGGTTGCTCAAAACTACTGGAGCAGGTCCCTGTGTTGTCGCGAGGTGGAAATTGGCTGCCGACCGTGGATTTGAACCACGACTAGAACCTCTCAATTGGTGCGGGAGTTTGAAATCTTTGCCGATGAGGCGGTGGTCTCGTGGGGAATCAGCTTTCTGCACGGTTCTACATCCTCAAGATGGTTTAAGGCGCCAAGAGCACGCTATTTATCCAGTTCGTGTGCGAAGAAATTCGCGTGGCGTAAAATGCGCCGGGGACCGCCGGCGGGCGGGCACTGTTTAGGGGAAATACGTTGAATTGTTGACGTTGTTCCCCAGCGCGGGCTGGCTAATCACGTTCGGCTGGTTGATGACTTGTGGATTCAGATCGTTTAACCGCTTTCCGGCGGCGCTGCCCCAATAGATGCCGTAAGTTCGTTGCGCATGCGGCATTACCAGTCTCCCGTCGACTGCAACATTTCCACTGGCCAGATCCCCTTCGAAAGCGCTTGCAGTGGACCAATTGCGACGCCGATTGGCATTGGCCGCGTTATCCGGACAGAAGCTTTTACCCCGCTCCGAGCGAGGCCGACTCTGGCTGACTCCGAGGGTCCGGGGTTTTTTATTGACATTTAAACAATCATTGCGTCAAATAGTTAAATTCCATCGCCGCGCGATAAATGACCAATATGAAACGAGCGAAGCGGCTAGTTTTCTTTCTTTTGGCATTAGGCACTTGGAACGCCAAGGCGGCGGATTTCGATATCTACTGTTCCACAACCAATACAACACCCGGAGACGGCACCTTCGGCAATCCCTACCGGGCGCTCTCATTTTTGCCATGGACGACCATTGGCAATCAGAACAGCGCGGGTAACAGGGTTCGGATTAATCTGCAACGCGGCTCCGTTTTTCGAGAGCAACTCACGGTTGGTGCCGGCGGCTCCCCACTGGCACATGTCGTGTTTCAGGCCTACCAGAACCTGTTAAATACAAATAATCCCGTTGTGGCTGCAGATGACATCATGGCCGGATTTACCCAATATTCCACCTCCAACGGTGCGACTTGGGCCCGTACTCTCGCAGTCCCCGTCTCCTATCTGTTTGCTAATGGGGTGCGCCTAGCGCAAGGAGCGGGATTGAACATCCTCGGAAACCATGAGTGGTGTTTGTTAGGCAACAGCTTGTACCTCCGATGGGATGAGGGAAATCCCGACGTTTTGAACATCCTTGTGGAGGCGACCACCCGGCCAGTCAGCCTCTCGATTTCAGGTTTCAGCTATGTTGACTTTTTCCACATTGACATGCGGCGTGCGAACAGTCAGGTCATCAATTTAGTCAATGGCTCGAATATCACGCTCGTCGGGTGCAGGCTTAGCCAGGGAAACGCACTGCTGGATCTGAAGAATTCGACTGCCTTCACAGCCCAGGGATGTGTGTTTGAAGAAGGCTATGGTTCGGACAACAGCATTAGGATAGAAGCTCCGAACTCCAGTTTCGCTTTCTATTATTGCTTGTTCCATAACTTTAATTACGGAGATGGGATTAGTATTTTCGGCGGCCCAGGGGGAGCCTTTGTCAATTGCTCCTTCGTCGGTTGCGGGACCTATCATATTGTGAATTTCGCCACAAACTCCAATGTCGCGGCGGTCAATTGTATTTTTTCGGGTGTGAACACGGCCCCAATCAGCGGCGGTCGGCCGGCCGTCAAGAATCTTGCGGGCACCTTTGTCCTGACCAATTGCCTGGTGATGGCTTGCGGCAAAAGTCCCAGCTTCAGGCTGACGGGTGTTAGCGAATACGGAACCGTTTGGGGCGAGCCGCAGTACGTCAGCACACGCCATCCAGCCATTATGGCTTTTGGGCGGGACGATTGCGGATCGATCGACGCTGCGCTGGCGACCTCAGCACTGCTGAAGACCTACGGTTGGGGAATGACCTATGCCTTCTCCAGTGGCGGGGCCGGGTCAGTGATGAACCAGTCTCTTACCAACAAGCTGAGGAGTATTGTCGCCAATGGCAGTGAGATAACCTGTCACGGAAGGGACCACGTTGACCTTACTGAAACAAAGGGCATCAGACTGCAATACATTGGTCCCGGTTTGACGGGCACGTTATCCGTCTCCAGCAATCTACTAATCACCAAAGTGGATGGAATCGTGGATCGAAGTATCGATTTGTCTTCAAGCAATTACGCTACGCTGGGCGGATTGGTAAGCGCATTAAACGCTACAAATTACGTGTGTACCTGGCCGCAATCTTCCGGTTGGATTCCTTATAGCCTCCCCTCCCGGCTTTTAACCAACACAGTCGAACAGGATATTTTAAGCGCGCCAGTGACAGTTTTTGTGGACTATCCGGTGTATTTAAACTACGAAATGGTATTTTCGAAGTCCGAACTGGAATCGATCCTTGGCAGCGGTTACACCGTAACCGGCATGACGTATCCGTTTGGGCAGTGGAATGGCACCGTGACAACCAACGCGCAAAACGCTGGTTATACGCACGGGCGTGTGAATACTCCGGAACCTTACGGGGGATATTTACTGGCCACGAACAACACATTTGTACTTGGAAATACTCCCGGCATTACCGGCGTTTCGGCAATTCTGCCTCTCGAGGGCAGCGCGGCTGACGGCAGTGTCGCGGGAAACCATTTTACCGCAAGCGGTGTCGCGTATTCTACCACCGTGAAGTACCGGGGGTTCTATTCTGCCTACTTCGACGGGCGTGCCGCATATTTGTCCCGTCCATCGAACGCAGCCTTTGACTTTTCGTGGGGTGATTGGCTTTATTGCACGCACCTGTATCCAACCGCAATCGGCGGCACACAAACTCTCTTCTTTAATGGCAATTCAGCTCAGAGCAGCCTGCGAATCTACCTGGATGGTCAAGGCGTTGTACATGTAGATGCGGTGACCAATGGTGTCCCTGTAGTTAGCTTCTCGAGTGGGAACATTGGTCTGACAAATGGAGGATGGCAGAAGGTGTCGGTGCAGGAAACTTATAATAATTGGTTTCTGCGTGTTAATGACGTTGTGGTTGCTGCCACGAACAGCATGGGTCGCTTGCAGAACTTCGGCGATGTTGTGTATCTCGGCTGCGGTTATGACTTTGGCAACTCGGCGCGAGTTGCGTTTTATCAGGGATACCTAGACGACATCGATATTGCGGATAGGACCTATTATTATACACAATCCACACTCGATCAAATCTGTGAGGAAGGATGCTTCGTGGAGGTGTATGGGCACGATGAAAGCAATGATCCGGTGGAAATTTGGCGAGTTATCTTCGACGCCGTCCAGAACTTTTCAGGACGAGTGATGGTGATGACCGAAGCCGCCGCCACGGACTACATGCTGACCAATGGCGTGCGAATGGCCTTTGATGGGCAGACAGTAGCGAGGACGAATGCCTGGATTCCGGGCGGCGATTACCGCTTGCGGGCCTCTTCGCCCGCCCGTGGGGCGGGGATCCTGCAACCGCTGATTGGCCAGACCAACCTGTTCGACCTTGGCGGGATCCAAATTACGGGTCCGGACGGCCAATTGCTGCGAAACTCTATTTCTTTGGGAGCCTA
>Ga0193728_1001435_pt1 | contig 12123 bp, 9 predicted proteins | sample U1c1metaG_FD_143037 | JGI IMG/M metagenome (GOLD analysis project Ga0193728, IMG submission 143037) | Soil microbial communities from a riparian zone of the East river system, Colorado, United States - U1c1 | ecosystem: Environmental > Terrestrial > Soil > Riparian zone | place: USA: East River...
CCGATCAGGCCGGCGTCGCTGATGCGGAGCCGGACGCCGGACAGCGGCAGGCCGTCGTAGACGCACCCGCCGCAGGTCTCGGACATGCCGTAGGTGGTGATGACGCGCGCGCCGGCCGCGCGGGCCTCGGCCAGCAGGCCGGCGGGCGCGCCGGCGCCGCCCAGCAGGATGGCGTCGAACGCCGCCAGGGGCGCCCGGCTGTCCAGCAGCCGGCGCAGCTGGGTCGGGACCAGGGACACGAAGGCGCAGCCGCAGCTCGCGACGGCCGCCGCGTCCACGCCGTCGGTCACGACCGGGCTGGTCCCGGCGATCATCGACCGGACCAGCACCTGGAGGCCGGCGACGTGGAACGCGGGGAGGCAGCACAGCCAGCGCTGGCCGGGCCGCGCCGCCGGGTCAGCGCCGATCCGGGCCAGCGACGCGACGGCGGAGGCGCGCAGCGCAGCCGCCGACAACTGGACGCCCTTGGGCGCCCCGGTGGAGCCCGAGGTGGCGACCACCACCGCGACGTCCGGGTCCACGCCCTCCGCCGCGGGGCCAGCGACTGCCGAGCCGGGGGAGGGCCGGTCGTGAGAGGCGAATCGTTCGGTACCGTCTGGGGTTTCTATCGCGCTGGGGGCGAAGACGCTGAGCAGTTCGGCCAGCCGGGGCCGGGGCAGGGCGGGATCGAGGGGCAGGATGGCGGGGCCGGTACCGTCGAGGGCGGCCGACAGCAGGTCCAGGAGGCGGCCGCCGCCGGGCTCGGGCGGGAGCAGGACCGCGTGCAGGGGGCGGGCATTCACGGTCGTAAGGTTAATCCGGGCAGTTCAGGAATCGGCTGGAGGGTGAGCTGTGGTCGACTGGAAGGCATCGGGTCCGGCGGACGGCCAGGACTACGGGGACATCATCTACGAGACCGCCGAGGGCATCGCCAAGATCACCATTAACCGGCCGGAGGTGCGGAACGCGTTCCGCCCGGCCACGCTGTTCGAGCTGTCGGGGGCCTTCGGAGTCGCGCGGGACGACCCTGAGGTGGGCGTGATCATCCTCACGGGCGCGGGGGACCAGGCGTTCTGCTCGGGCGGCGACCAGCGGATCCGCGGCGACGACGGCTACGTGGGCGCCGACGGGGTGGGCCGGCTGAATGTGCTGGACCTGCAGGTGCAGATCCGCCGCACGCCCAAGCCGGTGATCGCGATGGTGGCGGGCTACGCCATCGGCGGCGGCCACGTCCTGCACGTGTGCTGCGACCTGACCATCGCGGCCGACAACGCGGTGTTCGGCCAGACCGGGCCGCGGGTGGGCTCGTTCGACGCGGGCTACGGCTCGTCGCTGCTGGCCGCGACGGTGGGCCTGAAGAAGGCCCGGGAGATCTGGTACCTGTGCCGCCAGTACAGCGCAGAGCAGGCCCTGCAGATGGGCCTGGTCAACACCGTGGTGCCGCTGGAGCGCCTGGAGGCCGAGACGGTCTCGTGGGCGCAGGAGATGCTGGCCAAGTCGCCGCTGGCGCTGCGGATGCTCAAGGGCGCGCTGAACGCGGTGACCGACGGGGCGGCCGGGATGCAGCAGTTCGCCGGCGACGCGACGATGCTGTACTACATGAGCGAGGAGGCCCAGGAGGGCCGCAACGCCTACGTGGCCAAGCGCCCGCCGGACTTCAGCCAGTTCCCGCGCCGCCCGTGAGCCTGGCCGAGCGGAGCCTGGTCAGCCGGGCCGCGCCGCTCTGGCCGGACCTGCTCGGGTCGGCCCGGGCCTTCGCCATCCCGATGCCGACGCGCTTTCGCGGGATCACCGTGCGCGAGGGCGCCCTGCTGGCCGGGCCGGCCGGGTGGGGGGAGTTCTCCCCGTTCGCCGAGTACGGGCCGCGCGAGAGCGCCCGCTGGCTGAGCTGCGCGCTGGAGGCGGCGCTGGACGGCTGGCCCGCGCCGGTGCGCGACCGGGTGCCGGTCAACGTGACGGTCCCGGCGGTCGGGCCGGAGCAGGCCCGCGCGATCGTCGCTGCCTCGGGCTGCGGCACGGCCAAGGTCAAGGTGGCCGAGCCCGGCGAGCCCGAGTCAGCGGACATCGCCCGGGTCGAGGCCGTCCGCGATGCGCTCGGGCCGGCCGGGAAGCTGCGGGTCGACGCGAACGCCGGCTGGGACGTGGACCGGGCCGCCCGGATGCTGCGGGCGCTGGCCCCGTTCGGGCTGGAGTACGCCGAGCAGCCGTGCGCCACCCTGGCCGACCTGGCCGCCCTGCGGCGGCTGGTGGACGTCCCGCTGGCCGCGGACGAGTCGATCCGCCGCGCCGAGGATCCGCTGAAGGTCCGGGCGGCCGGCGCGGCCGACATCGTCGTGATCAAGGCGCAGCCGCTGGGCGGGGTGGCCGCGGCCCTGGAGATCGCGGCGGCCTGCGGGCTGCCGGCCGTGGTGTCCAGCGCGGTGGAGTCCTCGGTCGGCCTGGCCGCCGGGATCGCGCTGGCCGCGGCGCTGCCCGAGCTGGACTACGCCTGCGGGCTGGCCACGATGTCGCTGCTGGCCGGCGACGTGACCGCGGACCCGCTCGTTGCTCAGGGCGGCTCCCTGCCGGTCCGGCCGGCCGTGGTCGACCCGGCGGAGCTGGCCCGGTGGGAGGTCGACCCGGCGCCGTGGCGCGCCCGGATGGCGGCCGCCGCGGCCGAGCTGGGCCTCGGACAGCAGTGAATCCGGCCACCGCGCTGGCGCGGGTCCTGGTGGACGAGCTGCGGCGGTGCGGGCTCCGCGAGGCCGTCGTGGCGCCGGGCTCGCGCAGCACGCCGCTGGCCATTGCCTTGTACGAGGCTCAGCACGCGGCCCGCGACATCCGGCTGCACGTCCGGGTCGACGAGCGGTCGGCGGCGTTCCTCGCGCTCGGGCTGGCCAAGGCGAGCCGGGCACCGGTCGCCGTGGTCTGCACATCGGGGACGGCGACGGCCCACTTCCACGCGGCCGTGATCGAGGCCGACGAGTCGGCCGTGCCGCTGCTCGTGCTGACCGCGGACCGGCCGCCGGAGCTGCGCGGCACCGGCGCGAACCAGGCCATCGACCAGATCAAGCTGTACGGGACGGCGGTGCGCTGGTTCTGCGAGGTCGGGGTGCCCGAGGGGCCGCTGCCGCCGATGGCCCGGTACTGGCGGTCGCTGGCGGGCCGGGCGTGGGCGCAGGCGGCCGGGACCGGCGGCGGGACGGCCGGGCCGGTGCACCTCAACGTGGCGTTCCGCGACCCGCTGGTGCCCGACGGCCCGGCCGAGGCGGGCTGGGACCTGGCCGGCCGGGCGGGCGGCGCGCCGTGGACGCGGTTCGCCGCCGCCGCCGGGGCGCCGGCGTCGCTGGACCTGCCCTGGACCGAGCGCGGGGTGATCGTCTGCGGCGACGGCGGCTACGACCCGGCGCCGCTGGTGCAGCTCGCCGAGACGGCCGGCTGGCCGCTGCTGGCCGAGCCGTCCTCGCAGGCCCGCCGGGGTACCGCCGCCCTGTCGGCCTACTCCTACCTGCTGGAGTCCCCGGAGTTCCTGGCCGCCCGCCGCCCCGACGTGATCGTGTCGGCCGGGCGGCCCGGGCTGACCCGGGGCCAGCTGGCCTTCCTGCGCGGCTCGGTGCCCGGCTGGCCGGGGCCGGCCCGCCGGCACGTCGTGCTGGCCCAGGGGCCGGGGCGGTGGGCCGATCCCGGCCGCAGCGCCACCGACGTGGCCGGCGCGGTGCGCCTGACCGGGGTGACAAAGGCCGGCCTCCCCGGGCCGGGCCGCTGGCTGGACTCCTGGCGGGCGGCCGATGACGCGGCGGGCGCCGCGGCGGGGCTGCTCCTGGATAAGTCGGACGCCCTGAGCGAGCCCCGGCTGGCCCGCGACGTGGCCGCGCTGCTCCCGGACGGGGCGCTGCTGTGGGCGGCCTCCAGCCTGCCCGTCCGCGACCTCGACCAGCAGATGGGGGCCCGCGGCGGGCTATCCGTTCTGGCCAACAGGGGGGCCAGCGGAATCGACGGGCTGGTGTCGTGCGCCATGGGCGCGGCGCTGGCCCACCAGGCCGCGGGCGGCGGCCCGGCCGTGGCGCTGCTCGGCGACCTGGCGCTGCTGCATGACAGTCCCGGCCTGGCCATCGGCCCGGACGAGCCCCGGCCGGACCTGTGCCTGGTGGTCGTCAACAACGACGGCGGGGGCATCTTCTCCCAGCTGGAGCAGGCTGCGTTGGCGGGGCCGTTCGAGCGGATCTTCGGCACCCCGCACGGCACTGACATCGAGCGCCTGGCGGGGGCGTCCGGCGTGCCCTACGCCCGCATCTGCGCGGCGGGCGAGCTGGCCGGGGCGCTGGCGCCGGGGGAGGGCCTGCGGCTGGTGGAGGTCCGGACGGACCGGGCGGCCGGCGCGGCCCTGCGGGCCGAGCTGAGCCGGGCCGCCGCCGCGGCCGTCCGGGGCGCGGTCAGCTGATCCGGACGCGGGGGTCCAGGAGCGAGTAGGCCAGGTCGACGATGATGTTGGCCAGGACCACGAAGGCCGCGGCGAAGATCACGAAGCCGATGATCACCGGCAGGTTCGAGGTGTTGATGGCCTGCACCGACACCGCGCCGAGGCCGGTGATGCCGAACACCTGCTCCACCACGATGACGCCGCCGAGCAGCGACCCGATGTCGATGCCGAGCTGGGAGACGACCGGGGTCATCGCGGCCCGCACGCCGTGCCGGTAGATGACCCGGCGCTCGGACAGGCCCTTGGCCCGGGCGGTCCGGATGTAGTCCTCGCCGAGGGTGTCGAGCAGGGACCCGCGCGACAGCCGGGTGTAGATGGCGGCCTGGACGACGGCCAGGGTGATCCACGGCAGCAGCATGTGGCCGATCCACGGCCCGATCCCGGACGACAGGCCCGCGTAGCCGTCCTGGATGAAGGTGAAGCCGTGCTCGTTCAGCGGCAGGAACACCACCAGCAGGAGCAGCTCGCCGAGCACGAACACCGGCATCGAGATGCCGACCAGCACGCCCACGGTGGAGACGCGGTCGAAGACGCTGCGCGCCCGGGTGGCCGACAGGATGCCGACGCCGAGCCCGACGATCAGCCACAGGATGACGCCGCCGAACACGATCGAGGCCGTGGGCGGCAGGTCCTGCTTGATGATCGTGTTCACCGACTCGCCACTGTAGAACGAGTAGCCGAGGTTGCCGTGCAGCAGGTTGTCGAGGAAGTGCCAGTACTGGGTGAGGAGCGGCTGGTTCAGGCCCAGCTGCCTGATGGTCTCCTCGATGACCTGGGGGGACGCGGCGCGGCCGGCCAGCTGGCGGCCCACGATCCCCACCGGGCGGGCGAAGAACAGCAGGAAGGTGACCGTGCTGACGGCCCAGAGCACGACGATGCCGGTGAGGATGCGCCGGATGAGGAAGCGGATGAGATGCATGCGGGAGCCTTACGGTGCCGTGGGCGGCTGGATGGCCGGCCCGGCCGGATCGGTGTGGTCCTGGCCCTGGCCCGCGGCCGGGCCGCCGCTGCTCGCCCGCGCCCGCGCCCGCGCCCGCTTGCGGGCGCGCTGGGTGGCGAAGATCCGCTCGGTGCGCGGGTCCATGGCATCGCGGATGCCGTCGCCGAGCAGGTTGAAGGCCAGGGTGGTGATCAGCAGGGCGGCCGCCGGGAAGACGACGTACCACCAGGCCTGCTGGTAGAAGTTGGCCGCCTCGGCCAGGATGTTGCCCCAGCTCGGGGTCGGCTCCTGGATGCCGAGGCCGAGGAACGACAGCGTGGCCTCGAAGACGATGGCCGACGGGACCAGCAGCGTGCCGAGCACCAGCACCGGCGCGAGCAGGTTGGGCAGGATGTCGAAGAACATGATCCGCCACGGGCTCGCCCCGAGCGATCTGGCCGCCTCGACGTACTCCTTCTCCTTCAGCGACAGGGTCTGGCCGCGCACGATGCGGGCCACGGCCGCCCAGGAGAAGAACGAGATCACGATGATGATCAGGGTCAGGCTCGGGCCGAAGCGGGCGGCCAGGGCCAGGGCCAGGACCACGTAGGGGAAGGCCAGCACGGCGTCGATGAACCGGGCCAGGATGCCGTCCACCCAGCCGCCGAAGTAGCCGGCGATCAGGCCGATGGCCACGCCGGCCACGGTGGCGATCAGGGTGGTGAGCACGCCGACGAACAGCGAGATCCGGGCGCCGTAGAGGATCCGGATGAGCAGGTCACGGCCGACCGAGTCGGTGCCCAGCACGAAGCCGTGGGTGCCCGGCGGCACCGGCAGGCCGGCCGAGGTCTCGCCCTGGTTGGGGAAGGTCTGGGCGGCCCCGTGACCGGTCAGGCTGGCGAACGCCGGCGCGATGATGGCCAGCACCGCGACCAGGACGATGACGATGATGGAAATCACGGCCACCTTGTCGTGCAGCAGCCGGCGCCAGGTCAGCTGCCACTGGCTCCGGCCCTCGATGGACTGCTCGGGACCGGTGTCAGCCTGGACCTGAAGCTCGGTGACGATGCTCATGCCGTTCCCGTCCGACTCGCGCGGCCCGCGCGCGCGAAGGTCTCGCCCTGCGCCACCGGGAAGTGGCAGGCCGTCTCGTGACCGGGCGGGTCGCCGGCCTTGACCTCGAGCTGGGGCTCCTGCTGACTGCACAGGTCCTGCGCCTTGGGGCAGCGCGGGTGGAAGCGGCAGCCCGACGGCGGGTTGATCGGGGACGGCACGTCCCCGGTCAGGATGATGCGCTGCCGGGAGGCGGCGGCCTCCGGGTCGGCCGAGGGCACGGCGGACAGCAGCGCGTTGGTGTACGGGTGCCGGGGCGCGTCGTAGACCGGGTCCTTGGGCCCGGACTCCGCGATCCGGCCCAGGTACATCACCGCGACCGCGTGGCTGACGTGCCGCACGACCTCCAGGTCGTGGGCGATGAACAGGTAGGACAGCCCGAAGTCGTCCTGCAGGTCGGCCAGCAGGTTGAGGACCTGGGCCTGGATGGAGACGTCCAGGGCGGAGACCGGCTCGTCGCAGATGATCAGCTTGGGCTGGAGCGCGAGCGCCCGGGCCACGCCGATCCGCTGCCGCTGGCCGCCGGAGAACTCGGCCGGGAAACGGTTGTAGTGCTCGGGGTTCAGCCCGACCCGCTCCATCAGCTCCTGGACCTTGCGCTTGCGCTCGGCGCCGCTTGAGATGTTGTGCACGGCGAACGGCTCGCCGATGATCGAGCCGACCCGGCGCCGCGGGTTGAGCGAGCCGTACGGGTCCTGGAAGATCATCTGGATCTCCCGGCGGTAGGGCTGCATGGCCCGCCGGGACAGGTTGGTGATGTTGCTGCCCTCGAACGTCACCGTGCCTGAGGTCACCGGGATCAGGCCCGCGATGCAGCGGGCCAGCGTGGACTTGCCGCACCCGGTCTCGCCGACCAGCCCGAGGGTCTGCCCGCGGCCGATGGTCAGCGAGACGCCGTCGACCGCCTGGACCTGGCCGACCGTGCGGCCGAGCAGGCCGCCGCTGCGGATCGGGAAGTGCTTGACGAGGTTGTCCACCCGGACCAGGGCGTCGTCGTCGCTCATCAGATGACACTCCCCTCGGTGGTGTCGACGCTGTCCGCGATGGCCCGGGCCACCTCGGCCGCATCGCCATGCCGGTGGCTGCCGACCACCTGGCGGCGCAGTTCCTCGGCCTCGCCGGTCAGGCCGGCCGCCGACGCGGGCAGCCAGCAGGCCGACCGGTGGGCGCCGTCGTCGCCGACCGCCGTGAGCGGCGGCTCCTCGGTCAGGCACCGGTCCATGACGTAGGCGCAGCGCGGGTGGAACTTGCAGCCGCTCGGCAGGTTGATCAGGCTGGGCGGCTGCCCGGTGATCGGCTTCAGCCGGCCGACGGCCGCCGAGCTGTTCGGGATCGACTCGAGCAGGCCCTTGGTGTAGGGGTGGTGCGGCTCGTAGAAGATGTCGTGCTTGGTCGCCCGCTCCGCGGCCCGGCCGGCGTACATCACCATGACGTCGTCGGCGATGTCGGCAACCACGCCCAGGTCGTGGGTGATCATGATCAGCGCCGTGTCCGACTCGCGCTGCAGGTCCAGCAGCAGGTCGAGGATCTGGGCCTGGACGGTCGCGTCCAGCGCCGTGGTGGGCTCGTCCGCGATGATCATCTTGGGGCTCAGCGACAGCGCCATCGCGATCATCACGCGCTGCCGCATGCCGCCGGAGAACTGGTGCGGGTACTCGTCGACCCGCTGCCGGGGCTGGGGGATGCCGACGCGGGCCAGCAGTTCCACGGCCCGCTCCCGGGCGGCGGCCCTGCCGACCGAATGGTCGTGGTTGCGGATCATCTCCGCGATCTGCCAGCCCACCTTGTACAGGGGGTGCAGGCTGGTCAGCGGGTCCTGGAAGATGACCGAGATCTCGGCGCCCCGGATCTTGCGGATCTGGTCGTCGCGCATCGAGATCAGGTCGGTCCCGTTGAACACCGCCTTGCCCGTGATCTCCCCGCCCGGGGTCAGCCGGAGCAGGGTCTGGGTCAGGACGGTCTTGCCGCTTCCGGACTCGCCCACGATGCCGAGCGTCTGCCCGGCCTCCACGTTGAACGAGACCCCGCGCACGGCCTGGACGAGGCCGTCGGCGGTGGGGAAGCTGACCCGCAGGTCGGATACCTCGAGCAGGCTCACTGCTGGCTCACTGCTGGTTCACTCGTCCTTCCGGCCTGCTGCCTGGGGGGCAGCCGCCGACGCGGTCAGGGGGGCTGGCCGACACATGCCCGGTCCGCCCGGGCGCAGTGCGCCCGGGCGGACCGGCTGGCAAGAGCTTCCGGATCAGCCGCTGATCCAGAGGTTGGTGATGTCAGGATCGCCGATGTTGGGCTGGAATGCACCAGGCCCGTGGACCCGGGCGCTGGTGTACATCGGGAACAGCTGCGACTGGAGCGGCACGATCAGGGCCTGCTGCATGGCCAGGGTGTTGGCCTGCCCCCACAGCGACGCCGCGCTCGACGTGCTCGTGGCCGCCTCGGCCTGGGTGATCAGGCTGTCCATCGACTTGCTGCTGTAGCAGCCGTAGTTGATGGTGTTGACCTGGCAGTCGGTCTGGAAGAACGGCGGGATGACCGAGCGGCCGTTCAGGCCGAACCAGTCCGGGATCCAGCCGGGCTGGCCCATGTCCCAGGTGCCCGCCTTGTTGTTGACCGGGGCGTTGCCCAGGTCGGTGAAGAAGCTGGAGCCCGGCTCGGCCTTGCCCTTCAGGGTGATCCCGCACTGCTTCAGGCTGGCCTGGATCGCCGTGAACACCGACGTGTTGACCGAGTCATTCGGGTACAGGTAGGTCAGCGTCGGGTTCTTCACGCCGGACGCCGCGAGGGTCGACTTGCACTTGGCGGTGTTGGCGCCGCCGTTGGCCTGCGGGTACGCGGCCGACGAGAGCGCGCCGACGTTGCCCGGCGGGATGATGCTGCCGAGCTGGGTGGTGACGGTGGGGCCGCCGTAGACCTTCTGGACGGCGCTCTTGTCGATGCCGTACTCGATGGCCTGGCGGAGCTTGACGTTGCCGATGGCGCCGCCGGAGTTCGGGCTGCGCAGGTTGAACACCACGTACGGGAAGACGTCCGTCCAGGCGTTGATCGAGAAGTTCGGCTTCTTCGCCGCTTCCAGGCTGGGCAGGGACGGCGGGTTGATCGAGGTGTCCATCGGCAGGTCCTGGCTGCCCGCCTGCATGTCGGTGAGCTGCGTCTGTGCCGAGGTGACGCCCTCGGTGACCTGGACATTGGACACGTACTGGTGCCGGATCTGGTCGGTGGACTGCTTCCAGGCCGAGTTCCGGGCCATGCTGATCGACTTGCCGGGCAGGTACGAGGTGACCTTGTACGGGCCGTCGGACAGCGTGTGCTGGTCCAGCTGCAGGCTGTTCGGCGCGTAGGACTCGTACTCGACGGGCCGGGCCGAGCTGAACGGCAGCGACATGATGTACAGGAAGTCGCTGGCCGGCTGGACCAGGCTGACCTGCAGCGTCGAGGAGTCCGGCGCGGACAGGCCCGAGATCGTGTTGCTGTTCTGGAACTTGGCGATGTTCGCCGCGGTCGGCTTGTTCGACGACTTCGCGAAGAACGCCGTCTCCTTATCGCAGTAGCTCTTCAGCCCGGCGATCGTGTCCTGGTAGTACCCGATGTTGCCGACGAAGCCGCCCGGCGCCGGGTTGCAGAACGTCTTGAACTCGCGGATGAAGTCAGCCGAGGTGACCTGGCGGACCGGCGTGCTGTCCCAGTCCACGCCCTTCTTGATGTGGAAGGTGTAGGTCTTGCCGTCGGCGCTGATCCCGCCGTTGGAGGTGCTCGGGACCACGGTCGCGACGTCCGGGACCGGGGTGGTCGCCTTGGTCCAGGCCGGGCCGCTGGTGCTGGTGGCCGGCGAGGCGGGGTAGGCCAGCATCTGGCGGGCGTAGCCGCGCTCCAGCATGTAGTCCGGCGTGTAGTAGGCCGGGACCGTGTCAATGTGGTCGGGGCCGGAGGCCGCGACGATCCTCAGCGTTCCGCCGGAGACCGGCGTCCCGCTGCTCGCTGATGATCCGCTACTCGACGATCCGCCGCAGGCCGCCAGTCCGCCGGCGGCCAGGGCCACCACGGCTAGCGCGGCGAACCGCTTGGGCTGAAGTGCCATCGAAAGTCGCTCCTTTTTTGCCGGGCACCACGCCCGGAACCCGCAACGATCATCCTAGGTGGGTGCGCGCACAGAACATCGCATGTCTACCCGGCAAAGCAAGCGCCGCGATAAGGTTTACGCAACCGCAACTGTCTTGTGACAAAACCTTCGGCTTCTGCGATCGGCGCAATCCCTGCTCAGAGCGCTGATCCCGGACCCGGGCGCGGCCCGCGGGCGGGCCGCCGGGGGTGCGGCGGGCCGCCGGACGGCACAGGTCAGCCGTCCGTTTTGCCCGAGATCGGGCGTCTGGCCGGGTCCCCGTTTCGGTCAGGAATCGATCGCCTGCTGCACGGGCCGGAACTTGGCCTGGGCCTCGGCCAGCTCCGCCGCCGGGTCGGAGTCGGCGACGATCCCGCAGCCCGCGAACAGCCGGGCGCGCGGGCCGTCCAGGGCCGCGCAGCGCAGCGCGATGCCCCACTCGCCGTTGCCCGCGGCATCCACCCAGCCGACCGGCCCGGCGTAGCGGCCCCGGTCCATCCGCTCGAGCTCGCGGATCATCGCCAGGGCCGCCCCGCGCGGGGTGCCGCAGACGGCGGGGGTCGGGTGCAGCGCCGCGGCCAGCGCGAGCGCGGACGGCCGGTCGCCGGGCCGCCCGCCCAGCACGCCGGTCACCCGGGTGGCCAGGTGCTGCACGTTGGCCAGCCGCAGCAGGGCCGGCTGGCGGGCCACGGCCAGCTCGGCGCACAGCGGCTCCAGGGCCGCCCGCACGTCCGCGACGGCGTACCCGTGCTCCTCGACGTTCTTGGCCGAGGACAGCAGCCCGGCGCCGAGCGCGTCGTCCTCGGGCGGGCTGCCGCCGCGCGGCGCGGTCCCGGCCAGGACCAGCGAGGTCACCTGCTCGCCCGCGCGGCGGATGTAGAGCTCCGGGGTCGCGCCGACCAGCCCGGAGCAGGAGAACGTGTAGCAGTCCGGGTAGCGCGCGGCCAGCCGGGCCAGCAGCACCCGCGCGTCGATGGGGGCCGACGCCGTGGCCTGCAGGTCGCGGGCCAGGACGACCTTGCTCAGCTGCCCGGCCCGGATGGCGGCCACGGCCGCGGCCACCGCCTGCTCCCACTGCGGCGCGCTGAGGCTGCCGTCGCTCCAGCGCACCTCGGCGGGCGCCGTGACCGGCCGGGCCGCCGGGAGCTGCCCGGCGTTGCCGGGCGTGTCGGCCGGGCCGGAGATCGTCGTCAGCCACGACCGCCCGCGGCGGCGGGCCAGCAGCACGCGCGGCACGATCAGCACCGAGCCCTCGCAGGCCGGGTCGAAGGTGAAGCTGCCGAAGGCCACCGGGCCCGAGCCGGGCACCCCCACCTCGTCGGACACCTGCGCGTCGTCGAACTGCTCGCGCAGCCACTTCTCGCCCGCGGTGAACCGGTCCGTCCCGGCCGGCAGCGTCAGCCGGGCCGCCTCGCCCCAGCCGACGAGCCCGTCGCCGCGCCGCACCCAGGCCAGGGCGGCGGGGCCGGGCAGCCGCGCGAGCAGGTCGCCCGGGTCGGCCACCTTTACCGTCGCCACCGCCAGCCCCGGGCCGGGGAGATGCTGGTCGGATTAGGT
>Ga0193728_1001436_pt1 | contig 12118 bp, 8 predicted proteins | sample U1c1metaG_FD_143037 | JGI IMG/M metagenome (GOLD analysis project Ga0193728, IMG submission 143037) | Soil microbial communities from a riparian zone of the East river system, Colorado, United States - U1c1 | ecosystem: Environmental > Terrestrial > Soil > Riparian zone | place: USA: East River...
GGTGTTGCCGGCGGCATTTCCGAACCTCCTGATCAATGGGGCGAGCGGGATTGCGGTCGGTATGGCCACCAACATGGCACCCCACAACCTGATCGAGGTGATCGGAGCGGCCAGGCATCTTCTCGACAACCCCGACGCAACGCTCGACGACCTCATGGAGTTCGTGCCCGGACCCGACCTGCCGACCGGCGGTACCATCATCGGTCTCGATGGCGTCAAGGATGCCTACGCGACGGGTCGTGGCGCATTCAAGACGCGGGCCAGGGTTTCGGTCGAACCGATCTCGGCACGCAAGACCGGGCTCGTCGTGACCGAGCTCCCCTACCTCGTCGGGGCGGAAAAGGTCATCGAGAAGATCAAGGACGGGGTCAACGCCAAGAAGATCAACGGCATTTCGGATGTCACCGACCTCACCGACCGCAAACACGGTCTGCGCCTGGTGATCGGGCTCAAGACCGGGTTCAGCCCCGAAGCCGTGCTTGAGCAGCTTTACCGGCTGACCCCGCTCGAGGACAGCTTCCATATCAATAACGTTGCGCTGGTCGACGGCGGGCCGCGAACGCTCGGCCTCAAGGAGCTCCTGCAGGTCTACGTGGCCCACCGGCTGTCCGTGGTGACCCGGCGCAGCCAGTACCGCCTCGAGCGTCGGCAGGAGCGCCTGCACCTCGTTGAGGGGCTGCTCGTTGCCATTCTCGACATCGATGAGGTCATCCAGCTCATCCGTACCTCGGACGATAGCGAGGCGGCACGCACCCGATTGATCGAAGTCTTCGATCTGAGCCAGGTGCAGGCCGAATACATCCTCGAACTCCGGCTGCGTCGGCTCACCAGGTTCAGTCGGAGTTCGAGCGAGACAGAGCGCGACCAGTTGCACCGCGAAATCGAGGAACTCGAGGCGATTCTCGCGGATCCTGCACGCATCCGTCGCGTGGTCTCAGACGAGTTGGAGGCTACGGCAGAGAAATTCGGTACGCCGCGTCGCACTCTGCTGACCGAAGCTCGCCCGTCGATCGCGTCGACTTCGCGATCGGCCCGCGCCGCCGCTCCCAACCTCGAGATAGCGGATGCGCCGTGTCGCGTCTATCTGTCGACCACGGGTCGTGCGATCCGGGTCGACCTGCCCGACGACGGCGCTGAGCTGCCGGGCGCAAAGCGGCGCAGCAAACACGACGCCATCCTCTCGACGATCGACACGACGAGTCGCGCCGAGATCGGTGCGGTGACCTCGCTCGGTCGCCTCATCCGATTCACCGCAGTGGATCTGCCTTCTGTGCCAGCCAACTCTGTCCAGCTCGCCGCCGGCGCCAAGATCACCGACTACCTGGCGCTCGGGAACAAGAAGGAGCGCGTGCTCGGGTTCGTCTCCCTGGCCGCCGACGCCCCGATCTCGATCGGCACCGTCCAGGGCGTTGTCAAGCGCGTCGCGCCCAGTTTCCCGTCCAAGCCAGACTTCGAGATCATCTCGCTGAAGCCCGGCGATGAAGTCATCGGAGTAGCACAGGGTCCCGAGAGCGACGATCTGGTCTTCGTCACGACGGATGCCCAGTTACTGCACTTCCCGGCATCCGCAGTTCGACCGCAGGGGGTTTCCGCGGGGGGAATGGCCGGGATGAATATCGGTGCGAAGGCCAGTGCGATCTTCTTTGGAGCGGTCGATCCGGCCGGAAGTGTGGTGGTCGCCACGATCTCCGGGTCTTCGCAGGTCCTCCCGGGCACGGACCCGGGTCGCGCCAAGGTTTCGGCTTTCGCCGAGTTCCCCGGCAAGGGTCGCGCGACCGGCGGCGTTCGCGCGCACAGCTTCCTCAAGGGGGAAGACATCCTCACACTCGCCTGGGTCGGGACCGCGCCGGCGATTGCTGTCGGCGCCGATGGGTCTGCCCGCGCGCTCCCGGACGCTGGTGCGAAGCGGGACGCATCCGGAACGGTCCTCGATGCCGTCATCGGTTCGATCGGAACCGCGCTCTAAATGCGGCTGCCGCTGGCCGCGAGGACCGCGGATGCGTTCGAGCTCGCTGAGTTCCTTCGCGCGGCCGACCTGACGACCAGCGGCATCGGCGAGCCCGACGTGTACCTATGGATCGACCTGGACCCCGACGGTCGCATCGTCGCAAGTGCCGGGTTCGAATTGGCGGGGCACGATGCGCTACTGCGCAGCGTCGCGGTGGCCCCGGCGCTCCGAGGCGGCGGACGCGGCACCGAGCTTGCCCAGTTCGCGCTCGAGCGGGCATCCGCCGCGAGCGCAACTCGCGCCTGGCTGTTTAGTCGAAGATCGGGACCGTTCTGGAAGAAGCTGGGCTTTGAGCCGGCAGACATCGCCGAGCTCGCCGCCGCTCTGGCGCCCACCCATCAGGTGCACGCCTTCGCCGCATCCGGCCAACTCAAATACGAGTCGGCGTGGTCGCGCCCACTCCCCTGAACCCCGTGTTTTAGGGGGCGGGAAGGGTCGCGTAGCGGGCCTTAATCTTTGCGAGCTTCGAGGGCTGCGTGTACATCAGCACCGTTTGACCCAGTGCGCAGGTAAAGGAGCTGTCGGGCTTGCCGAAGTGGCTCTCGAGATAGCTCACGCTGATGGGAGCTTCGTCGCCGCCGCTGTTGATGTAGAAGAACTGCCCAATGTTGTCGCGGGCGTAATCACGATTAGTGAGCCAGTAGGCGCGCACGCCGCTGCTCTTGAGCTGGATGAGCCGGATGCCGCGGTGCGACGTGAGCTCGATGCGTCGCGCATCGGAGAAGGTCGCATAGCCGACGGTCATCCCGGCGGGCAGCTTCGAGTCGAGACACTGGGTCTCCGAGCTGCGGTAGGAAAAGTAACCGGATACCCGCCCGAGGTTGGCCGCCCCACCCGTAATCGTGCCCGCGACGAGTAACGCGACCGCCGCAATTCCCGCAGCCCAGGGAACCCAGGCCCGCGGGAGCGGGAGCAAAACGAGCATCAGCGGCAGGATCACGACCGGCCACAGGTACAGGTAGTCCGTAATGATCAGCACGAGGGTCCCGGCCAGCCCCGTGGTCGGCACGAGCGCGTAGTACAGCGCAACCGCGGGCAGAGCTCGGTTCTGCAGGCGATGGCGGATGAGGCGGACGGAGAGCACGATAGCAACGATCAGGCCGGCAATGGCGAGCGCGGCTCCCAGCAGGACCACGGATGCGGTCACCCGGTCGCCGGATAGCGAGTCGACATAGGACACCACGACCTGGAGTCGGCCGGAGAAAATCGACGTCGACACGTATGCGAGAGGCGATGCTCCCTGGAGGCGGCCGAAAAATACCAGCCGAATGAGCAGCGCGAGCACAACTGCCCCACCTGCCCACGTCGCGGGACGCCGCACAGACCGAAACCCGCCGGCGGCGCCTCGCACGATCAGCACACATGCCAGCGCCGGAATCGTGAAGACGAGGGCGAGCGGGTTGGATGCTGCGGTCAGCGCGATCCCGACGCCGAGAGCAATCTTCACCCAGCGTGCACAACCGAGAAACAGCAGCGGCGCGACGATGATCATCAGGTACATGCCGAAGTAGTAGGTCGGCGCGAGCTGGTATTCGAACAACCAGGTGGTGCCCAGTAGGGGCAGGAGAAGGAACGGGAACATCGCCACTGCCGCGCGGGCTAGCCGGCGAGCCAGGGACTCTGCCGGGTAGAGATACCGGATCACGACGACCAGCCCCAGGAACATGATCGCGCTGTTCAGGATCGCGACGACGAGGTAGTACGCCTGAACCGTCCCGCCCGCGAGGAGATACGCCAGCACACTGATCGGGATCTCCGGGAACACGAACACCTGTGGCGAAAAACTCCAGTCCAGAGCCCGACCGCCGAAAAGATCCTGAGCGAACTGGAACAGGACCCCATTGTCGCTCGACCGCAGCTCGAAATGGATTGGCCAGTTGGATGCCCCGGGGTCGCCCGCTCGAATCAGGAAGACGAGGGCCGTCACCGCCGCGATCGCGAGCGTCGCCAGCGCAATCCAGAGCAGCCGACGAGCCATCCGCTGAGTCTAGGTCTCGACGAGCTCGACCCAAAGTGGATCAGGCGTCGATGCGAGCCCGGTCGAATCCGTCGCCCGCGATGATGAACTCCTTGCGCGGTGCCACGTCATTGCCCATCAGCAGCTCGAAGACATTCGTTGCGTCTTCGGCATCCGACAGTCGCACCCGGCGAAGCGTGCGGTGGCGGCGATCCATCGTGGTCGTCGCGAGTTGGTCAGCATCCATCTCGCCGAGTCCCTTGTAACGCTGGATCGGATCCTGATAGCGCTTGCCTGCCCGCTTGAGTCCGGCGAGGACGCCGCCCAGCTCAGCCTCGGAATAGGTATAGATCGTCTCGTTGGGCTTCGACCCCGGGTTCATCACAATGACGCGATGCAACGGAGGTACCGCCGCGAAGACCCTGCCCTCTTCGATCATGGGTCGCATATACCGGAAGAACAGTGTCAGCAGCAGCGTCCGGATGTGAGCGCCGTCGACATCCGCGTCGCTCATCATGATGATCTTGCCGTAACGGGCCTGGCTAATGTCGAAGGTGCGCCCGGAGCCGGCACCGACGACCTGGATGATCGAGGCGCACTCCGCATTGGACAGCATGTCCGCGACGGAGGCCTTCTGCACATTGAGGATCTTGCCGCGAATCGGCAGCAGTGCCTGGTATTCGCTGTCGCGCGCGAGCTTCGCGGTGCCCAGGGCGGAGTCGCCCTCGACGATCATGAGCTCCGTGTTGAGAACGTCAGTCGAGCGGCAATCCACGAGCTTGGCCGGCAGGGACGAACTCTCCAGCGCATTCTTGCGGCGCTGGGTTTCCTTGTGCGCGCGCGCCGAGATGCGCGACTTCATCTCCGCGACGATCTTGTCCAGGACGAGTGACGTCTGCGCCTTGTCGTCGCGTTTCGGGGATGAGAACCGCGCCGCCATTGTGTTGGCGATGACCGTGGCGACGATGTTCCGCACCGCCGGGGTGCCGAGCACCTCTTTGGTCTGGCCCTCGAACTGCGGCTCGGGCACGCGCACCGTCAGGACAGCGGTCAGGCCGGCGAGGATGTCATCCTTCTCGAGCTTGTCCGTGCCGACCTTGAGACGACGCGCATTCAGTTCGACCTGCGAGCGCAGGAATTTCATCATGCCCTGCTCGAAGCCAGCCTGGTGCGTGCCGCCCTTGGGCGTCGCAATGATGTTGACGAAACTCTTGAACACCGTGTCGTAGCCGGTGCCCCAGCGCAGCGCGATGTCGACGTCGCAATTGCGCGTGAGTTCCGTTGGCACCATCGCGCCCGTCGGCTGCAACACCGGAACGGTCTCGGTGAACGTGCCCGTTCCCTGCATCCGCCAGGTGTCGGTAAGCGGGGCATCCGGAGCGAGGTATTCGACGAATTCGGAAATTCCGCCGGCGAAGCTGAAGGTCTGGATGACCGGTTCCGGGCCACGGCGGTCTTCGATCTCGAGGGCGATTCCCGGCACGAGGAACGCCGTCTGCCGCGCCCGCGACATCAGCTCGTCGGTCTGGAAGTCCGCGCCGCGGGTAAAGATCTGAGAGTCGGCCCAGTAGCGGATGCGGGTGCCGGTGACGTTCCTGGCCACCTTCCCGACGATCCGCAGTTCGCTCCCGGACAGGAATGGAGAGAAGGGGGCATCCGGTGACGGCGCCGCCGGATCGGCGTCCGCGAAGGTACCGGGTTCACCGCGGTGGAACGACATGGCATACGTCTTACCGTCACGGTCGACCTCGACATCGAGCCGCTCCGAGAGCGCGTTCACGACGGACGCACCGACTCCGTGGAGTCCACCGGAGGCGGCGTACGAGCCGGAGCCGAACTTTCCGCCCGCGTGCAACTTGGTGAAGACCACCTCGACACCGGTGAGCCCGGTCTTGGGCTCGATGTCGACCGGGATGCCTCGAGCTGTGTCGCGCACCTCGACCGAGTTGTCGGCGTGCAGGAGCACCTCGATGATCGAGCCGTGCCCGGCGAGGGCTTCGTCGACCGAGTTGTCGATGATCTCCCAGAGACAGTGCATGAGGCCTCGGGCATCCGTCGACCCGATGTACATACCCGGGCGTTTGCGGACTGCCTCGAGCCCTTCGAGCACCGAGAGATGCCGAGCGGAGTAGTCGGAACTTGCCACGAGGACTCCTTTGAAGTTGAGGGCAGGACGACTCAAGAATAATCACGGCAACCGACCGCAGTCGGAATCGACACCCGTAGAGGGGTAGTTCGCGCCATTAGTTTGCGCGCACAGCGAAATACAGGGAAATACCGGCCGAATGACCCACGTCTGTAACACGGACATGTTTGGATAGAGGTACGGAACGAACGAACTGAACCCGAAGGAGCAGCCAATGTCTCAGATCACCGAGAACGACGTCGAGCTTCAGTCCGCCTTCCAGCTGTCTGCACTCGATCGTTGTGACAGCTGTGGAGCGCAGGCATACGTCCGCGCGACCATGAGCACCGGCGAGCTGTACTTCTGCGCACACCACGCAGCGCAGTTCAAAGACAAGCTGTCGATGACCGCACTCGAGTGGCACGACGAGTCCTACCGTCTGCTCGACGAGCAGAACGCCTGATCCGGCCCTTCGGTGGCAAACGGCTCGTCCACTGACTCCGTCGCTGCGCGCTCGTCCGGGGCGAGTTCTTCCTCTGCACTGAGGCGGCCGCTTTCCCATTTCCTCGGAAGGCTCCGGCGGCTGGGTGTGCGCAACATGGTGCGCATCGCGGGAAAAGTTTCCGCCGAGTACAAGGTGCCGCGCATCGTCATCCTGGCCGACATGGTCCAGTGCTCGGTGCGCTACTACGCGGGGTACTACGACTACCACGAGTGGGATTACAACCTCATGAACCACCGTGAGCGTAAGACCTTCCTGACCCGCCCGCAGGCGCACCAGCTGACCCTGCGCTACAACAATCACGACTTTTCCCACTTGTTCACAAATAAGGTCGAGTTCAACAAGCTGTTCGCCGAGCACCTCGGTCGCGAGTGGCTCGATGTGCGCGAGGTGACGACCGCGCAGCTCAGGGCGTTCATCCTGAAGCACCGGACGGTCTTCCTGAAAGACCCGGAGAACCTCGGCGGTTACGGTCTCGAGAAGCTCGACGCCGCATCCATTGACGACTACGAGGCGCTTCGGTTGCGCCTTCTCGATCGCCGGCAATTCCTGGTCGAACAATTCGTGACCCAGCACCCGGAACTCATGCGTCTGAGCCCGGCCTCCGTGAACACGCTCCGCATCATCACCTATTTCGACGGCACGGAAGTTCACGTGCTCGCCCATGCATTCAAGATGGGCAATGGCGCGGATCTCGACAACTTCGGGCAGGGCGGCATCCAGACCACTGTCTACGAGGACGGCCTGCTCCCCTACGGTGCCTTCAACAAGGAGGGCGACAAGTGGACCGTGCATCCGCTGACCGGTGTGAGCATCGTCGGATTTGTGATCCCCCTCTATAACGAAGCCGTCGAGCTGGCGAAGCAGCTCGCGCGGGTCGTGCCCGAGGTGCCGTATGTGGGCTGGGATATCGCAATCGGACCGGATGCGCCCCTGGTCATCGAAGGCAATTACAACAGCGGCGTCTTCCAGATGAAGCCCAGCCTTAGCGGACTCAAGACCGGTCTCCGCCCAACCTACGCGAAGGCGATGGGCTTCTAGCTTCTCGTCTGCGACTGGACGCGCTCGTAAGCGTGCCAGCGTCGCGGGTCGCGGAAGTCGCTGAGCCTCGCCTGGTACGCAGCGAGGGCAAACTTCTCGTGCGCCAGCGCCGGCTCGGAGTCCGGGTCAAGCTGCGCCAGCAGGCTGCGGGTGAAGTGCGGATTCACGATCAGGAGCGGGCCAAGCAGCGACGTGCCGATGAAGTTCTCCCGGCGCACCCCCTCGAGCGCTGTGAACGTGTTGCGTCCGATGCCGCGATCGGCGGTGAGGAACCCGGGTACCGACTGGTCGACCGTGACTCCCGGCGTCGCTGTCACCATCGAGAACTGCGACTTGTAGCCCAGCACGGGATGCTCGGCTCCGACCTCGGGCACGGTGCCCATAACCTTGCCGTTGTAGCGGCCGAACATCCGCAGCGTTGATTCGAGTTCGAAGACGCCGATGCCAGGCGCGTCGTAGTTCATCTCGTCGTTACGGATGCGCGTGCCCAGCACTTCGAGCGCATTGTGGGTGAACAGAAACGAAGTGCCCGCTTCGATCAGCGCCTCGATTCGATCTCGATGTGGTCGGAGCCGCTCGATCGCCTTAAGTTGACCCTGCTCGGTCAGAGCGCCGAGGTAGACCAGGTCGACGGGACCGGCGACGAACGCCGGCGTATCGGTCAGGCTCGTGCGGATGATGCGTGCATCGGGGCGACACTGGGCGAGGTAATCGATATTTGCGTTGTCACCGTGCAGGTTCGCGATCTCGGGGAACAGCGCCTCGATGGTCAGCGCGGGGCTCACGAAGCGGCCGCCGCACGCTCGTCGAGGCGAGCCCGCAGTCGCCGCTGCACGGGCGTTCCGGTGCTCAACGCGTTGTGCACGCTGTGCAGATTGAAGACCGCATCCACGCCATCGAGCTCGATGAGGTCGGCCGCTGCGATCTCAGACTCGATGGTGACGATGCGTCCAGGCTCGACGCCGGCGATCGCGAGCCGGAGCGCCTGGTCGTACCGTCGGACGCCACCGACAACGATCTGCCCCAGCGAGTCGTCCGCCAGATATTCGTAGTCGGCGTCGTAGGTCCATGCGGTGTTTTCGACATCCGTGACGCGCTCGCTCACTTCGTCGATGTTGAGCACGACCGCCTTCTGTCCCCGGAATGAGGCCAGGTACTGGAACGCTCGCGAGCAGGCAACGCCCACGAGTCCCTTTGTCAACAGGCGCACCAGCTGGACGTCACCAACCATTTCCGCGCCGAACCGCGTCGTGGGTGGCTTCAGGTGCTCGAAGGCCGCAGCTATCTGGTCTCGTGACACGCCAAGCTGGTCGAGTACCGCCGCCACCGCGATTTCGTTGTAAATATTGACGATGTTGTCGTTGATCAGCCAGGCGACGCGGCTCTCGCCGTCGAACTCGAGCGTGAGCCGGCCGCTGGCCGCGTCGATGTCCCGTGCCCGATAGCCGGCCGTGGGTGCACGGAAGCCGCAGGCTGGGCAATACGCCTTGCCGATGTGGTTGAACCGCCAGTACTCCCAGCTGAGACTGTGGTCGCAGACCGGACAGATCTCGACATCCACGGCGGCACCGTGCGGTCGGTCACCATCCGTAGGTAGCCGGTCGACCGCGAAATAGACGCGCGGATTCGACTCGCCGCCGAGTGATGAGGCGATCAGGTCGTCGGCGTTGAGCACCAGGCTGGTCTGCTCCGACAGCGCTGACGAGATGATCCACGCGATATAGGCGGGGTGCGCGTTGCGTTTGATCGAGTCCCGGGTGAGGTTCATGCATACGAGAACATCCGGAGCGAGGCCCGGAAGGATGAGGCGCGCAGAGCGCTCATCCATCTCCATGACGGCGATGTCGGCCCTCGGCCTGCCGGTCCAGGTGACTGCCTCAATGAGTGCCGTGGCGACGCCCGCGGCGAGATTCGAGCCGCTGCGATTGCTCGCGACTCGCATCCCCTCGGCGTCGAGTGCCTCGGCGAGCAGGTTGGACACCGTGGTCTTGCCGTTCGTGCCGGTGACGGCGATCACGCGCGTCGGATGCCGAATCGCCCCGATAATCCCCGGGTACAACTTGCGCGCGATCAGGCCGGGCGTGTGGGTACCCTGCCGTCCCAGTGCTCTGAGTGCGAGCACGGAGAGCTTGGCCGCCCACACCGCTGTCAACAAGCGCAGTGTGAGCAGCAGGCGCTGTGCGCGCACAGGCTTACTCGAGGTAGTCGCGCAGCGACTGGGAGCGGGACGGGTGACGAAGCTTCGCCATGGTCTTCGACTCGATCTGGCGGATGCGCTCGCGCGTAACCCCAAACGTGTCGCCGATCTGGTCGAGTGTCTTCGGCATGCCGTCGCCGAGCCCGAAGCGCATGCGGATCACTCCGGCCTCACGCTCCGATAGCGAATCGAGCAGGCTCTCGAGCTGCTTTTGCAGCATGGTGAACCCGACGGCATCCGCCGGGACAACGGCCTCGGTGTCCTCGATCAGGTCGCCGAACTCGCTGTCGCCGTCCTCGCCAAGCGGAGTGTGCAGCGAGATCGGCTCACGTCCGTACTTCTGGACCTCGATGACCTTCTCCGGGGTCATATCGAGCTCGCGGCTCAGTTCCTCCGGAGTTGGTTCGCGGCCGAGATCCTGGAGCATCTGGCGCTGGACGCGGGCGAGCTTGTTGATGACCTCGACCATGTGCACCGGGATGCGGATGGTGCGGGCCTGGTCTGCCATCGCGCGCGTGATCGCCTGGCGGATCCACCACGTTGCGTAGGTGGAGAACTTGAAGCCCTTCGTGTAGTCGAACTTCTCGACCGCACGGATAAGGCCAAGGTTGCCCTCCTGGATCAGGTCGAGGAACTGCATTCCGCGGCCGGTGTAGCGCTTGGCCAGGGAAACCACGAGTCGCAGGTTGGCGCCGAGCAGGTGGCTCTTCGCACGTTGCCCGTCCTTCGCGACCCACAGCAGTTCGCGCCCGAGGGTGGAACGGCGCTCTGCGTCGCTCATCTGCGACAGCTTGTCCTCCGCGAACAGTCCCGCCTCGATGCGCATTGCGAGCTCGACCTCTTCGGCCGCATTGAGAAGCGCGACCTTACCGATCTGCTTCAGATAGTCCTTGACCGGGTCCGCCGTCGCACCGGTGATTGCGCTCGAGTAGACCGGTACCTCGTCTTCGTCGTCGACGAGTGACAACACGAGTGCGCCCTGCGGCAGCTCTTCGTCCGGCTTTACCTTGTCGTCATCGTCGTCATCGTCGTCATCCGCGACGACCTCGTCGCCGTCGACCACGACACCCTTCACGACCTCTACAACAGCCTCTACATCGACGACGAGAGCCTCCTCGTCGATTTCGACATCGTCATCGTCATCAACGATCTCCGCGTCGTCATCGACGACATCCTCGACGTCTTCGGCCGCGCCGGCCTTCGCGCCACGGCGGGACGTGGATGCCTTCGCCGGTGCCGCCTTTGCTGCGGTACCGCTCTTCGTGGCGCGAGCGGCCTTCGCCGGGGCCACTACGTCGGCAGTTGCCGCGCTGGCGGGTGACTCGGCCTTCGCGGCGGTCTTGCCGCGCAGGGGACGCTTTGCGTCGGCGGCGGGCGCGACGGCCGTCTCCTCAGGCTCGATTGTGGTTGCACTCTTGGTCCGGGTTGCCATGCGAACACCTTTCCGGGGTATTAGTGGTGGTAGATGTGTAGTTCGTAGTCGCCGTCAATGCGGCGCAAGTTTCTTCAGGCCTGCTGCTTATTGACTGCATAAACAGCGGCACAACTAAGACCCTTGTCAAGTCCGACAGTTTCGCACCATAAGGAGCGTTGCTTGCCGACCCCGACAGGGTCTCTAGCGTTAATTATAGTCACGTTTGGCTCGCGGCCCTTGCCACCGTGTCAGCCGACGGACTACGCGGATCCGCTCGGCCGCCTATGCTTCCACGCTCTCACCAATACAACCCAGAGCGGCGCCACTTCTATTCCCTCCTGTTCGTGTAGCCGGCGTCTGGTCTGGCGTCTGGCAATCATCAGAAAAACGACACCAAGGCCGACGACCACGTATTGCACGAGGAACGCAACCCGAAAGCCCGCGAGCGAATACAGGCCCGACGGATGGGACGAACCACCGGTTGCCCGCGCGTACGCGTCGAGCACGATCCCGATGAGAAACATCATGACGAACGCGGCGAGAAACCCACCGACGTTCACAATGCCGTTGGCGGAGCCCAGGCTTCGCAGCGGGTTGAAGGTCCGGGCGAAGTCGAGCCCGATGAGTGCCCCCGGTCCCCCGATCGCGACAATCAGGATGAGCAGGATCACGCTCCACAGAGGCGGCTGGCCGGGCCAGGCAAGCACGACTCCCCATGCGATCGCCATGGCCGTCACGATGCCGAGGACGAGGCTGCTCCTTCGGAGCGGGAACCGGGCGGTGAGCAGGCCGAGAATAGGCCCAGCCACGATCGCGGTGACCACCATGAGGGTCAGGAGCAGCGACGCATTCGACGGGCCGTATCCGAGCGCAA
>Ga0193728_1001437_pt1 | contig 12113 bp, 13 predicted proteins | sample U1c1metaG_FD_143037 | JGI IMG/M metagenome (GOLD analysis project Ga0193728, IMG submission 143037) | Soil microbial communities from a riparian zone of the East river system, Colorado, United States - U1c1 | ecosystem: Environmental > Terrestrial > Soil > Riparian zone | place: USA: East River...
AAGCCCTGACTTATCCGGATTCTTAACAAACAGTTCATAAAGATCGGCATGTTGCTGTTCGCCGAAACCGAGTATTGGAAACATCGCATCATGTACTGCCGTCAAATGCCCCAAAAGGTAAACCCCGGTATTGCGGCCTGGCGCTGTCTCCGCAGATAGCTCTTCGTCGCTAAGCTTGTTGAACAGGTCGCTTACACGATTATTTACCACCTGCCAGTAAGACACGACCATTTTTATCATTACTTCTTTTTCCGTTGCGATTGGATTTGTTTGAATTGTTTCCATGATTTCTCTTTTTAATAGGTTACAGCTCAAATATCCGGCTCCTAAATTTAAAGTCATAACATCGTTATGTAAACTTTTCGGCAAATTTTTCAGTAGTTTTAAACTTCATTTCCTTGATATGAGTACCTCAAACAGACGAAAATTTATCACGACTTCAGCAGCCATGGTTGCCGGAGTTGCAGCAGCTTCGGCCCTGCCATTAATCTCAACAGAAAGCAAATACCCGCTGATACACCATGTATTTTTTTGGTTGAAAAACCCATCATCAAAAGAAGACCTTGAACAACTGATTGCCGGGGTAAAAACCCTGGGCAAAATTGAAACCGTGCGCGAACTGCGTGTAGGTGTTGTAGCTAAAACCGAAAAGCGCGATGTGGTTGACCAAAGCTGGGCGGTATCCGAACATATGCAATTCAGCGACCTGGCCGGGCAGGCCATTTACCAAACCCACCCCATACACCTGGAGTTTATCAAGAGCTGCAGCCACCTTTGGGAAAAAGTGATCGTATATGATGCGATGGATGTGTAAATTTTACAAAAACGGGTTCAGCACGCGGGCCCTAAAACTTTCGGGCATTGAGGTGACTTAAATCCGGCATAGATTGGATATTCTATTTAATCAGCTTCTTTAGCTCAGAAGTTGTAATTGTTATGTCTATCCCTTTTTTTGTCAGCCCCTTGGAAAGTATTTTATCGCCTGTCCACAGCTTGGCACTACGTTCTATTGCGAGAGCTACAAAAGGAGTATCATCCTCGTCGATATCTTTTGTCAAAGCAAAAGCTTGTTTCCACGATTGATCGCTGATTGACTCTTCTGAAACAAAATTTATGGTCGTTAAAACTGCCGTTTCGATATTAGATAAGTCTTCCTGATTAAGTTTGGTGTAGAGGGCTATTTTAGAGGAATACTTTTTTAGTTCACCCTTCATGAGGTCTGGTGCGAAGAATGTGAATTCATCTTGTAAATTCATCAAAATTTCCCCTATTGCAGAATAGGGATTTAGCAGAGTACTAAAAACAATATTAGTATCTACTACTAAATTCACTTTATAAATCTAGCTTTATTTTCGGCCCACCAGCGTTTTTTAGATTCATCAGCCAATTCATTAGCTTGTTCCTCTGTACCCTGGCTTTTCCTAATGGCTTCCTTATATTTAAGATAGTTAACGATACGCTGAAACCCGGCAGTATCGATATCTGCTGGTAAACGAAATATGATTTCGTTTTTTGTTCTTTCAATTACCATATAACAAAAATACTAAATTGATTTAACAAAATCCTTAATATACCATTGCGCTATACAAGCTATCGCAAAAGCGATATTTGGCGTATCTTTCACCTGTCCTTCTTTGCAAATTATAGGTATTAATATAGCGCTCATGAAAACACTCGTCTGCACCCAACCCGGCAATTTTGAATATCAAACTGCGACGGAGCCTGTTTTGACAGCAGGCCACACTATCCTAAAAATAAAAAGGATCGGCATTTGCGGTACCGACTTGCATGCCTATGAAGGTACACAGCCCTATTTTGATTACCCGCGCATTTTGGGGCATGAGCTGGCGGTCGAAATTGTTGAAGCCGACGATGCCCCGGGATTTGAAACCGGCGAAACAGCAACTATTATCCCCTATTTTAATTGCGGAATTTGCGTCGCCTGCCGATCGGGCAAACCCAACTGCTGTGCCAATTTGGAAGTATGCGGCGTGCATCGGGATGGTGGTATGGTGGAATATTTATCTGTTCCGTCCTACTCCCTGGTTCATAGTGATGGTTTGAATTTTGATGAACTGGCCCTTGTTGAACCGCTTGCAATCGGCGCGCATGGCGTAAAAAGGGCGGGCATAAGCGCTGGGGAGTTCGTACTCGTAATAGGCGCCGGGCCAATTGGTTTGGGTGTAATGGAATTTGCGAAGATTGCGGGGGCAAAAGTAATCGCGATGGATGTTAATGAATCCCGTTTAGCTTTTTGTAAGGATAAGCTTAAGGTTGAATACCTGGTCAATGCCTTTTCGGCGAACGTTGCAAAACAACTGATGGATATTACTAATGGTGATATGCCGCACGTGGTGATTGATGCCACAGGTAACCTGGATGCCATCAATACGGCCTTTCAATATATGTCACCAGGTGGGCGGTATGTTTTAGTTGGACTTCAAAAGGAGGATATCAGCTTTAGTCACCCCAAATTCCATAAACTGGAAGGTACCTTAACAAGCAGCAGGAACGCCACCCGCGCTGATTTTGAATTAGTGATGAATTCTCTCAAAAGGGGGCTTGTCGACCCGCTTACTTACATCACTCACAGAGTAAAATTTGACCAGGTAAAGGATGAGTTTCCAAACTGGCTCAGGCCGGAAAACGGGGTTGTTAAAGCAATGGTAGAAATGTGACGGGCGGAATTTTAAGCCTCTGATTGCGCAAAGCTGCTTTCTTTACCCTGGCTTTTTAACAGTATTTGTTCTTCCAAATACTTCTTCCTGATTAGATGCGCCATCTTATGTTCACCGGTATGGCTCCAGCCGGGCGGCATAATTATATAGAAAAGCTTGTTCTTAATTCCGGGCGCCTTTGCTACGTCGCGACCCAATACCACCAATTCGCCAAAATAAGCGTCCAGGAAGCTGTTTTTCTTCATGGGGCGGGTTATGCCGTATTCTATGGGCATATTGCGATCCTCGGGCTGATAGGTACCAAATACCCGGTCCCAAATATTCAGCAGGTTACAGTAATTGGTATCCATATACCCCGGGTTGCGGGCATGGTGCACGCGGTGGAAGGACGGTGTCAGCACGATCTTCCCTAAAAATCCGAATCGGGCATCGTTTACCAAATTTTCGCCCATATGGATAAAGGCTCCCCAGGTGCCGTCGATAAACATAATAACAAACAGCACACCAGGATTAACGCCCAGCAAAATACAAATAGTGGTGCGGATAAAATCGGCATAAGGCGCCTCTAAAAAGAAGTGTGCGTAAGTAACAGACAAATTCATGGACTCGGGCGCATGATGCGTAGAATGCAGGCACCATAGGATGCGCACCTTATGCGCCAGGAAATGGTAGATGAAATGGGCGAACTCCCAAATAATATAGCCATAAATAAACCAATACCAGGTGAAAGTGGTTTTAAATATGGCGTGCTTCGCAAAGAGGCCAATGCACAATCCCACCATGGCAAAGGAAATTACGCGGCCAATGAAAGCATTGAGCACATAAGTAAAGAATGATATTTTGTAATTGATTACTTTGAAACGCTTATAAAATGCACCCCGAATGATTTCGATAAGGAGCAGGAAAGGGATAAGCGGCCCCAAAACTGAGGTAATACCATGCCACGTGAGTAACTGATCATACTTGCCCGACTTTAAAATATCGATAAGTCCGCCAAAGCCCCAAAAGCCGGTAAACTCATCCCAAATCACTTTCAAAAAATGCATTGTCCGGGTTAATTGGGTTAAGCGAAATTACTGTAAAATATGCGAATGGCAAATACCGGCAAGGTGGCCGGTTTGTTATTTCACGCAGAATTTGCCTGGATCCTGTTAATCAACATTTCACAAAGAGTAAGAGTTTAGGGCTGGCACTAACGCTGGATAACCGCGTTTTTTAAACAAGCAAACAACAAGTATAATTACAGATTAAACTCATTAACCTTTCGTCCCAAAGTCTAACTAAAAATTAAATAAAATATTTAACACGCTACCTATCAATAATTTAAAACAAATAACTAATTTAGTTCTATCTCATCTGCCTATTTCCAAATCTTATATTAACTAAAATTTATGAAGACATTAATTGTCCTGGCGGGTGTGTGTTTTTTATGGGTATCGACGGTGAAAGCCCAGGTAATAGTTGATACTAAAAATACCAGCACCACTACAACAGCCAAAAGCAGCAATACGACAAAAAGTACGGCAATCGGTAAGAATACTATAACAGAAAGTACGGCAACAAAAAATATCGTTACAAATAGCACTTCAACGAGGACTACTTCCAAAAAAAGCAAATTCGATGCAGATAAATCCATCAGCAAAGCAAATGATGCGGTAAATAAAACCAGTAAAACGGCTAACAATGCTACCGACTTGCTAAGCACTACGGCTGACAAGGCAAAGGAACTGGTTCATAAAGTTGGCGCAATAATACCATCGAAAAAGCAAGCTGCAGGTGCGGCAAGTAATACGACTGACATAACCATTAAAGGGCTAACGTTTGCGGCATTGAGCAAACTGAATGATAACGTGCAGACGTGCCCCGGTGTACAGACATCTAAAATGAAGTTCAACAGCTCAAAATCTATAATAACGGTTGCCCACTCCGGAACAACAGCGGACCTGCTAAAACAGATAGAAATGCGATCAAAGGATGTTTTTACCGATGAAAATGTTTCGGACTTTAAAGAAGGGAAAATATATATCAAATTAAATAAGTAATCAAAAAATGCACAATATGGGGAGTGCCCTGGTTTGCCAGTGAGGAAAAATGTGGAGTACTTTGGACAACAGGCAGTTATGAATTCGATCCAAAGTGAGGAGTAAGAAAAATCCCGTTTTTGCCATAATTAACTTCGAACAATATTAAGATGTCACCATTAGAAAATTATCTCATTTTCCAATTAAACGATGTTAATCTAAAACGTTAATAGAATAACTAAAGGTTAATTTACAAATTATAACTCATTCTATTTCAGTACTTTAAAAATGTTTATATATTTGGTATAACATTTGCCTCCCTATAGTTTTTAACCCTACAACCTACTAATTACTATTGACCTTAAACTCTTTAACATGAAATCGTTAATCATTCTATCATCCGCTCTGTTTCTTTTCGTTCTGACGGCAAATGCGCAGACGACAAACAAAGTTGACGCCACAGTAAACAAGGCAAACGCTGCTGTAGCAAGCGCGAACAGCAGTGTAAACAACGCAGGCGCTACAGCACAAAATGCAGTAGGCACGGCACAAAATGCTAAAGCCCAGGCACAAGGAACCGCCGACCAGGTTGGCAATTTACTCGGTATCAAAAAGAAAACCGTAAGCTCAGTGCTGATCAAGGTTCCTGGAGCCAACCGCGCCAAGATAAAAGACTTAGTTGCTATTGTAAAAACCTGTGATGGTGTAGACGCCAAAGACGTGGATTTTGACGATGCAGCGCAAACGATCTCCATCGGCACCTATAAAGGAAAATTGAACGATCTTCTGGATAACCTGGAAAAGAAGACGCCAACAATTACAGATAACAACGCCACCACTTCAAAAGCTGAAAACAGCATTACAATTAACTTGCAATAAATAGTTTAATTTAAAAGGTCAATGGTGAATAACTATTGACCTTATTGATATTTAAAGCAAACCTTAAACCATGCAGGCAAATACCCGCCGCAAAACATTAACCCCATTAAACACATGAAACGATTTATCCTTCTGACCTGCGTAATGTCGCTTTTATTCATGGCCGCAAAAGCCCAGAGTCTGCTTGACAACAAAATAAAAAAAGCGCAGAGCGCTGTAAACAATGGTGGCGCTGCAGCAAAAAGCACTTTAAACTCTGCGGATACCCTTAAAAAACAGGGAGAACAGATAGGCGGTATGCTCGGCATAAAAAAGAGAGCAGCCCTCACAATTAAAGTTCCGGGAGCTACACGCGGCCAGATAAAAGAATTGTGGGCCGCCGTAAAAAACTGCCCGGGCGTAGGCGAAAAAAATGCAGAATACAATTGGGATGACACTGACCAAAGCATCACCGTAAAATACAAAGATCCTATAAACAAATTGCTGGAGGCACTTGAGAAAGCTACCCCAAAGGTAACTGATGCCAATTCCACGCTATCTTCGGATGGCAGTACAATAACTGTTAAGTTATAGAATACTTTTTACTGATATTAAATTAGTCAACGGCATACACATTCACTGCCGTTGACTTTATTTTTTATCAAAGGTTAATTACCCTGCCCTGCTGCGGGTAGATGATATGCAACCGCAAGTCGTTTTCAGCGGCTACCTGTTTCTTTATCCTGTCAATACTGCTTTGCGGAGGTTTTACATGCGTAATTATCACATCAAAGCCGGCCAGTGAGCCGGGTCCGGTGACCTTCTGTAGTTTATGAAGTTCCGCCATCAGCCAGTGTGGAGTGAGGTGGCCGAACAGTAACTTATCAGGCTGTTCATCCGGAAACGAAGCCTCGATCATGATGGCTTTTAGTTTTTTCTCCAGGATTAACGGGGCTATTGCCTGCCACAATGTATCCAGGTTATGGCTCTTTTCAACTTCATCCGGACCTGTATCACCAAGGTATAACAGGTAATTATCGCTACTTCTGACCAAAAAAGCGGTACTTGTAAGGTTGGAGTGGCTAAGCGGAAAAGCATTAACGGCCATTTCCGTATTTTTTATTTTGATTTCCTTTCCAGGTAGCAGCGTTACATAGTGATATTTCTTTAATTGCGGCGCCTCACCTTCGTCGGCAAAATTTGCCCAGCTTTTCCAGGTAAAGTAATGGGTTTTAAAAGTTTCGATGCAATCGGCAAAGGCGTAAATGTTTTTGGCGCTGTCATCGGGCGAGTTGATAATTAATCCCGCAAGGTGGTCAAAATGCGAATGAGAGATAAGATATCCCTTAATGTATTTCTTCAAAACCTGCTCAGCCGACGCGGCAAAAACCTTATTCGCCACGGCTTTTTCAATGCCATAATGAAGTGTCCCCGCATCCAGGCATAAGTAATTATTACTGCCCTGCGGGGCAAGCATATAGGCTGAAAGATTGCTTTCATCAATGCCACCGCTCACACCCAGCGGAATCAGCCTGAAGACGCTTTTTGTTTGCTGCGCGAACGAAGTAAGGGATAAAACCAATAAAAAACAGGCAAACGAGGTTCTGGTCGCAAAACGCATTTATACAACTAATTTTTGATGAAAATCACCTTCTAAAATTAGATATATTGACAACAAAAACAAGTCAAACCCCCAAAATTATGTAGCGCTTACTTCCTGATGATTTGATTTATGTGAAATAACGTACCTGCGCGTAAGACAGTTTGTGCAAAAATATGCGTTCGCAGGTAGCCAGAAGAATATGAGTTTAAAGAGCTTGCCGCGCCCGATCCTCCTATCCATAATTCTTTTACATTTCCAGCATTTAACCTCACGGTGATTTTGTTTAACCAATGTGTCCATAAGAGTAGGATTTATAACTATACTATACACCGCATCGGAATAAATGTTTTTTTTAAATATTGTATTATTTTTACTCCAACGCAATTATTGGTTTCGTTTGTAGAAATATTGCTGAGGCCGCAAATCATAAACTTTATTCGATTTTTGTTTATTTTCGCGGCATGAAAACCAGCCGCATATTGCCAAGGCTATTACCCGACTTTTCTTTTTGCTGTTACTGTTTGCGATTATTCCTTTGTTCCAGGTGGATAGCGCTAAGCTGAGCCATCTCTATTTTGTTAGCGCCCATAAATGGGTATGGGTATTTCCGTGCATCCTGGTAGGTGCATTCGTTACCTTATTTGTGGGTTGTACGATACAAAAATATACCAAACCCGACTGGAACTGGCTGCTGGTGATTAATACGGTTGTATTGCTGGCCTATTGTGCCACGCTATATGTCCGGGTGCTGCAATTGACAAAGTAAGGGCTATTCGATTTTCATTGCCTTTGCCACCGATTTTTTGCTCTCATAGTCACTGCCGAAAAGGAATCCCCATGGTTTAAGGCTTTCTATTCTGTCAAAAATAATTTTCAATATGGCCATCACAGGTATAGCCAGGAACATGCCCGACAGGCCCCATATCATTTCTCCCACCACGATCCCGAGGAACGATATCAGCGCATTCAGCCTGACTTTTGAGCCTACTACCATGGGCAATAGAACATTGGAATCAACAATATGGATACCCAATACAGTAATAGCTACGTATATAGCATCCCTGACATTGCCCGTTGCAAAGGTGATAATTGAACTGAGAAACAATGCCGTGAAAATGCCTACATATGGAATAATGTTGAATAACCCAACGAGTATACCCAGTAATACGGCATAATTGATGCCAATGATCCAAAATATGGTACAGGCTATACAGGATACGATAAACATTTCGAGCAGGAGGCCCAGTATATATTGCCGCAATATTTTTTGAACGCTCTCAACAACATCGTGTACTATAGCTGAATTTTCATCCCTGAAAACCCATAGTAAAAAACGCAGCAGTATACGCCTGTACAACAATATCAAAAATGTAAAAATGAGGATAAAAACAAAAAAAAGTAGCAGCGACGAAACAGCGCCAACCGTGCTTCCAATTACATCGGTACCCGATGACATGATTTTACTGGTAGCACTGTGAACATAATCCATCTGCTTATCCATATTGATGTGAAAGCTGCTTTGCACCCATTGCCGCAAGTTTTCAATAGATTGGGCCACCTGTTTTTTTAGCATTGGCCAGTCGTCTGCCAGCCGTGCTATCTGCGAACCTACCAGGTAAAGGGTGCCATATACAAGGGCAATAAGCAGCACTATAGATACAAAAGATGAAGCGCTGCGTGGCAGCCTGAACTTCTTTTCTAAGAAATTTGCTACCGGCAGTAACAATATGGCAAATATGAAACCGAAGACCAGCGGGTCAAGAAAATCCTTACCCAGTATTACCAGGTAGCCCAGCGCAATAAGGCCAACTAATACCAGCGATAATTTTTCATAAAAAGGTGCTGAAAGCTTTTGTACGGGCATAGTTCGGGATTTTTATAAATTGGTTATTGTGATAACTTCGATGTTAAGGTAAATATAAAATTACAATTTGCAGTCTGCAATAAGGTGGATATATATTAGCAAATAGTTAATTCCTGGTTACCCGGTCCAAAACTTGCCTGATACAAACATCCATTACTTCATTTGGCTTTGAACTGAATTTTTGTGTGACACGATTAGCCAGGATAACATTAAACGATACCGCTCTGTGTCCTAATGCGGCCGCCATACCATATATACCCGCAGTTTCCATCTCCAGGTTAGCAATGCGCTGGTCGCCGGACCTAAAGCCCTGTATCGCCTCCATTAATCCCTTTACGGCCAAACTCGCCCTTACTTGTCGCCCTTGTGGGGCATAAAAGCCGGGGGCACTGATAGTAATTCCCTGTTGAAGCCCATTAGCCAGTTTATCTATTAGGAATTTATCGCACTGGGCAATGTAAGGTAAAAAAGCACAGTTAGCGGGCAGGGCCAACTTAAAATCAGCGAGCAGCTTTTCTCCTTCCGGATTAGTATTCTGCTTATAATAGTGCATCAGCGTATCCATCCCAAATGCGGCGGTTGATACTAATAAGCTATCTATCGGAATATCAGCCTGTATTGCACCCGAAGTGCCAATGCGGATAATGTCCAGGCTATGTAAGTTATGATTTGGCAAGCGGGTTTTCAAATTCACATTAACCAACGCGTCCAACTCGGTCAGCACAATATCAATGTTGTCAGTACCTATGCCGGTTGATAGCACGGTAATCCGTTTGTTTCCTATTGTACCGGTATGCGTTACAAATTCGCGCTTTGATTTTTTTAGTTCGATACGATCGAAGTATTTGCTTACTTCCGCTACACGATCCGGATCACCGACCGTAATCACCGTCCCGGCAATATCTTCCGGCAGCAAATTGAGGTGGTATACACTACCGTCGGAATTTAATATCAGGTCGGTTTCAGCTATCCTGGTCATGGTTGGTAAAAGTAAATAAAGGCTGACAAAAAACCGTTTTAGACGGTGTTTGTTGATAATTATTATCTACTTAAAATTAATATCATGGCCAAATATTCAGAAAAAGCAGGAGAAAAGGTTGAGAAAACCATGCACGAAATGAAAGAGGGCAAACTAAAAAGTGGCAGCGGCAAAAAGGTTACCAGTCGCAAACAGGCCGTAGCTATCGGCTTGTCCGAAGCCCGTAAAGAAGGTGCTAAAGTGCCGAAGAAAAGTTAATTAGTAGAAGACTTACGAAGTTTAAGAAACTTCGTAAGTCTAAGATTTCGTAAACGCATCCAAAATCTTCATCAGTGTCACTGCCTCTTCTATCGGGCACGGATTAGGCCCTTCGCCCCTGAAATAAGCGACAATCTTTTCTATCATCGGCTGCTGGATATGTTCGGGGTGAATAAAATTCATCGTATTTTCCTCCTGTTCATTTTTCCAGTTTACAAAGGTTCCAAAAAAGGGAAAGGTGATGCGGCCTTTGGTTCCTATGATCTCGCAACTATCAACCGTCTCGCTTTCGGCTACATTAAAACTCCATGAACCGTTTACAACTACTTTGTTTTTGAAAACAATCTCCCCACAAACGTGGTCGTCGGCTGCATTTGCACCTGACTGATTTAAGGAGTAGCCATGATATTTTTCGGGTTCACCAAAATAATACAGCATCAGGTCGAGTTGGTGGGGCGCCAAATCATGAAAATAACCACCGCCCGATAGTTCGGGCTGTACGCGCCAATTGGTTTCAGAATCGGCAATAAGGTCGGGTTTTATACTCTTCCACATCCTGATTTGCACCGTGCGGACTTCGCCAATGGTATTATCAGCCAATAATTTCTTTACATATAGGAACATGGGCAGCGCTCTGCGATAATGCGCTACTGTCAGTTTGCCGTTGTATTGCTTTACCGCATCAGCCATAGCCTGGGCTTCTGCGGCAGTACGCGTTACCGGCTTTTCAACGTAAACACTTAAGCCTTTTTTCAATGCAGCAATGGCATATTCAAGGTGAAAAGCAGGTGGCGTAGCAATGGAAACGGCATTAACTTCAGCGTCATTCAAAAGCTCATTGGCATCTGAATACCAACGGTCGACGTGGTGCCTGGCGGCGTAATCCGCAGCCTTGGCGGCATCACGGCGCATTACGGCTACCAGTTTGCTGTTTGGTGCTTTATTATAAGCCTGTCCGCTTTTTTTTTCGGTTACGTTGCCGCAACCGATAATACCCCAGTGAATGTTGTTCATAATTTATTTCAGAATGCTTTCAATTTTATCCAATTCTTCTTTCGAAAATTCGATATTATCCAGGCACTTCAACGAATCTGCCAATTGTTCGGGCCTGCTGGCTCCAATCAATACCGAAGTTACCCGTGCATCTTTCAGCAGCCATGCCAGCGCCATCTGCGCCAGTGTCTGGTTCCTATCTTTCGCAATATCGTTTAACCGTCTTATCTGCGATACCCTTTCCTCAGTAACCTGGCTCGCCTGCAGGAAGCCGGTCGACTTGGCAGCCCTGGAATCTTCAGGAATACCGTGCAAGTATTTATTAGTTAATAATCCCTGTGCCAATGGTGAAAATGGGATACAGCCTACGCCTTCTTTCTCCAGTACATCCAACAAACCTCCTTCAACCCAACGCTCAAACATGGAGTATTTGGGTTGATGAATTAAACAGGGTGTACCCAATCTTTTGAGTATAGAAATAGCTTTAGCGGCTTCATCCGCAGGATAATTAGATATCCCGGCATACAATGCCTTGCCTTGCCGGACGATCAAATCCAGGGCGCTCATGGTTTCCTCAAGCGGGGTTTCAGGGTCAGGGCGGTGATGATAAAAAATGTCTACATACTCCAAACCCATGCGTTTCAGGCTCTGGTCAAGACTCGAAACCAGGTACTTCTTTGAACCCCAATCGCCATAGGGGCCATCCCACATGTTATAACCCGCTTTGCTGGATATAATCAATTCGTCCCGGTAGCTGCCGAAATCATCTTTCAAGATCCTGCCGAAATTTTCTTCGGCTGAGCCTGGCGGCGGACCATAGTTATTGGCTAAATCAAGATGTGTAATGCCGCTATCAAAT
>Ga0193728_1001438_pt1 | contig 12103 bp, 6 predicted proteins | sample U1c1metaG_FD_143037 | JGI IMG/M metagenome (GOLD analysis project Ga0193728, IMG submission 143037) | Soil microbial communities from a riparian zone of the East river system, Colorado, United States - U1c1 | ecosystem: Environmental > Terrestrial > Soil > Riparian zone | place: USA: East River...
CCGTAACGCCAACAATCTGTACCCAGTTGAAGTCGCCATGAACAGCCGCCAGCAAAGTTTGCGCTGGGACAGCATACACCCGCAGATTGTCGTGGGGGGCGATTTTTTGGAGATGCGCCCGACCCTGATGATGACCAATCGCTGGGAAGGCCTGGTGCCTGTGGCGCCGGGGACGAATGTGGTCCATTACCGCTACAAGTTCGATTTTCATTATAACTCCCTGGGGGGGCCGGGGTCCGACAGTGCCTTGTCTCCCGTTTATTCACTTCGAATCATGGATAAGTAGCAGCGTTCGCTTATTAGTTTAGCGGGGGCCGCGTAGAATTTGGCGTTGCTGCTCGCTTTCCACCCTGCACCAAATCACGTCCACTAATCCATACGGGGCGGCACAGCCGTCCCGTTACCGCGCGATTCGAAAGCCTTTTCGTAGAGGTTGATAAAATCCTCCCTCCCAACGGGCCGCGGGTTGAAAGTCGCGGTCCATTGCCGCGCCGCCTCCTCCGCGAGCATCGGCACTGCTGCCCGATCCACTCCGCAATCGGCCAGAGAACGGGGCATGCGAGCCAGGTTGAGCAGGGCCTCGATCGTCGCGATCAACGCCTCCCACGCATGGTGATGGCCGTCGCTAACGCAAGCGATTTCGGGAGCGGAAGCAAGCTCCGCGTACGCAAGTCGTACCGCCGGGTCATCGCCATTGAAGCGAAGAACCGCCGGCAGCATCATTCCCACGGCTTTGCCATGCACCAAACCGAAATGAGCCGTGAGCGGGTTGGCGGCGGCGTGCGCCGCGCCCAGCATGCTGTTCTCGATGGCCAGGCCCGCCAGCGCGGCCCCAAGCAACATCCGGCCGCGGGCTTCCAGATCATTTCCATTCAGCAGGACTTCCGGGAAACTCGTCACGCACAATTTGAACGCCTCGCGCGAGTACATGGAAGACAACGGATTCTTTTTTTTCGTCACGGCGGTCTCGACCGCATGGGCGATAGCGTCAATGCCGGTGCAGGCCGTCACACTCGCGGGTTGGGAAAGGGTAAGACTCGGATCAAGAATTGCGATCCGGGCGGCGGCTTTGGAATCCAGGCAGGCCATCTTCTCATGGGTCTGTTCGTCCACGATCAAAGCGGCGGATTGGCATTCGCTCCCCGTGCCGGCGGTCGTCGGAATCGCGATGAACGGCAACATGGGCCGGCTCGCTTTGCCCACGCCGCGATAATCCTGCATGCGGCCTCCGTTGGTGAGGAGAAAATTGCACCCTTTGGCCGTATCCATCGCGCTGCCCCCGCCGAGGCCGATAATGGTATCAATGTTCCCGGATTTTGCCGCGGTGAGACACTCCTCCACGCATCGAGTGGTGGGGTTTTCCCGCGCGCGATCGAAAACTGTGACGGGCAGAGATACAGCTTCCAGAGCGCGGCGCAAGCGGTCCGCATGCCCCGCCGCGACGATCCCCGGATCGGTCACCAGCAGGATCTTCCGGGCGCCAAGCTCACGGGCGAGTTCTCCACTCCGCTCGATGCTGTTGGCGCCAAACACCAGCCGCGTGCGCGGCTGATGATCGAAGGAACACGCGGGCTGGCGTTCTGAAGACCCTGATGACTGCGTCATGTGCAACTTCAGACGAGTTTGGGGGGAAACCTGTTCAAAGGCAAATGGCAGTCAGTCGTTGCCGATGCTTTCTCGCAGATGGTCATCTGTCCCGCAAGCCGAACAATTGACGGTCCAAACACTTTCGCCTTGCGGGAACCACCAGCTAGGCCCGAGCGATCGCCCTCCGTTTATACAGAAATTCGAACATGTTTCCCTCATGGGGTTGGTCCCAGGAAATTCTCATGGTGGGAATCGCGCCAAAATTGAGGCGCTCGATGTGCGGACATTCCAACAATTGTTCCTGGAACCCGGGCTGCTCGGTGATGGCGGTTACCACCAGCGAAGGCCCAATTTGCTTCAGCATCCCGGCCTGCGGCACCTCGATTACACTGGCGTAAGGAAACAGAAACTCGCGATTCGCCAGCGGATGCGAGAACGAATCGCACAACACGATGGTCGGCCTCAAATAGGTGCCTCCCTCGAAAAGGACCTTGCGCGGGCCGTTGCGATATTTGGCGGTTACGTCGGCCGCGCCGGCGGTTTTCAGACCTTCTTCGATGGCCGCGTCAATGGAATCCGCCATCTTGGCGTTCGCGAAACCCGACAACACCGCGGCCTCGTCATCCGAACGGGACGGCGCGGCGGGTCCAAGTTTCTTCGCCAGGGCATCGGCGATTTGAGCGCCGTATTTTGGCACGACCACGCTTGAGGCGTTGATGCAACTGCGTCCGCCGTTATCTGCTATGGATTGAGCCATGACCTCAATGAACTCAGGCCAGCGTTCGATTTGATCGTCGCCGATGAGAATCTTGCTGTAGCCTGGTCCGTGAACCTCGATGGCGGGATTATTGGCGTATTGCGCGGTCGTGGTCGTATCTCCGAAGACCAACGAGCGGCCGCAAGACTTCAGAATCTCGGCTGCGCCTTCATGGTCGGTGGGATAAAAACCGAAAGCCTCGGCCGGACAACCGGCGGCCACGAAGGCTTGAATGAGCCGGAAGGGGGTCCAAGGCTCGTCGCGGCCAGGTTTGATGATTACCGGAATTTTTAGCGGGATTGCTGGCAGCCAAAGCGAATTCACCGCCGGAGAATTGCTGGGCATGACCAACCCGAGCGCCTGGGTCGTCGGATAAAAGCTAATCGCTGTGCCGGATTGTTCTCCCAGGCCGGTGTCGAGAATGGACAGATCCAGGCCCCGCGTCAGTCCGTTCAGGATCGTTTTCATGTTCGTGAGCGCGCTGTGAATTTTCGCCATATTGCGCCGGACCATGACCTGAGGCAGGCCACTCGTGGCCGAGAGCGTCTCCACGTATTGCCGGGGCGTTTGCATATGGCCCTGCCCCCCAAGTGGAAGGGCGCCTTTCAGGAACTGTTCGCCTGCTTTTGCGCTTATTTCGAGCAGCAACGCCACCGAAAACTTCTTCAAAACGCCGCGTGATTCGTCTGCCCGCTGCAGATCCTTGCGGACGATTCCGGCGTTGACCTGGCTGACCCTGGCCCTGATTTCTCCGGTGCGGTGGTCCTTAACCTCAATCTGGTCGAGGCTTTCATAAGCTTTGCCGCGCCGCAGGGCGGGGATCCGGGGCAAAGCGTCTGGCTGGCTGAGGGCTGAGCCTTTTTCCTGTGAGGTGGGTGCGACGGAGGTCATCATGTGATCGTTGCGCATGGAATATAACAGAGGCGGCGGGAGGCACGAGTCCAAAATCTGAGATAAAGGGAGCGCGGGCGCATCTTGACGCTACCACCATTTTCAAAGAGAAGGAGAATCGGAGCCAAACCTATTGGAAACCGGATCCCCTCACCCTTGCTCCCTCTCCCCATCGGATGGGGAGAGGGAGGCGCACCTCCAGGCAAGCATTTGGCTATAAACATGGCGCTGCTACGGAGCTTGCGCCGCGAACTGGCGGCAGCTGATTATTTTTCTTCGCGAAAGAGCAGCGGGACGAATTGGGCCAGATTCCGGCGCCATACCCTCCAACTGTGCGCGCCGGAACTTTCTTCCCACGAATGCTTGATCTCTTTGCTCGCAAGCCATTCGTCGAATTTCTTATTGGTTGCCAAAAGACCGTCTTCCTTGCCGCACCCGATCCATAACAGCCGCAACTGGCGATTAGCTTTGTCATCGAGCGCGGGGAATTGGGAGGCAAGGTTTGTCCTCAAGCCGCCCGAACTGAAGGCGCCGACCCAGGCGAAACGGTCGAGATTATTCAGGCCGGTCAGAAGGGATTCGGCTCCGCCCATCGATAGTCCGGCGATCGCGCGCTCTTTCCGGTCGGTCGAGATGCGATAACTTTTTTCTGCGAGGGGCATTACCTCCTTAAACAGTGATTCCTGAAACTTTTCCAAGTTGCGGTCCCGAAGATCACCCCGCCGTCCGCCGTCCGCCCGCAGAATCTCCAGCGTCCCGTAGCCTAGAGGCATAACGATGACCATCGGTCTCGCCTGGTTGCGCGCAATCAAATTATCCAGAATAACGTGGGCCTGTCCTACTGAAGTCCATGCGCTTGTATCATCGCTGAAGCCGTGCAGCAAATAGAGGACGGGGTATCGTTTCCGGGCGGTCGGATCATAACCCGGAGGCGTGTAAACCATGAAGTCACGTTCATCACCGGCGATTGCTGATTTAAAAAAGTGCCGGTGCAGTTGTCCGCGCGGCACGTCGTTGATTTCCCAGGGCGCCGCCGCCGGTCCGGAGACATGGACCTGGCTTTCGGTATTCACCAGGTTATATTTGAGCAGCGGGTTCCTCGGATCGGTGACTGCAAGACCATCCACGACGAACGAGTAACCATAAAAATCAGGCTCCATCGGCCCGGCGGATGCGGACCAGACTCCTTTCTCATCCTTTTCCATGCCCGTCTCTTTCTGTCCCTCACAACGCAGCTTCACCTCTTTTGCGCCCGGCGCCCTCAGCCGGAACGTCACCCGGCCGTCCGGGAGAACTTCAGGCGAAACAACTTGTTGGGCCGATGCCGAGGTCGCGATGGCAAAGGCGGCCAAAAGAAACAGGCATTTAATGGGCATAATTCTATATTTACTATCTTGATTCACCGTTTGACTCAAACCAAATTTCCGCTAATGATGTCTTACGATTCTCGACGACAAACAACCTCGCTGGAGGATTCGTTTGCCTTCCTTTTTTATCGCTGAATGAGCCGCCTTAAGTTAATTAATTATGAACACCCCGAAATCACCCACCACCTCGTCTCTCAACCGCCGCCAGTTTTTGCGGCGCGCGTCCGCTACCACCGCCGTGCTGGCATCCGCGCCAATGATTGTCCCTTCCCGCGTTCTGGGTGCGGAAGGCCAGACCGCCCCGAGCAACAAGATCAATCTTGCGTGCATCGGCATCGCGGGCCAGGGCGGCAACGATATTAGCGGGCTGGAGCGGCACTGCAACATAGTCGCGCTGTGCGATGTTGATTCGCGGCATGCCGCCGGCACGTTCGAGAAATTCCCGGCGGCGAAGCGGTTCAAAGATTTCCGCAAAATGTTCGACGAGGCGGCCGCGAGCTTTGACGCGGTGCTGGTGGCCACGCCGGATCATTTTCATGCGGTGGCAGCCATGGCGGCCCTCAAACATGGCAAGCACGTTTATTGCGAGAAGCCCCTGGCGCACTCGGTCGGCGAAGTGCGGGCGTTGATGAAGGCCGCTCGAGAGGCCAAGGTGGTTACTCAACTCGGCAACCAGGGTCATTCCTTTAGTTCAATCCGCGATTTCGTGGAGTTGATCCAGGCCGGCGCGATTGGCCAGGTGCATACGATTCACGCAGGTTGCGATGCGATCAATTCCGGACTGGACCAACTGCCTCACCTCGCGGAGCAGCACCCGGTCCCGCCCACGCTTGATTGGGATCTCTGGCTGGGCCCGGCCCAATTTCGTCCGTATCATCCGGCTTACCTGCCCGCCTCCTGGCGTGGATGGACGCCGTTTGGAAATGGCACCATCGGTGATTGGTTGTGCCATGTGGTGGACCCTGTTTTCTGGGCCCTCGATTTGGGTCTGCCGAAAACCATCGAAGCCAAGGTCAAGGACTACGATCCGAAGACCCAGGGAGACGCGTTCCCGAAAGGCGACCTGGTGACGTTTGAGTTTCCGGCCAGGGGAAGCCGCGGGCCTATTACCCTGCACTGGCACAGCGGCACCGAGCGCGTGCCGCGCCCGGAGGAATTCGAGAAGGACGATCGCGACATCGGTGCGGGTGCCGTGGTGATTGGCGACAAGGGCAAAATCTCCTATGGCTCGCATGGGGCGACCGGAGTGCGGCTGCTGCCTGAAAAGCGGAACGAGGAATACCAGCGTCCGCCGAAAAGTATTCCGCGCGTCCGCGATCATCACGTGGACTGGGTGGAGGCTATTCGGAACGGCAGAAAAGCCGGGTCGGATTTTTCCTACGGCGGGCCGCTGACCGAAATCGCGATGCTGGGTGTGATCGCGATCAAGCTGGCTGGCACCAGGTTGGAATGGGACGCGGACAAGATGCGATTCACCAACAGCAAGGAAGCCAATGCGCTGGTGAATCCGCCCTTGCGGGCAGGTTGGAAGCTGTGAGCGCGCCGTGGCGTCCAAAGGGGCTCCATCAGGATTTGTGGTGCAAACAGCAGCATCTTCGCCCGTGAAGGCGTTTGTACTGGGGCGAATCCGGTCACCTCAACTCACGTCCCTTTTTCTTGGACTGTGATTGCCGCCCGTGAAGCGGACGATCCGGGGCGCGAATCCCGGCTTCCTGACCAAATAAAAAGCGCGCGTCGAAGTCCCAAAGGAGATAAGCGCTCCCGCAAGCGGGATTAGGGATTCGTCTAGCGAATAAGTCCTGACGCCCCGGCACAAAGATCTCGAAGCCGGCTCTTGGACCCGGGCTCATTCGACGCGCAACATAAGTTTAATACCACCGAGCCGTCGTGCAAATCAGAAGTTGTTCCCAGGTTATTCACAATTTGAAAGTGGCGGAAAATCGAGCCGCCGAAACTCAGCCATTGCTTTCTCCGAGCCAAGCTCTGTCGTTATCAATTTGACCAGGATTCCAATTTTAGCGAGCGGGCGTGTCGAGAGATGGTTGAAACAGCCGCCAAATTTGTTGCCATTACTTTCCGGCGGAACTTTGGAGCACCTTTTGTAGCGCAGCTTGTTCGGCCGGGGATTTAACATAGGGCAGAAGTTGAGATGGATCACTGGGCTGGGCTCCATTATGCGCGGCGACAAATCCGTCGAATGCAGGTTTCAATGCATCCTCGGCCAACCGCCCGTTTTCAACGCTCATGCCGCTCACGCTGATGGTATAGAATGTGTCGTCCTCGGTATCTATCGGAGAGGTTTTTCCCGTTATCACTCCGGTCTGTGACAGTTCATAACGCTGGAGAATCGCATCATCAACGGGGGACGCGAAGTAGGGCTTCAGTTGGGAGAAATCGCCGGGCGACTGACTGTTGTTGGCCAAAGCATACTCGCGAAGAGCTTTCTGCGCCATGGTTGCAAACTCAGCCCTGCCGGCGTTCCGCAAGGACCTGAGAGCCACGCTAAAATCGTCTCCCGTTTCCAGGTGTTTGCTGTTCTTTACGGCATTGAGCCAGTCTTGTTCGGTGACGAACTGGAGTTCTGGAATTGTTTGACCCGACATTTGCGCCAGCCCTTGCTTCAGCTTGCTGACGCGATCCAGCCAGGATTTGGCAGCGGATTCCGTGGGATCATTCATGATGGCGGCTTTCAATTGCGCTAACTCTTCTGAACCGCCCCTTAATTTTGCAACTTCAGCGCGCAATTTGAGAAGCTCGCTCGGGACCGCGCTGGCCTGGGCAATGGTCTGTCGTGCTTCGGCCAATTTGCCGGCGGCCTCGTCCCGCTCTTTTTGTAACTGCCGGTTTTGCTCGGCCAGCGAGTCTTGCCGTTGCTGAAGCGCCTGAGTCTGCTCTTGCAAACGAGCTGCTTTGCGCGCTTCGTAAATTCCAGTCCCCACCGCTACTGCGATTGCCGTGGTCACCAAAGTTTTTTGAATCGTTGTCATAGTTAAGGTTTTCATTAGTCCGAGGGCCGTTGATTTGATCGCTGCTCCGGAAATGATTGCGCTGGCCGAAATTGTCCCCGCCAATCCGATGGGGGCGGCTTGAACGGCGTTCGCGGAGATGACGATGACGAGCCCGCTGGCCCCGACCGTGATGCCGCGTTTGGCGAAGAATTCACGCAGTTGTTCAACTGCTCGGCCGATCCGTTTTCTGGCGGCGTCCTCGCTTGCGCCGAGCGTTCGGCCAACTTCCCGCAGCGATTTGCCTTCAAAATAGCGCAGCAGGACGGCCGTCTGGTCGGCGGCGTCGAGCGTGTGCATGGCTTCATCGAGAAGAGGTTCAATATGCGTCCAGTCGGCATCAGTGGTATTCATGGCCTCGAGTTCGCTGGCGACACGTTCGCGGATTTGCCGGCGCGCTTCGCGGCGAACAATATCGACGGCCGTGCGGCGAATAACTTGATACAGCCAGGCCGTAAGAATCGTGTCCGGCGCCAGACGATTTGCCTGACGGGCGAGGTCGATGAACACGGATTGGGCTACTTCCTCCGCCAGTTGTGGCGAACGGACCTGGCGGAGCGCGGCGGAAAAGACGAGATTGAGGTGGCGACGGACAATTTCGGCGAAGGCATCTTCCGCATTGTGCCGGGTGTATCGCGCAAGCAACTGCAGATCGGTGTCGCTCATGTTCATAAGTATATCGTCGCCGCAGCCAAAACCGGACAGAAAAGACTTGGAAATGGAGCATTACCGGCGGCGCACGCCATCTCGAAAAAATGGTGTTGTGCAGGTTGGACTCACGGAGTGATGGATTACTGGACGTCACCCAGCCTTTTTGAGTTTAGCCCGGACCTACTTGTGAATAGCTGCGCACCGCCCTTTTCCTCGCTAAGGTATTTATCCCCCAAAACTGGGAGGGACTACGTATTGTTGGATAGGCTCAATGGCCTAATGATGGCAAATAATGCAAAACAAAAAGTTGTCCTTTACTACTTTAGTTTCGGCCTTTGACACGCCCAGTCCGAAAGCCTGCTCCAGGCCACTGCGATGCGGCCTTCGCTTTTTGCCGGGCCTGATCGCTCTGGCGCTTCTTCAGTCCGCCTCTGCAGCGGTTCCCCTGGCTGCGGATATCCAGACACCTGCTACGGGGGATCACGCACTTCACATTGTTTCCCCAAATATGCTGGAGCTTTTTCTAGTAAATACCAAACAGCCCGATCCGGCGCGCGTGAATATTTGGGATTGGGTGGACAACCAGCAAAATTTTGTTCCGCCGAACATGTCGAGCGTCAAGGTCATCGTTAATGGCCAAACCAACGTAATTACTGGCCTCGGTTTCAAACGCCGTCCGCTTTATGCGCCTTTGATGGCGTGGGATTTGCGAATCGGCAACGAGCTTTATCTGCGGTTGAGCAATCACATCGCCGATGGCGCATCAGTGCAGGTGATCAATAATGGAACGCTCTGGCCGACAAACATGGCTTTCGCGGCGGTGGCTGATCCGCTCCGCTACAATCCCGCGATTCACGTCAACCAGGAGGGTTACCTGCCGGCTTACCCGAAAAAAGCGGCGGTCGGCTATTACCTGGGCGGTATGGCCGAAATGGCGCTTCCCACCAACAAATTCCTCCTCGTGAGCGCGCAGACCGGAGCCACGGTTTATCAAGGGACTCTGACACTGCGCACAGATACGGGCTACCAATATACCCCGACACCGTATCAAAATGTCTATGAAGCGGATTTCAGCAGTTGGACGACGCCAGGGGAATACCGCCTCGTCGTGCCGGGTATGGGTGCGTCCATGCCATTCCGGATTGACGAGGGCATTGCGATGGCTTTCGCTCGCACTTACGCCCTGGGGTTGTTTCACCAGCGGAGCGGCTTCAACGTAGCCATGCCCTTCACGCGTTTCACGCACGCCGTTGACCACACGGCCCCCGCGAGCGTGCCCACGAACGCATCGGCGCCGTTCGCATTCACCTGGCAAACGGTTTCGAACTATTCCGGAGAAGTGAATTCAGACAATCCGCAGCAAATCGCGCCGGGCCTTACTAATTATTCAGCGCAGCTTTTTCCGTTCGTACATCAAGGAGTGGTATCTGTGTCCGGCGGTCACTTCGAGGCGGGCGATTACAATAGAGTCACTTATAACGGCGCGCAAGTGCTCCACGTCCTGGTGTTCGCGGCGGATTCACTGCCGGGCGTGGGGGCGCTGGACAACCTGGGCATTCCGGAAAGTGGCGACGGAATCAGCGACGCGTTGCAGGAGGCCAAATGGGAGGCGGATTTCCTGGCCAAGATGCAGGATGCCGACGGCGCATTCTATTATTCGGTATATCCTCAGTACCGCGAATACGAAATCGATGTGTTACCCGAAAACGGTGATCCGCAGGTCGTGTGGCCGAAAAATACAGGCTGCACGGCGGCCGCTGTGGCGGCGCTTGCGCAATGCTCATCCTCTCCCCGGTTCAAGCAAGCGTATCCGCAGGCGGCCAGCAATTACTGGGCAAAGGCAAAGCTGGGATGGCAATTTCTGACAAATGCCATTGCTCGTTTTGGACTCGAGGGCTCGTATCAGAAGGTACAGCATTTCGACGACGACTTCACCCACCATGACGAACTTGCCTGGGCGGCCTGTGAAATGTTCCTGGCCAGCGGCGACCCGCAATATCAGACAAAGCTTTTTGAGTGGTTCCCCGATCCAACCGACCCCGCCACGTTTCGCTGGGGCTGGGGGCGGATGTATGCATGTTATGGGAATGCGATTCGTGATTACGCTTTCGCGGTGAGCAACGGAAGGCTGGGGTCCGGGCAAATCCAACCGGCCTACCTCGCCAAGTGCATTGACGTGATCACCAACTGCGGCAACGACGTTCTAACCTGGTCGCAGGATAACGCGTACGGCAGCAGTTTCCCCGATTTGACAAAAGCCTATCGAGGTGGCGGCTGGTACTTTTCGCCCGAGCAGGCGTTTGACATGGTTGTTGCCTATCAATTCAATCCAAATCCGCAATATGTGGACGCTCTTCTGCGCAATATGAACTACGAAGGTGGTTGCAACCCGGTAAACGTCTCTTACATCACTGGCCTCGGGTGGAAGCGGCCGCGCAACGTCGTGGATCAATACTCGCTTAACGATCGCCGCATCCTGCCCAAGGACGGCGTTCCGATCAGCAACATCCAGTCAGGTTTCCTCCCCGTATGGGTTTACCAATGGGAATTGAGCGGGTTGGTGTATCCAGCCGACTATATCGACACCGCGCCTTATCCCTATTATGACCGCTGGTGCGATGATTGGAACGTCTCCACCGAGGGATCGACCACGGACACCGTGCGGAGTTTCGCCGGCCTTGCCTGGCTGGCGGCGCGAACTTCGCTCGCCGGCCAACCCTGGCGCTCGACTAATGCCACAATCAATGTTCCGACAAGCGCCAGGCTGGTGGGCCAACCGCTGACGGTGACGCTTAACGTGGCGGATACCAACCTGAGCACCGCGCGGATTGTGTGGGAAGCCAGCGGCCAGGAACCAACTTTTGGCGGCCAAAACTACACCTTCTCCCCCGGGCCCCAGGCGGGGGCTTATTGGGTTGAGGCCGAAGTGCAATGGCCGGATGGCCGTCGCGCGTTTGCGACTAATTCGGTCACCGTTAGCACGACTGCTCCGCCACAGTTGACGAATCCGCAAAGACTCGCTGGCGGCGGATTTTCCTTCACGCTCGCAGGCACGCCCCTGGCCACGTATGTCACCCAGGTCTCTACGAATCTGGCAGCCTGGATACCGATCGCTACGAACACCTTGCCGGCCAACGGTCTGGTTGCCATCACCGACCCGCAAGCCGCTTCATTTTCACGGCGTTTCTACCGCGTCCTGAAAACGCCCTAACGTCCTAAACACTCTAACGCTCTTCAGGGTGCGAAAGTGGTGCGTCCGGCAGGGGTCGAACCTGCAACCTTCTGATCCGAAGTCAGAAGCTCTATCCAATTGAGCTACGGACGCCACCAGCGCGGCTTCAACCACAGTTGAAACCACACCTCAAATTACAGAATCCCAACCCGTAATTAAACCTTTTTCGGAGCCGGATCTTCTGATAAAGTGGGAGTGTGGCCTCTGCTCAGCCCCTCGATCTGCTGGCCGGACCTGGAAGGCACGGGGTGATGCGCTATGCCACACTTTCGTGCAGGTTGCAAAATAGCTGAAGACCATGTTAGATTAGCCGGACAATGATCCCTTGCGGAAAACTCAAACTGGCGTTCGTGACCCTGTTGGCCGCACCGCAACTTGCAGCCGCGGCCGCCAATCGCGGCGCCGGCGGTGTAATCGAATTCAATCGCGACATCCGCCCAATCCTTTCGGAAAACTGTTTCGCCTGTCATGGCGCTGACTCAGCCTCGCGCAAAGCGAGTTTGCGGCTCGATCGGCCTGAGGATGCGACCGCCCCGCGCAAGGACAGCGAGCCTGCCATCGTCCCCGGCAAACCCGACGCCAGCGCCCTCGTTCATCGCATCACCGCAACGGA
>Ga0193728_1001439_pt1 | contig 12099 bp, 2 predicted proteins | sample U1c1metaG_FD_143037 | JGI IMG/M metagenome (GOLD analysis project Ga0193728, IMG submission 143037) | Soil microbial communities from a riparian zone of the East river system, Colorado, United States - U1c1 | ecosystem: Environmental > Terrestrial > Soil > Riparian zone | place: USA: East River...
CAGCAAGACTAGTAATTTCAGCCTTACTAAGGACTTAATTAGCGACGATCTAATCCCTCCTTATATTATACTATCTTATATATAGGGACTAGATACTAAAGAGGTTACCTTTAAGGACTTAATAAATAGTACTAGTAAGGGAAAGCCAGGATATAAGAAGATCTAATTCTATAGAGTATAAGCGAGATATAATAGGCTGTAACATTTTTAGATTAATACTTGTTATATTAACAAATTAAGCAGTATTAAGCTCGTAGAGGCTATTAACTCTATATATAGCTGGTACCATACTTCGGTTAAATGCTACGTATACCTACCAGATATTTTAATTAATAGCTGCACTAAATATAGACGAGCCGATAAAGATAAAGTGGGACATAATACTATAGATTATGCCAATTATATAGAACCTAATTAAGAAAACGAAGTCTAGGGAGAGGTTATTAAAAATAAATCTTCCCACCTAGCCTAGATGCCTTCTTTTAAAAACTATAGATAGTTTACCTAAGGATAGACGCTTTAAGAGCTAATTGCTCCGAAATTAGTTAAATTCTTCTTAATTAAAGGTTAACGCCTAGGTAATAAGATATTACTAAAACAGCAGATTTATAAGGTAATAGAAATTAATATTAAAGCTCTCTAAGAAAGCCCTTTATCTTAGTTTAGTATTGATTGCTAAATAGCATAGGCTATATAGCGCAATACTAAATATAAAGAAGATGCAGCATACTCTCTACTAGGGCTTTTTAATATTTACATTCCCCTTATCTATAGCAAAGGATAGATAAATATATTACTTCGGCTGGAAAATATAGTAAAAGAATCTATAATAAACAGGCCGCTTACTCTACTACAAATACTTTTTCTAGTAGATGGAAATGCCTTTAGACTTCGAGAAGGTATAATATCTCTAAGTTTATTATACTTACTAGCTTAAGGCTCTTAGCTAATTGCGCTAGTAGCGCTTACTAAGCTTAACTATAGAGTCTAGATTGCTAATAGGCTTTTAACTCGCTAGAAAGTTATTATTAACTATATAACTCTAGGGCGAGAGAAATTTCTTAAGTTTAGGATTATGGACTTGCCGCAGCTCGTTTATTACGAAAATTTAGTAGATAATTGCATTTCCGTATATATAAAATTCCTAAAGCAGTTTTAGACTATCTAGGGTCGCTAGTTTTACTTTAAGCAAACTATAGAATAAATAATCTTATTAGCTGCTAAGTACTAGAAACACCTTTTAGAATTCTAGAGCTAGAAGGTCTTAAGAACAAACAAAGATATACTAGTGCTACTCGCCTTATACTGTTTAGGAATCTCCTATAATATAATAGTAGCTTATAGCAACTTTCTAGGTATAGAAATAAAGAACAAATACTTTAAAAATAGATATTTTAAAGCAGTAGAAGCGGTTCTGGAATGGCATGGCGGCGGCCAATAGCTCGCACTATTAATTAAACTTTGGCAACTACTAAAAGATTATAAGCTACCGGACAATAAGAAAGAGTATATTAATACGCTACTGTTTCTACTTTAGAAAACGTTTCAAACAGCCCAGAAGTTATTTCTGCGAAATTAACCCCAAGATTAGCCCGCTCTTTTCTATACCCTCTATATATTAAGGCTGATATATAAAAGTTTAGAAGGCATATTTTAGTACACTCTTGATAAACCGGAGAGATAATTTCGTAATACTCTAAAATCATTAATTTAAGTTTTTCTTTATCACTATAAAAACCTCTATCTACTTAATGCTAAGTTAAATATTAAATCCTATTCGTTATTAGTGGGCAGAGAGGCTCTATATATTAAGTACTATACTGTCACGGCACTGACCTGACGCGTTGTTATGACTTGGTGTTGTTATGACACGAGCACAGACCTGACCCCTGAGCGACGTGTATATATACCGCCTCACCTCTTACATAGATCCTCACACGACATCGTTTGTCAATCATACACAGTCACCTCGTACCTTGACCCTCTGCACGTACTGTGATATATACCAAAATAAACAGTATATAGGTTTAATAGCGTAAGTCCTTAAAACCTATCTATTACCTATCCTGCTAATTATATCTTAAGGATATAATTATAACGTCGTTAAAAATGTAGAGCACTTCTTTAAGTAGCTTCCGAAAATTTTAAGAGGATTTACTACATAAATATTAAATTATACTTTATACTTTTCAGCTACTGCAATCCCAAAATGAATAGATAATTGCAAGTAATAATGTCTTCTTAAAAGCGCCGCCTTTAAGAGCCTATAAATAACAGACTTACTTTTATTATAATTTTAATTGCTAACTATATTTTCTAATTAACATTATACACTATAAAAAGAAATTATATAACTTTATAGATTTAAGGCAGCAAGTCCTAAAAGTTTAACTAGTATTATATATTATATAAAAACCAGGAGTAATTATAGAGCTACCTATACAGCGCGCTAACCCGAAGTAGACTATACCTTATAAAGTAGACCGTGTAATAAAAACAAATTAAAGTACAAACCGGAAACCAATTTTGCTTAGCAATTACAATTTACTACTATACACTCTTTTAGCGCCTACTAAAGAAGACAGTATTAATACCTAAACGACTTTTAACCCTACGTATTGACGAGGTTCTAATTAATAAGTTATGCAAAGCCCTTAAACACAACCTGCAGTTTATTATTAAATAAGATCTAGGTTTAAAGGAAGACTTAATTACTATAATACAATACTTCCTTATTTAAAGGGACTAGAAAGTGGCCTATATAACCACTACTTTTCTTACTTTAATCCTAGTAAATAAAGTAATTAGAAAGCTACGCCAAGCGGAGTCCAGTTTCCTATACCGCTTTAATATTAAGTTCTATAGTATTACACCACTTTATAAGAATTATAGAGGTATAGATATTAAGTAGGTATACCTAGTTAATTAAAATTACATCTCACTTACTTATCTTATAGTATAATCACTGTTCCAGGCCTTAGAAGCCATATAATTAGTTCCTAGAAGTTACCCAGCAGCAATGACCTTTAGCTTTAAAACTACCTCCCTAATAATATACCTAGCATTTAAGTGCTACTATATAGTTACGATATATCACTCCTAGGCAGTAACTTTAAAGATTTAATTAAGGACCTAGGATACCGCTTTCTAGAGTTAATTAAGGCTTTTTATACGGACATTATATATAAGATCTAAATATATTAAAACTGCGACTTATTTTACCGCAGACAAATCGCCATCTAATTATATTTATCAGCTATAGCTTAGGAGGCTTGCTAGTTAAGGAGGTAAAGTAATCCAAATCTTTTAACCGTTAGGGAATTAACACTTACCGTATAATAGGCGCTAGTTCGTACGTATAAGAAATTAGACAACCTACAAAACCTTACTTTTTATAAAGCTTGCTATAGATTACTTCTCTTTAGTATCCCAAATCTTTTATTACAAAACAAATAACTAAATAGTATTATCTAAGGCCAGCCAAATCAAGTGCTAATACGAGATTTAGTAGTCAATAACGATTTAGAACCTTTTCTATTTCTAAAGAGAATATCTAACTAGTTCTCTAAGTCTTATAAGGGCTAGTACTAAGTAATATTATTCTTTAAGCAAAAACGTAGTTTAACTATATAGGTAAAATATATCGCCTAGTTATAAAAAGGGAAATGCTAATAATTGTACTTTAGATATAGCTAAATAGAACCTTGACCAAAACCAGTCTAAAGACGTTTATAGTTACGCAAAAGTCGGCAATAAGTATAGGCTTAACTACAGTAGCTAATAAAACCAATATTTCTCTAAATATAGACTACTTAGGACTTATAAAATATGAAAGTAGGAACTAAGAGGAATATAACATTATAAAGGAGAAACTTAAAGTACTTGTCGTTAAGGCAAAACGGGAAGTTGTTAGATAGCTTACAAAGAATAGTATATAGTTAACAGTTCTACAGAGAATATATTAAATATTAGTACTAATATCTAGTGCTAAGGCTTAACGCCAGAACAGGAACGCCTATAGAGTAATATTAATTAGCTACTATACACATCCTTTAGGAACTTATCTAAGCTCGTAAAACCGGAGAGAGGAACCCTTAAATAACTTATTTAACTAGAGGTTATTAACTATAAGCCCAAATTTGGGAGCTAGAGCCCATCTTAACAAAGCCTAATAATAAAGGACTTTACCTTATAGCGGGAATTAAACAACTCGGAAAGCCTTCTAGTGACCGCTCCACCTAGCTAGGGTAAATTAGTACTATTAAATTTTGTCTTAGGACACCTTAAAAGCAGAGTATCTTAGGAACCATCCGCTACTATTAAAATAATCTACTATTTCTATAATATTAAGAACAACAAGGCTCTATATAACGCGAATTCCATACTCCAAGCGCTTATTATTCAGCTCTATAAGCACTAGCAGCATATATTTTAAATCCTTCCCTAGGAGTATAAAAAAACTAGCCATCACTTCTTATTAGCGTCCTTTAATATATTATAGCATATATTTAAGAAAATTCTGCAAGATAACACATACGCTAGGGTCTATTATATTATTGACAGCCTTAATATTTATTAAGAGGGAATAGATAAGCTAGTCTCTAAATTAACTAAAAACTTCGGCTCCAGAACCGAAGCAGAAACTCTATTCTTAAAATTATTTTACACATTTAAACCAAAAAGGCTATATTGGACTTATAGGAGTTATCAATATATAGGATTCTTCGCTGCAGTCCCTATAATCTCGAAATCTTTATTAACTCCCAAGTTAGGTCTCTAGGGAAATGCTTTACAGATAATATAAAACAAATAATTAAAACCCAACTGCGTATACAGGCTAAGGGTTTGTTTCTCTAGCTTAAGGTAGTTATTAGGCGAATTAAATCAATTAAACTACCTACCCTTAGCAAGATCGAAGAAATAATTAAGAACAGCCCTTAGGATTTAAACAAGTTATATAATCTTATAGTATACTATTTGGTTTAAGAAAATAAAGACACCGCTTATCTCTTAGTATGGGTAGTTTACATATAGTGTCCTCTTAATCTTAAGGCCCTAGAAGACGCTATAGCTATTAATCCAATAGAGAAGTATATAAGCTATAAGCAATACCTTAGAGATAGGCTATGTCTAGCATTAGTTGAAATCTATAAAGTTTTTAGCACGCTACTAGACATTACTAAAGGCAAGGTATATCTTATATATTAGTCTATTAAAGACTATTTTAAACATTAGAACCCGCTTTAGGGTTTTACTAACGTTACCCCTTAACTAATTCTAGTGTATATCTCTATAGCATACCTTTCTCTAGAGGATTTTAGAAGGCCTAGGTAGAACATCAGCACACTTAAATAAGAATTCCCCTTAATTAGTTATACCGCTTTATACTAGTATTCCTATATTAAAACCACGGCAGATATTAACTACTTTTATCTTCTTTAGTATTTTCTAAAGGAGATTATTCCTCCCAATAACTATAAGGTATAAGTTTAGATAAGAGTATTTATAGACAGATATAGTAGACGCTACCCCTCCTGGATTAGCGAAGTCGCAATTTAATATAACATTAGATAGCTTATAGAGCTACTATTAAACGGAACAGTACGTAATATTAGAGATAATTTTAAAAAAAGACTGTTTATTAATTGCCGCGTACTATAAAGGAGTAGTATTATAAGTCTTACTAGAGCACAAAAAAGGTATAGAGTTAGCAGTAATAGATAAAGCGGTTTAATTGATTGCTAGATATTACTACTACTATATAATTACACTCCTTTTTAATCGGCGAGGAGTAAATATCTAAATTACTAAAGAGGTAGTAGAAGTAGCTATAGGAAACGAGGAGAGTAGTAAGGAAGTAATAACACTTCTTCTTAATTAGTAAGGAGTAGATATCTAAATTACTAAAGAGGTAGTATAAGTAGCTATAGAAAACTAGTGGAGTAGTAAGGAAGTAGTAACACTTCTTCTTAATTAGTAAGGAGTAGATATCTAGATTACTAAAGAGGTAGTAAAAGCAGCTATAGGAAATAGGGAAAGTAGTAAGAAAGTAATAGTACTCTTTCTTAACTAGTAAGGAGTAGATATCTAGATTACTAAAGAGGTAGTAAAAGCAACTGTAGGAAACAGGGAGAGTAGTAAGGAAGTAATAGCACTCCTTCTTAACTAGTAAGGAATAGATATCTAGATTACTAAAGAGGTAGTAAAAGCAGCTATAGGAAACTGGGAGAGTAGTAAGGAAGTAATAACACTCCTTTTTAACCGGCGAGGAATAGATATCTAGATTACTAATAAGGTAGTAGAAGCAGCTGTAGGAAACTAGAGGAGTGGTAAGGAAGTAGTAATACTTTTTCTTAACTAGTAAGGAGTAGATATCTAGATTACTAAAGAAGTAATAAAAGCAGCTATAGGAAACTGGGAGAGTGGTAAGGAAATTATAACACTCCTTTTTAACTAGTAAGGAGTAGATATCTAAATTACTAAAGAGGTGGTAAAAGCAGCTATAGGAAACGGGGAGAGTGGTAAGGAAGTAATAGCACTCCTTAACCAACGAGGTAAGAGCGTAACTAAGATATTAGATAAAAGCGTTGTTTTTGCTGTTAGATAGCGCCAAGCAATATAGCAGCAATTAAGCCCCAGCCATATATAGCGAATTTAGCGTTTATACACCCCACTAAATATTACTTTAAAAGTTAAACAACTTTAGGGTAGGGAACTAGAACTTTGCCCCTAACTTATATTAGCTTTAAGTAAGAACAGCCTCTAGAACCAATATAATTAGGAGGTAGGGTAGATAATATAGGATAACAATTATAAAATATATGGTGGAAATCCGCATTGCAACTATAGAGTAGTAAGCCGATAAGACTAGGCTAGTGTTAATAGCTCTAGGCCCAAGATAGCTTCTAGATATATGCGACTAAATCTTATAATTATTTAGAATTCTATAATGGGCAGACCACTAAAAAGGTTAGAATGTACCTATCTCTCCCGGGTTATACTTACTTTTAACTATAGCTGCTCTAAAACCATATATATATATATACGCAGCAAGACTAGTTCTGCCTAGAAGCGCTCCTTATATAACTGCTCTCCTTATATAATTACTCTTCTTATACAAATACTCTTACTCCTTATACAATTACTGTTAGTTATAGTCTCTACTATTATTATAAGCTTATTATCTAAGGAGCAAGAAAGTATTCTTAATACTAGTATTTAGAAATAGGATTAAAACGGCTCCTATCCCCCTTTATAATTTATAAGCCTAATAAAATAGATCCGTTTAAAAATTATCTTTTGGTCTGTAAATATTGGCGTCTAAAACTAATTTCTTTCCTAAACTTATAATCCTCTTCTAAAATAAATTCCCCGCTACCCACTAGAGCCGAGATACTAATGAAATACCCTATATACATCGCATACGTGTCTCTTGAAATGCATAATGCCCTCTACTCGTATTAAACATTTAGGATAGTAATATTTAAACTCTCTCTAATACTTAGGTTGTTTAAAGTAGGATTCTATATACTTTTTAAGAACGTCTTTATAAGGGATTAAGCGCATCTATCTTTTATATAAGAACTTATTATTGCCTATATAAATAAGGCATACTAGATATAGAAGCACTATTAGATAATATACTCTTAGGTTATAAGGGAAGGGATAGGATTAAGAGCTATAGGGATATCCTTAATAATTTATATAGCTATCTAGATACATTCTACTTCTAGAGCTTATAACAGCAATAATAAGTAAGGTTATTCTGTATAAAGAACTAAGATAGATTTATTATACTTTCAAGGCTATTAGAGTTACGGCTAGAAAACGTTTATTTACAGTTAATGCAGTATTACGTATAAGTAACCTATATCAATCAATATTAGCCTAAGTACATTACAATTGATCCAATAGATGCATTTACTAAAACTAATCGTATAGATTCGCCCTCTAATTATAACTTATCCTAATAAGATATTTTTCGCGTCGCGAGACCAAACGCGCTGGGAGTACCTCGCGGAAACGGATAAAGAAAGCTAGTGCTATTCTAATAAGTAACACTTACTATAACACTTACCTAATCCACCTAAAACGTATTATAATCGCCGCTGCCACCTATAAAGATCCCGCTAGAAGATCTGCATATAGGAGGCGTTAGTGGCTTTATTAGACTTACTTATATATAAGTAAAGAGGTCTAGATCTAGCCTTATATATTCTTTTATTTCTAGTTTTAGTATTGCCTTATAGAATAGGTATTAGGCTAGAAATAAACGGTATAATAACTCTAAAGGCCTAAATATTAGTAGGGGCACCTTATTAACCTTTATAGAAATATTCCGCAATATATAGCAAGGTATTCCCCAGTTATAATTAGTCAAATTTCCATCTTTAGGCAAAAGTCTAAAATCGTATATCTTAGCTACTGTTCTATTATAAAGTTAATGGGTTTAATTCCTATAGGGTATAAAAACATCTTTTAAATAAGGGTTATTACCCCTAATCTGGTATAGAACTACCAGAACCTATTAATAAGAAACTGCTATATAGAAAACGCCTTAAGATGCTACTTACTAACCAATATATAGACTGTATAAAAAATCTACTTAACTACTATAAGGGAGAAATGGCCTAAGCTTAAGTAAAGCAGGCCTACTTCGCCGACCGTTACAGAACGCCACTACTAGAGATACGTGTAGGCGACTAAGTATGGCTAGATATACGCAATATCTCTATATAAAGGCCTATAAAGTTACTTAATTATAAGAACCTTAGCCCCTATCTAATTAAACGAGTTATTAATAGGGGAGCCGCATATAAGCTAGAGCTCTCGCCTACCCTAGCTACCCGCCGGATATAGCCCATATTCCACCTATAGCTACTATACCTTTACTAGCCTAACCCCTTACTAGGACAGATATAGCCTAAACCCCTACTAGTACTAATCTAAGATAAGAATAAAGACAAGAACTATAAGAAGTGGACTATTAAACGAATTATTAATTCTAAATACTTTAGTAAAGGTAGAGGACGGCGGCTTTACTATAGAGCTATTTATATAGGATTTAATATAGATTAGCTAGAATAGTAACTATAGGAAGACTTCGAAAATGTAAAGGATCTAATTAGCAATTTTTACTACGCGAACCTATAGAAACCGGGCCTAAGTAGGGATTTTATGCCTAATTCTCTATAGGAGCCCTTATAGAGTTAAACCATTATATATTACCATATAAGGGTAAATTACCGCTAGATTGCCGTAGATTAATACTATATAACGGCAAAATATAATTATATAACCGGAATATCGTTAAGATGTCTAGGAACTTCAACCGGTGGTTAAAGTTATCTAATTAGTTAGATTCCTAGGTACCAAACCTTATTATATAACGTTATTATAAGCCTTTAATAATACCCCCTTTTTTTTCTTTTCTATACCTTAAGTATCCCTTCTATATATATATAGTAACTATATCGTCGCTAGAGCTCCGCCTCTATAGGAAGGGGGGGTAGTATTATAGAACCCTACCGTAGGGGCCTCCATAGGAGAGCCCCGTGCTCTTGTGTACACCTCACATATAGCTTACGTCAGCTACGCGTAGGTATATCACCTCCTTACGCCCTCAACCCTTACAATCGATTGCGTAACGTCTTATAGACTCCTTAAATATATACACTTTATAGCTACTGCCCCTATCCCGTAATAAAAGGCGATAAGAAGGGGCTAATAGACCTAGATAGATCCTTTCTGGATAAAGGCTTTATAAGGACGTAAGCTATTATTCTAGACCTCCTTACAGCGTTACCTAATTACTAATAACCGCCTATATCTACTAGACAAGCACATAATCTAGCTAGATAACCTCTTTAGTAGCATAAAGCTATTTAAACAGCTACAATCTCTTAGCATTGGGGCGGTAGGAACTATAAGAACTATATATATAAAATGCGAGGAGATGGGCGAGGAAGAACATAATATTATAAATGCAGCTTTTAAGCAGGACATAGGCTTATAGAAGAGGACAACTAAGGCTAAACAGAAGGTGCCTGTAGAGTGTATCTTAGTATCGCTCTTGGACCTTAAATTAAGCCATAATAAGTAGATTCCGTGGGGTATACTCTATAGAGAATTGTCTAAGAGCTATAAGGTAATAGAGTTTGCCTAAAAGGACGCTATAATTATTCTTTTTATATCTATAGTCTATCCCTTACACCAATAATATATAGTTCTTAAAGTGGTAGCCCGTGCTTAACCAATTAGACAACTAGAATTTTAAGCGGTTGGCGTTCTACTAGGAATACTAAATATGCTACTTGTAAGACTCTTACAAAGGAGCCAGAGGGCTTTAAAGACTTGTTTTAGCTGCCGGCTCTATCGAATTCTACTCTACAAGTATATATTATACTAAAAATCATATATAGATCGACTTACTGCCTTAAATTAAGCTTGCATACACTTCTATATAGAATTTCGTGGCTTTAGATATTTTAGTATTCACGCGTATAGGCTATACCTCTAAGAACCTTATTAGTGCAAGGGATAATAGTAAGTAGGCTACCTTAACACTATATTGCAGATTTGCTAACATTTTATATTACTAGGTTAAAACTACTTAGCTAAGTACCGCAAACGGCCTGCTATAATAGTATTAGGCTATAGGCAGACTGTTAAGATATTTAGGAATAATCCTAGAGCTTAGCTAGAAATCCTAGACTTTATTAACGAATATAACCTATTTATATACGGCGTTAACGTTACTAACTAATTAAAGTCTTATTATAATACTAAGAGGACTTATAGGAAGACATAGAAGCCTCTATTCTCTTTCCTATTAGATATAATAGTTAGTAACTATTACTAGCTCTCCACCTACAGAATAGTAGGTATGCGAACACTATATATAAATTTATATGCTTAATTCCGCCGCAACCTACAAGATACCTTCCTCTACTCCTCCATTTGTATTTATAAGCAGCTAGCCTTAGTAAATATAAAAGGAGTAATAGATATAGTATAGCAGTGTAAGGGCGCGAAGAGGCTTTAGGGAAGATTTAAAGGAATAATATAAATTCTATCTAAATCTAAGGGTATATAGCTCTTATAGAGAATAAGACGTTACGTAAAGAAGAGAAAGGAATAACGAGAGAATTATATAATTAAATAGTCAGGGGTCTTAGTGGTCGATGCGTACACTTATACGCACGCGGTCTTTAACGGACTTTGGTAGAATTCAATTAATCTAGCAGAACTTAGTAGAAGTCGATTAAGCTGGTAGAATTTGGTTAAAGCGTCGGAATTTATCTATTAAGTATTTTACCAAGACATTCCTACTATAACTAGGCTAGTCCCATTATAACCAGCCGGTAAAGGAGTATAAACTTAAAAGAATATTTAAGAACCAGCCTAGCTGCGCCGCCTACGTAGTAGGAAGGTGTTAGATAATCTATATTCTCTATAGCGTAGGATATGCACAAGTTACGTGTATGGGGCATATATATTATAAATATCTTTATAGAGCCCTAAGGGCCCTAGGTCAATTAACAATCAGAATAAGATTAAGATTATTAATTAATTAACCCATTTTATTAATAAACTGCTTAATATACACTTCGTAACAGTTATAAGCCCGGTTTGCCGACTTAAGAAGCTATTTAGCTATTACTTAAAGAAATTCTACCTTATTATCAGACTCTAACACCTTATTATTAAGGATGTAGACTCTAATAGAAATCCTACCTTAATTGTTATAGGACGATCCTTCTACAAGATTCCACGAGATTCTATAAGATTCTACCTTAATTATTAAAGGACGATCCTAATAATAAGGACGATCCTAATAATAAAAATACCATCTTAATTCCTCCTTTGCCTATTAGTTAAATAACTCCACTAATATTAAGTGTAACGACACCTAGTAGGAGTACTACGGTAGGTGCGCTAATAGGCTAGGTATGTAGGTATAGAATAGTCAACAATGTATTAACAACTGGTGGAGTAGGTTCGCCTAATAGATTAACTCTAATTATATTCTAAGAATTACTATAAGGAAAGAGAACTATCTAAGTAGGGACTGTAGTCCTTTAAATATATAATCCAACT
>Ga0193728_1001440_pt1 | contig 12098 bp, 9 predicted proteins | sample U1c1metaG_FD_143037 | JGI IMG/M metagenome (GOLD analysis project Ga0193728, IMG submission 143037) | Soil microbial communities from a riparian zone of the East river system, Colorado, United States - U1c1 | ecosystem: Environmental > Terrestrial > Soil > Riparian zone | place: USA: East River...
CCGCGACGCTCGTAAGCGCGCTCGCTGCAACGACGGCGATCGCCGTGCTTGTCGTCCCGGCCGGCGCGGCCCCCGCCGCGCACACCTCGCGCGCACAGAAGATCTTGCTGCGCCACACGAGCCTCGGCAATGTGCTCGTCGACGCGTCCGGCTTCACGCTGTATCGCTTCTCGAAGGACAGCGGCAAGCAGAACAATTGTCTGAAGACGAGCGAATGCTCGACGACCTGGCCGGCGCTCGAGACGAGCGGGCAGCCGACGGCCGGGACAGGTGTGAAGTCGTCGCTGCTCTCGACGATCAAGCTGCCGAGCGGCGCGCGCCAGGTGACCTACGCTGGCCACCCGCTGTACCGCTACGCCGCCGCGACCGAACGCGGCGAAGCTGGCTATGCAGGCGTCAGGCAATTCGGTGGCACGTGGTACGCCGTCAGCTCCTCCGGCGCGAACGTCAAGTAGCGCGTGCGCGGGGCGCCCACCCCACGCACAGCTCGACCGACTCAGAGCTCCCACCCGGCGGCAGGCGGAGGAGTATCGTTGGCCGCCGAGGAAGGGGGTCGCGAAAAATGTACGACTACGTGATCGTCGGAGCAGCATCGGCGGGCTGTGTGCTCGCCAATCGTCTCAGTGAGGACCCGGACGTGCAGGTGCTGCTGCTCGAGGCAGGCCCGCCGGACACGCTCGAGAACATCCACGTACCGCTCGGCTACCTGCAGCTCGGTGGCACGGAGGTTGATTGGGACTACCACTCGGCACCCGAGCAGCAGTGCAACGGCAGGCGCATCACGCTGCCGCGTGGGCGCGTGCTCGGCGGCTCCTCCTCGATCAACGCGATGGTCTACATCCGTGGCAACCGCCGCGACTACGACGAATGGAACGTCCCCGGCTGGGGCGCAGCAGACCTGCTGCCGTACTTCATCAAGTCCGAGGACAACGAGCGTGGCGCCTCGCAGTGGCACGGCGCCGGCGGCCCGCTGCCGGTTAGCGACGAGCGCTCGCATAACAAGATCTCGCACGCCTTCGTCGACGCCGGCGTGCAGGCCGGTCTCGCGCGCAACGAGGACTTCAACGGCGACGCGCAGGACGGCGTCGGCATGTACCAAGTGACCCAACGCGGAGGAATGCGTGCGAGCGCCGCCGTCGCCTATCTGCACCCCGCCGCTGAGCGGGCGAACCTGACGGTGATGCCGTACATGCACGTGCGACGCGTGCTGTTCGAGGGCACGCAGGCCGTCGGCGTCGAAGCGAGTCAGCTCGGTCAGACACAGGAGCTGCGCGCGCAGCGCGAGGTGATCCTCTGCGGTGGAGCCTACAACTCGCCACAGCTGTTGATGCTCTCCGGCGTAGGCCCCGCCGAGCACCTCGCGATGCGCGAAATTGAGCTCTTGCTCGAGCAGCCTGCGGTCGGTCAGAACCTCTCAGACCACGCCGCTGCGCAGCTAGTTTGGACGACGCCCGAGCCAGAGAGCCTGCTACTCGCGCTCGAGCCAGCAGCGCTCGAGGAGTACGAAGCGACGCAGAGCGGCCCGTTCGCTTCGAACCTTGCCGAGGCCGGCGGCTTCGCGCGCGTCGGTCACGGAGCACCGGCGCCGGACACACAGTTTCACGTCGCGCCGGTGCACATCGTCGAGGAGGGTATGCGCGACCCTGAGGCGCACGGCGTGTGGGCATCACCGTGCCTGCTGACGCCGCGCAGCCGCGGCAGCGTCCGCCTCGCCTCGAACGACCCGACGGCCAAGCCGATCGTGCACAACGACTTCTACTCCGACGGCGATGACATGCAGCGGATGATCGCCGGTGTGCGCCGACTGCTCGACGTCTGCGCGCAGCCCGCGATGGCGCCGTATGCAGAGACGCCGTTCAACGTCCCCGCCGGCGACAGCGACGAGGCGCTGCGCGAGCACGTCGCGCGCACGACGTTCGCGATTTACCACCCGTGCGGCACCTGCCGGATGGGCGAGAACGCCGACGCCGTCGTCGACACCGAGCTGCGCGTCAACGGCCTACAAGGGCTGCGTGTCGTCGACGATCGCGCTCGCCGAGCGCGCCGCCGACCTGATCCGCCACGGGCGGGCGCTCGCCGAGCCGATGGCGGCCGCGAGCACGCACGAGCAGCCCGCCTCGCAGCCGGTAAGCGCTTAGCCGTACGCTGGGAGCGGCGGCTCGGGCAGCACGCGCTCGACGTACTCGCCCGCCGGGCGTGCTTCGATTTTCGGGCGCAGATCCAGGCGATACGCGATCAGCGCGATGCTCGGCGCGATCATGTAGTCGGCCGCATTCAGCTGCTCGCCGCCGAGCACGCCCGTCGCGATCCACGCGTCGATCCTGTCGAGCAGGCCCGGAAGTTCGGCCACGAGCTGATCCTCTACCTGAGCATTAGCCTTGAATGCAACTGAGGTAACGCCTCGCGAAGCGAGCACACGCAGTATCTCGTTGGGCGAGAGCAACGCCCCAAGCCTCCCCGAGTTGCCGCGGTCGCGAAAGCCGTCGAGTCCGCTCAGCGAGCCGGTCAGTCCGAGTCGCCGCGCAGACATCTGAAAGACCTCATCGCCCCATGCCTCCGCCGCTTCTACTTCCGCTCGGCGCCCCACGTCGGCAGGGAACAACGGCGCCTGCGGCTCGACCTCCTCGAGGAAGCGCGCGATGCGACGGTTGGTCTGCACACGCTCTGTGCCGTATCGCAGGGCCGGGACCGTGCCCAGCCGATCGAGCAGCGCGAGCGAGCGCCCCGTCTCGCCCTCGACCTCGCGGATCGGCGCCTTATGCCCCGGGAAGCCGAGCACGCGCACGGCAAACGGGTGCACGCCCGTCGGTAGCTGCACACGGCGGTAGGCGATCTGCTTGTGCTCGAGCATCAGCTTCGCCGTCGCACATGCGTGCGAGCCGCTGATCACGTAAAGCGTCGCGCGCGCGCTCATGCTTCGACGATCACCGTCACCGGACCGTCGTTGACGAGCTCGACGGCCATCTGCGCGCCGAACTCGCCACGCAGCGCGCCGGCGCGCTCGCAGAAGCGCTCATAGAGCGGCTGCGCCTGCTCGCCGGGCGCAGCCGCGACAAAGCTCGGCCGGTTGCCCTTACGTGTGTCGCCGTACAGCGTGAACTGACTGACACAGAGGATCTCGCGCTCGCCGAGCGCATCGTTCATGCGCCCATCGGCGTCGTTGAAAACGCGCAGCGCACGGACCTTCTCGGCCAGCTTGTCGGCCACAGCTGCATCGTCCTCGCGCGAGACGCCGAGCAGTACGAGCAACCCAGCGCCGATCGAGGAGACCGTACGCTCGCCGACGATCACGCGCGCACTGCTGACCCGCTGCACGAGCGCGCGCACGCCACCTCAGCCTGCAACCGATCGAGCCATCGCGGCGAACACTAACGCGCGCGGAATTTGCCCGCTCAGAACAGCGCGGAGAGCGCCTCGACGAGACCCGGCAGCTTGTCGGGGCCACGCGCGAGGTCGAGCTGGCGCACCGGCCGCGGCGTCGCAGCGAGGTTGCGTGTCAGTTCGAGCTCGGCCACGCAACCGAGGTCTTCGGCGTGCGGCAGGCAACGCTCGAGCGCATCCGCGAGCACGCTCGCAACCGGCGAGCGGCGGGCGGCGTGGGCGTCGATCAGGCTCGCCTCAGCGCCGTCGCGTGCGGCGAGGAAGCGGTTCTCGGCTAGCACCTCGGGCAGGTCATAGGCTGGATCTACGTCCGAGCCCTCAGTTGCCTCGAGGCGTACGAGGCACTGCACAAGCGCCGTCAGCGCGGCCGAGTCAGCAACGGTCGTCTGTGCGTCCATGATGCGCACCTCGATCGTGCCGAAGCGCGGCTGCAGGCGCGCGTCCCACCAGAGGAAGGTCGGCTCCGGGAAGGCCTCACAGCGCAGCAGCAGGTCGATCGTCGAGACGTAGTCTTCGTAATCGAGAAACGCACGCGGGATGCCAACGCGCGGGAATGCCTGAAACAGCGGCGTGCGCGCCGAGGCAAGGCCCGTCTCGCGCCCCTGCCAGAAGGGCGAGTTGGCCGACAGCGCGAGCAGCAGCGGCAGGTGCGAGCGCAGCCCGTTGATCGCGCGTACGGCGCTTTCGGGATCGGGCAGCGCGACGTGAACGTGCAGCGCAAACGTCGGCTCGCGCCTGGCGAGCTCGCGCATCGACCCATACAGGAAGCGGTAGCGATCGCCTTCTGAGATCTGCGTGTCCTGCCACAGCGTGAACGGATGCAGACCGGCGACCGCTGCGCGCATGTCGAGCCGCTGGAGCTCGCGCGCGAGGTCACCGCGCAGATCCTCAAGCTGCGCGAGGCCGGCGGCGACGGTCGCGTGCGGGTCCGTGCGCAGCTCGAGCGCCGAGCCATGCGTCTCGGTGCTCGTGTGCGAAGCGAGCTCTCCGGTCAGCTGTGACATCACTGCATCCGCGCGCGAGGCAAGCGCCCAGTCGGAGGGGTCGAGCAGCATCACCTCCTCCTCGATGCCGATCGTCCACGAGGTGTCGTTGTTCGGCGCCCAGCGCGACCAAGCTCCAGGGATGTGCACGGGCTCGGCCGCCGGCGGCGCGAGCTCAGATTGCGTGGGCACCGAAGTCCTCCTGTTCGTCACGGTCGATGCCAGCGCGTTCGCGCGGCGCGGCCATGCCGGGGTGCTTGGTCGCTTCGACGAGACGTTCGAACAGCGAAAGCTGCTCGGCGTCGGCGACGAGTGTCTCGGCATGCCACTGCACGCCGAGGATGAAGCGCCCTTCGACCTCCTCGATCGCCTCGATCAGGCCATCTTCGGACCACGCGACGGCACGCAGGCCGAAGCCGATCCGGTCGATCGCCTGGTGGTGGAACGAGTTGACCTTGACCGGTCCGCCGCCAGTCGTCTGCGCGAGGCTCGAGTCCGGCGCGACACGCACCTCGTGGCTCGTCTGCGTGCCGATTTCCTTCTGACGGTGCTCGATCGTGCCGTTGGTGAACTCGGGCACGTGCTGGTGCAGCGTGCCCTGACGAGCGACGTTGAGCAGCTGCGCGCCGCGACAGATGCCGAGGATCGGCATGCGGCGGCGATAAGCGTGGCGGCACAGCGCGAGCTCGAAGGCGTCGACGACCGGGTCGATCGGGCCGAGCTCGGGGTGCTGCGTGGCTCCGTACGTCGATGGGTCGAGGTCGGGGCCGCCCGTCAGCAGCAGGCCCGAAAGGTGGTCAAGCAGCGCGTCGACATTCTCCGTCGTCAGCGGCGGCAGCGCCACAGGCAGCCCGCCGGCCATCTCGATCGCGCGCATGTAGGAGAGCCCGAGCGTCATCTCCGTCTGTGTCGGCTCGCCGTGGCGCACGCGCTGGACGTCTTCCTTGTGGCGGATCTCAGAGACCGTCACGCCGATTACAGGTCGGCTCATCGCAGCACCCACGTGTCCTTGCTGCCACCGTTTTGTGAGGAGTTGACGACAAGCGCACCTGCATCGAAGGCGACGCGCGTGAGCCCGCCCGGCAGCACGCGCACCCGCTCGCCGCTTGAGATCGCAAACGGGCGCAGGTCGACGTGCCGCGGCTCAAGATGCCCATCGGTGACGGTCGGATGACGCGAGAGCATCACCGTCTCCTGCACGACGAAACGCTCGGGCGCTGCAGACAGCTCATCGGCGGCCTTGCGCACGTCGGCGGCACGCGCGTGCGGGCCAATCACGACGCCGTAGCCACCGTGCCCGCTGCGCGGCTTGATCACGAGCTCGTCGATCCGGTCGAGGATCATCTCGAGCATCTCCGGCTGCCCGGGATCGTACGTTGGCACCGAACCGAGCAGCGGCTCCTCGCCGAGGTAGTAGCGAACGATCTCCTCGACGTAGGCATGCAGCAACTTGTCGTCAGCGACGCCCGTGCCGAACGCGTTGACGCAGGCGAGCGTGCCGGCGAGCACGGGCTCGAGCAGCAACTGTGCGACGTGCGTCAGCTCGCCGTTGTCGCCACACAGACGATCCTCGTCGGTGCGCCGGTAGACGACGTCGACCGCGCGCTCGCCCTCGGGCAGGCGTGCGAACAGATGCCCGCCGCGCACCGAGAGCTGATCGGCGAGCACGAGTGGCAGCTCGAGTCTGCGTGCGATCGTCGTGTGCTCGTAGAAAGCCGAGTTGCGCTCACCGTCGCTGAGCAGCACGACGAACGGCTCCTCGCCGGCCTCCTCCGGCGCAGCCGCGCGCAACGCGTAGCCAAGCATCGCGAAAGCGGCGTCGAGTGAATGCACGTCGAGGCCGTCGGGCATCGAGAGATGCTCGCCGAGCACTTCGCGCGTAGCGACGGCGTAGGCGATCCCCGATGGCGTGCGCAGGTTGTCCTCGAGCACCTTGAACGTCCCATCGCTGTCGCGCACGATGTCGAGGCCGGCGACCGTGATCCACGAGCGGATCCGCCCGCCCATTCCGGCGAGCAGCGGCTCATAGTGGTTCGCGCCGGCGATCACGCGCTCGGGCACAACGCCGTCGGCGAGGATCCGCTGCGCGCCGTAGACGTCACGCACGAACAGCTCAAGCGCGCGGACGCGCTGGGCGATTCCGGCTGAGAGCTCGAGCCACTGCGCTGCGTCGATCATCCGCGGGATCGGGTCGATACGGAACTCCTGCGGGCCATCGGCCGTGCCGAAGCAGATCCCGCGCTCGCGCGCATCGCGGGCGACCGCCGCGCTCAGCTCGCGCAGGTCGAGCGCGTCGAGCATCTCGCGCAGCCGACGATCGTGCTCGCTCGCGCGTCCACCGCTTACGACGCCCTCGTCGAACGGCTGCTCAGAGGCGCCTGGCGCACCCCAGCCGAGCGGGACCGTGCCGGGCTTGAACGACGGCGGCACAGGTAGCGCCCGCGGGGGCAAGTGCAGCTCAGCTGGAGCAGTCTGAGACATGCTCTGATTGTGTCCGGGCGCAGGCGGTAAGTCGTTCGACCCACGTCCAAAATGGCGCTCGGCACCTTGGACTGCCCGCGAACGCTCGCGCTCCGGCGTCTGCCCAATAGCATCGCCTCGGAGGGTTCGGGTTGACATCGTTAGACCTTTAGATGCCCGCCCTGGTGCCGTTCTATTCGAGGAGGCCAGATGTCCTACGAGACGCTGCTGTACGACGTGGACCGCGCGATTGCGACGATCACGCTGAACCGGCCGGAGCGGCTGAACACGATCGTGCCACCGATGCCCGAGGAGATCGAGTCAGCCGTGCGCGCGGCGAACCGCGACGCGCAGGTCAAGGTGATCATCCTGCGCGGCGCCGGGCGCTCGTTCTGCGCGGGCTTCGACTTCGGCGGCGGCTTCCACCACTGGGATGAGGCGATGACGACCGACGGCGAGTGGGATCCTGGCAAGGACTTCGCGATGGCGACCTCGCAGACACTCGGCCCGGTACCGAAGTTCATGTCTATCTGGCACTCCTCAAAGCCCGTGATCGCACAGGTCCACGGCTGGTGCGTCGGCGGCGGCAGCGACATGGCGCTATGCGCCGATCTCGTGATCGCCAGCGAGGACGCGCGGATCGGCACGTCCTACTCACGTATGTGGGGCTGCTACCTGACGGGCATGTGGCTGTACCGCCTCGGCCTGACGAAGGCCAAGGAAATGGCGCTGACCGGCAAGCCGTTCTCGGGCGTGCAGGCAGTCGAGCACGGGCTGATCAACGCGGCTGTGCCGTTCGCGCGCTTGGAGGCGGAGGTGCGCGAGCGCGCCGAGCAGCTCGCCGAGATCCCGCTCTCGCAGCTCTCGGCGATGAAGCTGATCGTCAACCAGGCCTACGAGAACATGGGCCTCGCCTCGACGCAGGCGCTCGGCCCGATCCTCGACGGGCTGATGCGCAACACGCCCGAGGCCAAGCGCTTCATCGAGCTCGCCGAGCGTGACGGCGTCAGCGGCGTCGCGGCGCTGCGCGACGGCCCGTTTGGCGACTACAGCCAGGCGCCGCCGGAGGAGCAGCCAGACCCGGCCAACGTGATCGTGCCGTAAGGCCGGATTACCCTCTTTTCCGCCGCTCAAGCGCGATTTTCGGGACGGCTCGAAGTCTGTCCGCGGACCGCATCGACGTAGCGAAAGCCGGGTTACGTGCAGTAGTCAACCGGTCGTGGAGACATGCGAGATCCACGACGGAAAGCCACGAGGAGGCGCACAGATGCGTTCATTCAAGTTGGTCCCGGCGCTGATGGCGCTTGCGGCAGCGGCGTTCGCTGTAACCGCAGCTGGTGCCTCGGCGGCGGGGCACCATGGCCTCAAACACAACGGAGTGCCGAGCGGCGGTTGCCGCATCGACGTCAACGTGGCGCCGCGCTTCATCGAATCCGGCGAAAAGACGCTCGTCTTCGGCACGCTGACATGCCCGGCCGGGACGCCGCTCGAAAACCAGACGGTGACGATCTTCAGCCGCTCCGCCGCCGCGCCGAATGCGACGGCGATCGGGACCGCGAGCACAGACAAAACGGGCGCCTACCAGTTTCCGACGCAGCCACTGACGGCGAATACGCAGTTCTACGCGACGGCCGCAGGCGCGCAGAGCGGGCGCAAGGGCGTCAAGGTCTCGCCGAAGATCAGCCTCGTCGGACCGCCCGACGGCTCGCAGTTGTTCACCGGCGGCGGGCCGCTGTATCGGGCGCACGCGCGGCGGCTGGGGCTGAGTAACAAGGTCACTTTCTCCGGCAGCGTCAGCCCGGAAGACGAAGGCGCAGTCGTCGCGCTGCAGCGCGAGAGCTCAGCGGGTGGCGAAGAATGGCACCGGATCGATGCGGGCACGGTCGGTCGCGAAGGCAAATACTCGATCACGCACACGTTCGCGGTGCCGGGCGATGCAAACATCCGCACGATCGTCCACGCGCGCAAGCGCAACGCGCCGGGCGCCTCAGAATCGTTCTCGTATGAGATCTCACAGGCGGAGAACCCGGCGCTGACGATCGAGAGCTCGGCCGATCCGATCTCCTTCGGTCAGTCGGTCACGATCAGCGGGACGATCGCCGCGCCGAACGCACCCGTGACGCTGCTCGAGCGCAACCGCCTGCAGCACGGCTTCACGGCCGTCGCGACGGTCACAGCCGCGGGCGACGGCGCGTACTCGTTCCCCGCGCAGACTCCGCAGCAGAGCACCTTCTACAAGGTCACAGGCGCCGGCAAAACGTCCTCGCGGCTGTTCGAGGGCGTGCGCTACGGGCTGACCGCGGCGGCGTCGGCGAGCAGCGTCCAGGCCGGCCAGCCGGTCACGTTCTCGGGCACGGTCACCCCTGGTCACGACGGGCACCCGGTCTACCTGCAGGTGCAGAACGGCACGGGCATCGGCTTCCACACGGTCGAGGTCGCGCAGGTGACGCACGATGGGGGCTACAAGATCGAACACACGCTGTACGCAGCCGGCACACGCCAGCTGCGGGTGAGAGTTCCGGGTGACCCCGAAAACCAGGGCGTCGCGAGCTCGCTGTTCGGCGTCGAAGTGACGCCGGCGCCGGCGGCTGCGCTCACGCCGGAGCCGCCGAGCAACTCATCGCAGCCCGCAGAAGGCCACTTCTAGGGGCCTAAACGCGGATACGCCGGGCCGAGGTCGGCGGGGTGCTCGCCCCGCCGACCCGGCTCAGGCGGCGACGGCGCGTGCCTGCAGGTGCGCGCCGACTCGTAGGAGTAGCCGTCGAGATACAGCGAGAGCACGCGGCTCTCGAGTTCTGAGAGCGCGCTCGAGAGGCAGCCGACGAGCGAGCGCAGCTCCTCGGAGGAGATCACCTGGTTGACCGGGTCGTTCACCGTCGGTCCGGGCAGGATCTGATCGAGCGTCGGCACGTCGTCACCGGCGCCGGCAGGCGTCGAGGAGAACGAGACGTACTGGTTCAGCGGCGTGTGCTTGTTGCGCGTCGCCGTCTTCACGGCCGTGATGATCTGGCGCGTGATGCAGAGCTCGGCGAAGTTGCGAAAGCTCGACTCGCGATCGGTGCGGAAGTCGCGGATCGCCTTGTACAGGCCGACGAGGCCCTCCTGGATGAGATCGTCGGAATCGCCGCCGGCGAGGAAGTACGACGAGGCCTTGAGGCGCACGAAACCGTGGTAGCGCCGGACGAGCCGGTCATACGCGTTGCGATCGCCGAGCTTCGCGAGCGCGATCAGGAACCCATCATCAACCTTAGGTTCAGAGTTAGGGTTATGGGAGATTCTTGCCACGAGCAGATCCTTTCTGGCGACCTGCACTACGGCAGGCCCCAATTTGCTCAGTGGCGCACTCCTCCCCTGGCGCCAAAGCTATGTATTCCTAAGGTTGCTTCAACCTTAGGTACAGCGTTATGTCGGCGCGAGCCTCGCACAGTTATGGAGAGTTGTCAAGGCCAGCCTTCCTGCTCTGCAAGATCGCGTACAAAAGCGCCGCGGCAGCAGCGCTGACGTTGAGCGACTCGATCCGTCCGAGCAGCGGCAGCGCGATCAGCTCGTCGCATGCCTTCGCGACGCGCGGACGCAGGCCCTCGCCCTCGCTGCCGAGCACGAGCACGACCCCCGAGCCGGCGTAATCCGGGCGGTCGTACGGGACTGGTCCACGACCGCCCGCCTTCTCGCCGGCGCTCGCGCCGTAGCACCAGCACTCGGCCTTGCGTGCGTCCGCGAGGAAGTCCGCGACGTTACGCACGCGTGCGACCGGCAGGTGCTCGACGGCGCCGGCCGACGCCTTGCAGACGGACGGCGTGACCTCGGCGGCACGTCGTTCGGGGATCACGACACCGGCGACGCCGGCGCACTCGGCCGTACGGCAGATCGAGCCCAGATTCTGCGGGTCCTGGATCTGATCGAGCGCGACGACCAGCGGCGCGTCGAGCGCGAGCAGCCGCGTCGCCGAGTCATACGGATAGGCGCCGGCGTCGGCGCAGACGCCCTGATGCGCGCTCGAGCCGCAGCGGCGCTCGATCTCCTCGCCAGTGACGATCCGCGGCTTCGCGGCGGCGAGCCACGGCTCGCGCGCGGCGCTGCTCGTGGCCCAGACTTCCTTGACCGCGTGCTTGCGTCGTCCGCGCAGCGCCTCGAAGACCGGGTTACGCCCGTAGAGGGTCACTGCGGGAGCAATTCGAAGCCGTCGGCTCCATCGCGTACGTCCCAGCCTTGCGCGGCGATCTCATCGCGCAGGCGGTCGGAGGTCGCGAAGTCGCGCTCGGTGCGTGCCTGCTCGCGCTGCTCGGCGAGGACACGAACGGCGCCAGGCGCTTCGGCAACGGGCGCCAGCAGGCTCTCGAGCCCGAGCACGCCGAGCATTTCGCGCAGGTGACTGTCGCCGTGTGTGTCGGACCCCCCCGCAGTCGAGTCGGCGATCCACTCATTCAGCGCCCCGAGCGCTGTCGGCGTGTTGAAGTCGTTCGCCAGCGCATCGAAGAAGCGATTGCGTAGCGGATCGAGATCGGCACGCGAGGAACCCGGCTCCAGTCGTCTGCCCGCCTCGCGGATGCGGTTCACGTTCGCTCGCGCCTGCTGCAAGGCCGACTCGGAGAATGCCAGCGGCTGGCGGTAGTGCCCCGAGATCAGGTACATGACGACCGCCTCTGCCCCGTACCCATTGATCACCTCATGCAGCAGCGCGATGTTGCCGACGGACTTGGCCATCTTCTCGCCGGTGAACTGGATCATCCCGTTGTGCATCCACAGCTTCGTCAGCTCCTGCCCGCGCGCGGCGCGCGTCTGCGCGGCCTCGTTCTCGTGGTGCGGGAAGACGAGGTCCGAGCCGCCGCCGTGGATGTCGAAGCCGACGCCGAGCAGCTGCTCGGCCATCGCCGAGCACTCGATGTGCCAGCCCGGGCGCCCAGCGCCCCAGGGCGAGTCCCAGACGGTGTCCTCGCCGTCCTTGTGGCCCTTCCACAGCGCAAAGTCGAGCGGGTCCTCCTTGCGCGCTGAGCCCTCGACGCCCTCGCCCTGGTCCATGTCGTCGATCTGGCGGTGCGAAAGCGTGCCGTAGCCCTCGTCCGAGCGCACGCGGAAGTAGACGTCGCCGCCAGCGGCGTACGCATGCCCGCGTTCGACGAGCGCCGCAATGTGCTCGACGATCGGCCGGATCGTCGCCGACGCGAGCGGCTCGTCATCGGGGCGTCCGATCCCGAGCGCGTCGGTGTCGGCGCGGTACAGCCGCGTCATCTCCGCGGCGAGCTCTGCGCTTGCGCGATCCTGCGCGCGCGCGGC
>Ga0193728_1001441_pt1 | contig 12091 bp, 5 predicted proteins | sample U1c1metaG_FD_143037 | JGI IMG/M metagenome (GOLD analysis project Ga0193728, IMG submission 143037) | Soil microbial communities from a riparian zone of the East river system, Colorado, United States - U1c1 | ecosystem: Environmental > Terrestrial > Soil > Riparian zone | place: USA: East River...
GGACATGAATTCTGCCAGATGTGGAGATGCCGCGTGGTACAGCGGAGAGCGTTTCAGTCGATATTAATATCTACGCGTCCGCCCCCCATATAGTCCGAATTGCCTCCTCGTCACCCAGGCCATCCGGTACGGCTGAACTCGGCAAATTGGCGTAATACCAAGGGCGGTGGTCCAGCGGGGAACTCATCGTCCGGCTTCCCGGCATTTCTAGGTAGCCGTTGGGGTCCGTCTTCCGCACCCAGTTCCAGGCATATCGAAGCCAGTCACTGCGGTATTGTTTGCTCTGGTGGGCGAACCAGGTGATTTCATCGTAGCCCCAGACCCAGTTCGCGCCAGCCCTCGGTTGACCCGGCTGCTTGCTAGCTCCCCAGTTGTCCAATTCAACCAGATAGGGAAGGTGCTCACAGGTCCAGCCACTGTAAGTAATTCCGCCCTTGCTGCGGCCATAGATGCCATCGGAAAAGCCGACCTTCAAAATGGCCTGCTGGGGCCGATCGGGCACCTCCATGATCCTCAAGGGAAAAGCATGAAAATCCAGCAGCAATTTGCCATTGCGCACAAGACCTCCGCTGGGAACATGGGCATTGCAGAGCACCATCCTCCTGCGCGCGTGCTTCGATGCATAGGCGCGCACCAAAGAAAATACTTGCTCCCAATGATCGAGATGCGGATCGTTGCCATTCATGATCTCCACCTGGCCGAAATGAATGCCTTCCACTCCCAGATCGATGTAAGATCTGGCCAAAAAATAGAACCAGAGCTTGGTCTCCGGTCGACTCACATCGGGCACGGACGAGCCCTTTCCCCACTGGTCTCTGCGTGGCCCTTGCGGATAAATGATGTCGGCATAGCGGAAGTTTCGCTTTTCTACCGGCTGCCCCAACGCGGAAAACGCCCAGTCCGGCACGGGAATTTGTTCTACCTGGGTCGTGACAATTTCGAAGATGCAAGCCTCAAGAACCATCTCCGGGTCTGCCGCATGTACCTGCGGAAGTTGTTGTCTTGCTCGATCGAGATTACTTAGGAGATTAGCTTCGCGGCCCCAAAGGCAGATGCTGCGGCCAACGTATTTTGCCCCGGCATTTACCAGCATGCGAATGTTATCTGCCAGATCGCCTCGGCCATTGAGCAGACCTTCCATGGAGATTGACCGCGATAGATAGTTATCGAGCACCTCTCTTGAGATGGTCTCGTGAAAGATGTAATCGCGCCGGCGTGAAGCCGGGTGTCTATCAAACGAATGACCGACGGCTTTTTTCGCCAGGGTCAGCGCAGAGGCTGCAAGAGATATTGCCAGAAACCGCCGTCTTTCCAAAGTCGTGCCCCCAATTGTGAAAATAATTTTGCTAGCTCGCGTACCGCCCAAGGCCAAAGATGAGTCAGTAATCGAGTCAGTCCTGAGATGAGGACGGCTACAAGCATTCGGGAGTTGCACTTCAATCGCAATTTAACCAACGTACCTACCGTTAGGTAAGCGATGCCTTGGCTAAGTGCGCTTTTATCAATGCGTACTTACCCGTTAGAGTGCCTGCCTAACGTTGTCAGCGCTTGTAAGCGCAGCATAACGTGATTTGCGGTTGTGAGAGATCAACTTTGTCATCATGAAAAACTCATTCAAACTTATCAGTGGTTCCGTTTTAAGGAGGCAAGATATGACAGCAATAGTTCTAGAATTCGCCAGAAGGCGTGAAGGTGCACACAGCTCTTCATGGCTATCCAGCGCGGTCCTTATACTCTGCATGATCGCAGGTATGTTAGCTTCCGCCAGTTTTGTGAATGCACAGTCTACGGGACTCGGAACTATTTCGGGCATAGTAACTGATTCTTCGGGGGCCATTGTTCCTGGAGCGAAACTGACGATTACGAACATGGCGACTGGGGTAGCTCGTAAGAGCGCGACGAACAGCACCGGATACTACGAAGTAGGTGCTTTGATCCCGGGCAAGTACAAAATTCTAGTGTCTCTACCAGGATTTCAAGATCTGTTGCACGAGGGAGTGACGCTTGAGGCAAACGCGCATGTAAGTGTGCCGGCACAACTCGCCGTGGGTAGAAGTGTTCAGACCATTATTGTGCAGGCGGACGCCAGTCTACTCAACACAGAGAGCGGTTCGAGTGGGCAGGTGTTGACAACCAGACAGGTGGAAGCGCTTCCTGTATCCGGTAACAACCCCACATGGCTGGCGCTGATCGCGCCTGGGGTTCAGGGAACGACAGGGCAGGCAGCTTCTACAGACGACACGCTGGCCTGGACTGGGCTCACCCAGGATTTTGGGGCATACGGAAACATCGGCGTGAACGAATTCAGCCTGGATGGCGCTCCTAACGAAACCAACTCGCGACAGTCCGGTCTTAACCCGACCATCGATGAACTTGGAGAGACGAAGTTTGATGTGACTGGCTATGATGCCGCCGTCGGCCATACCATGGGCGTCTTGACTACTCAGACGACCAAGTATGGAACCAATGACCTGCACGGCTCCGTACGAGAGACCTATACCGCGAAGCGTTGGGCGGCCCTGAACCACTTTCAGGGGCTGAACTACCGGTATCAGCAGTCCCTGGCTCATTGCGTCAACGGTGCAGACACCAGTCCCGACTGCTACGCCATTGAAAACCAATATGGCTGGCCCGGAACCAATATGAACAATAGTTCGGCTGCTATCGGCGGACCGGTCTTTATTCCCAAGATATTCGATGGACGTAACAAGCTCTTCTTCTTCGCTTCCGTGCTGAACGATGTCTTTTCCGGTGCGGGGTCTCAGACGGCCACCGTGCCCACGGTGCAGGAGAGAGGAGGAGACTTCAGCGATCTTCCCCAGCAGACTGCCAATATACCTTCGGACTTCACCGCCGCATGTTCAGCGGGAACACCATATTACGGCCAGTACCAGATCTATGACCCGTATTCGGTGACGATGGACGCGCAAGGCATTCCCCGGCGCAAGCCGTTCTGCGGCAATATGGTTCCTGGAAACAGGATGGCGAACAGCCCGATGGTCAAGCTCTACAACAGCCTGATGCCGGTTCCCACGCAAAATAATCCCACTGGAAGCAACTTCGCTTTCACCCAGATCACCCCTCAGACGTATCGCGACTATACCGGACGCATCGATTACAAGTTTTCATCAAATGACAATCTATTCGTCCGCTATACGCGAGGGAACTACACCAAGGGGCAGAATGATTACACTGTTGGCGATGTCGGCCAGCAGGAAGGCCCGCGCTGGATCGACGTACCGGCCATTGGCTGGGACCATGTGTTCAACGAACATACCAGCCTCGATGTGACCTTTGGAGGCACGAACTACAGGACGCACTGCTGCTACTATCCCGGATACGACAAATACAAACCCAGCGATCTAGGATTGCCCAGTTACGCGGACGAGTACGCGCAGGGAGCCAACTCCGCGCTTCTGCAGCTTCCGGTGCTTCAGATAGCAAACTATGAGAACACTAATCCGGGCGAACCGGCTTCCTCGCTTGGGCAAACCGACAACGTTCCTTCTACCTACCGGTCCTTCGCACTTCGTGGAAGCGTCACACATGTACAGGGCCGCCATACAATCCGGGCAGGCGCGGAGTACCGTTGGCAGAATGCATCCACTGGGATCGGCGGAAATGTTTCGGGGACTTATAACTTCGACAACACCTATACGCAGCAAAACAATGGATCGGACAACCGCTTTCAGCAGTCAAATACCGGACTCGGCTACGCCGCATTTCTGATGGGCGTTGACACGTCTTCCTCAGTCGCAAGAAGTGCTTCTGCATCGCTGCAATCGCCGTACTATGCGTTCTACGCCGGAGATACATGGCGCCTTACGCCTAAGCTGACGATTATTCCCGGTATTCGTTTTGAATATGAATATGGAGTTGTTGAAAAGCATAATCAATTGATTGTCGGCTGGAATCCCAATGCAGACCTGTCGCTGATTTCTGGGCCTGCAAACACTGCATATCAGGCGGCCATTGCGGGCGCGACCTCGGCCCAGCGGTCGGTTTTGCCATCTTCGCTGGCCATTCAAGGCGGTCCGATGTATGCGGGCGTAAACGGCGCGCCAAGAAATGAATGGAATAACAGCTATCGTTTCCTGCCTCGGATCGCTGTGGCGTATCAACCCACCTCGCGCATTGTCATTCGTGGAGGCTATGGCATGTTCTATGACACACTGAACGCCCTCAACGCGACGATTGATCAGGACGGCTTCAGTACAGGCACAAACGTCTCTACCTCTACCACCTATGGCACGAACTTTGTGGCTGGTACTTCTCCACTGGCAGATCCGTTTCCGGCTAGCTCAAGCGGAGCACGGTTCAATACGCCGGTCGGCAGCTCCGTAGGGTCTCTCTATTATCTGGGCGCCGGTCCGACGATCTACGATCATGGCCTGGTTCCAGCACGTCAACAACGCGGATCGATCGGAGTGCAGTATCAGCTGAGTGATTCCATGATGCTCGATGTGTCCTGGAATATTGCCCGTACAACCGATCTGCAGGTGACCAAGGGCTTTGCATATACGCCGTCAGTATTTTATGGCGACGGACAACAGCCGAATACAACTCCGAATGCACTTCTGTCGAGCAAGATAAATAATCCTTTTGCCATTTCCAACTTCGGGGGCGTTGCCTCCGGCAATCCTGCCGCATACAACATGATGTCGCTCAATAGTTATTTCACCCAGCAACAGATTTCGATCTCCAATCTCATTCGTGCTTACCCGCAGATGAATGGCTTGTCGCTCAACCAGTCTTTGGGAGAGTCTCACTTTCAGGAAGCTCTCATAACTTTGACCCGCCGATACAGCCGCGGTCTTACCCTGATGGCATCGATGCAGTTCAACGACCAGCACGATCGTGACTACTTCGCAAATGGATTTGATCCATCGCCGAGTTGGGAACCTTCAAACAACAGCGAGCCGGTGCGGTTTACGATGGAGGGTGTTTACAATCTGCCCTTTGGTCGCGGCAGGGCCTGGGCTGCCGAAGGATGGAAGTCAGCCATGTTCGGAGGGTTTCAATTGAGCGGAAGCTATGAGGCACAGCCCGGGCAACTGATTAATTTTGCCAATGCTTTTTTCGTAGGCAATCCTAATTCGAAGACAATCAAAATCAAGAATCCGACGTATCACAACGAACAGGCGTCGGGCGGCTCGAATTACGTTCAATGGCTCAATCCTGGAACTGCAGTCGCAACAGCAAGCACCATAACGAACAGCGACGGATCAACGACAACAGCTTGTACCTACAGTGGGTATGGCTTTGTTACCAATCCGGCGTGCCAACCGACGGGATACAACCGCCGCGTCTTTCCGACCCGTGTGAATGGTGTACGCCAGATGGGGATGAATGGCGCGGCCGCCAGCGTGCAAAGGACATTTCCCATCTTTGAGAGGATGTCCCTGGAAACAACGTTCAACGTCTACAATCTTTTCAACCACCAGGTACTGGGCGCAGTGAACGCGAATCCGACCGATCCAAACTTCGGACGAATATTTGGCGATGGCTGGCCAAACTCCTCTGGTCGATGGTTGTCCATCCAAGGCCGCTTGCGATTCTGACATGAAACCGGACTGGCACGGGATGCGAGCGTGGGGCGTCTACTCCATGCTCGCATCATTTTTTCTGATCTATGAGTTGGAGGCAGTTGAAAGATGCAGGCCTGATTCATGTGCTTCGGTAGCATCTGCGATCAAAAGGAAGTAACCCTGCCAAGTCTCAACGCCACCACTCTGACCGAACTTCAACGTTGCGTATCACCTCCGTAGGACGCCCAGGCTCCGGTGTCCATAACGAGATGTTTTCCTGTGCAGCAACCTCACACAGTCTTTGAATAGGCTGTTGCCATCCATGAAGTGCCAGATCGAATAGCCCCCAGTGAATCGGCATCATCAATCCTTTTCCGCCCAGGGCTGTGAATGCCCGTGCCGCACCTTCGGGGCCCAGATGAATGTCTCCCCAAAGCTCGTGATAGGCCCCAATCTCCAGCATTGTCAGATCGAATGGACCGTACGTCGCGCCGATTTCAGCAAATCCATCCCACCAGCCGGAATCCGCACCAAAGTAAACCTTGTGTTCAGCTCCCTTCAGCACAAACGCGGACCATAGTGTTTCAAACCGATTGAACATCTTACGTCCCGAGAAGTGTCGCGCGGGGACGGCAATAATCTCAAGCGCGCCCTCTGCCACGGTAACGCTTTGTGTCCAGTCCATCTCCGATATCTGTGTCCCCTTCACTCCGAACCGCTGCAATATTTGACCTACGCCAAGTGAAGTTACCCAGCGGGCTTGCTTTACAGAATTCATTGTCGAGAGCTTGCGAATCGTAGCCTCCCCCAGATGGTCATAGTGATCGTGCGATACCAGAACAACATCGATCCGGGGGAGGTTCTCAAGAGATAACGGCGCCGCAAAGAACCGCTTCGGCCCGGCCCACCGCATCGGCGATGCTCTCTGATCCCACACCGGATCGATCAATACTCTTACTCCATCAATCTCTAAAAGCAGCGAGGAGTGCCCCATCCATGTCACCCGCAATCCGCTCTCCGGCGGCGTAAGATACGTCGACGCCTCTGTCTTGAATGGCCCAATAGGGCCTCGCGGCGTCCTCTCTTCCTTGCTGCTCAAATAGAGAGGAAGCACCTTCAGGATCGTGCTCCATTCGCCCACCGTCGTCAGCACTGGATTGAGAAATCTCGATCCCAGCTTCTTAGCGTTACGTATCATCGTCATATCTAATTGGATGTCCCAGGCAACGGCAATGCGGAAGTTTTTTAGGATTAGCATCCATCTGCCTCATTAAGAGCGAGGTTACCCTTTTACCTTTGTCAGAAGCAGGTGTGTTTCGCGTAGGATTGAAGGCTGGGAATTTCGAAAGAAAAACAAACTAATCTGAACATATCGTAATATCATTTGACTGAAACGATACATAGGAGAATTCATGGTTATTTCCACTATTCAAAAATTTCTGTTCAGAGCGGTCGTACTCTGCGTGGTGTTTGGCGTTCCCGGCGCAATGTCCGCCGCGCCAATAGCAGGAAACGCAGCTCCGGCATGGAACGGCTTGGCACTCACTCCGCCTATGGGCTATAACAACTGGTCGTATTACCAATGCAACATCAACGAAAATTTGATCCTTTCGCAGGCAAAGGCACTGGTTGCCACGGGGCTTGCCAAGAAAGGTTACGACACGATCACGATCGACGATTGCTGGATGGCGAAGAAGCGCAACAGTGATGGAACGCTTGCTGCCGACACGCAAAAATTTCCCCATGGCATGGAGTGGATGGGGCAACAGGTACACGCGCTTGGACTCAAGTTTGGCATTTACGAGGATGCTGGTGACAAGACATGTGCGGGGTTCCCGGGATCGTGGAACTCCTTCCAGAAGGATGCGGACACCTTTGCAAAGTGGAAGGTCGACTATATCAAGCTGGACGGTTGCAACGTGCCGAAGGTGCCGGGAAAGACCAATGAGGAGACCTACCGCTACGCATATAAAGCGCTCAGCGATGCGATTCTCCATACCCACCGTAAGATGGTGTACTCCGAGTCAGCACCTGCCTATTTCCAAAACACGCCCGACGACTGGTATCTGGTGCTTGGATGGGTCGCGCAGTATGGAAACCTGTGGCGTGAAGGTGACGATATTGCGCTCGGGCAGTATTCCGGCGCGCGCAAGTGGAAGAGCCTCAACTACAACTACAGCTATAACGTCGGTCTCTGGAAGTATGCTGGCCCAGGGCATTGGAACGATCCCGATTTTCTATTAGTCGGCGATAGTGGCCTCAGCAACGACGAGATGCAGAGTCAGATGTCGTTGTGGGCAATCATGGCAGCTCCGCTCATCAGCAGCACGGACCTTACGAAGATCAGCCCATCCGCACTCGCGGTGCTCAGTAACACGGATGTGATCGCTGTCGATCAGGATCCGGCCGGCGTTCAGGGCCACATCGTTCAGTTTGGCGAGACCTATGACGTACTTGCCAAGCCGCTTTCGAACGGCGATGTTGCAGTTGTGCTTTACAACAAGGGCAGCGCCAAGCAGAAAATTAAGACGACCGCATCGCTCCTGGGACTTAACAACGTTTCATCACTGAAGCTCAGAAATCTGGTATCGAAATCCATTACTACATCGCATGGTGAGATCGAAGCCATTGTTCCGCCGCACGGTTCGGTCATCTATCGAATCTCCGCGCGATAGCAATTCAACTGTTGCAATACTTATTGGTTGTACTCCTGCTTTCTGTCCAATCCGTATGTTGAAGGAAGTCCTTGATAGTTCAATGAATTTTATTAAGTGGGTCCCGGCGATCGAATGATTCCGTTCGCCGGGCCTCCACATCTTCATTGAGATAGGTGAATCCACAACTACGTCTGTAAATTCGGCGTTACTTTGTCAACTCCGTTGAACTTGAGGGTGGAAGATCGACTTTTTCTGTTGCCCAATGAGATTCCGGTTTTGTTGACATGCTGAATCTTAAAGAATTCACTCCCGGTTTCAATGCATTAAGTGGCAACCAACTACTCGTCCAGTCTTTATTATTGAGGCGAACTGCCTGTACATAGATCCCTTCGCCGGAGCGTTCGATGTGCAACGTCTGCCCAGTGCCGAGGTGCATGGTCGAACTCGCAAACCGTGGAGTGCCGATGACCAGGCCGCCGACACCAGGGATGACGGGATAAAGCCCAAGCATGTTCCAAACGTAGACTCCGGAGGTTGCGCCTAAGTCGTCATTGCCCGGTAGACCTGCATGGGTGGTATTGAATGTTTCGTTCTCGATCCGGTTTATGACCTCCGCGGTCTTCCACGGTTTGCCTAGAAAGGTATAGGCATAGGGAGTGACGAAATCCGGTTCGTTGGCCATATTAAAACAGGGCTCTCCCCAGCAGACTAGCTTCGCAAAAAACTTGTCTAACCGCTGTTCGACTAATGCGCTGCTTCCCATTAGCTCGAATAAGCCTTGGTAATCAAACGGAACCATAAATGTGTACTGGTACGCATTTCCTTCCTCGTAACCATATTGATCGGTCGGTACGGGAGCATTCGCGCGGTGAGGTAGTGATCGCTCTGCGTCGAATCCCTTAAGCCAGCTACCGTCGGCAGCTCGTGGTCGAAGCCATCGGGTGCTGGGATCCATCAGTTTCTTCCAGCCGGTTGAGTGTTGCAACAGCACGGACGAATCCTTGTCGTCGCCGAGAGATTGAGCGAAGCGTGCGATGGCGAAGTCAGCATTCGCATATTCGAGCGTCTCAGAGACGGAAATATCTCCGAGCGGTGAGTCTGCGGTGACGGGGCTGTAACCGAGTCGCAGATAGTCTGAGAGATGAGGACGTTCGAGCATACCGTGTATGCCTAACCCAGGAGCGAGTGCTCCGCGCTTCATCCATCCAAGAGCCTCTTGCCGATCAAAATGGTTCGCACCGAAAGCATTCCAACCAGTAATTACGAGGGGAGGCGAATCACCTCCCATAACGTACGAGCTGTCGTTAGCAATCGCCCAGCGAGGAAACGATCCCATCTGTTCGGCATCGTTGACTAAACTTTGAGCCATGTCGCTTGCGCGTTTCGGAAAGAGCCACGCTTGTAATTGAACGACATTTCGATAGATGTCCCAGTCGGAAAAATTTGCGAACTGCTGTTTTTGTCCTGCAGGAAGTTTATGTGTTTTTCCGTCAAAACCCTGGTATTCACCGTTGAGATCACTGAATAGGTTGGGTGCCAAAAGCATATGGTAAAGGCCTGTATAGAAGCTAGTTCGCTCGGCAGGCGTGCCTCCCTCCACCTCGATGAGGCCTAGAGTTCGGTCCCATTCCGCTTCTGCTTGCAGTCGCATTTTGTCAAAATCCCAGCCTGGAATCTCGCTTTTCAAGTTATCTTGGGCATTCGCCTCACTAACATAAGAGAGCCCGACCTTCACCAGTACTTCCGAGTCTTCTCCGAAGTCTAACCAGGCGGCTGCTTTCTTGCCCTCAACATGAGTACTGCCTTCTTGCAACTTACTATTTCGCCATAACTCCGTCTTGGCCGGTTTCTGACTCATCTGCAACGCAACATGCAATGTGTAACGCGTGGGCGTTCCGCAAAATCCGCCGGAGGTCACCGTGCCCGTCAGAGTGCCGTCTGGCTGCAAGGTCAGACTTTCGCCATCCATCTCACGACCGACTGGCGGCAACTGAGACATGTGCACATCGGCACTGGCGCTCCCGGCGCCGTTCACTAACAGACCTGCGTGTTTGCCTGCAGGGTAGCGTATTCGGGCGAGGCCGGCGCGGTCTGTCACCGTCAGCTCAATCGATGTGCCATCTTGAAGGCGAACTGAATAGTAGCCAGGCCGGCTCACTTCTTCCTGATGTTGAAAACCGACGCTCTCGACCGGTTGATTGGAGCGGTCCTCCTCCGGCCGGCTGCTCCAAGGCAAGATGGGCATATCGGCGAAAACGGGACAACCTCCGCCACTCAGGTGGGTCAGGCTGAATCCGTGTATTCGTGGATCTTTGTAGTAGTAGAAGCCCTGGCCCGTGTCGGGACTCCATTGAATCATTCCGAACGGCATGGCTGCTCCGGGAAAGGTGTTTCCATCATTAGCTGTTCCAATCAATGGATCTACCAGAGAGCTTGGCCGTTGTGCTCGCACGCTCGCGCTTAAGGCAATGAGCGTGACCGCTCCCAGCGCCATGACGCGTCGTAACATTGTTTTTCTGGAGGCAGTTCCGCAGATTCGAAATTCATTCAGGTTGCTTACCATTTTTCAACAGCCTTCATCATTATTCCTTGTCGCCATCATCATTGAGTACCGCGATCAGTCTATCTGTTAGATTTTCATATTCAATCAAAATATTTCGGGTATGAGAATCGACTGAACAATAATTATTCTGTTCAGGGATGCGAGTTAGACCTCGAGCGAAAGCAAATTCACCTGTCCAATACTGAATCTGTACTAGAATAGTTTAAGTCGCGGAGAGGTGGCAGAGCCCGGTTGAATGCACCTGACTCGAAATCAGACATAGTCGCAAGGCTATCGGGGGTTCGAATCCCCCCCTCTCCGCCAGATATCCAAAAAACCAAGCAAATCCAAAGCTAAAGCGAAGCAGATTCGATGGCGGGATCGTTTCGTCTCCATCCTGAATGGTCTGGTGTAATGCATTACATTAGAAGACCTGAGGGCGTTGAGCAAGCTATGAACAGACGATCTTTTATGAAAACGATGGGCGCGGCGGGGACCGTTGCGGCTGTGTCCAAGGCTGCAAATGGAATGGACCGGAAGCCTCGCCAAATGGTCATCATTCTGGGCGAGTCAGTTCGCTACGACATGCTCAATTGCAATCGCCAGACAGGCCTGAAGACGCCGCATCTTGACCGCATGGCCGCTCAAGGCGTGAACTTTGATAAAGCCTACAACTGCCAGCCTGTCTGTGCGCCGGCGCGCTCTGCCATCTGGACCGGACTCTACCCGCACACGAACGGCGTATGGGGAAACAGTATGCCCCTCGGCGATACCACCCACACGATTGGCCAGTTTGTGCACGATCATGGCGTGAAAGCTGCATTTATCGGCAAGTGGCATCTTGATGGCGTAGATTATTTCGACACCGGACGTTGCGCAGCCGGCTGGGATCCTGACTACTGGTATGCCATGCGGGATTATTTGCAGGAGCTATCACCGGAGGATAGAGTTCGGTCGCGAAATCCCGCAACCGGCGACGACCCGAGTTGGACGGCTGAACACTGCTATGCGTTCCGATGCACAAATAAAGCCATCGACTTTCTCACCAAACATAGACAGGAAGACTTCCTTCTGGTGGTTTCCTATGACGAGCCTCATGGCCCTTCGCTTTGTCCCATCGAATATAGTCGCGCCTATAAAGACTATGAGTTTCCCCGGGATAGTGATCTCGATGACAACCTCGAAAACAAACCGGCAGAACAGCGCGTCTGGGCAGCGGGACGTCTGACAAAGCATCTCCCCGCTCAGAACGCCCCGCACTTCTTTGGATCGCATACTTTTGTGGATGCGGAGATTGGCCGTGTGATGGCAGCAGTCGAGAAGAATAGCCCCGAAGCCTTAATGATGTATACCTCGGACCATGG